>Ga0163152_10007766_pt1 | contig 11624 bp, 8 predicted proteins | sample OliLakLV19MP8IB2_FD_148635 | JGI IMG/M metagenome (GOLD analysis project Ga0163152, IMG submission 148635) | Freshwater microbial mat bacterial communities from Lake Vanda, McMurdo Dry Valleys, Antarctica - Oligotrophic Lake LV.19.MP8.IB-2 | ecosystem: Environmental > Aquatic > Freshwater > Lake... | reverse complement strand
AACAATTTCGTCCTGCCATTGCAGCGGTGATGCTTTAAGTCAATTTCTGCAGGACCACCGAAAGCTCGAGTCGATTGTAGGTGGAGTGCGTCACAAAACGCACTTTGAGTGCGGCCGCGGCCGCACGTTCGTGCAACTTCATGAGAGAATCCTGCAGCATGGCGAGCGAATCGATGCCGCCGAATTTCAGAGTGAAGAGCAGTGGCGCGCCGGGCACCAAAGAGGGAGCCAGGCGCGCCAATTGCGTGAATGCCAGTTCCCAATCGCCATTCATGTCGCAGAGCATGGCTTCGTAAGTAGGGCCCCGCACGGGTTTGAACGTCGCGACGTCGCCCTGGTGGAACGTGAGGCTTTTGTTTGTCAGTATCTTGGGTGCGAGCGTTGCCCGATCCACGGCCGTGACACGCAGGCCCCTGGAGAGCAACTCTTGTGTCATTCCGCCGGGAGATGCTCCCAGTTCGAGCCAGTGTGCGCCCGCCTTGATTGTATTTTTTTCGAGGGCGCAAAGCCGCAGCGACCACAGTCCTTCCACCAGCTTCGCACCCGCGCGGCTGACCGCGTCTTCACTCTGTTGGTTGACATAACGTGTTCCCCCCGCCTGCAGGCTTTTCACGTCTGCGGGCGAAGTGACGCCTGCGAGAAGTCCTTTCGCGTGCAAGAAAAAGAACAGCGTCGGCTTGTGAGGATCCTGACTCTCGGGCTCGAGCGGATAGGGCGCCGCATCGGGTTTGGCGAGAACCTGGAGAAGTCGGCCACGCAGGTTAGAGGCAAGACGTTTGAGTGGAACGTCCTGGCGGGCAGCGGTGCCGAACGCGTTTTGCGGGTTGAGCTCCGCGAACTTGGCGGCAAGAGCCTGTGCTGCTTTTTCGACGAACTGTTCGGTGCGTGTGATGGGAGTCGGCCATTGGTGCTGAACCGGCAGCATCCATCTCAGCAGCGCGGACTCCGGATGGGCGGCGAGTGAAACAGGTGTCGAAAAGGTGAGCAGGAAATACTCGGGCGCCACATCCTGCACGCGCGTGACGGCAAGCGAGTCCCAAATGTCCGCGCCCCATGGGGCGAAGACGGGACCGAGGCGGACGAGCCAAAGCGCCGAGGTGACAGGCGCTTCGATGGGGGCGGACTTTTCAGAGGAGTTCGGCTTCATGCGGGAGTGCTTCCTCTACGTGACGCGCAAAGGCGCCCGTCTGGATGGCGACCTTGAGGGATTCAATGTCGGTGGCTAGAGATCGGTCGACGTTCATGGGTGCGCTGTGCGAACGCACAAGTGAGTAGGCAGCGCGCACACCGACGCCTCCTTCGAGAGGCAGATGGAATTCAAGACCCTGGGCGGCCGCGAGGGCTTCAATGGCGAGGACGTGCGCTGTGTTGGAAACGACCGTGCAGAGCTTGAGCGCTGCGGTCATGCCCATGCTCACGTGATCCTCTTTTTCAGCGGAAGTGGGCACTGAATCGACACTCGCGGGGTGACAATAGACTTTGTTCTCGCTTACGAGCGCGGCAGCCACCACGTGCGGGATCATAAAGCCCGAATTGAGGCCGGAGTCGGGCGTCAGAAACGGCGGCAGGCCCGACATGTGCGGATTCACGAGTTTTTCGATACGGCGTTCGGAGATATTCGCCACCTCGGCGATCGCGATAGCGAGATAGTCGAGCACCATGGCCACAGGCTCTCCGTGGAAGTTTCCTCCGGAGAGAACCTCATCACTGTCGGGGAACACAAGCGGATTGTCCGTGCTTGAGTTCGCTTCGCGCAGCAATGTTTCGAGGACGTGATGCCAGGCATTTCGAGCGGCGCCGTGGACCTGCGGAGCGCAGCGCAATGAGTAGGGGTCCTGCACTTTATCGCAGGAGGAGTGCGACAGACGGATGGCGTCGTCGGCGAGAAGCGCCATCAGGTTGCGCGCGCTCTCGATCTGCCCGGGATGTGGACGCACCGCCTGTATCTCGGGTCGAAAGGCGGTGGAGGTTCCGCGGGTGGCATCGAGTGTCATAGCCGTACACACGTCTGCGGTCTTGAGGAGCGCGTGGGCTTCCTCGCAGCAGAGCAGACCGACTGCGGTCATCACCTGTGTCCCGTTGATGAGACACAGGCCTTCCTTGGCAGCGGGTTCCAGAGGTTTGAGCCCTGTGCGCGCGAGCGCCACCGATGAGGCGATGCGTTCGCCGTCAAAAATCACGTCGCCTTCGCCGATGAGAGCCATTGCTACGTGCGCGAGCGGGGCAAGATCGCCGCAGGCCCCGACCGAGCCTTTGGAAGGCACAACCGGTGTGATGCCGCGGTTGAGAAACTCCACCATGAGTTCAATCGTGGATTCAGTGACGCCAGAATTGCCACGGATCATGGTCTGGAGGCGCAAGGCAAGGACGCCACGCACGATCTCGACCGACAGGGGCGCACCGACACCGCACGCGTGAGAGCGAATGAGATTGAGCTGCAGCTCGCGCAGTTTGCCCGAAGGAATATGGACATCAGAGAGCGCGCCGAAGCCCGTATTGATGCCATAGTAGGTTTTGCCAGACGCGAGACGTGCATCGATGCACGCACGGGCGAGCCGAACCTGGTGCAGGGCGGCTTCGCCAATCCTGACGCGCGCGCCGTGTCTGGCGATAGCCACGAAGTCGTTGAGCGTGAGGCCGTCGCCTGTCAGCGTGACTGTGCGAGATTTTGCGGCGGCACTTCCCTTGTGAGGGGGACGTGACGAAGTCATCGGAACACCTCTTTTCTGATAATCGCTCGGAAGCTACACTCTCTCTTTGAAAACTGCAAAAAGGATGCTGCATGGCCCGAAGTAACACCTGGAGGCGACCGGCTCCGCCGAGCGCAACGAGCGATTCGTCGGCCGTTCTTTCGCGGTTGGTGGGGTTTTCCATGGCGTTCTGGGTGCTGGTGGGCGTGATCTCGCTCGTCCTCTGCACACGCACGCAAATAACGCCCACGTTTCGCCTGTCGTTCTTTTCGAACTTTGCCGACACGATGCACACACTCAAAGTGTGTGGTTTTTTGCTCCTTCTCAACATGTTCGCGGGCGCTGTGTGCGCGCTGCCCGCGGCGGGCCTTTTGCTCGTGGCCCGGCGGCCACCCGACATGATCCAACGCAAGCAGAATCGGCTCCGCCTCATCCAGCGTTGGATTGGGCGCGCATTTCCGTATGTTGTTCTGTTCTTTTCCCACGCTGTTTTGCTGTCACTCGGACTCGGCACCGCTCCGCAGTGGGCGCGGTCACTCACGCACAAGAACAATCCGCTCGCCGACTACAGCCGTTTCGTGAACGAGCTGTTTTTCTTCCCCATCGGCAGCGAGTCGACGCGCGAGCATTGGCAGCACGCGTTGAAAGGCACGGACGCGCCGCGTGCTCTCGTCGTGTTCGCCCCGTCTTCGCTTCTCTTGCATGCTCCAGGGCTTCTGAAATTGAAACGCTCGCTGGGCGAGCCTAAACGGTTTTTCGCTGACAGCGCGTCTGTGCCGGCGTTCTTTGCAGAGCTGTTTTATGCCGAGGAGAGCGCGAACCTCGCGTTTCATCTGCCGGTGCCCGATGCGTTCGCGCTTGCTGGTGCCGGGCGTTTCCTGCGAGAAAACGGGTCATCACTCGGCGTGGAGTGGGACGAGGCGGCTGGCAGATCGAAGAATCTCCTGGTGCGTTTTGCTCCCGAGTGGAAGGCGATCGAGCGCGTGATAGAGGGCGACGCAAAGGAAGCTCGGGCGCGCATCGACCTGAAGACGGCTGCCACTCTGCGCCTTCTTCAGTCTCAGGTCCCGTTGTTCCTGTTCGCGCGGTTCGACATTTTTCGGATGGTGGAGCCAGCGGCACGGTGGACGCAGCTCGTAGCCGACGACGCGAGCACGATCGACGAAGCGCTTGCCGATATGACTGTGACGTTGAAATCCTCCGAGGGCCGTGGTCTTGCGTTCGTACATCTGTCGGAGCATGAGCGCGCCCCCGGTGAAGTGATTCCTCCGTTTTCACCTCTGCGTTGGCCTGCGACCCTCGAGCCGATGGAAGAGAGGTGGCTCATCAACAAGTTTGATGGACTGCTGGGATTTGGATTCTCGGTGGTTGCGGGGCCACAGGCTCCGGTCGTATTCGTTGTGCCCTATCCTGACGGCGCGTCTCGCGCGCAGCTCACGCACGCATTCCTGCGGGCGCGCGAAGACGACAAAGAGACGGGAGCGCTTGCGGACAGGAACAGAGCCGGCTTCCTGACAGTCGATGACGTGACGCTGTTGATGCGCGAATCGCTCGATGTAAAAACCTCGACTGAAATCGAAAGCGCGGTCACGGCAACGGGCGCTCCGGGAGCCCCGACCTTGCGGTGCGAACGGCATTTCACCGACCTCAGTTCTCTGCTCTCGGATGAGCCGTCCAACGATGGCCGCGTTCTCGAAAGTTATTGGAACGCTGTGGGGCGGTACTCCGGTGAGCAGCTTGAATTTCCGTCGGCTCTGAGTTTCCTCAGCGGGTCGGGTTTTGAGCACAGCGTCATCTGCCGACCCGTCAACGACGAAAGAGTGGCCGAGGGCGAAACCGCGCAGAGCTGGATCATCCGATGGGTGAGGCAAGAGGAGTCCGACATTGTGCTTGCGCCTTCTCCACGCTCGGCGGGGGATGAACTGAGGCGTGCGCTCGTTCGTACGGAGGTCGAAGCACCCAAGGTCGCCAAACGCAAATTTGATCCGCGTGAGCAGGAGCGCCGTGACCGTCTCGCCCGGCGCGCGCAAGCCATCGCTTTGGAGAAGGCAGGCCGTCTCGCTGCACTCGACTCGTCGCGCTACGCCAATTACGAGCTGTTCCGCCTTTCGCCCGACGTGCAGGCAGGATTTGTCCTGCGCCGTGCAACACCGGGCGAGAGCAACGACTTCTTCAAACGTTGGGGCCTGCTGGTCGATGCGCAATTCGAGCAGGGCGCGCGCGCTCAACTTCACTGAGACCACCGGGGCGCTTTTCTTGAGGCGCTGCCAGCGAACCCGAACAGGATATTTTCATGCGCAGAAGATTGTCGGCCTGGTCCCGCGTTTTCCTCGTGACAGTGGGAACAAGCGCAGCCGCGTTGGTTGCGGGGGTGTTCGTCGTGGAGCGCTTTCCATGGCCGACCGTTTACACGGATTTCTCGCTCGCGCGTTCGTCGCAATTTCTGACTCCATGGCCACAGCCCTCGATGGATGAGGAGCAACAGGATCGCAAACGCCTGCGTCGTTTCGCCAAGCAGGAGGTGGAGCGGCGCTTTGGCATACAGCTCCGTCGCATGGAGACGCTGCACATGCCGCTGTTCGACCCGTTCCTCGACGCGGGGGTGCAGGTGGGAACCAGCGTGAGCGGCACGGCTCCGCAACCGGTGTTGCGTTTTCCGTGGCCGGCTTTTGAAACGGGGCGCGTGATAGGCGATCCGGGCGCCCAGAAAACCGTGAGCTACTTTGCCATTCCGATGGCGCACGGTGTGCAGCTGATGGAGGGAGTGGGAGTAGGTGTGGGCGAAGAGTTGCGCTTTTCTTTTCCCATCGTGAAGAACAGGCGCACCCTGGACTTCATGGCGCTGCCACTTGCCCCGGGCACCGTGCGCGGAACCCTTGGTCAGTACACGTGGGTGCGCAACTTCGCCGACTCCGACGTGCACCGTTTCCAGGTGATCTCCATTCCCGTGAACGACTCCACCGCGTCATCGTTGCGTATCACGAGCCAGACAGCGCAGTTTCTGCTTCTTGGTGCGGTGGTGAGCCAGTGGGATCGAAGTGGACGTGTGCCCGTGCAAGTCGCTTCGCAGAGTGCGCTTTGGGAAACGGATCCGGCACTCATGCAAGCGGCGCTCGCGCCAGGGACGGAATCGGGAGCGAAAGAGGAGGGCGAAGGCGAGGGCGAGGCTGCGGCCGAAACGCCGGAACAGAATCCTGCCGAGGTGCCGCCGCCGGAGGTTGCGGCGCCGGTGGAGAATGACAAGGACGCCGCGAAGAGAGCCGGGGCGAAGGAAGCATTGGAAAAAGCGAAGTTGCCTGACCCCATGGAACAGGTGGCCAACCCGCAGGTGCATGGGATGGCGGCGCGGACCGCGGCGCTGGGCTACAATATTCTCCTGCTCCAGCTTGATGAGATTCCTGAAGACGTGGTCACGAATCCAGACGCCTATCTCAAGATTCTTCCGAATCTCGTGGGCCTCTTGAAAACGAGTGTCGTGTCGGCACGTGGAGGCGCGGCCGCGCCGTCGCCTCTCGGTGTTTTTCACCGCACTGTACTGGCCTCGGGGACCGATGCCGTGGCCACGGAAAACCGTGTGCTGCTGCGCAAGCACCTGCTTGGCAACAACACATTCAACCTGTACGCGCGCTTGCGGAACTTCGGCTACAAAGTGCTCGCGGCGGCGCCGGCGCGATTCCTCGGACTGCCGAGTGATCTGTCGGCAGGGCGTGAGGTGCCTTCACTCGACAGGCGTTGGCTGGGGGCCGCCGACTGGCCCTTTGCACAGCGGAACAAGGAACTGGAGGAGCAGAGTCAGCCCGCAACGGGGCTCGACGCCATCTTTCAGACAAACACCTCTCCGCTGGCACCTCCGCTCACGGATGCCGATCTCGAACGGGTGGGTGCGTTTCTGGCTGAGGTCGGTCGTGGTGAACGGCTGTTCTCGGACTGGCGTGCGAATGAGACCTTTCTGCCGGACAGCGAAGGGTTGTACCTGCCCAGTCTTGTGGATTTTTTCCAGAAATGGACCAAGGAGAACATGCAGTCGCGCTTCTTCGTGCATGCCTATGTCGACACGCGCGTGGGTGTCACGCGTCCCTCCATGAAGGACCTGTTTCAAATCGCGAAGGCGAGGAAGTTTGGCGCGCTCGTGTCGAGCGGTGAGTCCTCGACCCTCGCGCGTCTGGCACTCCTCGACCGCGCGGTGGGTCAGATCCTTTCGACGCTCAAGGTGCGCAGACTCACGCACCGCACGGCCATCGGCCTGCTCATGCCGCATGGAAAGGAAGGCTCGCCTCGTGGACTCTCCGCGGCCATATCCCTTCCGGGGGTGCCTGTGCGCGGGGCTCCGCAGAGCGGAACGACGGTCGATGATTTCGTTGCGACTCTTGTCACGGCCGTGGGGGTTCCGCTCGGCCGCAACGTGAAGGATTCTGTGGCTGCCTTTCCCGGGGCGTCGTGGGAACTGCCGAAAACCGACGAGGGTGCGCGCGGAGCGCAGGTCGAGGCCGCGAAACGTCCGCTCACGCGATATGTCGTCTACCTGCGGTCAGGCGAAACCGGCTGCGAGCCTCTTTCCTGGCGCACGAGCGAGGATGTGTTCGGACTCGAGAGTTCGCAGCCTGTCGTGGAATTTTCGGGCGAAGCGGGGCGAGAGCACTTCCGCATCTTCCCATGCTCGCTCCCAGGGAAAATGGTGCGCCTCTCCTGGTTTCAGACGAAACATGATTCGAGTGAAAGTGAGGACGGGGGCACTGGAGAGGAGGCGGGCGGCGCGGGCACTTCAAACGGATTGAATGAAACCGCCGCAGCGCCCGGTGCGGTGGACCGTGGCACTCTCTCCGATTCTCCTGCAGCAGCGCGCAATGTGAGCCCGACGGAAGCTCAAGGCACCACGAACGGAACACTTTCGGCGCGGGCGAGCGATGCCACGGCGCTCGGAGGGTTCTTCGGGATCAAGCGCGAGAAAGACAAGTTGGCCAGCGCCACGGGCGGTGATTCGCAATTGCCGCTGTTTTTCTTCGGGCGCAACGCTCTTCGCCTGGGCGCGCTTCCTATGACACTCTCGTCCCTCACGGCGCACGAGGTGACGCGGCTTTTCGATGTGGATGAACGTGAAGTTCCCGACGTGCGCCTTGCATCCGACATGCTCGAACTCTCGGAGTTCAATCGCGGCGCAGGCGGCCGGAGCGGGCGTGGAGCGCCGGGCGTGAAGGATGAAAAGGACGGCGGAAAGCTGCGTTCCGCACTTCTCGTGTTTCGCCATGCAGTCAAGCCTTCAGACAGCGACAGACTCGCAAGGGCAAAGGATCGCTGAACAGTGAATGTGAGACGGCGCGTTCGAGTGTTCATAGCCAAACTGCCACGTCGGATAGCCGCGCCCCTGCTCCTGGGGTTGCTGCTGTTCCTGCTGAGCGACGCCATTGTCGATCATCTTGCGCGCGTCTCGCTCCTCGGCGGAGTCTCTCGAACCGGAACGCTTGCACTGTTCGCTGTCTTTGCACTGCTCAATATCGCCGTCCTGATTTTCGCATTGAAACCATCCCGCGGTCTGCTGTTCCACAGTGAGACGCTCTTTCGCAACCGCATCAGCAAAGACATCGATGAAGAGCAGGAACAGATGCCGGAAGTCCTGCGCGTGCTCGGCCACGCCGCGCGTCGCCCTGAGGAACGGCGTGCCCTGCGTCACTTGGCGCTGTTCTACGTTCCGTTGTTGCTGTTGCCATTGTGGTGGAGCGTGTTCGTCGAAAGGCGAGTCGCTGCGGTCGCCCATGCGGCGTGTGCGCGAACGGTGCTGACAGCTCAGGCCATGATGAGTTGGATTTTTGGGAATGACGTGAGCGGATGCGACACGCTCGGTGCGACGCTCGGAAAGATAGCGGGCGGCGTGGTGCTTTTTATGGGTGCTGTGTTCTTCCGCTCCCGCTTGCAGATTGCTCTGCGCGGTTTCGCGCGGTTCCACAGACGGGGCTGAAGGCCCGAGGCGTCACTTCGCTTCGCGGTGAAGGATATGCTTGCGTGTGAACTTGCAGTACTTCATGAGCTCGACCTTCTTCTGCATGGTCTTTTTGTTCTTCATGGTCATGTAGACCGAGCCGGTTGCTTTGCCGTCGGCGCCGATACCGACGAGCTTGATGATTTCGCGCATGGCGGACTCCCCTTGAGATGGTTGGAGCGTCCGCAATAACAACTCTTTGCGCCGCACGCAAGCAATCCGCACTTCAGACAGGCTCGCTCTTGATGGCCGGGGTTGCTAGACTCAGTTCAAACAAGGCACGCCAGAATTGATTGCGGCGAGGAATTGAGTGAAACGTTTTGCCGTCCTGCCTGGATTATCCATTGTTCTGACTGTCTTGGCTGTCGCATTCGACTTCGCGGCACTCTTTCGCTCGGAACGTCTGCCGGCGCGCGCAGCCACAGGCGTCCGACCTGGGACAGCCATCGAGGGGCTCATTGGCAAGACGAACCACCGCGACGTCGGTGAAAGCATGAATGCCTGCCTTGGAAAGTCGGTTGTGCGAGAGGGCGTGCTTTCGCGAGCGAACAGGTATTTTTCCGGCTGGTCGTGCGCGGCTGTGGGCAATCCGGATGTCATCTTCACACTGAACCATGACCCAGCGAAAGCCAACGAGCCGCCCCAGGGATGCCGACGTGAGGACGACAGCTGGCTTATCGGCACCTGGAACAACGATGACCTGAAGTACAACGACATCGAATTCCTGAGCACGTGGAACGAACCGAAATTCGTAAAACTCTTCTGCACAACGATGCGCCTTGAACTTGAAGCCCTTGTAGCGGGTCGCAAGGTGCTCCTGCACTGCGACGCCGGACGCGATCGGACGGGTGCGAACACGGCACTCCTGCTTGCGCTCGCGAGCGAGGAGCGTGGTGAGCTCAATGAAAAATTTGTGGACGCAGTGGAGTGTGACTATCGAAAGTCGAAATCCATCGTGCAGGAAAAGTACGGCCGCATGCAAAACTTCATCAAGGAGATGAAAGCGCGTGGTGACACGCTTGTGCCGCAAGGCGGCGTGCGCGCGTTTTTGAGCACGACGTGCGAGTGGAGCCCGGCCGAAGTGTCTTACGCGGCACTCGCCGACAGCCTGATGCTGCCGAAATAAATTCGCGACTCTCGTGCCTCAGTTCTACTACCGTGCGGAGTTCGCGAACAGCGACGGCATGGCGAGCATGCGTTCGTGCTGATCATCCGGCGCATCACCCTTGGTCACGGCAGTGCGATTGAATGCCCCTGTAATGTAGATCGCCTTACGGGCGCGTCCCATGTTCCCCAATGGTTTGTGCGCGGCAAGCGCGTACCAGGGATTGAAACTCATTGTTTCACAGTGGGCGTTGTTTGCCGGATCGGGAAGCGGTTGACGAGGAAGGACAAGTCGCGCGATCCGCGTACGATTCGCGAAGTTCCGGCCAGCCTTAATGTCACCGTCGTCTGACAGCCATTCGATATGGGAGTCTTCGAGGGGCTGAACTTTGGCGTCCTTTTGAAGGATGATGGAAAAATCGTAACAGATGTCACCATTCTCGAGAGTGCTTGCCAGAGCGCGGTAGAGGGAGTTTGGTGGCTTTTGGCCAGGGCGTTCTTCGCGCTTATCCACCTTTTCGCAACGATCAAGGCGCCACTTGGCAGCAGTGGTCTTGTACTTGAAGGGAACCTGGCCAAAGTAACTGATCTCAACCGGATTGGAGACCGGCTGGAGGACTGTTTCGGCAAAAGTCTTGGCCTGGCCAGGCTTGAGATAGGGGTTTTTGGGATCCGTGCTGATGAAGGCGGGAATGGGATTGCCGTCTGCGACACCTTTGGTGAAAGTCACGTAGGTTTTGAGATCCTTGATAATGAACTGGCGATGGTTGAGGAATGTAAAATCCTGGCCAAAGGATTGTCGCCCGTCGAGCAGCCATGCACTTTCGTCAGGTGGAAGCGTCTTATTGAAAGAAGCTAGCTGCTTTTCCACCTCCATCAGCTTGAACGCGAAGCCGCGCGAGCTCGGCGCTGAGTCGGAGCCAGTGCCAGGCACGCCATTGGAAAAACGCGACCAGACGGGGTAGCGAACTCCCGCCTGAAAGACGCCGGTTTGAAGCTCCGCCGGCAGCTGCGGATCAACCTCAAACACCCCACGCGCGCAGCCGTGCGACTTGGTGTGAACGTCGCGTTTGAGCCGGTCTCCTGGCTTTCCTTCGTTGCGACGAGTGCCTTTTTGAATCACCAGGCCGAGGTCCACCAGCTGTTGGATGCTCTCAGCTTCGTCGACCTCCAATTGTTCGCCGGCTTCGCCAAGGCCCGCACCACTTGGCAGAAGACCACTGGATTTTGTTTCTTTGGCTTCAGACTTTGTCTCGTTATTTGTGCGAGATGTGCATGAAAGCGAAAGAAAAGAAAAAAGAGAGACCAGGTAGATGGGTTTGTTTCTTTGGTGCATTGGTGACAATCGCATCGTCGGGCATCCTTTCGCATCGGAACAGTTTCGTACGCCGAAAAGCGCCCCACGTCTCTGGAGTCAAACTCTTCTCGTAAATTGTGCGTGCTCTTTGCATCAATGCGAAAGGGGAGGGAGAAAGGTGACAAAATAATGTCGTCGGCCAGTTGGTGCAGATATTTTTGGCGACTCTCGATGGGGCGTGATCGCCTCGCTCCGAGAAGCGGACCTAGGTCATGGCACTGCTTCGATCATCACTTTGAGTTCTGAGCGCAAGACCGCCACCCGCCGCTGCGATTCCTGAAAATCCGAGGCAGCTCCGCCCGTTTCCGTATGCGTGCGCACCGACACGTAAATCTTCAGCTTTGGTTCGGTGCCTGAAGGACGCATGGAAATTCGGCTGCCATCGGCAAGTTCGAATTGGAGAACATCGGATTTCGGAAGCGTGATGACTTCGCCCTTGCTCACTGCAAACTGCGGGGTGTCCTGCTGGCGCTCTTTGACAAGGCGCAATTTGTAATCG
>Ga0163152_10007765_pt1 | contig 11624 bp, 7 predicted proteins | sample OliLakLV19MP8IB2_FD_148635 | JGI IMG/M metagenome (GOLD analysis project Ga0163152, IMG submission 148635) | Freshwater microbial mat bacterial communities from Lake Vanda, McMurdo Dry Valleys, Antarctica - Oligotrophic Lake LV.19.MP8.IB-2 | ecosystem: Environmental > Aquatic > Freshwater > Lake... | reverse complement strand
CACTCTGAAAGCGTGCGGCCCATTTCGTTTCTCTATTCGAATGGCCCCACACTCCAATGCCGATCCCACCGCGAGCATGCCGCCTGGATGTCCGCCTGCGCCAGCACTTGCACGCGTAAAAAGCACACCTGCCGAAAGCAGACCGCAATTCTCCTCCTCACGCTTTCCTTCATAGAGGAACCTTGCGCCCGCGCCTAGTGCCAGTGCCAGACTCTCACGAAATGGACGGCTCTCGAACGTTTCCACGAGGCGCACGGGAATATGGACCGCGTTGAGAGACGACAGGTTTTGCGCGATCCACGCGGTGCTCTCGAGCCCCGCAAGAAAATCGGGATGGGAGGCGATGGCGAACAGGAAGGGGATGTTTGTGGTGCACCCCAGGATCGCATAGCTCATCAGCGCCTCGCGCAGCCGGAACACGGCCTCCTGGCGCGTGTTGCCCGTGACGATGAGTTTTGAGATCATGGAATCAAACGAAGCGTTCACACGCCCGCCTTCCACGACGCCCGAGTCCACGCGCACGCCCGGGCCCGTGGGTTCCACATAACAGTGCAGCGAACCTGGCGTCGGGAGGAAATCGCTGCGCGGATCCTCGGCGAGGATGCGAGCTTCGAGCGCAACGCCACGCGGCACGGGAACATGAAACTCAGTGGGTGAGCCCAGCTCCGAAGGCCACTTTCCGAGCGCGAGGGTGAACTGCGCCTGCACGAGGTCGACGCCGTACACGATCTCCGTGACGGGATGTTCCACCTGAAGACGCGTGTTCATCTCGAGGAAAAAGAAATCGCCCGCGCCGTCAAGAAGGAATTCAACCGTACCCGCGCCGCGGTAGCGCGTCTCGCGCACGAGGGCGAGTGCCGCCTTGCCCATGCGTTCACGCAGCTCCGGGCCGACCACCGAACTGGGCGCTTCCTCGATGACCTTCTGGTGGCGGCGCTGCAGCGAGCACTCGCGTTCACCGAGGAACACGCCACCGCCTTGGCCATCGCCGAACACCTGGATCTCGATGTGGCGCGGGCCCGCAAGGTAACGCTCCACAAAGACGGTGGCGTCGCCAAAACCAGCCAGCGCTTCCTGCGAGGCACGGTGGATGGCCGGCGCGAGATCATCAAACTCTTCCACCACGCGCATGCCCTTGCCGCCACCTCCGCCGCTCGCCTTCACGAGATACGGAGGAACGATGCCCCGCTGCGCGAGGAGAGGTTTCCACGCAGAGGGTTCGAGGTCGGAAAGTTCATGGGACAGAAGGGCATTGAGCGTAGGAACACCCAGAGCGCGTGCAAACGCCTTGGCGCTCTCCTTGCCGCCGAGTGCGCGCATATTCTCAGGCGTCGGTCCCACGAAGGTGATGCCGGCCCCTTCCACGGCGGCGGCAAAATCCGCGTTTTCCGACAGGAAGCCGTAGCCAGGGTGGAGCAGCGTGGCGCCAAAGCGTTTTGCGGCACTCACCACATCCGCCACGGACAGAAAAGACGACACTTCCAGAACGGCGTCCGCCTCGCGCCGAACGGGCGCATCGGCATCGTCCTTGGTGCTCACGACCGCGGTGGCAAACCCGCGATCGCGTGCCGCGCGCAGGATGCGCCGGGCGATTTCGCCACGGTTCGCGATGACAAGGCGCGGTGCGTGTGCGGCGGTCATGAAAGCTCCTTGCGCTCTGGCGCGGTGGAGGGTGCGGCGTCGGCGAGGCTGGGCTTCGCAAGGCCATTTTGCCAGGGCGGCGCTTTTCGATCGAAGAACGCCGTGAGGCCGGCGCGCCCTTCTTCGCTGCAGCGTGCCTGCGCGATGTTGGCGGCCGTGAGTTCAAAGATGTCGGGGGCAGGCAAAGGCGAAATGCGGCGCAGCAATTCCTTCGTGCGACGCGCGGCATCGGGTCCCGCCTGGAGGAACGAAACAAGCGTGCTTTCGAGTGCGGCGTCGAAATCTTCGTCGGTGCCCACTGTGCGCGACACAAGCCCGCTTGCGCGGCACTCATGGGAACTTGCGGTGCGCCGTTCGCCGGAGAGCATGAACGTCTGCGCGAATGCCACACCGAGCTTGCGCACGATGTAGGGGCTGATGACACCGGGAACGATACCGAGCCGCACCTCGGTGGTGGCCAGCAGAGCGCTCTCTTCGGCGAGCACGTAATCGCTGCACACAGCGAGTCCAAAGCCGCCGCCGATGGCCGCGCCTTTTACAGCTGCGATAACCGGAACGGGCATCTGCGCGAGCCGGAAAAACATCTGCCCCAGCGCACGTGCATCGCGCAGAGAAGCGGGCTCGCCGCTTTCGGCCTGCTTTTTCATGTAGGAAAGATCGGCTCCGGCGCAAAACACCGGGCCATCGCCTGCAAGCACAAGCAGGCGCAGTTCAGCCGCGATGCGCGTGGCCGCAAGACGCGTGAACGCCTCTGAAAGCTCAGCCATCATTTTTTCGTTGAACGCATTGCGCAACTCAGGGCGCGAAAGCACGAGGCGTTTGACCCCGTGGGGCAGCGACTCCACACGCAGAGTTTCGCCCTGGAAATAAATCCCTTCCACCGGAAACGCGGGGGCATTTGATGTCATGGGCGCGCTCCATTTCCGCTGCCACTTTCGTGACCGTTCCACAGAAGCCCTTCGAGTCCACGCCCCGCAGTGAGTTCGCCGGCACATGCGCGTGCCTCCGGCGCGATGCCCTCGAGAAGGGCCCGTGGCACGTCGACCTCACAACGCAACAGAGCCTGCGAGTACGTCTTCCCCTGCGCATCGATGAAAAGGCTCATGGTTCCACCGCCGCCAAGCGACTCTTCCAGCAAGAAATTGAGCGACCACAGATTGGGAACGAGATACCGCGTGACCTTGCCGTGGCACATGCGCGAGAACCAGGTCTTGACCGCTGCGGCCGACACGTTGTCGCGCAGCCATGCGTAGCATGCGGGTGAACGGCCGATGAGACCGATGTTGGACGTGTCGCCCTTGTCGCCGCTGCGCGCATGCGCGATGGCCCACAGAGGAACACGGATGGTGGCGCCAGCGGCCTTTTCCTTCGTGTGCGGATCATTCACCGGACGGGTGATCTCCGAGCTGCCGTTCGTTTCGGGCCAGCCGAGTGTGTCTTCCACGACTTTCGACACGGCTTCCCCGCCGTTTTTATTCTGCGAGAAAAGCACGACCCGTGCAGGTGCGTGCGCCTGCGGCATGAGCGCGGGCCAATAGCTCACCACGTCGGAGATGGCGGGAGCGCCACCCGTGACGGCCACGCCCGAGGGGCCCGACAGGATGAGTGACGGCATGAGCTTGCGGAACAACGCCAGCGTTTCCTTGTTCGCGTCATGTGCGCCAAGCTTGAGGAGGATCTCCTTGGCCTCGCCTTTGGGTGCCAGGTCGCCGTGCGTGGCGTCGTCGCCCACGTACTCGGTCAAGCGGTGCGCGGGCAGAGGAAGATTCGCACGCGTGAGTTCCGCCTCCAGACGCTCCCAGAAAACCGATGCGAACGACTCCGCCTTTGCTCGTGCGTCGGGGCCTGAGAGGATGAGAGTGCCCGAACATTTGTGGCCGTCGGCGTAGGCGATGGAAACCTTCAGGAGGTCGGTGGGAGGTCCGCCCTTCACACCGCGCACGCGTACGCGATCGGGTCCTTCCTGGCTCAGTTCGATGGTCGAAAAATCGGCTATCACGTCGGGCGTGATGTAGCTCTGCGGATGGCCCATTTCGTAGAGAAGTTGTTCGCGCACCGTCTGCTCGGTGACAAGTCCGCCGCTTCCGGGGTGCTTGGTGACGACAAACGATCCGTCCGGAAAGCATTCGACGATCGGAAAGCCCACATCCACGAACGACGGGACTTTTTTCCAGTCGGTGAAGTTGCCACCGGTGGCCTGCGCGCCGCACTCGATGATGTGTCCTGCGACGATGCCGTGCGCAAGCGCGTCCCAGTCGGTTTCGCTCCAGCCGAACTCGTGCGCCATAGCGGCAATGGTGATGCCGGTGTCGGTGACGCGTCCGCACACAACGATGTCGGGATTTTCGGCAAGCGCGCGCACCACGGGCCGCGCTCCGAAATACACGTTCGCCGCAAGCGTGTGAGGAAGAACAGGTGCGAAGTCCTCGCCCGTTTCCATGTTACGGAAAGCGACGCCTTCCGTGCTCGTGAGGGTTGAAAGACGTGCCTGCACGTCGTCACCCTCCACCACGGCCACCTTGAGCGCCACGCCTTTTTTGCGTGCGAGTTCGCACAACGCGAGCGCACAACCGCGCGGATTGACGCCGCCCGCATTGGTGATGATGCGCATGCCTTTCGAGAGGACATCCTCGAGCACCGGTTCGAGCTGCGTGATGAAGTCGCGCGCGTAGCCGCCGGAGGGATCCTTTGCACGCTGCTTTTGCAGGATGCTCATGGTGATCTCGGCAAGAAAATCAATGGATATATAGTCGACCGGAAGGGCGCCCTGCACCTGACGGCGAAGTGCGAAGGGATCGTCCCCCCAGTAGCCGCCGGCGTTCGCGATGCGGATGCTTGTCTTGCGCACGGAAGGTTTCCTTTTCGTTGGAGGACGGGAAATCTGCGAACTCGAAGTGGACACGGCGGTCAAAAGCGAAACACCCCGGTGCGCGTGTCTTCGAGCGGTGCGGACAGCGTGGTGGCGAGCGTGGCGGCGAGCACTGCGCGCGTGGAGCGCATGTCGATGCAGCCGTCGTCCCACAGGCGCGCTGAGGCGTAGTAAGGGTGACCTTCGGTCTCGTATTTTGCGCGGATGGGTGCGGCGATGGCCTCTTCCTCTTCCGCGGTGAGGGCCGTTCCCCGGCCGCGCGCAATCTGATCGCGCTTGACCGTGACCATCACCTGTGCGGCCTGCTCGCCGCCCATGACCGAGATGCGACTTGTCGGCCACGTCCAAAGGAAGCGTGGAGAGTAAGCGCGTCCGCACATGCCGTAGTTGCCCGCTCCGTAGCTGCCGCCCAGAAGCAGGGTGACCTTGGGAATCTTCGCCGTGGCCACGGCGTGCACCATCTTCGCACCGTCCTTGGCAATTCCACCGCGCTCGTACTTCGCACCCACCATGTAGCCGGTGACGTTCTGCAGGAAAACGAGTGGCACCTTTTCCTGCGTGCACAGCTCGATGAAGTGCGCCGCTTTTTGCGCACTCTCGGAAAACAGAACGCCGTTGTTGGCGATGATGCCGCACGGCATGCCTTCCACGTGCGCGAATCCGCACACGAGCGTGTTGCCGTAACGCGACTTGAATTCGAAGAAGCGGCTGCCGTCCACCACGCGCGCTATCACCTCGCGCACGTCCACCTGGCGGCGGGCGTCACGCGGCCACACGCCGAGCACTTCGTGCGGATCGTAAGCGGGCGGTTCGGGTGTCTTCAGGTTGATTCTCGCACGCTCGCGCGCGCCGAGCCCGGCCACGATGTCGCGCAGCAACGAGAGGGCGTGAGAGTCGTTTTCGGCGAAGTGATCGGCCACGCCCGAGAGTTCAGTGTGCACGCGCGCGCCACCGAGATCCTCGGCGCTCACGTCCTCGCCCGTGGCGGCTTTCACCAGCGGCGGACCTGCGAGGAATATGGTCCCGGTGCCATTCACGATGACGGTCTGATCGCTCATGGCGGGAACGTACGCACCACCAGCCGTGCAATTTCCCATGACAGCGGAGATCTGCGGAATGCCCGCAGCGGAAAGGTTGGCCTGGTTGAAAAAGATGCGACCGAAGTGTTCCTTGTCGGGAAACACCTCGTCCTGCCGAGGCAGAAACGCCCCTCCGCTGTCCACCAGGTACAGGCATGGAAGCCGGTTTTCGGCCGCGATCTCTTGAGCGCGCAGATGCTTTTTCACGGTGAGCGGGTAGTAGGTTCCCCCCTTCACCGTGGCATCGTTGGCCACCACCATGCAGGGCCTGCCATGCACGAGGCCGACGCCGGCGACCACACCCGCAGCGGGCACGTGGTCCTCATAAACGCCCTGGGCGGCCAGAGCGCCGATTTCCAGGAACGGCGAGCCGGCATCAAGCAGAGCCGCCACGCGATCCCGCGCGAACATCTTGCCCTGCTCTTTGTGACGCGCCCGCGCCTTTTCGCCGCCGCCCTGTCGGATGGCCGTGTGCCTGGCCTCCAGATCGGCACACAGCTGGGCGTTGTGCGAGGCATTCGCCTGGAATTCCTCCGAGGCGGGCCTCACCTGACTTCGAATGATCGACACTCTTCTCTCCCCACGAAAACGAGACATGGGCTGGCCATCGGCTGGACATGCGCCGCACATGCCACCGCAAGGCCCCAATCCATAGCGTGAAAGTGCGCGTCGTACAAACATCTAGGGCCGCCCCGGACCGGGCTGGCGGCCCACTCTGAAGGCGGGGCGGAAAGGATTGCCCGGCGTGTGCGAGTTGTCTTGACACCACGCGGAAAAAGATCGAACCCCGATCGTCCGATACCCCGCATGGAGGAGACGCCTGAGGCCTGCCCCCGCAACGCCTGGCGCCAAAAATGCTCTTATGGTCATGAACACCCGCACACGCCGTATTGCCACCATCGCACCCCGCGGAAAAGGGCGCGACGGACGACGTTTCGAGCGCACGGTGCTGCCGCCCCATGCTCGCGTCCCCGCCGAAATCAGTTTCTCGCGTGGTGGGGATCAGACGGCCAAGGTCCTGATCACCGATCTGTCGCCTGTGGGAATCGGCGTCATCGCATCCGCCACACACGACGACCTTCCGCCACTGCGCCGCAAAGTCGAAATCACTCTGCCGGAGGGCCATGTGCTTGAAGGTGTGGTGGCCGACAAATTCGGCCTTGAAGGAGACCAGCAGGGGCTCAACCGCATCGGCATCGAACTTCGCGCAGCGGGCACGACCTTTGAGGAGCTCGCTTCGCGGCCGGGCAAGCTTCGCCTCGATCTCCGCGAGGCGCTCTATGAAGTGCTGCCGTGTTACATTGACGCTTCCCTGCCACTGCTGGCAGGCGTCACGCGCCTCGAAGGGGCAGTGACCCTGGTTTCGGTGGAATGCGCGTCAGTTCACTTTCCTTACCTGCATCCCGGGCTGTTTCTCGGTCTTGAAGTGGCGTTTCTTGCACTGCTGCCCGAAGGCGAATTCCGCCTCGGTGCCGAGGTGAGCGACATTGTTCCCTCCCGCGCAGGCTCGGGCGTCGACGTGCTTTTGACCTTCGAAGAGAAACCTCGGCGTTTTCTCGCCTCGTTCGCACAATTTTATCTGCGTCAGAAGATGGTCCAGGTGCGCAAGCAGCTGCAAGCGGAACTCGCTGCGTCGGGTTTTCTTGGGGATTGATCTTCGTTCCTCCGTTTCGCAAGAATGCTTACAAAGTCGCGAGACAAACGTGGGAACAATTTCATCTCAGGAATGCCGGTTTTTGATGATGGAAAATGGCAGCAGTGGCAATCCCAGGTCCTTTAAAAACTCGTTGTGCTTGTCCGTTGCCGCTTGAATCGTGCTCTCGATTTCCGTAAGCTCGGCGTGCACCGCTGCCAGGTCAATTTCATCCTCGCCCACCGCCGTGCTTATGTAGCGGGAGATGTTCAGGTTGAAGTCATTTTTTTCAATCTCCGCCATCTCCACCTTGCGGGAGTAGCGGGATTCCTCCGTGCGGTTCTTGTAGGTTTCGATGATTTTCTGGATATGTTCGGGCTTGAGCTGATTCTGGCGTTTGCCTTTCTCAAAATGCTCGCCCGCGTTGATGAAGAGCACGTCGTCGGGCTTCTTGCATTTTTTGAGCACGAGAATGCAGACCGGGATCCCGGTGGAAAAGAAGAGATTGGCGGGCAGGCCGATAACGGTGTCGATGTGCCCGTCCTTGAGGAGCTTGGTGCGGATGCGCTCCTCCGCCCCGCCACGGAAGAGCACGCCGTGCGGAAGGATGATTGCCATCACGCCTTCGTCCTTCAGGAAGTGAAAGCCATGCAGCAAAAAGGCGAAGTCGGCGGCGGACTTGGGGGCGAGACCGTGGCTCTTGTAGCGTACATCTTCGCCCATGCTTTCGCTCGGGTCCCAGCGATAGGAAAACGGAGGATTGGCAACGATGGCGTCAAAGAGCGGCTTCTTGGCCGGATTCAGCTCGCGCAGGATGTCCCACTCGTTTTGCAGCGTGTCACCGTGGTAAATCTCGAACTCGGTGTCTTTCACCCCGTGCAGCAGCATGTTCATGCGGGCCAGGTTGTAGGTGGTGATGTTCTTTTCCTGGCCGGAGATCTTGCCGATGGTGCCACCCGCCTTACTCATGCGCTTGCGCACGTTGAGCAGCAGGGAGCCAGAGCCGCAGGCAAAGTCCATCACGCTCTCCAGCCGCTTTTTAGTCCCGGTCTTTGGTTCCTGACTGTCCAGCGTGACGATGGCGGAGAGGATGTCGGAAATCTGCTGCGGCGTATAAAACTCGCCCGCTTTTTTGCCGGAACCGGCGGCGAACTGGCCAATCAGGTACTCGTAAGCATCGCCTAGCGTGTCAATGTCGGCGGAAAATTCATTAAGCCCTTCGGCGAGTTTTTGGATGACGGTGCAAAGCTTGGCGTTTCGGTCGGCATAGGTCCTTCCCAGCTTGTCGGAGCCAAGGTTGATTTCGGAGAACAGGCCCTGGAAAGTGCTCTCGAAGGATTCCTCCTCGATGTATTTGAAGCCGGCTTGGAGTGTGCGCAGCAGCTCCGCGTTCTGCGTGCGGGCCAAGTTTGCGATGCTGCTCCACAGGTGCTGCGGCTTGATGGCGTAGTGCACCTTGCGCCGCATCTGCTTCTCAAACGCAGTGGTGTCGTCCGGATTGTTTTTATACCAGAGCGCCAGCGGCACCTTGCGGCTGTCCCCGCCGACTGCGGGGTAGTCCTTTCCAAGCTCCTTCTGTGCCGCCGTCTCGTAGTTGTCGGAGAGGTAGCGCAGGAAGAGGAGGGACAGCATGTAGTCGCGGAAATTGTCCGCGTTCATCGAACCGCGCAAGTCGTCGGCAATTTTCCAGAGGGTGCTGCCGAGTTGTTTTTGATTTGTGTCGTTCATGGCATTGCTCATTTCTTCGGACGTTTCTTGAGCGTCGTTTCAAGTGCCAGCAGATCGACGTCATCTTGCTCGTCCGCCTGAATGGCCTCCCGCTTTTTGCGTTCTCGGTCGAACGGGAGGTACCGCTCACCTATGCAGACTTCCATCTGCTCGTTGCTGATAGAGCCCGCATTCGTGAGCAGCGGGAAACCGTTGGAGGTGATGATCCGATCCACGTTCTCTTTCCAAAATGCCATGCGCGTTTCCTGCTTGCTCTTGGCCCGCAGTTCGGCGGTTTCCAGGAAGATCACCACCAGCCGGTTCAGAGTGTCGATCTCGTCCTCGGTCAAGTAGTTTTTGGCGATCACGATGTCTTGCTTGCGCACCTTGTCGCCCTTCCATGTGCGCAAGCCGAAATGTGCATCATGGGGGTTGGCACGGGCGGTGATGAGTTCGGCAGCGGTCTGCTGAGTGACGGCAAAGATCAGCAGATTTTGCACAGTGGCAAAAAAGACCTGCGCGGCCTTGTCGCTTTTTTCGTAGTCGCTGCTCAGAGCGAAGAGGTCACGCACTTTTTGGTAGAAGCGCTTTTCAGAAGCGCGGATGTCGCGGATGCGCTCCAGCATCTCATCGAAGTAATCCGGGCGACCATCGGGGTTCTTGAGCCGCTCGTCGTCGATCACGAATCCCTTGATCAGAAATTCCTTCAGGACAGTGGAAGCCCAGCGGCGGAATTGCACTCCACGTGGGGAACGCACGCGGTAGCCCACGGCGAGAATCGCGTCCAGATTGTAGAGCTTGGTGGCATAGTTTTTGCCATCGGTGGCAGTTACCGAGGATTCCTCGGTAACTGTCTGCTCGGCCAGCTCTCCATCGGAAAAGATGTTCTTGAGATGCAGCCCCACATTGTCCGTGCTCACATCGAAGAGTTGGGCCATATCCCTCTGAGACAGCCAAACGGTTTGATCCTTCGCCCGCAGCTTGATCTGGTTGCGCCCGTCTTCCGTCGTGTAGAGAATGAGATCACTCATGGCAGAGTTCCTCCGCTTGCGGAAAAAGCTGCTGCATCAGCCCATGCTTGTGGCGCTTGAGGGTTTTGATCTTTTGGGTTTCGGCGGCGATCAAGGTGTCGAGTCTGGTCAAGCACGCGGCTATTTTTCGTTGCTCTTCAATTTGTGGGAGATTAACTTCTAGTGTTTCTAAAGTTCCAGCATTTACGTTCTTTTGTGCCCCGCCAGCTTCTGCTCCTAACATGAAACGTTTCCCAATGGGAGAGTTTATGAAAATGCAAAGATAATCTGAATCCAAAACCTTAGTTTTTGGACGAGTTATTAGTGATGTAAAACACTGCGCATTTTCGTAAATCTTGGTAACCACCGCAGACAAGCCAGGGTAGCCAGTTCTTACCGTGATTACGTCGCCCGCCCTCAAACGTTTGCTTTTGTGAGTCTCTTCGTAATTTGGATCTATGAATAGAATGCTGGAATCATCAATTTTACCCTCCTTAATATTTTGATTCCTCAGCATAGGCACGCCACTTTCACGATATGCATGAGTTGCAGCACTTGCTATACCGACCATGATCTTGTCGGCCAAAGCGGAGAGTGGCAAAATTTTCCACTCCCCTTCCCCTTGATACTCAGGAAACCGCAGGTGAGGTGTTGTGTCGCCATTGCGAGGGAAAAGCTGTTGCATCAGCCATTTTTTATGAGACTTGATCGCACCCACTTTCCGCGCTTGCTCCGCGATGACCTCGTCCAACGAACTCAGGCACTGGGCGATTTTTTGCTGTTCGGCTTTAGCATCCGGGAGCGGTAGCCGAAGGCTGCGCAGCCGGTTTGCAGAAATACCCAAAACTTTCGCCCCTTGCGCCTCCTTCTGAATCTGCGACCGGACCCACGCCGATTTGAAAAGGTGCCCGCCAAAACCGTTCGCGATGCGGTTGCATGTTTGACGAGCGAGAATCGTGTGAAGCCCTGAAACCACGAGTTCGCCGTTCAGGTGGACAATCTCGATGCACTTGCCAATGTCTTTCATATCTTCAGACGCATCAGCGAAGATTATGTCACCCTCGATACAGAAATTCTCATCACGAACGGCTCCAAGCTCCGTGTTGTTAATGAATGGAACAATCTCTTTTGTAATGTTGAAGTGCGTCGAAAACTTGATGTGAATGTCGCCGTAGTGAATATTCTTCACCGTACCGGATACATAGTTCAGTTTGTCGCGTGAGAGTGAGTTGTTACCTTTGAAAAGGTAGACATCGCCCATCGGCTCGACTGCCCACCCCTGCGCACCCCGAAACTCAGGAAACCGCAGCTTTGGAACCAGCGCGCGCTTCACATTCTCCGCAATTCCCGTGGTTCTTTTCTTACTGTTCATACGCGCTGAGTCCCGAGATGTTGCGGCCGTGGGCACGTTTGGTGAGAAGAGGAAACAATGCCGCCATGAGGGCGAGTTCGGCCTGGGTGCGGGCCTTCCAGCCAAGATCCTGCGGAACGAAAAGGTCGCCAAGCTGTTCGGCATCGAAGATCATGCGTTCGAAGATGTTGTCCACGAAGGCTTGCAGGGCGGCGGTGGCGAGGCCGTGCTTTTTCGCAATGGCTGCAAGTTCAGCGGCGTTTTTTTCTGCCTTGAAGCGGGTGTAGCCGTCGCGGATAGCGGTCTCGGAAAGGCCCTCGCCTGCCTTGAGCGT
>Ga0163152_10007764_pt1 | contig 11625 bp, 10 predicted proteins | sample OliLakLV19MP8IB2_FD_148635 | JGI IMG/M metagenome (GOLD analysis project Ga0163152, IMG submission 148635) | Freshwater microbial mat bacterial communities from Lake Vanda, McMurdo Dry Valleys, Antarctica - Oligotrophic Lake LV.19.MP8.IB-2 | ecosystem: Environmental > Aquatic > Freshwater >... | reverse complement strand
GCAGGAATGTCTATCATTGCATACCGGTTTCTACCACTCATCTTTTCAGTCATTGTTATTGCAGTCATTGCCTCACTCTCGATGGCGCTCGCTTTTTTCAAGTACAACAACAAGCCGTTTGTGGACCTGCTTGAGGCTGGGATACAGTACTACCTCGGTGAAAAGCTCTATATTTGGAAAAAAAGAGATCGGGTAGTGGAAGTAACTGAAGTAAGCAAAGCTCCGCCTCAGATGTATGTGCCACGACTCTCTGACAGTAAACTAAAAGAACTAACATGGAGTCTTGATATCAATAAAGAAAGTACGAATCCAGTAACAAGAGAGGAAAAAAATGATTAAAGTAGTAAGATTAAGGATTAAAGAATAATTTTAAATCCCATTCCTTAATCATTAATCCTAAATATTTAATCAAAAAACATAAGACTTGTGTGAAACGGTTTTAAACTGAAAATAGATACATGATTTCTTATAGTTTGGTATACTATATATATGCCAATTCCTTCTAAAGCAACTCAAGACTTTGTTCCAATCAAAGAGGTCCGCGATGGAGTGGTGCTTTTGAAAGACAATTCAATGCGGGCAATTCTTCTTGCATCATCTTTGAACTTTTCTCTCAAATCTGAAGATGAACGAAAAGGTATCTTGTATCAATTCCAAGACTTCTTGAACTCTCTTGATTTTCCTTTGCAAATATTCATCCAGTCAAGAAAGCTCGATATTCGGCCATACATTGCGCTCCTTGAAGGTAGGTACAAAGAACAAATGAATGACCTGATGAAGATACAGACTCAGGAATACATCGAATTCATCAAAAACTTTACTGAGTCGACAAACATTATGACCAAAAGTTTTTTCGTAGTCGTACCGTACAGTCCCGCCTTGATCCAAGGAAAGGGTATGAATCCAATGAGTCTTTTTGGAAAGAAAGATGCTGAAGGGGATATGAAAAAACGAATGGAAAACTTTGAAGAAAACAGGACACAGCTTGAGCAAAGACTCGCAATAGTCGAGCAAGGCTTGGTGCGGTGCGGGATCCGTGTAGCGCATCTTGGAACCGAAGAAGTGGTAGAATTGTTTTACAAGATATTTAATCCGGGCGAGACAGAGAAGCCGATACAAGTTACATAAGTTTGTAAAGTAAAAAGTTTGTAAGGTTTGTAAAGTTCATACATGTAACTATTCTAAACTTTATGAACCTTATGAACCTTATGAAGTTTCAACTAACATCATGTCAATATTTGATTTTTTACAAAAAAAAGAAGAGCCTTCGATATCTTCTATCATTCCCCAGGAGATTTACCAAGCGGGCACTCTAGAACTGCAGGATATTATTGCACCCAGTGCACTTAAGATATCTCCGAAAGAGATAAACCTCGGTGAAAAGGTAGTCCGAAGCTTTTTTGTGATTTCGTATCCTCGATTCTTGGGCGAAAACTGGTTTTCACCAATCATTAACCTTGATAAGGTATTTGATATTTCTATCTTCATCCACCCGATCGAGACTTCAGATGTACTCCGCACATTCCAAAAGAAAGTAGCAGAGGTACAGAGCCAGATTATGGCTCGGGAAAGCAGGGGACAAGTGAGAAACCCAATGCTTGATACTGCATACCAAGACCTCGAAAGTCTCAGGGATCAACTACAACAAGCACAGGAAAAGCTCTTTGATGTAGGGCTCTATATCACCCTCTACGGAGACTCTGACTCAGAACTCGACAAAGTAGAGTCCGAGATCAAGTCAATCCTCGAAGCAAAACTGGTCTATGTAAAGCCTGCACTCTTCCAGCAAGAGCAAGCCTTCAAGACAGTCCTTCCACTCGGTACCGACCTTTTGGAAGTGCACAGCAAGCTCAACTCTTCTCCGCTTTCAAGTCTTTTTCCTTTTATTTCTTTCGATCTTACCTCTGACAAAGGTATTTTGTATGGTATCAACCGCCACAATTCCTCCCTCGTCCTCTTTGACCGCTTTTCTCTAGAGAACTACAATTCGATTACCTTCGCTAAGTCAGGTTCAGGTAAAAGCATCAGAGGTAATGAACCTGTACTTATTCGAAAAAATGGCCATATTGAACTCCGAGAAATTGGTCCTCTGATAGAAACAACAATTAAACAAAAAGGTTGTGTGAAATTTGCCGACGAGATGGAGGGTGCAATTGATCCAGGCTTTCAAGTATGGAGCTTTGATAAAGAGCTGAAAGGTGGATGGAGCGATGTAACCGTAGCAGCACGAAAAGATGCACCGAAGGAATATTACCATTTCAAGACAGAGAGTGGTCGGGAAATAACGACAACAGGAGACCATAACATGCTCGCATTGCGAGATGGACAAGTGGTGGTATCAAAAAGTACTGAACTAAAAGAGGGTGAGTATATACCACTTCCTCGTACAGTTTCTTTTTCTCTTAATACACCTGTTACATTCAATCTACTTGATCTTTTGAAGGGTAGTTCTCGGATGTACGTAGTAGGTGGAGGTAGTATTGTCGCGAAAATACACAAAGCGTATTCTCGAGAAACGATTGATCCTCGATACGACCACTATCTTCCAATGTACAAAAAAGGACGACGTATTCCGCTCGCTTATTTTAATACACTGATTAAAAAATTTAATCGAGAGCTTACTCCTAACCAATTAAATTCATTACATATTACATCAGCGAGTGGAGCAGGGAAGCTTCCTGTAGTTATTAACGCAACTACCGAATTAGGAACTCTTCTTGGATATATAAGTGCCAAAGGTACGATAAACCACGATGCAATTAAAATCAGCAATCTAGATAGAGACGTACGAGATATAATACAAAAATCTTGCATTGCATTAGGTGTACTGCATCACACTACACCAAAAGATATTGTTATTTGCGACCGTCCTTTTATTGCCCTCATGTACGCAATAAAGGCAGGTGGTAGATCTAAAGATAAACGCATCTCACCAGTAGTATTTAATTTCCCCAAAAAGATTGTCTCTGCATATCTCCGAAGCTATTTTGAAGGAGACGGAGGTGTTGACGGTCTACAAGTGACTACCGCATCAAAATCAAAACAACTTTTATCTGAGATCTCTTATCTCTTGCTTGGTTTTGGTATTGTTGCTCGATTACGCAAGAAAACAATGACGTATAAAAAAACAGGTGGTCGACGAATATTTTGGGTACTTGCACTATCTGGACAGACAGCATTACACTCTTTCCAAGAAAAAATAGGGTTTGCAACAAGACGCAAACAGGAAAGTCTTGCTTCTATTTGCAATAAAAATGGAAACACCAACGTAGATATAATTCCAAACATCGCCCCACTTATAACTGAACTTCGAATGCATTTTGGAAGCCAACTTCATACTATTCCAAACCTTTCACCACTTTCACAAAATACATACAGTCCTTCTCGAGAAGAACTCTCTAAGTTTGTACACGCGGTACAAGAACGTATTACACACTTTGAACGCACATTACCTGCAATGGAAGCGCTTTCTGCATTACCGGACGTTGAGACTCTCATTAGACTCGGTGAATTAAACAAAGAATTTAATGCAAAGCTCTGGGACACACTTGGCTCAAGTTGGACTTGGATGAAAAAACGTAAAGGTAACGTCGGATTAGCTAATATCCTCACTCTCTCACAGGTTGTGCTTGGTAAAAATGCAAAAAATGAAATAGAACACTCAATTCACGGCATTCACGAAAGCTTTTTAGACTTTGATTCTCCGATTATTGCTCAGGCACCTGGACTCGGCAGTGCTTTTCGTAAAAAATTACCCGATCGTACTTCATACGATACACTTCGGGATGCGGGACATTTTATAAGCGAAACATACCGACATATGAGTGAGTCTGTACCTCATGTGAGAGGGATACTCTCTATGTTGAAACGGCTCGCAGACTCTGACCTTATGTGGGATCCGATTGTTTCTATTACAGAAAAGAAAAATACCACAGACAAATATGTCTATGACCTCACTGTAGATAATGAAATATTTTTAGCAGGAACAGCAGGGATGTTTATACATAATTCCTATGCCACAAAACTTGAGATATTACGTACCCTTATGTTCGATACATCGGTGATGGTGATCGACCCTGAAAATGAATATGAGTACATGGCAGAAGCAGTGGGAGGACGTTATTTCAAAATTTCTCTCAACTCAGAGCATCATATCAACCCATTTGACCTTCCGATCCCTGGAGAAGGTGAGTCAAGCGCAAATATTCTCAGAAGTAATATCATTAATCTTGTTGGCCTTTTCCGTATTATGATGGGTGGACTAACTCCTGAAGAAGATGCGATCATTGACCGCGCGATTAGTGAGACTTATGCGCTTAAAGACATTACTCCTGATTCTGATTTTAAAAATATCGAGCCACCGCTACTTTCTGACTTTGAAATGGTACTCTCTGGTATGGAGGGGGGGGATTCGCTCGCACAACGCCTCACTAAATACACCAAAGGTACTTGGGCTGGATTTATCAACCGTCCTACAAATATTGATATCAACAAGAAATTTATAGTTTTCTCAGTGCGAGACATGGAAGACGAGCTCAAGCCGATTGCAATGTATATTATTATGCATTATATCTGGGCTGCTATTAGAAAAGATCTTAAGAAGCGCCTGCTTGTTATCGACGAAGCATGGTGGATGATGAAATCTGAAGACACTGCTTCTTTCCTCCTTTCACTTGCAAAGCGAGGACGAAAATATTTCCTTGGACTTGCGACGATCACACAAGATGTCGATGACTTCCTTAAGTCTCCCTATGGAATGCCGATCATTACAAACTCTTCAATTCAAATTCTCCTCAAACAATCTGCAACTTCAATGGACAAGCTCCAGCAGACATTCAACCTCACTGACGAAGAAAAATATCTGCTTCTCGAGTCCGATGTGGGGGAGGGTATCTTCTTCGCAGGACTGAAGCATGTAGCAATCAAGATTATTGCTTCATACACCGAGGATCAGATCATCACATCTGATCCATCTCAAATTCTTGCTATTAAGAAAGCAAAGAGTGATCTTCTGAATCAATAATAATTTTCCTTATGGATCAAAAACAGGCTACACAACCAGAGCCCGAAACTAAAAGCAGCCTACCTGCAAGCACAATTACCTATATGTTTCTGGGGGCCGGTTTTTTTGACGGGGTACAAGCACTTCTTTCTTTAGTGGCTATTGGACTAATAATAAGTCCGGTAATAAGCTTTTTTGCTGGTATGACATTTTGGTTTTGGTTTTCTATACACAACATAAGTTTTATGAACTGGAAACGTTTTGTTGCACTTTTTGGCGGAGGGTTCGCGGAACTTATACCTGTAGTTAATGGTCTTCCTTTTTGGATTGGGATCGTTTGGTATGTAGTAGAAACCACAAAGATAGCTGAAGTAGTATCTAAAGTTCCTGGTGGAAATATTGCAAAAAATATGATTTCTAAGAAGTAAGTTGTACCTGTGAACAACGAATAGCGTGTTTAAATATTCTCTGTGATAAAATAAGCATAATGATTTCTCGCTTAATTACAATCTTAATATCTATTTTCTTTTTTACTCTCCTTTTGGGAGCAGATACTGCATTTGCTCAGTTTGGTGCCGTAACGGAGGGAGATGTCTCTATTACTCTTTCTCCTCAAAATCCTGGACCTAGAGATCCTGTGACAATAACAATCGAAAGCTACACCATTGATATTAACAATGCGACAACCCGCTGGTACGTCGGCTCTACTCTTGTACAAGAAGGAAAAGGTATTAAAAAACTTATAACACAGGCGGGGGATATGGCAAAGTCGAGCACTGTACGAGTGGTCATCCAGAGTTTGGCCGGACAAATCACTAAGACTATCACTATTACTCCAAGCAGAGTTTCTTTGCTCTGGGAAGCTGAGACATACACTCCCCCTTTTTTCAAAGGAAAAAGCTTATTTTCCCATCAAAGCAAGATTACGATCATGGCTGAACCTGAGATCAGTGCAAATGGAGGAAAAGTTTCTTCTAGTAACCTTATCTACACATGGAGCAAAGATGGTGTCGTCCTAGGAGCTCAGAATGGATATGGAAAGAAGACAATCTCTCTCGTTGGTTCTGTAATTTCTCGAAATATTCGTATCATGGTGGAAGCACTCGACCCAGTCAGTGGTCTCACATCATCTGGAGTGATAAATATTGCTCCGATTGAACCAGAAGTCGTGACATATATCTCTGATCCACTCTATGGTACGCAATATAACAAAGCGATAAATGGTACTATCATGCTCAAGGGGCGGGAAATTACGCTTGAAGCAGTACCTTTCTTTTTCAGCGCTCCAAATGGGCTTCTCTCTGGGGATATTTCATATACCTGGTCAATCAACGGTGTAGGCATTTCTGACGGACAAAATGTAAATAAGCGTGTATTCCGAAAAGTGGAAGATGTGTTTGGAGTATCAAATGTAAATCTAAATATTGCACAGCTCAGTAAAATTCTACAATTTGCTTCGAAAAATCTGACTATTGATTTCCTTAAGCAGGAATAAATATATTATCAATATGAAAACTTTATTCAAAACAATTTTTTTACTTACAATAATTTTCGGAGGAAGTAGTGTATCTGCCCAAACTCCTACCCCCACAGCTCCACTCAGTGGAGAATATACAGTCCTTGCACCGCTTCCTGGTACAACTAAAGTTGCAAACTGTACAGGTACAAATTGTACTGCGGACATCAATTCATACCTTGGAGGATTCCTCAACCTTGTGATCGGCATCGGAGCAGTGATCGCCATGATCATGATTGGCTTTTATGGATTTCAATACGCACTTTCAGACAGTGCTTCAGTTAAGATGGCTGATAGCGCGAAATTATGGGAAATTGTGCAAGGGCTCCTTCTTATCATTTCTGCATATGCAATTATTTATACAATCAATCCCGCTCTGCTTACTTTTTCTCTTGAAATCACCACACCAAGAGTGACTGCACCTGCGGTAACTACGACAGGTACGAATCCTGATGGCACCACAGCATCCACTGGTCCAGGCAGTGAAGTGGCGGTGAGGACTGCCTTATCAGGAATAGGAATTAATGCTGGGCCATGTGCACCAAATCAAACAAGAGGATGTACAAATGTCGCAGGTTTACCACAAATTGCTATTGATGGCTTACTTGCTCTAACAAAAAGTAGTACTGGTGGTTGTGGATGTGGTTTAACTATAACAGGGGGGACAGAAGGTGGTCATGCGACCCATGGTCCAGGTAGAGCTATAGTTGATCTTAATCCAACTTCAGCTCTAAATTCATACTTAGGAAGACCAAACCCTAGAGAAAGAGATACAGCAACTAAAGTAATTGCTGGCAGGACTCTAGTGTTTGTGTATGAAGAAAAAGGTGGAAATGCAAGCGGAACATCCACAGGAAATCATTGGCATGTAGTTATTAATTAATACAATGAAAAAAATCCTCAAAATCAGTGCGTATATCCTGATCCTCCTTGCGGTGGCACTCTTGGGATACTACTTTATACTAAGGACAAATGACAATATCTCTTCAGGGAAAAAGCCTTTTTTTGGAAACCTCTTTCCATTTGGAAACAATGAAGTAGTTACGGAAGTTCCTTTTAATGGAACACCAGAAATTGCACCGACTAACGAAACAGGAACATTTGACCAAGTGGTAAGGCTTATTTCAAACGAACCAGTCGCAGGGAGCATATTTGTCGCATCATCGACAAAAGGTACGGTGATACGCTACATCGAAAAAGCGACGGGGCACATCTTTGATGTACCCACATCTGAAAACATTAATCTTCGAGTTTCAAATACCACCATTCCTCAGATTTATCGAGCCTTATTTACAGAAAACGGCGATGGTTTTGTGGCTCAGTATGTAAAAAATGATGATGACATTGAGACAATGTACGGAAAAATAGTAGATGGGATCAATGAAAAAACTGTAGTTGGTACGATACTCTCCCGAAATATCACTTCTTTTACCGTATCTCCAAATGGAAAAATTGTGTTCACTCTTGAAAAGACACAGAATGGAAGCGAAGGATATACAATACTACCAAATGGTACAAACAAAAAGCTTGTGTGGAATTCGCCATTAAGAGAGTTTATTCCTCAATTTATTTCAAACTCTCATGTAGGTCTTCAGAGCAAACCACATTCCTCTTCATATGGAGTGCTTTTTGACGTAAACACAGGCACTGCAGGAAAAAGTGTCTTGGTGGGGAACCAAATAAACCTCACTACTTTACCATATCCAAACAAACCGTATGTCTTGTATGCAAATAACTCTGGACTATTCAGTCAAAACACAACAAACAATACAACTACAGAATTATCACCAAACACATTTCCAGAAAAGTGTGTATGGGCGCAGACAAAAACATTTATATACTGTGCAGTACCAAGAAGCACAATCAATGTCACCTCTTTATATGCCTGGTACAAAGGAGAAGTCTCTTACTCTGACGATATCTGGGAATACGACGTTGTAGCAAATACAGCTCGACGGGTAGTAGATCTCGAAAACCTTGCAGGACGAAGTATTGATGTTTCTACAATTTTCATAAACATAAATGATACATTACTCCTCGTTCAGAGTAAAACTGATGGAAGTCTTTGGTCTATTAGACTAAACTAATTTTCAAAACTCTTTCTCATCACACCCTTTGGGGAGCACGGATATTTCTGCTGAAAAATTCCTCAAGACTCGCCTACCTGGCTTGCGAAGTCTCCTCAAAGGATATAATTCGACAAGTTTTGAATTAGGAGAATTTTACTTTACCTTCCTTATATGTTTTCTTATATAAAGCTCCTGAGCAATCGTAAATAGATTGCTTGTGATCCAATAAATAGAAACAGCTGCTGAAACTGACCAAGAAATAAAGATAACAAGAACAGGGAAGCCATATTTCATCTGCTTTTGCATCATTTTCATCATATCTTCTTGCATTGTCGGCTTATCGTTTGGATCTACATTCGGATCTACAGGAGGAGTAGCATATGCAATCTGGAAATACGTAGAAATTCCTGCCAAGAGTGCAAGAAATATGCTTTTTTCTGCAATATTGATAAGCCCTAAAAAACTCATATTGATTGAAAGTGGTGCAGAGACAAAAGAATAGAGGAGTTCCACGTTTATAACAGGTAATCCTGACTTAAGAAAAATCTGATAAAGAGCGATGATGATCGGTAACTGGAGGAGAAGCACGAAAAAACCAGCGAATGGATTGATATTCTTTTCCTTATAAAGCTCGATTGTTTTCTGTGTTTGTTCTTTCTTGTCTGGATACTGTTTTTTGATCCTTTTTATATCTTTTTCAATCTCTTTCATCTCTATTTGAGCTCGAGTAGCTTTGATGGAAAGGGGAAACATAATTAGTTTGACCAGGATTGTAAATAAAACAACGATTACTCCTGCATCAAAGAACGGCAACACATCCATGAGGTAAATAAGACCGTTGTACAGTGGCTGATAAAAAACAGCTTTAAAGAATGATGAAATCATTGGATGTAATATAGATATTAGATGATAGAAGTTAGAATAGAAAGTCTATCTGATTACATATAGTATATGTAATCTAGCTCATAAGCAACGATTGCTTGTTGAGAATATCTTTTAGATGATTCTCTAAATCTTCTCTATCAAGATCTTTTGCTTCTTTTTTTATATTTATGATACAAAAAAAACCATCGTGTATTTGCGGAAGTAAAAGCTCTAAAGTACGGTACACCCTTCTTCGGAGTCGATTGCGGTCTACCGCTTTGAGAGACACTTTTTTGGAACAGAGTACAGCAAAACGGCTTAGTAAAAGCTTGTCTTGATTATTCGATTGTTTATATATGGACAAAAACAGGAGAGGTGAGTGATAACTCATTCCTCTCCCATTCAGTTTTTTGAACATCTGTTTGTCTATTCTTCGTGCCTTCGGAAGCATGTTATTTTTTCTTAATAGAAGCTTTCTGCTTTACAGTCGAAAGATTAACCCGTCCTTTTCGTCGTCGTCGGAGGATAGTTTTCTTTCCACCTGCAGATTTTGTACGAGAGAGAAAACCATGCTTCTTTGCTCTTTTTCTTTTTTTAGGTTGGTATGTTTGAGACATAATTGATAGTTTTAAAGTTTATTAAGTTTAAAAGTTATAAAGTCAAACTAAGTCTGAAAAGTAGTACTTTACAAACTTTATGAACATTATGAACTTTCTACTCCTGTATATATATTATTAACATATTTAAAGCTCTTTAACAAGTGTTCTAAAATTGTGCACCCTATATAATATCTACACATGGAAATCGATAACAAAAAAATTTGGGATACTGTGTTAGTAGAAATGGAATTGTCTATTTCTAGACCAAATTTTAATACCTGGTTTAAAGATACCTACATCCTTAAGACCGAAGATGGCACTGTATATCTGTCAGTGCCAAACAACTTTGTTTCCGAATGGCTCTCTCAAAAATTCCATAATACGATATTAAAGTCCCTCCGGAACATCTCAAACTCTTTTCATTCACTTCAATATGTCATTACAAAGGAAGATATGCGCCTCAAAGCCTCACTTGAGAAGACACAACTCATCAACAGGGAGCTTCCACTCGATAATTACTATATAAATAAGGATGACAACCTCAATCCTCGCTACACTTTTGAAGCTTTCGTTGTAGGTCCATTCAACGAGCTCGCCCATGCAGCGGCTCAAGCGGTGATCAAAAAGCCAGGAATCGTCTATAACCCTTTGTTTATATACGGAAATACCGGCCACGGCAAAACACACCTTATACAAGCGATAGGGAACCACTTAAAAAGTAGCCAGAGAAAAATATTTTATACAACCTCTGAAAAGTTCGGTCAGGAATATGTAAATGCACTCCAAATGAACAAACCTAACTTTTTCAAGGAAAAATATCGCAAATACGATGTACTTATGATGGATGATATCCAGTTTTTAGGTGGTAAGATGAAAATGCAGGAAGAATTGTTTCATTTATTCAACCATCTCTATGACAATAACAAGCAGATTATCTTTTCTTCAGATAAACACCCTGCACTTATCCAAGAATTGGAAGATCGCCTAAGATCACGCTTTAGTGCGGGTATGATTGTGGATATTCCCGCACCTGACTCAGAGTCGAGGGCAGCTATCATCCGTACAAAGATTACCCAGAACAACTTTCCACTTTCAAAAGAAGTGGTCGATTTCCTTGCATACTCACTTTCAGGGAATATTCGAGAACTTGAAGGTATTTTGAACTCAGTTATCTGCCAATCACAACTCAAAGACAAGGAATTGAGCCTCAATGAAGTAAAAAACTTTATCAAGACAAGTGCTAAACCAAAGAAAAACGTCTCCACGAAAGAAGTGGTTAAAATAGTGGCGGATTTTTACAATATCGAAGAAAATTCGATCTATGAAAAGACTCGTAAAAAAGAGATTATCAAACCTCGACAGATTATTATGTATATTCTTCGTGAAGAATTCAATATTTCATATCCTGCCATAGGAGAGAAGCTTGGTGGGCGAGACCATACGACAGTCATGCACTCATGTGAAAAGATTAAAAATGATATAGCTGCTGACTCAAATCTGGCTACTGAAATAAATCAACTGAGGTCTATACTTGTCTAAAATAATATAGTAGTATCTGTGGATAAACCTGTGGAA
>Ga0163152_10007761_pt1 | contig 11632 bp, 9 predicted proteins | sample OliLakLV19MP8IB2_FD_148635 | JGI IMG/M metagenome (GOLD analysis project Ga0163152, IMG submission 148635) | Freshwater microbial mat bacterial communities from Lake Vanda, McMurdo Dry Valleys, Antarctica - Oligotrophic Lake LV.19.MP8.IB-2 | ecosystem: Environmental > Aquatic > Freshwater > Lake... | reverse complement strand
CCGTTATAGAGGCTGGCGACGAACTTCTCATAGCCATTGTATTGAAGCGTCGGGCGGCGCTCCATAGTGGGGATCATCTGTTCGTAGGCCTGTGACCAGCGCGGATGGGGCTTCTTCGGTTCGACGTTCGAATAGAAGCCGTACTCCGCCGACTGCAGGCGGTTCCAGAAAGTGGGCGGTTCCTTGTCCGTGAACTCGATTTTGGCGATGGATTTGATGCTCTTGTAGCCGTATTTCCACGGGACGATCAGCCGCACCGGCGCGCCGTTCTGCTTGGGCACCGGCTTTCCGTACAGGCCCGTTACCATCATAGTTAGCGGGTGCATCGCTTCGTCCATGCGCAGACCCTCGAAGTAGGGCCACGGGTACGGCGCCTTCTTCATGCCGGGCATTTCGTTGGGACGGCTGACGGTGAGAAATTTGACGAACTTGGTGTTGGGCTTGGGCTCCAGAAGTTTGATCAAGGACGCTAGCGGGAAGCCAGTCCAGGGCACGACCATCGCCCAGCGTTCGACACAGCGGAAACGGTAAACGCGTTCCTGTAACGGGAGCTTTTTCAGCAGGTCGTCGAGATCGTACGTCTGCGGCTCCTTACCAAGGCCGGAGACCTGAATCTGCCATGGGGAGATGACAAACTTGCCGACCAGATCTTTGACAGTCTCCTTGCCGTAGGGATCAAACTCGTAGTAGTTGTTGTAGCCGGCGGCGGCCCAATCGGGCGTTAGCGGCGCGGCCGGAACGGTGAATTCTTCGTTCTTTGGTGCCGGATAGAGGGGCTTCGTCTGCCCGGCAAGTGACGGCGCCGCCATTAACCCGGCGGCCTGCAAGATCTGGCGGCGGTTCCAATAGACCGCCTCCGGCGTCGCTTCGCGCTCCGGGATCTCCCAGCCCTGTGGTTTTCGGATCAGCATGTCAGCAGTTCTCCCCTTCGTTTATCGTATACGCATTCCACTTTATTCCAGATGACGGTGGAACATTTTGGTTGCTACATCCGTAACAACTGAGCAGAAGGAGTTGTCCAACCATGTTTTGCACCGCCTGCGGCTTCTCTACGGATGACGAGCACCGCTACTGCGCCCGTTGCGGTAAACCGCATCTCGACGCACAATTTCAATGGACCGCCGTTCCGCAAGGGCCGCCCCCGCCGCCGCGACGTTTGGAACGCGACATGTATGACCGCAAAATCGCCGGCGTTTGCTCCGGTTTCGCGAAGTTCTTTGCCATGGACCCGACCGTCATGCGGTTAATCTGGGTGGTTCTGTTCTTTGCCACCGGAATCCCCATCATCATTTACCCCATTTGCTGGCTGGTGATGTCGCGTAACGATCAGCGCGCTTTACCGGCGGGGACCTATCAACAGATGTAGTCCGCGTGTGAAAATAGCGGGTAATGTACCACTTGCTTCTCGGGCTTGCCGCCCTGTCCTTTGCGCTATCCGCACAGTCGCCGCTGGGAACCGTCACCGGCCTGGTTCTTGACCCGTCGGGCTCCGCGGTCCCAAATGCCGCCATTCGGCTCAAAAATGGCGACACGAACGTGGAAAGCCGCACGACCTCCAATGACGCCGGAGTGTACGTGTTCGCGAATATCTTGCCCGGCGATTATGAACTGCGTATCGAAGCCAAGGGCTTTAAACAACTGGCCACTTCGGCCTTTCCTGTCGCCGCTTACCGGACTGTTCGAACGGATCTGCGCATCGAAGTTGGCGACACGGCCAACACGGTGGAAGTGCGCGGTGAGATCGCCAGCGTAATCCAGTCGGAAAGCCCATCTATCGCCACCAGCCTATCGCTGAAAGCGCTGCGCGAACTGCCCACGAATCTGCGTAGCGTGTTCAACAACGCCGGGGATTCCGGCCTGATTTTCCAAATGATGCCGCTCACCGTTCCCGGCCTGGTGCAAGTCGGCGCCGGGGCGGCTTGGGTCACGCCGGGCGCGGGCGCGAATGGCGTGAAGACCAAAGTCGATGGGATTGATACGAACTTTGGAAACTTCGGCACTCCCGATCCGGTGTCACAGCCGTCGATGGAATCGGTCGGTGAATTCACGGCGAACATTGTGAGCAACAAAGCGGAATTCGGCGGCATGGGCGTCGTGACTTCGGTGACGCGTTCCGGCGGCAATCGATATCACGGCGACCTGTTCTGGTATGGACGCAACAGCGCTCTCGACGCGCGGAATACCTTTTCCACCGTAAAGCCGTTCCAGAACATTCACAACTACGGGGCGACATTCGGCGGTCCGCTGAAAAAAGACAAGACGTTCTTCCAATTGACTTTCGATCAGACGCGTGGTTCGCGCGCCTATCTCTTCAGTCCCAATGTTCCCACCGTCGCTATGCGCAACGGCGACTTCACCGGCATGGCCGCGCTCCGTAATCCGTACACCGGCGTGAACCCCTTCGATGGTAATCGCATTTTGCCGCAGTTCCTCAGCGCCCAGGCTCGCAGGACCCAGGACTTACTCTTTCCGCTCCCCAACTTCGGCCCCGCCACGCTCACCGCCGCTAACTACCGCGCGAATTTCAACGGCCCCGAAACGCACAACATTTACGAAGCCCGCTTCGACCAAAATTGGACGAGCGCGCATAGCTCCTTCGCCCGGTATCAGTGGAAGAAGAGCGATTATGAAATTCCCGGAGCGCGCAGCGCGCTGCCGCCGGAGTCCGTCGGGACATCCACCAATATTCGCGAAGTTCATTTCGCCACCATCGGCGACGTGATGACGCTGCGTCCCAACATGTTTAACGAAGCGCGATTTGGCTTCGTGGTCTTATCGTCAAAGTCATTCGCCGATGTCACCGGCCAAAAATTGATCGATGCCATTGGCGTCCAGGGCCTGCCTGCGCGCAATTTCGCCCCCGGTATTCCCGTGTTTAACATCACCGGATTAGGTTCGCCGCTCCAATCGCTATTAAATCCAGTCAACGATGGCCATTGGCAGTTCTCCGATAACCTGACGTGGAACACCGGCCGCCATACGTTTAAGTTCGGCGGCGAATATGTGAACTGGTTCGTCAATCGGTATTTGCCCTCGGTTCAGGGTCTCTATGGCAACTTCAGTTTCACCAATCGTTACACGGGCAATCCCTATGCCGATTTCCTGCTCGGCCTTCCAACCGCCGTAACCCGCATCGACCCCTATCCCACCCAGTACAACCGCTGGAGCGACGTGTCTTTTTACATGCAGGACGATTGGAACATTTCGAAAGCGCTGACGCTCAGTTACGGTCTGCGATACGAATACAATCAGCCGGCCTACGCCCGCGATGGCAACATGTTCAGCTTCGATCCTAATAGCGGCAGCGTTATCATTCCGGACGACGGCGCCCGCCGCCTCTTCAGCCCGTTCTTCCCAGCCGACGTGCCGATCGTAACCGCGGGCAGCCTGGGTCTGCCAAAGACATTCCGAAACGCCGACGGGAATAACTGGGCGCCGCGTCTGGGATTTGCTTACCAGTTGACCAATAAAACCGTCTTGCGTGGCGGTATCGGGGCTTACTACGGACACTTTTCCGGCGTTGTTCCAGCGGCTGTTTCCGGCGGACCTTTTTCATTGTCGACTACCGCCAATAATAACTTCCTCAACGGCCAGCCTGTCTTTACATTTGAAAGGCCGTTCGCCGCGGCCGGTGTCCCGGGCGCGCTGAATCTGAATGGCATCGCGCCGGATCTGCGCAATCAGGTTTCGACTCAATATAGCCTCACGATTGAACGCGAGTTGACGGCGTCCACCGGTGTCCGTATCAATTACATCGGCGCCAAGGGTTCGCAACTTCCGTATCAACGCAATATCAATCAGCCGCCTGCCTCGACAACGCCGTTCACCGCGGCCCGCCGGCCGTATCCGCGCTATAACAACATCATCTATGCCGAGAGCGGGGCCAATAGCTTATACAGCGGTCTGCAAGTGCAATTGAACCGCCGGTTCGAGAAAGGTCTTTTAGTTACGTCGGCCTGGACGTGGGCGAAGGCATTGAGCGAGGTGGATGACACCGGGTCGGCGGAGCTGAATACGCAGATTGAAGATGCGTATGACCGGCGCCGAGACCGCTCCGATATCTATTCCGTCCCGCGGCATCAGTGGATGAATCAGGTGTTGTATGAAGTGCCGTTTGGCAAGAACAAGTTTTGGGGAGGGTGGCAGATTTCCGCGCTGCTGAACCTCAGTACCGGGAACTTTTTGAACTCGCAGTTTGCCGGGTCAGATCCATCGAATACGAACACCGTCGGCGGCCGGCCCGACGCCCTGGGCGAAGTGAAGTATCCAGGCACGCTAGCCGCCTGGTTTGACCGCACGGCCTTTGGCGTTCCCCCAACCGGGCGCTTCGGTAATGCCGCGCGGAACTCAGTTGCCGGCCCCGGCTATGTCGTCTTTAACGCTGGCATGCAGAAAGGCTTTTCCTTCGAGCGTTACGGGCGGCTGACGCTCGGCGCCAATTTTCAGAACCTGCTGAACCACGTCAACTACGGTCAGCCGAATATGACCGCCAACATGGTTATCGGCGGTGTGATCACCAGCACGCATATTTTTCCGGCGGCGGGCGCGGCGCGTTTGGGCCAACTCGTGCTGCGGTATAGCTTCTGAAGGAAAGAATTTATAGGCCGGGCACGCCACCCATTCGCGCCCGGCCTCTCCCCCCGCCATCTCAATAAAAAAGCGATGCGCCGCCTCTCCCAAAACGGCGCATCGTATAAAACGGTCCGGGTGGACGCGAACTCCGGGCCCCGATTCCGGAGTCCGGTCCGCCCGGACCGTTGGGTGCAAGACTTACGGTGCGGGAGCTGCGGCAGCCGCCAATCCATCCCCATAGATTGACGGCCGGCGCTCAACCGCGCGGCTCGTCTTGCAATCCCAAACTAGCAGCCGCCGCGAGCGTGTTCGGCACTTTACAACACAAAGTTATTGATTCTAAACGAAATATAAATTTAGAAAAGCTGACAACGTATTTTTCGTCGCGGCGCTTTTTGAATTTTGAGGCGTTAACTGTATTGTTTTGAATCACTTCCATCGAAAAGCGGGCCGCGAATAGGCTAAATCCCATATTCCCTGATTTTTTTCCTACACCTCTACAGCTATCCACCGATGCAGCCGATAACTCCTTAGAGCAAGGAGCACGTCCAAATGAGCGACTTCACATTTCCGCGACCGCAGGCCACCCCGCCGCCCAATTCCGAGAACATGGATCTCGTCGCCGCCAATCGGCGACTCACCACCGCGATTCTTGGAATGACGCTCCTGACCGGGCTTATCGCCTGCCTCAGCTATTTGGCGGGGCGGACAGTCACGCAAATTCGCACCGAAACCGCCACCGTGGTCCGTACTGAAATTCCGCCGGGGCCAGTAGTAATCAACCCTTTCAACAAACCTTCGCCAGCGGCCGCGCCGCCCCAAGCTTCCACCGGGGCGCTATATCTCCAAGTCGGACTTCTGAATCCGGCGGTCGACCGCTCCCTGCAGGATCGCTTGGTCGCGCGGGGCTTCAATGTCAAATTGGCGCCCATGGAAAACTCGCCTGTGGCCCGCGTCCTTATTGGCCCCATCCAGTCGGCCCCGCAGCAACGGGAAATCGAATCCAGGCTCAGTTCCGATGGGTTTCAGTACTTTCGCCGGCGATTCTAAGGGGTCACCGTACAGTGATTTTTCCGATTGCCACGCATAAACCGTTCTCTTACAATCGACACGACACATTGGCGTAATGGAATTCCATAGGGGGATTTGATGAACTGCCTTCCCTACCTTACTTTCGCCGTAATCGCGTTGCTCCTGGGGGTGCCCGCCCACGGCGCGAAGCGAAAACTTGTCACGAATCTGGAAACGGTCGAAGGTGCTCTCCTCAAGCACCTGCTCGACGAGCCGGACGCCGCCCGCAAGATCGCTTTAATGGAGTCATTCGCTGCCAACTATCCCGCCCACGATTCCACCACCTGGATTCTCGGCGAGTTGCAAACGGTCTATATTAAAACGTCCCAGTTCGAAAAGGCCATCGGCGCCGGAGTAGCAATTCTGGCGAAAGATCCCGACGACGTAGTCATCGCCAACGCCACCTTAAAGGCTGCGGAAGGCACCGGGAACCCAGCGCTGGTCCGCCAATGGGCCGTCACGACGTCGATAACGGCGCGCCGTCTGATCGCCGCGTTCCGGCCCGCGGACCCTGAGGGAGCCGCTGCCTGGCAGGCCGATGTGGATTACGGCAAACAAGTGGAGACGTATTGCGACTACGCCATCTACGCTTTGGCCCTGCAGGCCGGCCATCTGAATCAACGTGTCGAATTGGCCGACCTGCTGAAGAGCCATAGTCCAACATCTCCTTACACCGCGCTGCTCCGCCCGCAACTGTTTGTCGCCTTTCAGCAAGCCGGTCACCATGCCCGCGCGCTCGCTCTCGCCGAAGAAGACATCAAGGCCGATGGTAACAATGAAGACATGCTGCTCTACGCCGCCAGCAAAGCTTATGAGCGTCAGGAAAAGGCGAAAGCGGCGATTTATGCCAAGCGGCTGCTGGATGCATTGCCCGCGAAGCCGGCGCCGGCCGGCATGAGCGAATCCGACTGGGCGCGGAGCAAAGCCATGAAGCTTGGTCTGGCGCATTGGATGCTCGGCGTGATCGCCAGTATCGAGCACCGTTGGCCGGACGCCGACGCACATCTCCGCGCCGCTCTGCCTAACATCGGCCACCAAAAAGGAATCGCCGCCGAGGCGCTCTATCACCTTGGTGTGGCGAACCACCGGATCGGCGACGCGAGAAACGACAAGAACCGAATCGTCGAGTCTATCCGGTTTAACGAGCAATGCGCGATGCTGGGTGGCAGCTTTCAAGCCCAGGCGAAGCAGAATGTCGTCTCGCTGCGCAGCCAGTATCACATTCAGTAAGTAAGCGTCGTCGGGTACTTTACCGATTTAGGGAAGACACCGGCGAAGAGAATCTCGACCGCCGACGCAACGCCCCTCGCAAACGCGGGCTGACCTGTGACGCCCTAAACCGAGGCGTCCATGAGTCTTCGCAGCTTCCCTTATTTTAACGCCTATGTCCCGCCGCCCGGTTACCCCAAAACATCTTAATCGGGGTGTGTTTTTGATTTTTTCACACTTTCTGGACTCGCGTGGCTCAGAAACCGAGCCGTGACCGTGCCCACCGCATGCGAAGGCGGATCGGTCAGCAGGTTGGACGGAATCGCCGCGAAGATCGTAGAAGCCCGGACCGCTAACTAATGACCCGATATTGGAATCGATCCGGTACATCGCGCTGAAGTTCTGGCCCGCTAAGTCGTGAATTCCGCCCGTATGGGGGCACTCCGAAGAAATTCCCCGGGTCGTTTCCGCCTCGAACCATCCCCGTCCAAGTTGCGGAAATCACTGTCGCGCCCACTGGGGCCACTAACGGCAGACTGGACCTTGGCACGCGGCGTGCTAGGATCGCGGGGAACCCGTGCAAAACGTCACCGCAAAAATCCTTCTCCTTGGCTATCTGCTTTTGTCCCTCTGGGCGGGGATCGCGCCGTATGATCGTGCGACGTGGTGGGCGGAGAACATCCCGATTGTGGGGATCGCGCTGGGACTGGTGATCCTGTATCTTCGCGGGTTTGTCTTTTCGCCAACGGCATACGCGCTGATGGCCGTGCTGTTGTATCTGCATACCGTGGGCGGGCACTACACTTTTGAGCGGGCGCCATTCGATTTTGTGTCGAACCTGTTCGGGTTCGAGCGGAACCACTTCGACCGCATCGCCCACTTCAGCGTAGGGTTTTACGCGTACGCAATCGCCGAAGCCCTCGTCCGGAAGCGGGCGGTGCAAAGCCGGATGGTGCTGTTATTGTTCCCGATATTCAGTATCGCGTTTGTGGCGATGGCATACGAGTTGATCGAGTGGTGGTACGCGGCGGCCGCGGGCGGCACAAGCGGGGCGGCGTTCCTTGGCAGTCAAGGCGACATTTGGGACGCCCAGAAAGATATGCTGGCCGATACGCTAGGCGCGGTTGTGGCGACGGCGCTGTTCTTCGCGCGGGGTTACGGGAGGATCAACTTACTTCCAATGGATTCAAGCGTGATTGAGAACGTCAAGTCTTCCCCGGCCAACGGATGATTGGCGTCAAGCATGATGCCGTCTTCCTCAAGCCCGACGATCTGCGCGACCAGGACGCCGTCCGGCCCTTGCAGTTGCAGTTCCTGACCGAGTTCCAACGGCATGTCGGCGGGAAACTGATCTTTGGGGATGTTGATGACCATCTCCTCGCGAATGGGGCCATAGGCTTCGTCGACGGGAATTGTACGAACGACGCTGGAACCCACCTCCATCCCCATAATGGCGCTTTCAAACCCCGGGATTACCATCCCTTTTCCGAGCGTAAATTCCAAGGGCTCGCGCCCCTCGCTTGAGTCGAATACGGTCCCATCCGCGAGCGTCCCCTGGTAGTGAACGCGGACGAGATCTCCTTCAATTGCGGGCAAATTGACTCTCCTTTGGCATGGGCGGCGGCGCCAGACCAAGAATAACACGCAGGGACCGCGGGGACGCGGGCGGAAGGCTTGCTACAATCGAGAAAAATGGCTAAAAAGCGTATTGGAATCCTTACCGGCGGCGGAGACGTTCCGGGCTTGAACTCAGTGATAAAAGGCGTCACGTACCGGGCGACCGGAGCCGGGATGGACGTGATGGGGTTCCGTCGCGGCTGGGAGGGCTTGACCCATCTCAACATGGAAGACGCGGAATCGAGGACGGCGTACCTGCGGCCGCTCGACCGGATGAATACCATGGAGATAGACCGCACCGGCGGCACGTATCTTCACTCCAGCCGGAAGAATCCGGCGCGTATGCGCGCGCTCCCGGAATTCCTGGACGCCGGCAGTTTCCCCAGCGAAATGGTGACCAGGAAGGACGAAACGTACAAGGCTTGGGATATTTCCAAACACGTGCTGAAGAACCTGGAGGCGCTGGGCGTGGACACGCTGGTGGCCATCGGCGGCGACGACACGTTGAGCTATGCGCAAAAGCTGCACGCGAAGGGGTTCAAAGTTGTTTGCGTGCCAAAGACGATGGACAACGACGTGCAGAATACCGAGTACTGCATCGGATTTTCGACGGCGATTACGCGGGCGCATGACGCGATTCAACGGCAGCGCACGACCGTGGGCTCGCATGAGCGCGTCGGCATTTTTCGCGTGTTTGGGCGCGATGCAGGGTACACCTCGCTGTACACGGCTTACGTTACTTCCATCCGCTGCGCCATTCCGGAACACCGGTTCGACGTGCAAAAAATGGCTGGACTGATTGCCGCGGACAAGGCGAACAATCCTTCGCAATACGCACTGATAGTGGTCAGCGAAGGCGCGGCGTGGGAAGGCTACGTGGTGCAGGAATATGGCGAACCCGACGACTACGGCCATCGCAAGAAGATGAATGTCGGCGAGGCGCTGGCGGACGAATTGAGAAAGCGCGAGAAGCTGGACTGCATCGTTAGCGACCTGACGTACGACCTGCGCGCGGGCTCGCCGGACTTCACCGATAAACTGGTGGCGACGACATTCGGCAACATGGCGTTCGACGCGATTTTGGAAGGCAAGAGCGGATTGATGGCGGCCATTACCGAGGGGCGCTACCGGATGGTGGACATCCCGGATCCGAAGTTGGGACCGCGCCGGGTGGACGTGCCGACCATGTATAACGTCGACCGGTACCGGCCCCATTACGCGGGAAAAGCAGGCATGCCGATGTTCTTGACCAAGGCGTGAGGAAATGGTTGCTGAGCCTTTTCGGTTCCAGGCGGCTGGCGCTGACGGCGGATCTGCAGCAGCGGATCCGCCGTTCGTTTGAGGAGTCGGCTTCCGACGAAGAGCACTTTCCGTCGACGATCGATCCGCGGATTCTGCATGTGCGCGTGATGTTGGAAACGTTTGGGGATTTGACGGGGAAGCGGGTGCTGGACGCGGGTTGCGGAAAAGGGCGGTTCGGCCGGGCGCTGCTAGGAGAGTTTCCTGGCGCTCGCATTCATGGGCTGGATATTGCGCTGGCAATGCTGCGATTTGTGGTTCAACCGCTGATGCCGTGCGCAGGATCGCTCACTTCGCTGCCATATGCAGATGGTTCCTTCGATTGTTTGTATGCGACCGAATCGTTGGAACATGCGGTGGATATTGAGAGCGCGGTGGCCGAGTTGTGCCGGGTGGTGAAACCAGGCGGACGGATTGTCATCATCGACAAAAACAAGGATCACTGGGGCAGATTGGAAACGCCGGAGTGGGAGCGGTGGTTTGGGCAGCGGGAATTGGAAGATTTGCTATCGCGGCATTGCCGTTCGGTTAAAAGCCGGCCGATTAGCTATTGGGAAGACGTCGATCCAGATGGGCTGTTTTTGGTGTGGATCGCGGAGCGATAACAAGAAGCCCGATCCTGGTTAGGAACGGGCTTTGTTGAATTAATTTGGGCGACTTCCTACTCTCCCACACACTCGCGCGTGCAGTACCATCGGGGCTGAGAGGCTTAACTTCCGTGTTCGGATGGGAACGGGTGGGACCCTCTCGCTAGGATCACCCAAAAGTGTTATGAACTTTCGGAGGAGATCTTGAATACTGACGGGTTTTGTAGCGTGGGGTCTTCGCACCAGAGTATGTCGTCTTTTGATAGACTTTCCTGAGACTTGACACGGGTAAGGAGAAGACATTGCGACCACTGGCGTTGGCTTTGCTCATGTGCGCGATTGCGCTCGCCGCCGACAGCCCCTTCGTGGGCACGTGGACGATGGACAAAGCGAAATCCTCCTTTGGTGCGGAATGACCAAAGATTGACACCTTTACACTTCAGTATATGCACGATGGCGCCACATTGACGGCAATCATGACGGTGAACGGTACCGCCGAGCCAGCAATTGCCGTCAACGGCAAGGAGCACGTGATCACTGGTCGGAATCGGATGGGTGCTACGCATGCAACGCCAACACTGAAGGGACGGTTGATCGAAACCATCTTCAAGAAAGACGGTAAGACGGTGGGCAGACGGACATTCGCACTTTCTGCTGACGGCAAAGTACTAACCACCGTAACAGATGCCACCACGCCCGATGGTCAGAAGATTGAGTGGACCGTCGTGTTTGATAAGTAGCGGGGATGACCATCGGCGGCATCAGCGGCTACCTGCCTGCAACAGCACCGGCCAGCTAAACGGCAACGACTCCTGTACGGGACTTACGAGCCGAAGCCGGTGAGATAGGTGGAAATCCCCAAGCCGGACGGAGGGTGCGAAAGCTTGGCATCCCGACGGTGCTGGATCGATTCATTCAGCAGGCGGCGTGAAGGATTGTTGACTGCAACGCGCAAGGTTCTTCGCCAGCCACATGATCAAGATCAGAGGTCAAGCCAGAGCGGCGAATGAAGCCGAACAGCGGCAGAGTTTCGGTGGTATCCGGGATCAGCCTCCGCCCAACAGCCAAAAGCCCGATCCTGGTTAGGATCGGGCTTTGTTGAATTAATTTGGGCGACTTCCTACTCTCCCACACACTTGCGCGTGCAGTACCATCGGAGCTGAGAGGCTTAACTTCCGTGTTCGGGATGGGAACGGGTGGGACCCTCTCGCTAAGATCACCCAAAAGTGTTATGAACTTTCGGAGGAGATCTTGAATACTGACGGGTTTTGTAGCGT
>Ga0163152_10007758_pt1 | contig 11634 bp, 8 predicted proteins | sample OliLakLV19MP8IB2_FD_148635 | JGI IMG/M metagenome (GOLD analysis project Ga0163152, IMG submission 148635) | Freshwater microbial mat bacterial communities from Lake Vanda, McMurdo Dry Valleys, Antarctica - Oligotrophic Lake LV.19.MP8.IB-2 | ecosystem: Environmental > Aquatic > Freshwater > Lake... | reverse complement strand
GGCTCGGTAGAATGGAGTGAAGACGCGATAGGGTTGTCCCGCACGATTGAGCACCGCGTCGGGGTCCCAGAGCAGGTTGCCGTTTTCGATACCGACCTTCAGGCCATCGTGCTCCAGCGCCAGGGCCACCTGGCGATCGCGAGCGGTGGCGGCCGGCTCCACGCGGCGATTCCAGAAGATCGAGTCGGCGCCCGTGGCGTCGATGATCTGCCGCAGCTCGGCAAGCGAATCACCTTGGCGCAGGATCAACCTTGAACCCCGGGCGGCCAGCGTTTCGGCCAGGCTTGCCAGCGATTGGTGCAACCACCAGCGGGCGGCGGCGCCTGGCGGCCAGCGCCTCTGTTCGGCGGGGGCGTGAACGAACACCGGCACGACGGCCCCACCGCGTGCGATGGCGGCATCCAGGGCGGGATTGTCGTCCAATCGCAAATCTTGGCGAAACCAGACGATTGCCGGGCGCGCGGTCGTCATCCGCGGCACCAGTGGCAAGGAGAGTGGGTAGACATCGTGCGGTGGCTCTTCGGCGACCCTAAACGTCGAGCGGTTCGAGACCGGTTTCTTCGGCCAGCTTTTGCAGCCGATCAAGGGCTCGCAACAGCAATTGCCGGCTGCGCTCCTTGCAGACTCCCAAGCGATCGGCGATTTGCTGCAACGTTTGCGGATGCTCGCCGGCATCAAAGCCAAACCGCGCGGAGACGACCAGCCGCTCGCGATCGGGCAGTCGATCGAGCAACCGCGCCAACGCGTGACGCGTGCCGCCGGCTTGCTGTAGCGAGCCGGCTGGCGCCGCGCGATCGGGAGCCGCGATCAAGAGTGAATCGTCGACCGTCGTGAACCGGGTGCGATCGCGGTGGCGCTTCGTGATCGCGCGGTGAAAGTTCTTGCGGATCGCCCAGGTGGCATAGGTGCTGAAGCGATAGCCGCGCGAGATATCGAAGCACTCGATCGCCCGCAGCAACGACATATTGCCATCGCTGACCAGGTCTTCGAAGCAGTTCTCGGGATTGACGTAGCGCTTGGCGATGGAGACGACAAGCCTAAGGTTGGCGCGCCAAATGTGATTACGCGCGCGATCGGCTTCGGCAAGCAGCAGCTCAATATCGTCGATGAGCGGAACATCGGGGCGGGCCGGATCGAGCGCGGCACGCAGCACCGTCGCGCGATACTTCACATAGTTGAGCCGCCGAAACAACGCGGCTTCTTCGTCGCGCGTGAGCAGCGGTGTGTCGTACAGACTTGCCATGTAGCCGCGGACGCCGGCCGGGCGCTGGGATCTATCGTCCGTCGGTCGCTGGGCAAGCGATCCGGCCGGCTCGAGATTCTCGATTTCGCGCTGGTAACCGCCCGCCGCGGCATCCTCCGACTGTTGCTCGAAATAGGGATGCGGGATGAATTCAATCACCAGATCGCGAAGTTGCTCGGCGCGTTGGCGTTGGAGTTCGGCGCGGAAGTTATTTTGGCGTGGCGTGCTCTGTAGTCGGGCGAGCTTCCTGCGTGGCTGCTTGGGCCGAACGGGAGCCCGACCTAGCGCGGTGGCGGCCATGGCAGGGGTCCTCCTTAGGGATCGGATGAGGCCAAAAATCGTTCACAACGTTCAAAACGTTCACATCATATTAGCCGTGGCCGAATACAGGTCAAGCGGCAAAACCTCCAGATGCCGGAAATAATTGCGGGACTTGAATACGAGTAGAGCGGCGGTCGCACATTGAGATAAAGTAGACAATTGCCGAATCACGGGATAGGATCATTCATATCGTTCACATTTGAACCGCGGATCGCCCATGTCGAAGCAACTGACGCCCAAGCAGGTCGCCCGAGCGATTGGCGTCAGCGAGTCTTCGCTCAAACGCTGGTGCGATAAGGGTTTGCTGCAGATTCAGCGAACCGCCGGCGGCCATCGGCGCCTGTCTGCCGAGGCCGTAGCTCAGTTTCTGCGTACGACTGGGCAGAAGCTCGTCCGCCCGGAGTTGCTCGGTTTGCCCGCTCAAAGTGGACAGCCGTTGCCGTCGGGCAAAGCGGCCGAACCGCTGTTCGAGGCCTTGGAAAGCGGCGATGAAGAGGCCCTGCGCCGGATTGTGCTCGGCCTTTACCTGGCGGGCGAGTCGCTGGCCGAGTTGTGCGATCGCTTGCTCGCGCCGGCATTCGCGAAAATCGGCCACGGCTGGGAGTCGGGCAAGGTGGCCGTTTACCAGGAGCGGCACGCTGTCGAAATCTGCCAGCGACTCCTCTTCGAGCTAAGGTCGCTAATCCCCGCGCCCCCGAGCGCGGCCCCTTTGGCCATCGGTGGCACATTGGCCGACGATCCGTACAAACTGGCGACCTCGATGGTCGAGCTGGTGCTGCGCGACGCGGGCTGGCAAGCCGAGTCGTACGGCGTCGGGCTGCCGGCCGACACCCTCGTGGCGGCAATCGAAGCAGTGCGGCCGCGATTGTTCTGGCTGAGCGTTTCGGCATTTGCCACGCGCGAGAGTTTTATCGAAGCGTTTGCGCCGATCTCCGCGGCGGCCACGCGCAGCGGGGCGGCGCTCGTAATCGGTGGTCGCGCGCTGGCCGAAGAGGTGCGCCGCGATTTGCTCTACTCGGCTTACGGCGACAACCTGCGGCACTTGCTGGGCTTCGCCCACACGTTGACCCCCGATGCAGCCGCGCTCACCGCGACGTCCTGACCCGCGGAGCTTCGTCCGGGCAGTCATCCCTCGGGTATTCTCCATCGCGCAGTCGACAGTCCGCGCACCCTGGCTATACTGATACCGCGCCTGGACTTGCCAGGCGCGTAACGCATTAGCTGGCGAGGGACTTAGCGTGAGCACGCGGGTCGTGATTGTCGGCGCCGGGCCGGGTGGGTTGGCGTCAGCCATGTTGTTGGCGGCCGCCGGTATCGACGTCACTGTGCTGGAAAAAGGCCAGCGCGTCGGCGGACGAACCGCGTCGCTCGAGGCCGACGGCTATCGCTTCGATCTGGGGCCTACATTCTTTCTCTATCCGCGGGTGCTCGAAGAGATCTTCATCGCGGCGGGCTTTAACTTGTACGACGAAGTGCCGATGGTGCGGCTCGATCCGCAGTACCGGCTGATATTCGGCGCCGGTGGTCAACTCGACGCCACGAGCGACGTGCCGCGGATGATGCAGGCGGTCGCCGCGTTGTCGCCTGCCGACGCCGCGCAAGTGCCCCGGTTTCTGGCGGAGAACCGCGACAAGTTTGCGCGGTTTCGGCCGGTGCTGGAACGCGAATGCCAGGGCTGGCGCGATCTGTTGAAGCCGTCGACGATCGGTTTGCTGCCGCTGTTGGCGCCCTGGCGCTCGCTCGACGGTGAGCTGCGCCGCTACTTTCGCGATCCGCGGGTGCGGTTGGCGTTTTCGTTCCAGTCAAAGTATCTCGGCATGTCGCCGCTCAAGTGCCCCAGCCTGTTCTCGATTCTCTCGTTTCTCGAATACGAGTATGGCGTGTGGCACCCGCTGGGGGGCTGCGGTCAGGTGACCGAGACGATGGCCCGGCTGGCCCGCTCGATGGGCGTGCAAATCCAGCTCGACGAGCCGGTGAAGGAGATTCTCTTCGCGGGACAACGCGCGATCGGCGCGCGCACCGCGGCCGGTGAGTACCTGGCCGACGCCGTGGTGATCAACGCCGATTTCGCCCGCGCCATGACGCGATTGGTGCCGAACAAATTGCGGCGGCGCTGGAGCGACGAGCAAATCGATCGCAAACGATTTAGCTGTTCGACGTTCATGATGTACTTGGGCTTGGAAGGTCGCAATGAAGAGCTCGCCCATCACACGGTTTATTTGGCCGAGGACTATCGGCGGAATCTGGCCGATATCGAAGACCGTCACACGCTGTCAGCCGATCCGTCGTTCTACGCGCAGAACGCCTGTGTGACCGATCCCGCGCTCGCGCCGGCAGGACACAGCACGCTCTACGTGCTGGTGCCGGTCACGCATCAGCATTCGCGTGTCGACTGGTCGCGGGAGCGGCCGCGGTTTCGCGAGCTGGTGCTGCGGCAGTTGCGACGCATCGGGCTGCACGATGTTGAGCGGCGCATCCGCTTCGAGCGAGTGATCACGCCCGCCGATTGGGAGCAGGACTTCGAAATCTTCCGCGGCGCCACGTTCAATCTCGCCCATACGTTTGGGCAGATGCTGCATCTGCGGCCACGCAATCGCTTTGACGAGTTGGAGGGCATGTACCTGGTCGGCGGCGGAACGCATCCGGGGAGCGGGCTGCCAGTGATCTTCGAATCGGCCCGGATCAGTTCGCGGTTGCTCATGGCCGACCTGGGCGTCAGCGAGCCGAGCGCCGTGCCGCGACGTCAGCAATTCGCTGCCCCTGTACGCTCGCGAGCTGCCGAACAGTTCGCAGAACGAATCGAACAAGCGGTTCTATTGGCCACGCACGGTCGAGAGTAAACCAATGGACGAACTTACTTCAAACCGCGTGGGTGTGATCGGCGCCGGCCTTGGAGGGTTGGCGGCCGCTTGTACGCTGGCCGCGCGAGGCTACCAGGTGGTGGTCTTCGAGCGTCGCACGGCGCTGGGGGGCAAGGCCGCCGTGCTCAGCGAGGCAGGCTACCAGTTCGACATGGGGCCAACGATTCTGACGTTGCCCGGCATGCTGCGGCGTATTTTTGCCGCGGCGAGTCGGCAACTCAACGACTATGTCGACCTGGTGCGTCTCGATCCGCAATGGCGCTCTTTTTTTGCCGACGGCTCTACACTTGACCTGCTGGCCGACACGGCCGGCATGACGCGCGAACTCGACCGGTTTGCGGCAGCCACAGCTCCGGCGGTTCCGTCGATGGCTGCGGGATACAGCCGCTTCTTGCAGCTCTCGCAGCGGATGCACGACGTCTCGAATCGGTACTTCTTTTCGCGGCCGGTCGATTCGCTGGTCGACATGTTCCAGGCCGGCAGCTTGTTTCAGCCGTCGACGCTCGGTGACGTGCTGGCGCTGCGGCCAGGGCGCACGGTCGCCGGCACGGTGCGCTCGCAGGTGCGCGATCCGCGTGTCGCGCAAATGCTCGATCACTTCACGCAGTATGTCGGTAGCGCGCCGGATCAATCGCCAGCCGTGTTATGCGGCATTGCCCACATGCAGACCTCGGAAGGGGTTTGGTACCCGCGTGGCGGCATTGGCGTGGTGCCAAGGGCGCTCGAGTGTCTGGCGCGCGATCTGGGTGTCGAATTTCAAACCAATGTCGAAGTGCGAGAGATTGTCACTGCCGGCGGCGCTGTGCGCGGCGTGATGACCGACGATGGCCGGCGTGTGCCACTGGCGGCCGTGGTCAGCAATGCCGACGCGGTGCGCACTCATCGCGAGCTATTGCGCAGCACGCCGGCCGCCAGGGCCTTCGAGCGCCGCCGCACGTACGAGCCCGCTTGCTCCGGCGTGGTGCTGTATTTGGGCCTCGATCGTCGGTACGAGCACTTGCTGCATCACAACTTCGTCTTCTCGCGTGATGCCGAGGTGGAGTTCGACGACATCTACCGACGCGGGCGGCCGGCCGCCGATCCGACCTGTTATGTCTGTGCGCCGGCAGCCACTGACTCCGACGTCGCCCCGCCCGGGGGTGAAGCGCTCTACGTGCTGGTGCATACGCCGTACCTGCGGCCGGGGGATGACTGGCGAGCGATGTTTCCGGAATATCGACGGACGATCCTGCGGAAGCTGGCCGACGATGCGGGACTCGTCGATCTCGAGCGGCGCATCGTCTTCGAGCAGGCGCTGACGCCTCAGGACATACACGATCGCTACCGGGTGCTCAACGGCGCGATCTACGGGCTGTCGAGCCACGGACGTTTTGTCGGCGCGTTCAAGCCCGGGAATCGCAGCCGGCGGCTGCGTGGTTTGTATCTGGCGGGGGGCGCGGCGCATCCTGGGCCCGGCATGCCGCTGGTACTGCTCTCGGGGTGGCTGGCGGCCGAGGCGTTGGATCAAGACGCCGTCGCGCGGCCCGAGGATCGCCGCGCCGAGCGTTCAGCGGCGATTTCTTCCGACGTGGTACCGGCATGAAGCGCGACGCCGCACGGAAACGCCCTGTGTCTGCCGCGGAATTGCCACGCATCTCGCGCTGGCAGTTCGAGCTGTTCGCGAAGTACTCGGCCGGTTATCTGCGACGCAACGTACACGCCGTGCGAATCTCGCAGGCCGGCCCGGCCCCGCAACTCGGCGAGCGGCCGGCCGTGATCTATCTGAATCACCCGAGTTGGTGGGACCCGCTCGTCGGCTTGTATCTGGCGACGCATTTCTGGCCGGAGCGCGCGCATTATGCGGCGATCGATGCCGCGGCTCTGGGTCGATATCGATTCTTCGAGCGGATCGGGTTCTTCGGCATCGAACCGCGGACGCTCGGCGGAGCGCGGCGGTTTTTGTCGATTGGCTCGGGTGTGCTGGCCCGTAGCAACGCGAACCTGTGGGTGACCGCGCAAGGTCAGTTCGCCGATTGCCGTGCTCGGCCCGTGGAGTTGCGGCGCGGACTGGCACACCTGGCCGCACGGGAGCACCGCGGAGTGATCGTGCCGCTAGCGCTCGAATACGCATTCTGGCAGGAGCGATTTCCTGAAGTGTTGGTGCGATTTGGCGAGCCGATCGATCTCGGGCACGAAGAGTGTGCCCCACGCTGCGACGCCGAACAGTGGCAGGCGCGGCTCGCAGTGCGACTCGAAGTTACGCAGGATGCCTTAGCGCGCGAGGCCATCACCCAGAACGCGGCGAACTTCGAGACCTTGACGAACGGGCGCGCCGGTGTTGGCGGCGTGTACGAACGCTGGCAGCGCCTACGGGCTCGCTGGCACGGCGAGACGTTCCAGCGCGAACATGCCTCGGTACCGCGGTGAGGGACGAGCATGATTTCCACAGGAATCGCCTTAGCGCTAGCGGTTGTGGCCGTGCTGCTGGCGGCACTCCCGGCCGCATTGTTCGCAGCGAACCTGCGCCAGTATCGGGCAGCGCCACGGCTTGCTGCATGCTCGGAAGCCTACCCGAGAGTGTCGGTGATAATTCCGGCGCGCAATGAAGAGCAATCGCTCCCCACGGCGCTGGAAGGCGTGTTGGCCAACCGCGCAATTGAGCTGGAAGTAATTGTGGTCGACGATCACTCGAGTGATCAGACCGCCGCGATCGTGCGCGAGTTTGCCGTGGCGGACAGGCGCGTACGGCTGGTCGCGGCACCCCCGTTGCCGCAGGGCTGGTGCGGCAAGCAGCACGCTTGCGCGGTGGGGGCGGCCGCGGCGCGCTTTGAGCGATTGTTGTTTGTCGACGCCGACGTGCGCCTGGCCGGCGACGCGCTGGCACGCATGTGTCAGGTGCTCGACCAGAGCGGCGCGGGGCTCGTCAGCGGCTTCCCCTGGCAGGAGACCGTCACCTGGCTCGAACGGCTGCTGCTCCCCTTGATGCACTTTCTGCTGCTGGGCTTTTTGCCGATCGGCCGTATGCGCGCGAGCCGGCACCCGATGTACGGCGCGGCCTGCGGGCAATTGATTCTCGTCACTCGATCGGCCTACGCGGCTGCGGGCGGGCACGCGGCGGTACGCGCGTCGCTGCACGATGGATTGACACTGCCGCGCGCATTCCGCGCGGTCGGCTGGGGGACCGACCTGTTCGACGCGACCGATCTGGCGACGTGTCGCATGTACCGCAATGCCGGCGAAGTCTGGCGCGGGTTGGGCAAGAACGCCCGCGAAGGAATGGCGACTCGGGCCGCGATTGTGCCATGGACGATTGTGCTGTTGGGCGGGCAGGTGGCCGGCCCGGTGCTGTTGGTCACGTGGGTGGCAGCGACGGTTGTTCGCCATGGTTCATTGTCGGCCGACGATGGTGCCGTATCGCTGCTCGTGGTCGCACTATCAATCGTGGCGACCGCCCTGGCTTATTGGCCGCGATTCTGGGCGGCGGCCCGTTTTCGGCAGAGTTGGCTAGGCGCGGCGCTGCATCCGCTGAGCGTGCTGGCGCTGCTGATCATCCAGTGCCAGGCTTTCCTTCGCGGCTTGTGGGGCGGTGCAGCAGTCTGGAAAGGTCGGGCGTATCCCAGCGACCCGGATCTGGCACCGCGTCGAGCAAGCCAGTCGGCAATCGCGGCGACAGAGCCTGCCTCGCGGCTATAATCGCTCGCGCCGGTTTTGGCCGGCGATATCGATGCGCTCCCAGCCGGGCGAGTCTCGCGACGCGGAATCCACGCCTTAGACTGTCATGCCTATGCCTGCAACCTGGTCCAACTGGTCGGGCTCAGTCGTCTGCCATCCGCACGAAATCGCGCGCCCGACGAACGAAGCGGCCGTGATCGAGTTGATCGCCGCGGCCACGGCCGCCGATCGCACGATTCGCGTTGCTGGCACCGGCCACTCGTTCACACCACTGTGTGCGACCGACGATGTGCTCGTATCTCTCGACGACCTGCAGGGACTAATCGCCATCGATCCAGCGAGCTCGACCGCCACGCTGCTGGCTGGCACAAAAATCGCCCGCGCGACCGAGCTATTGCTCGAACAAGGCTGGTCGCTCGAGAGTCAAGGCGACGTCGACGTGCAGTCGCTGGCCGGCGCGGTCTCGACCGGCACGCACGGCACCGGCCCACGGCTTGGTAGTTTATCGACTCAAGTGGCGGGTCTTCGGATCGCCACGGCTGCTGGCCGTTTCGTCGAATGCTCGCTGGCCGCCGAAGCCGACACGTTTCGCACCGCTCAGGTGTCGCTCGGCATGCTGGGGGTGATTACCGCCGTCACGTTGCACGTGTTGCCGGCGTACCGACTGCACGAGCGGCTGTGGCAAGTGCCGATTGACGACTGTCTGGCTGAGCTGCCGGCGCAGATCGCGGCGCATCGGCACTTCGAGTTCTTCTGGTACCCGACGACCGACCTGGCCTACATGAAGGCGCTTGATCCCACTGACGAAGAGCCGGCCACGGTCGCAAGTCGGCCGGGCGAACGCATTGACTTTAGTGGGCGGATCTTTCCGACGGTGCGGGAGCGACGGTTCAACGAAATCGAGTACGCGCTGCCGGCGGCCGCTGGGCCGGAATGCTTCGCTGAAATCCGCCGCCTGATGCGCGACGAGTTCGCCGACGTCACGTTTCCGGTCGAGTATCGCACGCTCTCAGCCGACGACGCCTGGCTGAGTCCGGCGTTTCGTCGCGAGACGGTCACGCTCTCGGTACACGAAGACGCCGCGCGGCCGTACGCGAAATTCTTTACCGGTGTCGAAGCGGTTTTTCGCCGCTATGAGGGGCGCCCACACTGGGGCAAGATTCACATGCTGGCCGCCGAACAACTGCGGACGCTTTATCCCCGGTGGGACGCCGCCCTGGAGGTGCGCCGGCGCTTCGATCCGGCCGGGCGATTCTTGAACGAGCACCTGCGGCGGATTTTTAGCGCGGAATAGCAGGCAACTTCGATTGGCCGGTTGCGGCTACTTGCCGGCGAACGCATCGGGCGTATGAATGTGCTCTGGCCGAGCGCCCATGCCCATCAACCGCGCGGGGAAGCGCCGTAAGTAAGGGAAACGCCCGAGCAACTTCACCGGCCAGGGGGGCGTCAGTGGACCCTTGCTCGATAGCGCGCCGTAAATCGCGCGGTCTTGGATGAATAGCTGCACGCGCTGCGTGACGCGCGTGGGCCACTCCCGGCGGTTTTGCACACGCTGCAAGTCCCCCTCGACAACGCGACCGGCCAAGAGTGGTGCCGTCAGCAGGTTGGCCGCGGCCACCGCATCTTGAATCGCCAGGTTGATGCCGACTCCGCCGACGGGCGACATCGCGTGCGCCGAGTCGCCGATGCACAGCAGCCCGGGCCGATACCAGGTTTTCAAACGATCGACGCGCACCGTGAGCAGGTGGACGTCGTCCCAGCTTTCGAGGGTGTGGACGCGATCGGCCATCCAGGGGACGAGCTCGGCGATGGCCGCGCGAAAGGCCTCGATGCCGCCGGCCCGTAGCGACGCCTCGCTCCCTTTGGCAATCACGTAACCGCACTGCCAGTATTCGTCGCGATTCAACAGCACGAAGACGCGGCCGCGGTCGAAGCGGCCCAGCGGCGTGTAAGGATCGTCGTGGCGGCGCGGCAACCTCAACCAGAGCACGTCGATCGGCGCGCCAAGATTCTCGATTTCGAGCCCCGCGCGTTGGCGCACGATTGAGCCACGCCCGTCGGCCCCCACGACCAGCTCGGCTTGCACGTCGTGCAAACCTGTCGGCGTGTTGACCTGCAGTCCGACGACGCGACCGCCGCATTCGACGAGGCCGGTCACTTCGGCTTGCATCCGCAAGTGAAAAGTCGGGTACTGCGCCCCTTTGCCCGCGAGAAAGCTCAGAAAACCCCACTGCGGCATGAAGGCGATGAACTTGGCATGCGTAGGCAGGTGGGTGAAGTCGCCCACGATCAGCGTCTCGTCGCCGATCTGCCCGCGGACTTGCGTCACTTCCTGATGCGGCAACTTGAGCAACTCGTCGAGCCAGCCCAATTCGTGCATCAGTTCGAGCGTCGACGGGTGGATAGTGTCGCCGCGGAAGTCGCGGAGAAAGTCCGCGTGTTTCTCGAGCACGAGCACTTCGACGCCGGCCCGCGCCAATAACACGCCGAGCATCATGCCGGCCGGCCCCCCCCCGGCGATACAGCAGCGGACCTTGGCCGGAATATCGCCCTTGGTCGCTGATGCCATGTCCGCGCCCGTTTCATCCGTGTTCATCGACGTTCCTCCTGAGCTGACCGGCATTTTATGCCAGGTGGCTTGCTTCTGACGATGCCAAGTATCTAATCGCGACCAGAGCCTGCACCTATGCCTTGTGATCGAGCCGCCGTTCGCAGTGACGTGTTCGCTGCGCCGAGTTGTTAGCGGCGTGTTGCCAGCGCCGGCCGATCGAGGATTGGAATTTTGGAGAACCTGCCCCATGACGCCCGACGCCGTGCCTGCCCCCTCGCGTGAAAGCCTGCGCGAACACCGCTACGAGAAGCTCACCTGGCCCGAGATCAACCTGGCGATCGAGGCGGGCAAGATCCCGATCATCCCCGTCGGCGCCATCGAGCAGCACGGCCCGCACTTGCCGCTGGATGTCGACATGCTGCTGTCGACAAGTGTGGCGTTGGCCGCCGGCCAACGCGTGGCCGACAAGGCGTTGGTGCTGCCGCCCCTGTCGTACGGCTATACGGGGCACGTGATGGATTTCCCAGGCACGATCAATATCCATTACACGCACTTCATCGAACACACGCTCGACGTCTGTAAGAGTCTGGCGTACCACGGCTTCAAAAAGATGTTGCTGCTGAACGGCCACGGCTCGAACATGCCGAACCTTGACCTGGTGGCGCGCCGCCTGAACTTGGAGACCGACGCCGAGTGCGGCTTTACGGGCTGGTGGCGGTTTCTCTCAGTCGATCCGGAGTTTATGCCGAGTTGGCGCGAGAGTGAGTTCCCCGGCGGAATCGCGCACGCCTGCGAGTTGGAGACGAGCGTCTACCTGCACCTGGCTCCCGACGACGTGCGGAAGGATCGCATCCGCTCGGGGCAGTATTTGTTTCACGCCGAGAAGTCGAAGTTCCGTTATGTCGACTTGTTCGGCAGCGGCCCGGTCGATGTGACGAGTTGGACCGCCAGCTATACCGACACGGGCGTCATGGGCGGGGCGGCACTGGCGACGGCCGAGAAAGGTC
>Ga0163152_10007757_pt1 | contig 11634 bp, 10 predicted proteins | sample OliLakLV19MP8IB2_FD_148635 | JGI IMG/M metagenome (GOLD analysis project Ga0163152, IMG submission 148635) | Freshwater microbial mat bacterial communities from Lake Vanda, McMurdo Dry Valleys, Antarctica - Oligotrophic Lake LV.19.MP8.IB-2 | ecosystem: Environmental > Aquatic > Freshwater >... | reverse complement strand
CCTAGGACCACTGGACCCCTGGACCCCTGGACCCCTAAAATCCGTGGCGTGTCTTCACGCTTGGGAATCGATACCGGTGGCACCTTCACCGATTTTGTTCAGCTCACCTCCGCGGGCCTCATTGTCCACAAGCAACGGTCCACGCCTGATGACCCCTCGCGGGCCATTCTGGAGGGCATCCACCGCCTGACCGGGGGCGTGGGCCAGGCCGATGTGGTGCATGGGTCCACGGTGGCGACCAATGCCGTGCTCGAGCGCAAGGGCGCCAGGGTTGCGCTTGTGGCGACCAAAGGATTTGAGGATGTCCTGAAGATCGGGCGGCAGACCAGGCCCGAGCTGTACAACGTGTTCGTTGCGCCGCGGCCACCGCTGGTTGAACCTCATCTGACGTTTGGCATCGCCGAACGACTCGACGCGTCTGGCAATGTCCTGGAGCCCGTGGTCGAAGACGACGTCGACCAGCTGGCGAGAGTGTTGCACAACCGCAAGGTCGAGATGGTGGCCGTGTGCCTGCTGCACTCGTACGCCAACCCCGTGCACGAACAGCAGGTCGCCACGTTGTTGCGGCAGTCCGGCCTGGAGGTCTGCACCTCCCACGAGGTGCTTCCCGAGTATCGCGAGTTCGAGCGGTGGAGCACTACGGTCGTCAACGCCTACGTCACGCCATTGATGGAGCGGTATCTCAAGACGCTTGAGGAATCCTTACGGTCCAGGGTTCAGCAGGGCCTGGGCTCAACGGGGCACAATCGCTTGTCGATCATGCAATCCAACGGTGGGTGTATCTCGGCTGCGGCGGCACGTGCGCAGGCGGTGAGGACGGTGTTGTCTGGTCCGGCCGGCGGCGTAGTGGGTGCGAAGGCCGTTGCGGAAGCGGCAGGGCTGACGCGTGTGATCGGATTCGACATGGGCGGCACCTCCACGGACGTCAGTCTGATTGATGGCGAGATCGGGCGCACCACCGACTCACGTGTGGGGGACTTCCCCGTGCGCCTGCCGGTGATCGACATTCATACCGTGGGCGCCGGCGGTGGGTCGATCGCCTATCTCGATACGGGTGGTGCGCTTCGTGTCGGTCCACGCAGCGCCGGTGCGACGCCAGGCCCGGTGTGTTACGGCGTGGGTGAAGAACTGACGGTCACTGATGCCAACCTGCTGCTCGGACGACTCGATCCCGAATATTTTCTCGGCGGGCGCATGACGATTGATCGCACGCGTACCGAACGCGTGGCGGCCGCGCTGGCCAGGCACACCAAGGTCACGGTCCCGGAACTCGCGGAGGGCATCGTGCGCGTCGCAAACGCCAACATGGAGCGCGCCATTCGGGTCGTGTCGGTGGAGCGTGGACACGATCCCCGGAAGTTCGCACTCGTCGCTTTTGGGGGTGCTGGAGGCATGCACGCGTGTGAGATCGCCGAGCAGTTGCAGATGTCCACGGTGATGGTCCCTCGCCACGCCGGTGTGCTCTCAGCTCTCGGAATGCTCGTGGCTGACGTCACCAAGGACTATTCGGCCAGTGTGCTCAAGGCAAGTGCGTCGTTGTCGCTTCGGGATCTGGAGCGGGCCTGCATGCCGTTGGTGGAGGCGGGGCGGAATGAACTCACGTCCGAAGGGTTCGGGCCCAGGCGGCAGGTCATCACCCGCAGCGTGGACGTCCGCTACGTCGGTCAGTCATTCGAAATCACGCTGCCGCTGACGGCCGACTATCGTGCGGTGTTCGACCGCGAACACGGCCGCACGTACGGATACTCGAATCCCGCACGCGCGACTGAAGTCGTGAATGTGCGCGTCACCGCGACCGGTGTGACCGCCAAACCCACGTTGCCGTTTGCGCGCATTCGCAAGGCCAGCAAGCAGGCACCGTCAGCCGTTCGGCCGGGGCGCTTTGGGGGCAAGACAGTGAAGGTGGCGTTTCATCGGTGGGAATCGCTGGCACCAGGTGCGGCCGCGAGTGGCCCTGCCGTCATTGCCGGTGCTGAGGCCACCGTCGTCATTCCGCCGCGCTGGTCGTTTAAGGTCGACGGATTTTCCAACATTGTGGCCACACGGGGGCGCCGATGACACCCAATCCGATTGAGTTCGAGGTGTTCAAGAACCTGTTCCTCTCAATTGCTGAGGAGATGGGCGTCACACTCTGCCGCACCGGGTTCTCTCCAAACATCAAGGAACGCCTGGACTATTCGTGCGCCGTGTACGACGCGAGCGGCAACACGATTGCACAGGGCGACCACATGCCCGTCCATCTCGGGGCGATGCCGCTGTCGGTCCGCGCAGCGATCGACTCCGTCGCGATGGACCCTGGGGACATCGTGATGCTTAATGATCCATTTCAAGGCGGCACCCATCTGCCCGACATCACCCTGGTCTCCCCAGTGTTCCTCGCGAAGGAGAAGGCGCCGGCGTTTTATGTCGCCAACCGCGCGCACCACTCTGACGTGGGTGGCATGAGTCCCGGGTCCATGCCTGTCGCTCGCGAGATCTTTCAGGAGGGTCTCATCATTCCGCCCGTCAAATTGGTGCGTCGCGGCGGTGTGGTTGACGATGTGATGGCGTTGTTGCTGGCCAATGTGCGCACGCCTGACGAACGTGAAGGCGACATCGCCGCGCAGATCGCGGCCAATCGTGTGGCGGAGGAGCGCCTGCGCGAAGTCGTGGCGCAGTATGGCAAACCCGCGACCTTGCGATACGCGTCCGCGCTGCAGGACTACACCGAGCGTGTGGTGCGCCATGCGATCACGCAGATCCCCGACGGCGTGTATACGTTTGAAGACGCGCTGGATGATGACGGGTTCGGGTCCGGTCCAGTGGCGATCAAGGTGTCCATCACCATCAAGAAGGACCGCGCGATCGTGGACTTCACCGGATCGGCGCCGCAGGTCACGGGAAGTGTCAACGCGAATTACGCGATCACGTTGTCGGCATGCCTCTACGCCTTCCGGTGTCTGGTGCAGGATGACGTGCTGTACAACGCCGGTGTGGGCCGACCCATTCGCGTGATTGCGCCCGAAGGCTCCATCGTCAATGCCCGTCGCCCCGCGGCCGTCGCTGGTGGCAACGTGGAGACGTCGCAGCGCATCACGGACGTGGTGCTCGGTGCGCTCGGAAAGTCGCAGCCCGATCGATGGCCTGCGGCCAGTCAGGGCACGATGAACAATGTGACGTTGGGCGGGACTGATCCACGCACCGGTCGTCGCTTTGCGTATTACGAGACGATGGGCGGCGGGATGGGTGGGCGGAAAGGAATGGCCGGCCTGAGCGGTGTGCACACGCACATGAGCAACACACGCAACACGCCGGCAGAGGCGATTGAGCACTACCTGCCCGTGCGGATTCGGCGCTACGGCCTGCGGAAGGGCAGTGGTGGCAAGGGCGCGGCGCCTGGAGGCGAGGGGCTCATTCGTGAATACGAGATGTTGACCGAGACCTCGGTCACATTGCTGACCGATCGCCGCATTGGCGCACCGTACGGCGTGCTCGGCGGCAAACCCGGGGGCACAGGAAGGAACACGCTGATTCGCGACGGTGTGGAGCAACCGCTGCCAGGCAAGGTGCAGATCACGCTCAAGGCGGGTGATCGTCTGCGCGTCGAAACGCCAGGCGGCGGGGGCTACGGGGAACCGTAGGGTTGAGGGTTCCCGGAAAAGATTGTTCCTGCCAACCCATGAGCCAGACAGGCTTTGGCGTCAAATCTCAACCAGTTGGAACCGAAAAACTCCGCCATCAGATTCGAGTCTTTATCAAGCGAGTGTCTTTCCAGGATGTTCCAAAGCATCTCCCTGTACGTTTTCATTACGTCCAGAACTTCTGTACGAATTACTCCTGTTTCGAGGTCGTAGTCTGAGTATTCAAGTATCAGGGTGCCCCTGTGAAATGCGATCGTTCCTTCGGTGTGTATCGCGATGTCTTCTGGTTCGGCGATGGACAACGCGATGACTGCCGCGACCGACTTGGCTTCATAAATGTGTACTGAAACTGCCCGTTGAATCGTGACGTCGTTTCGCCAGTGATTGATCTTCCTAATCAATTCCAACGCTGAATCGATCTCGCCACCATCGGACTTTATGACCAGTGTGACCCGATGATGGTCAGAGTTGGCGATTTCACTCATCACCTGTGCTGAACTCTTGCGATTCACTTCTCCAACCATCAGTACCGGTCGGAAGGGGATATGAGTCAAGTTATCGGCCTCCCAGTAAAAACTTCGCTCCGTCAAACCGACAGACAGTGCGGGATATTAGGCCGACCTCAAGCGGCATTGCAAACCCGCGTGTGTTGGGGTGACCTGCCGGGCGATGTTCGGACCAGCTAAAGCCTGAGAGAATGGCCGACGCCCCCGGCCGACACCCAGATTGACGGTCCCATGCTCGAGGCGTACCATCACGCCAGAGATTCGAATCCCTTCCGCGAACCAGGTCAAAGCGCTGATCAGCAGCCACGCCGACGGAGACGAGCAGCGGTTCTATTCCGTCGCCCTGCAGGTGGCGGCGCAATTAGGCAGCAGACCCGAATTCCACCAAATCGGCGCAGAGGCGCACCCAAGGATCGCGGCCGCGCGGCTACACCGGCTCGGCGAACCAACGCCGTCGCCTCGTGCGCGTGCTCCAGCCCCAGACCACGTGTCGAGGGCGCGTACTACTCGGTACCCTGCCGCTGGGTCGGCTTGGATCTGACGACGTGGATCGGCGCGATGAGCTCGTCGTCGTCGCCAGTTGTGACGAAACGCCGCCCTTTGAGGTGGAAATCGAGGGGCGCTCCGTGCCAGCCACGGCCTTGGTGCGGACGATGGGTAGCGGATGATCTAGACGCCGTGACGTCGTGCTCGTCACGAGACGCAGTTGTTGGCCCGCCGGTTTGATGCCAGTTGTGGCTGTTCTGGCTGCTCGGGCGCCGGAGTGCCCGTAGAGGTCCCGAGCGGCTCCTGTGGAATCGTCGCTGGTTGCCGTTCCTCAAGCGGGTGCTGCTGGCTGTCTCGGCACTCGTTGGGCTCTGGCTCATCTGGCACTTTGCACCAGGTACGTTGCCGCCTCTGACTGCCGGATCACTTTGAATTGGCGCGAGCCGTGGCGCTGATGTGCCTGATTGCCGAGGCGGTGTTTTCGAACACCACGGGATTGAAACGGATCAGGACACCGGGTGCCCCTGCAACAACAATCATGATGTCTGACGCGGGAGGCTGGCCGGACCGCCGCGTGGTGGTGTGAATTCCGTCGGTCGCCAGCAACATCACCCTCAGAGGAGTACGCGACCACCCGGATTGAGGCTCCTCAAGCGCTAGCACCGCGCGGCTGACCGCACCCTCGATGTCGGTGGCGTTCTCGTCGGCCTTGCGAGCCAAGCTCGGCGTCGCTCGTTCAAGAAAAGTAGCCGCTCGAGCCGTTGCGTCCCCAGCCCATGCGTCCCTGCGGTTCTTCCATGCCGCGACCTGCTTTGCGAAAGCCCGGTTGCGCTTGGCACGTTCGAATGGATTCTCAACATGCGCGGGCGCAACGGGGTAGGCTGGCGGTTCTTCGATCCGTATTCGATGGAAGGGCCGCGCGCTGTTGACGCCGATCTCCCCGTAGAGGAGTTCGCCACCGCAGACACCAACTACGTCCTCAACCAATGTCTGGAGGTCGCTCACAGTCACGTCCGGTATTCCGTTGGCGCCAGTGCTCCTGGACAGGTCGCGATGCACCGTCAGTATCACCGGAGCGGCGCACGCCATTGGGGCATCAATAGCTGCGGGCGGGTCAACCGTGGCGGCGGCGGTGCCCGAGCACCCCATCGTTGCCAGCAGGCAGATGGCAGCAACCAGTGCCTTGGTCTTTTCAATCGAACATAACTTCTTCCAAGGGTTCTGAGAGTACCGGGCAAGTTGTGTCATCAAGTCCTCCTGTATGTAACGTCCGAACGTGGTCGTTCTGACGCGGCTTCGTCATTTGATCTTGACCGTCCTGATGCCCGCCTTCGAGGGCGCGAGGGCCTTCGTCGTGACCACTTCGCCGACACCGGGCCCGCCACCGTGAACCTTCGCGGCCTTGATAGGCGTACCCGTGGGAAGCGTCACCCTGAGCCGCTGAGCGGGCTTCTGGGCCAGGCCATATTTCTGCTGCGCGGCTGCTCCAGACAGTGGGCGACCTCTACCCGCCCGCGACGTGAAGTGTGTCATTCGTCCAAATCCACTGCGCACCTCGCGCGCCGCCCGTGACGATGTTACGTACCGATAGACCGAGCGCGGAGCCTGCAACACCCGCGTTGCCGCGCGCCGATGTGCGGCACGGTCGAGCCTCGCGATCCTCAAGAGCCTCGCCTTCATCGACCGACTGATAGCGCTGGTGGCCCGCCGAATCGCCGCGTCACGCTGTCCCGCGTCTGCCGGCGTCGGTGCCAGGCACAACATCACAGCCATTGCGACCACCATTCTCCTAACCATCTGTCTCACTCTCATCGAGCCCTCCTGAACAACAATCGAAACGGCAAGACCATGAGTCGAAGGGCACCAAGGATGCCTTCAGAAGCAAGGTGCCCGACCGCGGTGTTGGCAGCATCGCGCCCCAGAACAGTGGACAGCAACGTTCGAAGCATCCAAACGCCGAACCATGCGATGACCACGACCAGCAGCCACCACGGAAGGGAGTCCACCACCGTGTCGATGAGCGGCATGAACAACGGTGAAAGGATCAGCACCAGCAACAGGCCAAGCAGGCCCCGCGCCGCCTTCTTGAAGCCCAGCATGATGGCAAACCCGATTGCCACCACGACCAGGACCGCCGCTTCTGCAGGCAGGAACCACGCCAGTAATTGCATCTGTTTATCGCCCTCCCACCAATAACGTCTGACGGCCACTCTCCTGACAAGCGGCAAACGGTATTGGTCGAGATGTCAGGACCCGATGTGGGTTGCGTTATCCACACATGGCCGACACATTTATCCCCCACCGTCAACGGAGAGCAGTAGGTGGCCTCGAGCGGCTGGCTGACGGAATCGTTCGATCCGGAAGGAGCGCCGCTCGCATCCGCGAAGAGCGAGAAGAGGACGTTCGTACGCTCGCGGATCTTAAGGAGAAGCATCCCCACCTCGCTCAGACTGACATTCGCGAATCAGTCGGGCACGGTAAGTTCCTGGCCGCCATCGGTGCTGCCGTCGTCCTGGATGCGATCCTGGCAGGTCCGGTGGGCGAATACATCCTGACGACCTTCATCGGGGTCAGCGCCAAACTGGCGTCGGTGGCGAAGTTCGGCCTGCCTCTGGCGCTGATCGCAGCAGAAATGGGAATCGCACGGCTCCGGGTGGCCGACGACGCATCAGACGTGCAACGCAGACTGGCCACGTGTCTGGCTGTGGGGCTTCTGATCGTGATGCCGATTCTCGTGGGCGAGACAGCCATGATGGCCGAACAGGAGCGGAGCCTGTTCGCTGGACCCCTGACCGCGTTGGTGGCGGTGATGATGGGGTTGACGCTGTGCGTGCATGCACTGGTGTTGTTCACCGGCGAGGCCCAGGAAGAAGCCCTGACGCACGTCATCTATCGAGCCCGCGCCAAAAAATTGGCGCGCGATATTACCCGGGGTGCAGCCAGCGCCCGGAGCCAGGGAAACGCGGCCGCCGACCAGTTCGCCACCTGGGCGCAGCAGCGGGACCTGTTCTCCCAACGCTATCCCAATGCGCCAGTGCCGCAGCCGCACTGGGGCCAGGACGTGATCACGGAGATCAATACGGCCGCTGGTTATGAAGCGATTCGACGGCAGAACCCGACGCAGCAGCAGTCACCTCCAACCAGCGAGCCACCTAACGCACGCCCTGCTGAGAGGCAGGCTCAACCCGCAGCCGGAGCAGCGGATGTCAGGGAAGCCGAAGAGCGGCGTCGTAGAGAGAGCGACGCCGAAGTCGTTGGCGACTGAACGCACACAAAGGACTGGATCACAAATGTCAGCAATAACCTCACGTCCCAGAGTCAAAGCCGTGTCCTACACACCGCTCTCACTCGATCTGAAGTCCCTGGCCGAGACCCGGCAAACCATGCGTGCCGTGGAACTTCACGCGCTGTCGCATCCGGCGGCGGGGTTGGAGCCAATCGAGGTGCTGAAGGCCTCGGTGATAGAAGGCTTGAATACCGGGGCGTTTGCCACGAAGCCCGTGGTCATCGAACAGCCGCTCCGGGAACTGCGCGCTGCCACAACGGCCACCGGCGTAGAGGATGCGAGACGGCGGCTGGTTCATGTGCTCGAGACTTCTCACCTGGATGCGTTGAGTACTGCCGTTGGCGAGGCATGTCGGGAGGCCAGTATCGCCGCTGGTTTTGAGACGGTTGAGGTTCGGTCGGCTATCGACGGGCAAGGCCTTCGGGTCATCGCGCTCGATCACACGGGTCGGGCGCTCGTGTCGGAGGTCAACGTGAAAGACGCCCATGTAAGCGTAGAGACCGAAGTGATCGGCATTGGAGATGACACGTGCAACGCCGTGCTCGACGACTTCGACCGGGCGCTCGAGGCTCGCGGCGTTCGTGCGGATACGACCCGGGCCATCACCGGAGGCGCGTGTGTACTCGAAGCCGCGAAAGCTGTGAGTCACGCAATGAAGACGCGACTGGTACCGAAGCCGTACAACCGCCGGACGAATCGCGCACCTGTGGTCGCGCGAAACGGTCAGAACTGAAGGGTCTAGACGATGAGTGACGCCACGAAGGCAATCCTGCGCGCGTACGAAGAAGGCCAACCGGCCCTCTTGATCCACGGCCGGTCGCTGCACGATCTGGTTCTTGATCAGGAAGGCAAGATGCGTCCCCTTGTGGAAGCGTTGCGGCGGGATTTCCTGGTTACGCACGGTCTGCACCTGGTCACATACTCGATGGCCAACGGTCTTGACTGGGACGCGAGTCGCATCGAAGACGCCAGGGACAGGTCAACGGTTGAGCGGCTACTGCGTGCCCAGAATCTCATCGGCGTAGCCTCTGACGACCCGGCAGATGTGGTGCGGGTGGTTCGCGGAATCGCCTCTGTGGCCAGGCAGCCCAGGGGTGATGCTCGGTGGACGGATGGCCGTGAGGTGCGATTGGGGTTCCTTCTGGAGTTCGCGGAGCACCTCGCGCCCAACACCACCGGTGGCGGGTCCATGAGCGACGCACAAGTGGTGACGGTCGAGTTGGCCCATACGATGGCACAGAGCCTGGCCTTGCGCCGGTCTGGCAACCTGATCATGTTTCATGGTCGCGAAGGGCTGGTGGATTGTCTGCTCAGTGGCGCTCTGCACCGCGTTCACCTGAAACAGCCAGGTCGCGCGGAGAAGGCCGCGTTCGTGGCGGCCGCCGTGACTCTGTATCCACAAGCGACCTTCGCAGACGGCCTGACCGCCGACCACGCGTCGAACCTGACGGCCTTCACCCCGAACCGTGGTGTGGAGGAGCTCATCCGGGCAGCACACAGAGCCAAGCGTCCGATTACGACGCGGGATTTGACGGCACAAAAATCCCAGGACGTGGTCGCCCTCTCTGAAGACACCTTGAGTGTCCTGGATCCCGCACGGGTGGCCGGCGCCAGATTGATCGGACGAAATGTTTCGGTACCCGCCGCGCTACTGACTCAGTTGGCCGGCCGACTTCGGGCCGGTGACGCGCGCATGCCGGCGAACATTCTGCTTAGTGGTGCGCCCGGCACGGGCAAAACCGATCTCGCGATCCTCACCGGTCAGGCAGCCGGTGTCACGGCCTACGCGCTTCACAGTCCCAAGCGAGGCATCGTCGGTGAGACAGAGCGACTCGCGCGCCTGCAGCAGGACCTTCTGGCTCAGTTCACGCCGGCCGTGGCGTTTGTCGACGAAATCACAGAAAGCATGCCCGTGCAGCGCAGTGATTTCGACGGGGACTCTGGAGCCAGCCGCGCGGTGATGGCCTCGCTGTTGACATCTCTGTCTGACGAGTCGAGACGCGGGCGGTCTCTCCTGATTGCCACCACCAACTGCCCCTGGCGTATGAGTGCGGCCATGCGCTCCCGCTTTGTGTTTATCCCGGTACTTCAACCGCTGCGAGAAGATCTTCCAGGCATCATCGTCGCGACTGCGAAGCGAATCGATCCAGCCGCCAGTCTGGACTCGACCGATCCCCGGATTCGCGCGGCTGGAGACATCTTCTACAACAAGGGCGCCAACCCGCGGCATATCCGCGAGGCGTTGACCAACCTCCTGATGTTCGAGGAATCACTCACGCCCGAGGCGGTCGAGCGTGCGGCCTCGCATCTCGAGGGGGTCACAGACCGTGCGTCGGCAATCTACGCGGACCTGTGGGCGATCAGGGCGTGCGCGTCCCGCCAGTTCCTGCCATGGCACGCTGCGCCAAGTGAGTATCCATTCCCTGAACACCTTCGCGGGGTCGTGAACGAGCAGACCGGAGAGGTAATCGTGTCGGACATGGATCGCCGCATTGAGGAGTATCGTCCGCATGCCAGCGTCTAGCGCTGAAAGCCACTTGTCAGGCTTGGGCGTGATTCGCGCTCTGGAGCGGCGGCTGGCTGAGCACTACGGGATGCGCTACGCGCTCGCGATGCCTAGTGCCACAACCGGTTTGCTGGCGTTGGGCCTTGCGCTGGACCTTCAGGGCGCACTGTTTGTGACCACGCCGTTGACGTGGGGAGGAAGCCTGGCTCCGTGGCTCATGTTGGGTGGCACCCCGCTGTTCTCGGACGTTGATCCAGACACCCTGACGCTTGACCCTGCATTGATCGGAATCGAGCAACAGTCTGGCGCGAGGGCAATCTTGGCGGTTGACCTGTTTGGCCAACCGTGTGACGACGAGGCGTTGCGGAAGGTGGCTGACGATATGGGCGCCTGGCTGATTGTGGATGGTGCTCAGAGTTTTGGCGCCCGTCGCGAGGGGCGCGCCTCTGGCATCCACGCCCATGCGGTGGTCCTGTCGTTCACAGCAGGCAAGCCTCTGGATGTCGGAGAGGGCGGGGCCGTACTGACCAATGATCGAGACATCTACGAACGCCTGATTTGGCACAGTCAGCACCCCACGCGGCAGAAACTTGAGCTCGGCCTCAGGGTCACTAACGAGTTTGCGATCAACGGCCGCATGGCGCCGGTCGTCGCCCAACAGGTTCTGAACGACGTCCCCTCCGCATTGGGCCGCATAGAACGTCGTCGACAGACCGTAAACTGCATCAAGGACCACTTGGTTGACGTCGATTTTCCAGCCGTTGGGTGCTGTGAGTCGGCGTGGTTTCGCCTGACTGGTCGCATTCCAGTGTCGGGACTTGATCCCCGATCACTGGAGTCGCTGGCCTTGGACTACCGTATCGACGTGGCCATTCACGACTTTCCGACAGTGCTCTTGCCAGCCCACCCATCGTTTCCTCTGGTCGTTGACTCGACCGCAGAGCCGTACCGGCACGCCATGAACGAAGCATCGAGGCGCTCCTGGATTCAATTCAGTCGACGTGCGGAGTTGCGCGAGGGAGACGAAATGACACACACTCCACCAGCACTCGCGTCGCTATCACGCTGGCTTGATCACCCTGAAGTTCCCGGAGGGTCCTCGTTGTGAATGAACAGCTTGAGGTTCTGGTTGTCTCTTTTGGTCCGGTGCAGGGTCTCTTTGCATCGTCGCGCAAGACCAAGGATCTCACGTTGGGGTCAGCCCTGCTTTCTGATCTCACGACTGCCGCG
>Ga0163152_10007756_pt1 | contig 11634 bp, 11 predicted proteins | sample OliLakLV19MP8IB2_FD_148635 | JGI IMG/M metagenome (GOLD analysis project Ga0163152, IMG submission 148635) | Freshwater microbial mat bacterial communities from Lake Vanda, McMurdo Dry Valleys, Antarctica - Oligotrophic Lake LV.19.MP8.IB-2 | ecosystem: Environmental > Aquatic > Freshwater >... | reverse complement strand
GGATAACGATGAATTCATTTCGTACCTCACGGACCTCCTCCAGATCGCGGACGCGTATGCCGACGTGATGGAACCTGTCATCACCGATGGTGAACTGCAGCTCATGCTCAGGATAGTAAACATCCGGCAAGAGCTGCTGAAGCTCCTCAACGATGGCAGCGTACTGTGCAGGAGCGCGATCATCGACAAGCTGAAGGCTGGCAAAAATCCAGTTCGTCAGGTGATGCGCCTCTGCGTGGAAGACGGTCACATCGATCGCAGGCGCGAAGGCGGAACCTTCCTCTATTTCATCACCGCCAGCGGCAAAACAATGCTGGATGGCGGTAACCGCAACTGAGAGACCATCCCCGGCCACCACGAAAGTGGTGCCCGGAGATTTACGATTCCTATTTTGTCAGCCAACTCTTAAACGCATCAACACTTAATCCAAATGGCAGTGCATTCCCCTGCTCTGAAATATCAGATACCAATCCGCATGTTGTATTCAGCGTGAAGCTTAGTAAGCGATCCGAAAGCACAATATCTTTCACTCGTACCAACTCTTCTGATTCTGCTGTGATACTTGTTTTAGTCGTATAGGCCGCTTTGAGAGATGTCAGGAATATCGTTGCAGCCTCTTCTTCTCCAGATCCAGTCATAGGCACACACGCTGCATCAGAAGAAGCTGATGAACGAGCAGAACTCACAGCTGATGAAGATGTGACAGACGGCAATTCTGCCAGAGAATGAGAAACGCGATTTGAAAGCTCTTCATAGAAGGCAACACGTATAGGCAGTGCTTCTTTCTTTGACCATGTCACAGCGCTCACTAATTCCTTTTGAAGAACAGACAGAAGTTCGACATGTGGCGGGTTCCTATTCAACGTAGCATCCACAAGTGTGGCATACGCTGCGCGTGCAGAAGCCGGCGATTCATAAAGCCTATCAGCTGATGGAAATGCGAGTAGATGTAGCAGCTCTGCAGATGCATCTGTTGTTGGCCATGCCATTTCAAGTTGATCAGCTGAAAAATGTTCAAAGCGCTTGAGAGTGCTGAGATGTTCACGCAAGAATGCAATGGAAACAGACTGCGTTTTGTGAGCATCCCACCAGGCATGTATACCCACTTCTTCCGAAGGCAAACTTAATCCTTGCCATTGCCGGTAGACCGGGACAACTGTGTATTCTGTATCCATTTGTAGCCACACAGGTGTTGTAAGTGCTGCAACAGAGATGTTTCCCTGATGCGCACGTACATACGCTCCGCCTTTTTGCATGGATACCACTGCAGAACCTACGCCAAGGAATAAAGGCCTATCGGCAAAAACAATCAGGGATCCTTCCACAAGCCTCGGTGTCACGGATTTGTCATCAAATGTAACATCATCAAGCATGATGGCATGCAATCCTTCAGCAAGAATCTTTACCTGCTGCGGCATGATAGATGCTTGCAATGGACTTGCCGCACTAGAACCCACTACTACAAGTGCAAACAGCGGTGCAACAAGCGCATGCCGATGGCGAAGTGCGTGAGACAAAGAATATTGGTATTTCCTTATAGGATAGCACAAAACAGGCTTTTAAGCAATAATGAGCCATTGCAGCCAATCCCCTGACAAGCGAAGCTGCAGCTATGCGTATCCTTGGTATAGACCCAGGCTTGGCCACGGTTGGCATAGGCATTGTAGAAGCAACCTCTGCGTACGATATGAAAGCCATAGAATGGCTGACGATTAGCACGGCGGCAGGATTAGATGTTCCTATTCGTCTGCAAGAAATTCACACAGATCTGTCAGAACTCATCATACAACATAAACCAGACCTGGCCGTAGTGGAGCGTTTATTTTTTGAGACGAATGCCAAAACAGCAATACATGTGGCAGAAGCCCGAGGTGTGATTCTGCTCACACTTCAAGAACACGCCATTCCCCTCTTAGAACCAACGCCTCTTCAACTAAAATCCGCCATCACCGGTGATGGCCAAGCTGATAAACGCCAGATGCAGGGAATGATTCAGCGCTTATTACACCTGCAAGAAATCCCCCGCCCAGATGATGCGGCAGATGCATTGGGTCTAGCGGTGTATGGGGCGATCCACAATGTTCGTTTGATGGTTTAATCGTTTATGGTTACCCTTTTGATAGAACCCTGATTTTCGATCGATAAACAATCAAACGAAAAACGAATCAACAGATACCTCACCGTTCAGAACATTCCACACCTGGCTATCCAGCATTTCCTTTGGCGGATGTGTTCCCGTAATAAAAACCTGGTGATCGGAAAATGCGTGTAACACGCCTTCCTGATGTACATCATCCAATTCTGAAAACACATCATCCAAGAGAATTAGCGGTTTCTCCCCTTTTCGCACTTCAATGAATGATGCTTCTAAAAATAAAAGGGCAAGGACTGATGCACGTTGCTGCCCGCGTGACGCAAAGGTTGCGAGAGCACGGCCATCCACAGACAAATACCAATCATCTCTATGGGGCCCAATACTGGTGGATTGCATGGCCAGATCACGATCACGCACCGCAACTAACCCATCCAACAATTCCTCTTTCATAGTGGCCTGCTCACGGCTATCCGTTGCACGTTCATACACCATGCGGACATCCGGCCATGTTTCACCAAGTGTTTGCAATTCATTGAGCAATGAAAGACTGAATGTTTCCATGAGTTCCAGCCGCGCCACAATAATATAGCTGCCGCGGTCTGCCAGGAGTTCATCCCATGGCTGTAAATCGGTTGGCAAAGACTGACGTTGAGCAATCGATTTTAAGAGCGCATTGCGTTGCTTCACATACTTCTGATACTCCGCCAGCGCCCTAAAGTACTCAGGAGATACTTGGGAGAGCAATTGATCAATAAAACGCCTACGCTCAGCCGGAGGGCCTGAGAATAGTTCTAAATCCTGCGGCAAGAACAGAACAGTTGGCAACTCGCCTATCACATCGGCAATGCCCACTCGCACATCATTTATAAAACACGCCTTCTGCTTGCGCGGTTGTAATTGTGACACAATTTCTATCGATGTAACGTCTTGAGCATCCGTTACACACTGACCGCGTACACGGTAATACGCTTCTTTCCACTGAATCACATGCTCGTCATCAATACCTAATGCTGATTTAGACAGCGATAATACCGATATTGCTTCAAGCAGATTTGTCTTACCACTGCCATTAGGACCTATAAATAAATGACGATTGGCGGCACTTACATCCAATTCCAACGCTTTATACCGGCGAAATTGCTCCAAACGGAGAGATTGTAAACGCAAAAGAAAGAAGGAAGATCGGGCAATATGGTAGCGGGCTTACAGCAGAACTCCCAAAAAACTCTACGCGTTTCTTGCCTCTAGAATGGCAAGCGCTTCCTTATACAATGCCTGAACAAGCTCTAGGTATTCCTTCCGATTCACAAACTCCGCTACGTCTTTTTCTATCACCCACACATGCGCATCAATTTCTTTGCCATCTACACGCACGCCAACATCAGCCGGTGAAAGCGCTAAAATAAAGCCGATCTTCTGGCCGCATACATGGTCTGGCCGAAATCGCCGATACGAAGGCGGAAACGTATAACAATATTCCTGCGCACTTGCACCAAGTACGTCGCAATCTTTCACACCTGCTTCTTCATGAAGTTCACGGAGTGCTGCCTGCTCCATAGTTTCCCCTTCCTCAATACCACCCTGCGGCAACTGCCAGGAATCATTCTTACGCGGCTTGCGCAAGAGTAAAATTTGATACGTACCCTCAAAAGAACGAAGCAACAGAACAGACGCGCCGTGACGGTAGGTATCAGTAGTCACGTACGCACTATACGTCTTCGCTTTTATTTTCTCCATTTTTTATATGCATTGGGTGTTGTCTATTTTTATGAAATGACAAAAGCTACGCCGATAGTGTAACCAGCTGCAGTATTGCTGAAATTACTTTGAATGACGCTCTTCTTTGAGTTTTACTTCTGTGCGCTTTCTACACACAGCACAGTACTTCTGGACTTTGAAGTCCTTCCAGGCTTTACCGGTTTTGCTCTGTTTGAGCAGACGAACGGTGCCGATGCGGTTCCCGCTCACGGTGCAAGTCATCGTGAAGACGGTACGCTTTCCTCTTGGCATAGCTGCGGCAGTTTAAGCATGAGGTGGAGCAGTTGCAAGTGGAATTTTGGCATATCTCCACGTTTATTCGTTTGTTGGTTTATCGTTTATCGATCAAAAATCAAGGTTTTAGCAAAATGAGTATCGATAAACCAGTAACGATAAACGATCAACGAAGCTTTTGCTTTACATCCACCCTTCATGCTTTTCACCCTGTAAATAGCCAAATACGCTATTGGCGGCTATGGCACCTTCTCCAGCAGCTGTTGTAAATTGCGCGAAATGATTGCTAGCGCTCGTCAAATCGCCTGCAGCCAGGAGCCCTTTTACATTCGTGCGCATACCGGCATCTACCTGCAAAAACCCACGATCATCAAGCTTAGCGCCTAATTGCAGTGCTAGTTCTGTAGAAGGTAGCGCCCCTACTTCTATAAATACGCCATCTACCGTCAGTGTGTCGGAACCTTCAAATGGCTTTTCTAGCGTGAGGCCTGTTACCTTTTGCTCGCCGTAAATTTCTTTGATGCTGTTTTCCAGTACAAACACAATATTCTCCTTACTCTTCACTTTATCTACCCAATAGGGCTCGGCCCTAAATTCGTTCCTACGGTGAATCAAATACACTTTAGAAGCCACCTGAGCAGCGATAGCCGCGCCTTCAACGGCGCTATCTCCTCCGCCAATGACAGCCACAACTTTATTCCTGTAAAAGAACGCATCGCATGTTGCGCAGTACGTAACCCCTTTGCCGGAAAATTCCTCTTCCCCTTTCACTCCTAAATGGCGCTTTACAGAACCTGTAGCAAGAATGACCGATTTTCCTTCAAAAACTTCCCCACTCTGAACAGTCACTTTAAATGTATCACTTGTTTTCTCAACCGCCGTGACGCGGGCGATTTTTTGAGTTACTTCCTCAAAACTATTGGCGTGATTCTTGAATTTGTCCATCAAATCCGGGCCTGTAATATCAATTTCTCCAGGCCAGTTGCCTACTTCTGCAGCGGTTGCCCCCATTCCGCCTTCTTCCGCACCAATCAATAGCGTAGAAAGTTTGTATCTGGCTGTGTAAATAGCAGTAGTATAGCCGGCAGCACCCACGCCAATAATAATGACATCAAACATAGATGAAGGATACGGGCAGTTTGGAATCGAGTCAAAAACCCTGCAAAAGCCTGCCAGTTCTGGCACATGCCAGAACTGTTTTTTTGGCTTCCATAAAAGTAAAAAATCGAGGTATCCCAAACTTTATAGTTGAGATGCTCTAGTATACTATATCTGTACAAATTAAACTCATCGCATACCCTCTCTATATCCCCACTCATCTATGAACCGTCTCCTTTCTCTCATCCTTGTTTCTACTTTAGTACTTACTCCTTTGGCCGCTTCAGCAGCTACGAGAGAAACAGCCGATGACATGTTAAAGAAGAACATTGAAACATTTATCATCAGGAAAACAAAGCCTTATACGATCATCCCAACTGAAACGTATAAGGTAGGCCCGTTGTCATTGAAATACCCTATCAACTGGAACCCCATGCAAATAAAGGTGGGGTCGTATATTGGTTTTTCCATTAACAAAAATGCTGATTTAACAGATCTGCCGCGCGATTCGTTTATGTATATCGCTATTGATCCTCGGCAAATTCCGGACATGACCACAGAACAGCTTGATGCATATTTTATAAGGGGTATGACCATCAACGCGACGTCAAGTGTTGCTGTTGATTGGTACGTTCCGTCATTTCAACTTCAAAGCTCAGAGGACACCACGCTTTTCGGAAAGCCTGCTCGCAGATACAAATTCACCGGGGAACAATCCAGCGTTATGAAGCAAGGTGAAGAAGTAGTGGTTTCAATTGGTAGCAACGTGTATCACGTTACGTATATGAGCAGGTCAAAATCTTTTGCAATTGATTACGGCGCTTTTCAAAAAATCCTTGAAACCATTAAAATTGTAGGCGAAGACCCTAAAGAAGTACGGCCAGTACCGGCCAAGACTGTTCCTACTAAATTAGCAAAGAAAGTGAAGCAGGCAAAAGCAGCATCTGCTGCGTCATCTTCTTCATCATCAAAACCTGGAAAGAAGAGCACAAAGCCTACACGTTAATTACTGATCCACCCTCGCACGCGCATCGTTTCCATCATTTTTTGCACACCTACTAAAAACGCCGCCCGGCGCAGGCTCACACGCTCGCGCTCGGCGGCGGCTCGTACATCGCGCGTGGCATCCAACATAAAACGTTCTAGCAATGCATCCACTTCTGCATCCGTCCATTGTTCTCCGGATCTGCCTTGTACCCATTCAAAGTAACTCACGGTCACACCACCTGCATTGGCCAGTACATCTGGAATAACAATGATGTTCTTCGGATCAAGAATTGCATCGGCTTCCGGTGTAATGGGGCCATTGGCAAGTTCTAGAATAATCTTGGCTTTGATGTTTGCGGCATTGCCTTCATGAATGACGTTATCTAAGGCTGCTGGAACCAGAATATCGCACGAAAGTTCTAATAGCTGCTCATTTGAGATGAACTCGATGCCATCACGCTTCATACGTTCCGTGTGACATACATCCGCTTCACAGTACTCACCCACAATGCGACCGGTTTGCTCTTTGGCTTTTTCTATCCGCTGAATATTTAATCCTTTTGGCGAATACATGCCGCCTCGCGAATCACTCACCGCCACCACCGTACAGCCGGCTTCCTGCAAAAAGTGAGCCATGTGCGCACCGGCATTCCCAAAGCCTTGAACAGCAACCGTTAAATTCTTTGGCTCTAATTGATGGCCAAGCAAATAGTCACGAAGAATAAAAAATCCACCGCGCGCGGTTGCCTTATCGCGTCCGCATGAACCGCCAAAACTCAGCGGCTTCCCGGTGATCATGGCTGGTGCATACGTATTTTTGATCTTCTCATATTCATCACGCATCCAGGCCATACTTTCCGGCGTGGTATTCACATCTGGCGCAGGGCAATCAATATCTGGACCTAAGTGATCGGCAAATGCTCGCACATACGCACGGGAGACTTCCTGCAGTTCACGTTTACTTAAGGTTTTAGGATCACACTGCACACCTCCTTTGGCACCACCAAACGGAATACCTGCCACAGCAGTCTTCACGGCCATGAGTGCCGCCAGAGCCTTCACTTCTTCTTCATCCGCTAATGGATGAAACCGAATGCCGCCTTTATACGGACCGCGCGCATTGTTGTACTGCACGCGAAAAGCAGGGAATGTGACGCTTGATCCATCATCGCGCTTGATGGTTAACTCTTGCTTTAAGATGTTTTGCGGCGAGAGCAAAATCTTTCGTTCGGCATCAGACAGTTTTAGGTGCTGCATGGTCTCCTCCAAATTTTTCAGGAAGCGCTCGTACGGCGTTTTAGCAGCACTCATAACATAGGCAGGAAGTGATACAAACTAGCAATCGTAAGGCAAGCCCGCCGCATCGCACACGGCATTAAGCAGTAAATGTTGCGCTTTAAGAGAAGCCTCAGCCGCTGGAACCGCATTGCCTTCATCCATACTGAACTTTCGCCAAACTTGTAAGTGCTCTTCTTCTTTCAAATGTTCATCAAAATAGGCCTGCGCGTCTTGGCTGGACAGGCCATAATATTCCAGCAAACCTTCTTTCTTCGTCTGCGCGATTTTAGGTAATTCCATTTCTAAGGCATACATCGCCGCAATGCCATGCTCGGAACTTTCTGCTGCGGCATCAATTAATAATTGCACGGCTTGCTTCGCTTTTGCTGATGGTTCGTAGGCTTCTAATTCTTCATTACTGATACCGCACGCACATGCAAACCGCTTCCACAGTTCTACATGTTCGGTTTCTTCTTCGGCGTTCTTCAGAACAAATTCTTTCAGCTCCGCATCTTGGATATTTTCTGCAATGCCTGACACAATCCCTGGAATCGCCTGGACCAAATGAAAGTATTCTTTGGCATACACGTTCATGTCTTCTAATGTTAATGCTCCGCGTGACCAGCGCACGTAAAATGGATGCTTAAGGAGGGACTTCGATGTAATGAGAGGATCAAGTGTGCCAAGAGCAATCATGAAGTTTGGGGAAATTAGGAGCAGCGTAGAGCGGGTGCGTATCCGCTTCAAGTGTTTCAGTGCAAATAGAAATAGTGATAGGTTAACCAGGGGTTTAAACCCCTGGTTAACCGGACGTTGAGACAAAATCTCAAGAAACAGCAACAAGTTCTTCTTCCGCTTGCAAAGCCATTTTGATGATGACACTGCGCTTGATGGCTTCGGCTTCTAGTTTTCGCTCTGCATTGGCGCGTGCGAGTAACAACAATTTTTTCTGCTGGCCTTTTTTTGGGCAACAGATGACGGCATCTGCTCTCTTTTCAGAAAGCCACCGCTTGACTGTTTGATGTTCCGGTAATTGCGCAGGCAAGAGAATCTGATCCGGAATGCCGGACACTTCGCTGTAATACTCAACTAAAAATTGCTGTAATGCGTGCATTTCTTCGCCTTCTACCGCTTTCATTTTGACAGACACCTCATTGACGATATTGCCAGCACGCACTTGTAATAGCGACACAAACGCTGTGCGCTTTTTGCAGACAATACCAATAGCGTCCATGGTGGTAGATGTCATGCCAAGCATGAGGTGTTGTTGCTGTAAGTTTTGGATAAACCGCAGTGCCCGAAGAATATCCGCCGCCCGTTCAAACTTGCGCTCCCCTTGCGCCAATTGCATACGGCCAATCAGGCGATCCACCACACTCCCAAATTGCCCGTTATAGAATTCCAGTACACCATCAATGCAATCACGTCTGTAACTTTCCGCGTCTATCAATCCATCACACGGCGCGGAACAGCGTTTAATATGATGGTCAAAGCAGGGGGTTCTTCGGTCAGACTTGGATGTAACTACATCTAGACGAATGGAGTGGTCAGTGGTCAGTGAATAGTGATCAGTACTGACCACTGACCTCTGATCACTGACTACTTCCACAGAACTATCATCAAAAAACAACACCGGATCTTTCATTCGTATTCCCATCTTGCACATCCGAAACGGGAAAATAGACCGGAGCAGTTCCAGCATTCGCTCTTGTCCATAGGGGTTGGTAAATGGACCAAAGTACTGAGCCGAGTCCAGTCCCCTTTTATGAACGATCGTCACACTGGGAAACAATTCCTGCACACCAATCCGCACATAAATATAGTGCCGGTCACGCGTGAGTGCCACATTATACGGTGGCTTGATGGTTCTAATCAGATGCATTTCTAAAATCAATGCTTCCAGTTCCGTATTGGTGACGGTACATTCCAGATCCCACATGTCGTCCCACATAGTGCGCTTGGATGTGCGCTCTTCTTTGTGTGAACCCGTCACATAGCTTTTTAAACGATTCTTGAGATTCTTGGCTTTGCCCACATATACAATGCGCCCGCTGCGGTCCAGCCAGCGGTACACGCCAGGAACAGCAGGGGCATGACGAATACGCTCCTTCAAACGAAGGATATTGTCACCGAATGCGATGGGGAGTCGCTGATGGTCTTGAGAGAGGCGTCCCCTTCTCCTCATGTGCGCGGACGATCCGAGGAAACAGGAATAGGTTCAGGCTGCGGCCCGTTTATAATGGCCTGTAGCCAATCAATGACATCTTGTAGAAAAAGAATCAAGCCACTCATGGACGTGATAGTACTCTCATCCTTACAATGGGTGAAGAAAATTGCAGGGTTTTTTGAACGGTGGGCAGAGCAGACTATTTTGACAACAAAAAGCTTACTGCAGTTCTGCAACGGAGAACGTGACGCTGAACGTCACACACCAAATGACAACACTCTTGTATTGACTGAGGTCAACATTTGCTGGAATCTCATAGTTTTGGTTTCCAATGTTGCCCTTAAGTTTGCCAAGATCTACATATCCACTTTCGACATCGCCAGATGCATCTTTTACTAGATACACATTCAAGGCGGGTCCATTGGTGACACGGAAATTTTCAAAGCGAAGCACGCGGCTGCCGTTAGGCAATGAATAGACAGTGGCAGTTCCAGATCCCTTATGGAAACTATCTTGATCCTTAAACGAACCTGTGGCCAATGCAATAGTTTGAGGTTCCTCCTTCAAGGGTTCATCCATAGGTTCATCAGGCATTTTTTTACTTATTTCTTCCATCTTTTCCTTCATTTCCATGCGTTCTGCCTCTGGAAGTGCTTCTACTTGTTCAGGAGTCATGGATTCCATGGCGTCCAGCATTTCCTCTTCTTGAACCGTAAGCTCGGGTGTTGTACCCGGCAGATCTTCGTTGACTGTCGTACTCAGAAAGAGAGGGGAAGCCAAATACCAAGCACTAGCTGCAATAAGGAGAACAACAATGCCAATGATGATGCGTTTTGTAGACATAGACGCAGTGTAACAGAATAAGAAACAAGATACCATATATGCTTAAATTGCAGGTTTTGAGGTATACTTTTTGCTTGAGCATTCGGTCGAATATCAAACTCTATTCTATCATTTGAGGCTGTAATCGCCGTTTACGAAATTCTCTTCCTGATCCTGATTTAAGAAATTTTTCATAGGTTCAGGCTGCGGCCTGTTTATAATGGTCTGTAGCCAATCAAGTACGTCTTCTAAAAACAGAATCAAGCCACTCATGGACGTGGTAGTACTCTAATCCTTACAGGGGGTGAAGAAAATTGGGGAGATTTTATTTTTTCTGTATGATTAAAACTCTTCCTCTTCCATTTTAATGAATTGTAAAATTGTCATAATTATTATTATTGGACTTATAAGCTGCTGCAATAGAGCCTCTGAACCCATAACTACTAAATCATCTTCATCTTTAAGTTCGTTCATCTCAAGTTTTTCTGAATCAACGGTCAAAGTGGATTTAGAGGCAAATATTAATAATATTGTTGGGTGGAAAACATATAAATATTCAAATAAATTTTCATTTTCTTATCCTCCGGATATTACTATCGAAGAAAGACAAGATGTGGACTATTTTAGTATTTCTGGTTACAACTATGATCCAAATAATGCAGGATCGAGTTTTGATTCAGGCCAGTACAAAATTGAAATAAGTATTGCAGCTAAAGGATCCTTACAAGTACGTTGTAGCAAAGACATGTTCTTCAATGAACCTACGCCCATCGCTTTAAAAGAAATCATGGTCAGCAATTTACCTGGCTACTTGTGGTCTAATGGCAATAATTATCTTATGTGTTTCAATGGACATGATTATATAGTTGTCGCAGGAATTGGAGGAAATTTAGCAGTCGAAGAACAAATGAAATTTATGGATTCATTCAAGGCGAACCCATGAAACAGCTCTTTAGCGTGCGAGAATCTGAAGCATCTGATAATCCAAAGATGCTATTATGCTGGTGCCGAAGGAGGGAATCGAACCCTCACACTTTGCAGTACACGATTTTGAGTCGTGCGCGTCTACCAATTCCGCCACTTCGGCAAGCATTACTGAAGAAAAGATTAAACGAAGGATATATCTGCGAGCGGTCCTGAGTTACTAACGAAGGGCCGCCACTTCGGCAGTATCGAACTGCGGACATAATAGCAA
>Ga0163152_10007749_pt1 | contig 11644 bp, 10 predicted proteins | sample OliLakLV19MP8IB2_FD_148635 | JGI IMG/M metagenome (GOLD analysis project Ga0163152, IMG submission 148635) | Freshwater microbial mat bacterial communities from Lake Vanda, McMurdo Dry Valleys, Antarctica - Oligotrophic Lake LV.19.MP8.IB-2 | ecosystem: Environmental > Aquatic > Freshwater >... | reverse complement strand
CAACAAGCGCGAGACGAGCAAAGAAGTTCTGAGTTAGGAGTTCTGGGTTATGAGTTGTATGAAACTAACTCACAACTCAGCACTCACCACTGCTTGGTTGGTTCTGTCCCACCGTTCCGGTAGACTCAGCGCATGACTCATCCGCTTCCTTCTTCCTGCGAACGAGCCATTCTTGAACAATTCCTCAAGGCGGAGGCAATGGCTTTATGGGCGGTACGCTCTGCGCAAGCGCAGGATGTTCCGCGCGGGGTATTGCAGTTCTTGCGCCGTCATGAGGAGGAAGAGGCGCAGCATCTCAAGCAGTTTGAGCTGTTGCTGGGAACGAACTCGCACGGGAAGGCGGCTCTTCCTCGTATGCCCAGTCAATGGAGGGTTCTCGCGGTGCATCTCTACGGGTATGAAGCGTTGGGATTAGAGTTCGCAAGACTGCTAGTCGGCTTGCGGCCCGATCTGACCTCGATTTTGGAAGATGAAGAAGTGCATGTGGGTTTTTTCGAGCATGAGGTCCGCGCCATCCTCGTTCAGGGAGGATCTGACGCTGATGGTGCGCGGCAGGCTGCACAGGCCTGGAGACGACGGTTGCCTCGTACGGTCCATCGCTATCTTCACGATGAGAGTCTTGCGGCGTTCAGGGATGAACTGCAGCAACATATCCTTGACGTGATCGATACGCGCTTTCTTGCTGTCGGATTGCTGGCACGACCGGAGGGGCAGAGTGCGTCTCCTAGGAAGACGACAATCGGAGAGGCCGGGTTGTCATGCGATTTCAAATCAAATGGATAAGCTGGATGCCCGAGAGGCGTGATCCGAAGTTGGAGATAAGAAGTTTCAGAAACTTCGAACGGTCGTCCGGCTCGTTTCGCGTGCCTTAGCGAACAACCTTCATAAATACAGCGGACTCGCGCGACGAAGAACATTTATATGAGAGGCCAGCCCGTTGACTCCAGCAGCGCAGCGGCGTAACTAGCCGTTCTCTTTTTATCGGACGCAAGTTTCGTGATGTAGGAAACGGTGTTCGTCCATCTGAATGCGACGGACTGGGAGCGAGGCAAGGGTTGATTAAAACCTTGGCGTTGCTGGCCTCGGATATGGCTGGCATTCAACACCCTGACGGAAGTCGGGTAGCTCAACCAATAAATAGACACGGTCATCAATCGATCGTCTGAATCATGTTTTTTGATAAATGTATTTGCCGATTTTTAACAAGACTAGACTAAGAACGTCTATAGCGCATCTGTCCCGTTTGTCAGGATTTTTGGTTGTGCAAAACTAACCAAATGAACAGATGGGCGACGAGCCCATCAAAGTGCTCGTCGCCCCTGCCACATAATGAGAGATGACGCATGCCCTTTAGCGAAGTATTGATTCGCGCTGGCTATACTTTCCACACGCTGCTGTATTTCTTCCCCCACAAGGCCTTGACGTATTCGATACTTGTGTGGTTTGTGGGTGTGTCATTCCTTTCATTTGCGCCTGTTTCTTCAAATCGATCTGGAACGCATGACCTACACCAAAAAAGAAGAGTGAGAACAAGAGCGTAGCGCTGATTGAGAGCAGTGCAAAATTCTTACACATCAAGGCCTCCTATGATTGGTTATGTTGACCCCTCTTGGCCCATGCTCTTCAGCAATCAACGTACCAGGAGATGCTGTTCGAGCTTCTGCCTGGTTATCAATTGATTTGATTGGATTTAGTCCGACTGTCGCGATGGACTCCGTTCCGAGCACCCTGGCAATTTACCAAGTAATGTCAGGGTGAGACACAAATTGGCGTGTGTTCAGGCGCAGCCATCTGATTTGCGGGGAGGCCGGTTTGGCCAGGCGTTGAAAATTGGACCATCATTCATTAAAACCTTTTAAAAGCGCGCCGCATTGACTCTCACCGACGTATGGTCATTTTCTGCAGGACACGACTGAGGCTCGATTTGGATTAAACTCGTGGGTCAAGAGGCGAGGAATGAAGATGGATTGCGTATTATTGCGGCATGGCATTGCGGTGGAACGAGATGAATGGGAAGGGCCGGATGGGGATCGTCCTCTGACTGAGTATGGGGCGAAGCGCGTGGCGCAGGCGGCGGTGGGGTTGAGTCGGCTCGATGTGCAGCTCACACACGTTTTCTCGAGCCCTTTGATTCGGGCGATTGAGACGGCAAAGATTGTGCACCGCTCGCTGCGAGTGTGTTCTGCGATGCACGTCGTTGATGAGCTCTTGGCTGATGCGCCGCCCCATCGGTTTCTGTCGATCTTGCGCAAGCTTCCGCCTGAATCCTGCGTGCTCTGTATTGGTCATGAACCACAATTGGGCATGGCCGCGAGTGTCTTACTGTCCGGGCGGGTCTCTGCCTCGTTTCCCCTGAAGAAAGCCGGGGCCTGTTTGATCGAACTGTCGGTCCCGGCGAAGCCAGGTCGAGGCGTTCTCCGCTGGTGGTTAACGCCTAGTCAGTTGCGGGCTATCGGCAAGCGAACAACCTAGGCTGAGGCTGAGCGAAGATCTGAGGCTCAGCCTCAGCCTGAATCGTCTTCGGAAGATGAGGAGGCATCTCCAGTTGGTTTGCCGGCAACATCTCTCTTCTGGAGCAGTTTTGTGAGGTACGTTCGTTGAAGGCCGAGTTCGTCGGCTGCTTTGGTTTGATTCCATCTATGCCTGCGCAACGTCTCTTCGAGAATCTTCCGACTATAGGCGTCCATACGCTCATGGTAGTGACGAGGCGGAGGTCCTATCTCGGCCTCGCCCGACGAGAGGGAAAGCGAATCTGCTAAATGCAGGTGCGCAGGTTCCAGCGTGTCTTCAGAACATAAGATGAGCGCACGCGTCAGCACATTGTCCAACTCGCGGACGTTGCCCGGCCACTGATACTGTTGCAATGCCCGTAAAGCGTGATCACTCAGCGTGCAGGGGCCGTGAGGTCCCAAGTTGGCTGCGCGTTTAAGAAAATGTTTGGCGAGTGCAGGGATATCGTCCATCCGCTCTCGCAGGGGTGGAAGTGTCACGGTGATCACGGCGAGCCGGTAGTAGAGGTCCTCACGAAACGTGCTCTGTTGGATCGCCCGTCGAATGTCTTTGTTCGTGGCCGCGATAAAGCGGACATTGGTGCGAACTGACTGTGTTCCGCCCACACGAAAGAACGTCTGATCCTGAATGACCCGGAGCAGACGGCTTTGTAACAGAAGCGGCATGTCTCCGATTTCATCGAGAAACACCGTTCCCCCTTCTGCCACTTCGATCTTGCCCGGTTCCCGTTTGACCGCTCCGCTGAAGGAGCCCTTTTCATGGCCGAACAGTTCGTTCTCGAGGAGATGCTCCGGCAGCGCCGCACAATTGACCGCGATAAAGGGTTTCGAGCGGCGCGGGCTCCAACGATGAATGGCGCGAGCCACGACTTCCTTCCCCGTACCGGTTTCACCGAGCAAAAGGACTGTCACATCGGATGACGCAGCTTGTTTGGCAATCGTAAGTTGCGTGGCCAGTTTGGTATTGGTTCCAACAAGGTGATCGTACCGATCGTCGACTTCTTGACGGAGGACGTCGACTTGACGGTGTAGCGCCACCGTGTCCAGGGCTTTTTTGATCACGACGGTTAGATGGTCGGCGCTGAACGGTTTCGTGATGAAATCAAATGCGCCAAGCTGCATGGCCTGAACGGCGCGCTCGATGGTGGCAAACGCGGTGAGGATGACGATGAGCGGTGTGGTGTAGGTTGCATTGGTGTTTCCATCAGTGCGCCGCTCGCTGTTCGAGGCGCTTCTCACCCGTTCCAAGACCTCCAGACCGGACAGAAACGGCAGCTCCAAATCCAAGAGCACGAGGTCAAAATCTCCTTCTTCGATCAGACGTAGCGCGTCCTTGCCGTTCTCAGCTGTGACAGGCTCGTGCCCCATCGAGGCAATACGATTCTCGAGTCCGAGAAGAATATCGCGGTTGTCGTCGACGATTAAGATTTTGGCGCGCATCGTGTGTGTGGAGCAGGGGGAATACCCGTGAGATTGTAGATCATACACATAGGAAAATACACTCTTCTCAATCGCTCACGCATTTCATTGCGTGGCCGGTTGCGGTGAGCCTTCCCGCGAAGCTACGGCGGGCACGGTGAAATAAAATCGGGTGCCGGTTCCGGGCGTGCTTTCTACCCAGATCGTTCCTCGATGCATCGTCACCAGGCTTTTTGTAATGAAGAGACCAAGCTGAGCCCCCTGAGCGGTGGGGAGAGTAGAGGGCACCTTGGAAAACTCTTGGAAGAGTTCTCCAAGATGGCCTGGATCAATCCCACAGCCGGTATCGGCGACACAGGTTTGGACAAAGCCCTCGGGGGTCGTCTTGAAATCGACGGTGATACGACCGCCTGGCGTCGTAAACCTGATCGCGTTGCCGATAAGATTCCAGAGGATCTGTTCTAGTTTATCGCAGTCCCCCTGGACCGCTGGAAGCCCGTTGGCATGCACGATCTCGAGTGTCACTGTCTTTTCAGTCGCGACGGTACGTAAACTGTCGGCGACCAGGAGGGCTGTGGCTTCGATGCAAACCGGTGTGAGGCGGAGCGGGTCGTTTTTAGAGTCAAGGCGGCCCCAATCGAGCAATTGATTGATGATTCTGGTGAGCCGATTCAGATTATGTCCGATGCGAGTGAGGTAGGTCATTTGTTGTTCGCTCACCGGCCCTGCAATACCGTCCCGCATATTGTCTGCGAAGCTGCGAATCACGGTCATGGGGGTACGTAGCTCATGTGACGCGACAGAGAGGAACTGCGACCGCCGCCGATCGTTTTTCTGGAGTTGTTCATTGGCGATGGACAATTCCCGCGTGCGCTCTGCAATACGCTGTTCGAGGTGCTCCGTGAGTTCTTCGAGGTCGGCATAGGCCTTGGCGTTGTCGATGGCCGCAGCCACGTGGCCGGCGATCGTCATCAGCATATGGAGATCTTCATCTGTGCAGGGTTGTGCGCCCCGGTCGGCGGCGAGGTACCCGAGAATCTGGCTTTGACTCTGCAGCGGCGCGACGACAAAGGACGTCACTCCGGTGCGACGAAGCAACTCCAGCATTGGGGGTTGTATGCGACCAGCTACGGTTTCAAGGTTCAGGACGAGTAAAGGCTTGCCATGAACCAGCAGGTCGGCGAGGAAGCTGTCATCGTTCCGGATCGGCTGCTCAAAATGGCGAGCAGCCTCTGCAATGTCCGGCGACACTCCGGCGATTTGAGCCACATACGCCGTGTCTCGCTTGTGATGCCGCAGCATCACAAACATCCGCAGAAAACCCATATTTGCGATTAAGAGCTGCAGAACAGTGTCTAGAATTTGGTTGAGGTCCAGCGTCCTGGCGATGGCTGCACTCACTTGATGTAACGTGGTCAATTGACCGACCTGGCGTTCGATGGTCGCCATATTTGCTGTGATGGCGAGGTTTCTTTCTTCTAGTGAGTGGGTCATGAGATTGAACGTGCTCGTTAGCTGGCCGATTTCGTCGCGGGTGGAAGGAATGAGGGGCATAGGCGAGCGGCCCTCAGTCACTTGTTGAGCGACACCGGCAAGGCTCATGAGCGGTTTTGTGATACGGAGGGAGAGCAGGTAGGCGCCGAACGCGCTTGCGCCGATGATGAAGGCGGTGAAGACGAAAATATTGCTGATCATCGCGGCGAGTTCGTATTGCTGGGGTGCGTTAGTCAATCCTATTTGGACGACACCAGATACGAGCTCCGGCTGTGTCCGGGGTGAGCTGGTGCGTCATTCCTCCTGCTGAAGAGAGAAGGAAGGCAGCGCGGTGCTCTTTTTTTCCACTCGCAGCACCGGCATGGCAAAATCGTACACCTGTTCCTCCCATGCCAATCGATCGTCGAATGTGTGTGTGATGGGCAGGCGTGTGATCTGAGGAGCGATGCCCGCCGATGTGAAGAGCTGTTTCGCAATCTGACTGTCCGGGTAGAGAGGGTGACTTGCGGATCGCACAAGGCTTGAGGAGGATTGGCGTGTTCCCTTCGAGTATTGTGCGAGCACGGTTCCGTCTGAGCGGGTAATGACCACATAGACCACATCTTGGACAGCCACGAGGCTGTCGATGAACTGTTGAAGCGTGGCACGATCTTCCGCCACGAGACCCGCATACCGGAACCCGGCATTGTCCACCACACTCGTGAGGAGAATCGTCCCCAGTTGCCGAAGGTTGTTGTTCATCGCCTCTCGTCTTTCTATGACGTAGTACCAGCTCAAAGTTGAACAGGCGATGATGAGAATGAGGCTGAAAAATAACACGAACTTTGTGCGCAGGCTGAGGAACCCGTGTGTGGGTAATGACGTGGGAGCCAGGGGGTCTTTGAGTGGATCAAGAGGATTCACTTGCTCGTCCGCGTTAATAGATTTCATCGATGAGACTGGTTACCCCATTGGGAAACGTAATGCCGAGGAACTTCGCTGTCTTAAGATTGACGGTGATCTTGAGTTGCCCGATCGGCACCGGATCGAGCGGCAGTTGCCGTTCCCCATCGAGAATGCGTTTCGCGAGCAGCCCGGTCTCTCGGCCGACATCTCCGTAGTTGACGGACATGCTGAGCAGCGCTCCCAGACGTGTGAACTCCGGTGAGAACCCGATGACAGGTTTCTGACGCGCGAGCGCTGATTCAAGGATGAATCGGACGGACTCGTTCGTCAAGACCGTGGAATCCGGCATGAGCCAAAAGGCCTCCACATCCGAGAGCAGCCTACGCAGTTGCTGGGGCACGTCCTTATCGCTCTCGACGGGAAGCCCCGTCAGTTGAAAGTCAGAGTTGGTGGCCTGCCGGACCGCGTCCTTCACCCGAGAGGCAGTTTTGAGGGGATCATAGAGCGTCCCGAGCTGGTGAAGGGTCGGCAGGAACATCCGCATGATCTTCAGCTGCCGGTCGATGGGGACCTCCAGGAGTGTGCCGGTCATGTTGTCGGCTGTGAGCTGATGCTTTAAAGGGTCCAGGATCATCATATAGACGATCGGCATATCCACAATTTCTACTTTCGCCGCCAACGCAGCTTTGAGCCCCACGGCGACAACCAGTGACGCATTCGATGCCCGCAGTTTGCGCGCGAGCTTTTTCCCTAGCTCCAGGTCGCCTCGCACATCGTATTCGGTATAGATGGCTCCAATCGGGCCTGTAGCTTTCAAGCCTGCAATGGCTTCGCGATAGGCCTCGATGTCGGAAGACCGCAGAATGGCAATATCCATCGCCGAGGATTCGGATACGCAAAGGGTACTGAGGCCGAGCAAGACCACGAGTCCCACGATCGCCCAAACGGTTCGTGAAACGTGAAACGTGAAACGTGAAACGTCCGAATCCGGAAACGAACGATGCTTCACGAGATACGCTTCACGGACGTTCTGCGTTCGTGCGATACGCCTTGCGTGATTCGCTAGCAGCTCCTGTTTCATGCCATCAGGCATACGCTCTGATCCCCTACGAGATACGCTTCACGAGTATCGAGCCGTTGGGGCGTGGACTGTTCCCAATATATGCAACGCGTGTCCGTCGCGATCTCGAATGATCTTACCAGTCCAAATGCACCATTGGACGCTGCCGTCTGGATGCAGAACGCGATGTTCGAATCTCACATCGGCACGTTGGGACTCCATCGTGTGGCGCATGGCAAGCACAACAGCCTCACGATCGTCTGGGTAGACGAGTGCGAGCAAGGCGCTCTGTGTGCCGCGGGCCGATCCAGGCGCCATGCCGAGCAAGGTGTCGACCTCTGGCGACCAGTAGAGTTGACCGGTCTGGAGGTCCCAGTCCCAAAGCCTTACCGGCGCAGCGGTCAGGGCAAGACGGCGGCGCCTGTCACTGGCATGGAGCGCATCTTCGATGCGCTTCCGCTCGGTAATGTCCGTGGAGATGCCACCAGTCGCATAGGGTTTACCGGTATCGTCGCATAGCGGGAACTTGATCGAGATGTAGGTATGGAGGCCATCGGAATGGGGCGCGTATTCCTCATATTCCACCGCGCGGTTCCGTTCCAACACCGCCACATCGTTGGCGCGAAACGCATCGGCGATGTCCTTGGGGAAAATCTCGTGATCGGTATAACCGATAATCTGGTCTACGGTGAGGTGAAAGAGCTGTTCAAATCGGCGATTGATGAGAAGATACCGGCCATCGGTGTGTTTCACATAGATCACGGCGGTGGTGTTATTGACGATACCTTGGAGGAGTTGCTCGTTTCGGCGAAGCGCATCCTCTGCGCGCTTGCGATCAGTCACGCATTGGAGGGAGCCGGCCATGCGGACGGCCTGACCAGCGTCGTCCCAGATGGCCTGGCCACGGGCGCGAAACCAGCCATACTCTCCTGCCTTGGTGAGGAGCCGGTATTCCACATCGTAGGGATCACGGCGCTCGATATGGGCGGTCAAGGCCGCAAAGATGCGGTCGGTATCTTCGGGATGAAGCCGGGACGCCCAGCTTTCTAAGACATCGGGAAATTCCTCGTCGGTATAACCTAGCATGGCTTTGACGCGAGGAGACCACCACACCGGTGTGCGCGGCGAACTCCACGGTTCGCTGGAAAGGAACCGTCCATCCCAGAAGCCGTCATTGGAACCTTGGATCACGAGCCCCAACCGTTCCTCGCTTTGGCTAAGAAGGTGTTCCGTCCGTTCGACCTTTACAGCGAGTTCCTTCACCCCGATGGCGCGGCGCAGTGTTTGCCTGAGCTCCTCTCGATGATAGGGCTTGGTCAAATACGCAAACGCCCCTTCCTTCAGCAATCCCACGGTGCGGTCGAGTGCAATATGAGCGGTGACGATTACGATGGGGAGAGTGGGGTCCAGTCGGTGGGCTTCTTGTAAGACTTCGAGCCCATCGCCGTCCGGTAGGCCCAGGTCCAACAAAACGGCGTTGAAGTGGTGGGATCGAACCAATTCGATGGCCCTCGCGACGGTACCGGCCACTGTGACGGCGTAGCCATCATGGTGCAGAAAATCCTGTAACCCGAGGACGAGGTCCTCGTTATCTTCCACGACAAGAACGGAATCGCGATGTGTTGCGTTGCCCATAAGACCTCTACGGCCTCAAAGTGGAATGTGGAATGTTGAATTGTGACGGTCCACACGTCGAGCCCGTGATGTCGTTTCAAGATTTTCGCGAGTCGTTAGGGTAATGCTGCTGAGCAGCCTGACAAGTTCTTGGCACGTAGGTATATGCTCTTCCGCTTCCACGCCATTCGACAGTCCAGAGTCCCGAATAACCCGGAGCCAATAATGTGTCTCTCGCGCTTCTTTCAATGCGATAGACATCTTCGAGAGGAAATCTTTCTTGCTCTGCGCAGCAATCGCTTCCTCAATGTTGGCCCCGACAGATGTGCCGGATCGAATAAGTTGTTTCGACAGCACCCACTCCCTTTGTTCCAGCTGGAGTCGACGACCCGTTTTGACTATGCCGACTGCAAAGGCAAAACTTTTCTCTAGAACGACATTACGTCTGGCCAATTCTTTCCCCATTTCAAACTCCTCTTTCCGCATTTCGCTTTCCCACCGATTCATTCCTCATTGCACATTTCTCATTCCACATTCCTCAGTACCTCACCGTGATCCATCCCATCACCCGGCTGCCGATTGTGTCGCCCAAGGGATGTTCCTTGTGCGTATCGTTCAACGCATTGTAGGCGGAGAGGGCCACCTCGGCGTCACGCATATAGCCAGCCTCGGCCATCTCCTGCCAGAACTTGTATGCAACCCGGATGTTGAGAAGGTTGTAGCTGCCGAGGGCTCGGTTAGGAATGGCATTTCCAAATAGTGGAGCAAGGTTAAAGGTTTGCTCGTTGATGGGATATTGTGTGGCTTCCACGTGATGAAGGATCACGTTGCTACTGAGTCCATTTTCCCATTCTCCCCGAGCGCCAGCATTGATCTTGAACTGGGGTCCCTCCCGTGCGACCGTCGATGTCCCTATAAACGTTTGATCGACCTTTTGATAAGAAAAATTGCCGAACAGGGTCAGCCATGATGTTGCGAGGAATTCGAAACCGATCTCACCACCGTAGATTTTCGCTTTGCGGTTATCGTTCTCGTACGAGATTTGCCGGGGGCCGCTGCCTGAAATGTCCACGAGATCCCGGAGAAGATTTGCGAACAGATCGGCTCGCAGGCGGAGACGATGCTGCCAGAACCAGCCTTGATAGCCCAGTTCGTACGAGACCAATTGCTCGGGGAGAGGCTGATCCGTGCGTCGAAATTGTACCGGCGGTACGCCGAGCAGTCCGTCGAAGATGGTCGGTACTAATGCGTTGACATGGATCTCATTCAGCGTCGGAGGTCGATAGCCCACCGTGAATCCTGCGCGGAACGTGTGGTTCGGTGTCGGGGAGATCAACAAGGCGATCCGTGGGCTGTAGGTGGGGTGAATGAAGGTCTGCATATCTTGACGCACCCCTGCGACCAAGGTGACTTCCGGGATCGGTGTGAATTCATTTTGCACGTAGAGCCCCACCCGGTTTTCTCTCGCAAATCCATCAGTAAAATTGCTCGACACGGTGTTATGCCGAAAGTTTGCTCCATAGGTAAGACGATACATTGGTCCCAGATGAACGGAGTGTTGTGTTTCGAGATTCATGGTATCCGTCACGAACGAACCGGGGAATCCCCCGGTACGATCCGTTGCACGGAACAAATTTCCCAGCAATGGATGAGATAGGATGTCCGGATTATAGGTCGATTGCATCCACCACGAGCGGATGTAGAAATCGGGCCGTTCATAGGCGACGCTGGCATAGCCTTGGGATGCCGTGCTTTGGTGCAACGAGGTTTCGTGCATTATTCCGTCGAAGCGATTGGCGTCGATCAGGCCTCCGGACATCGTCAGCTTCGAGCCGTCTCCGAAGTGGTAGCCGGTTTGGATATTGAATTTGTGCGATCTGAATGCCAAGGAATCTCGGCTCCGCCACTCTTGGTTTTGGTCTTGCCCCACTGAAAGTCGGTAGCCAAATCCCCCGACAGTGCCGGCATGGATGGCCGCGCTCGTGATTGTTCCTAATTCACCGCCGCCAAACTGGAGAGTGGTTCCCTTCATCTCTTCAGGGGACTTTGTAATGATATTAATCACGCCGTCGAAAGCATTGAAGCCGTAGACCACCGATGCGGGGCCTTTGAGGACCTCAATACGTTTAATCTCCGGGAGCGTGACGGGCAGCATCTTCCATAAGAAATATCCCTGCACGTCGTTGAAAACGGAGCGTCCATCGACCATGACGAGCAGCTTGTTGGCCTGTAGTTGGTTATTACCTCTGACGCTGACATTAAAATCTGCGCCGGTCGTCTGCATGACTTCGAAGCCTGGAACTCCTCGAAGGATTGTCGGGATATCCGTTGCTCCTGAGTGGCGGATATCCTCATCCGTGATCACGTAGACATTCGCCGGCGCTTTCGAGATCGGCTGCTCGTGGCGCGAGGCGATGCTGACCGTTTCCTCTTCCTTGATCAGCTGGAGCTCTGGAATAAGAGTCTGATCGGACTGTGTGTTTAATCCTTCTGCGTAACCCACGAGGGGTGCCTGAGTGACAAGCCAGATTGTCAGCATGCCCAGCAGCAGAGATTTTGAGAAATTGAGTCTCGTCATGGGTGTGCTCCAGCAACCATGTAGATCTGAAAGGTGAGTGCGTAATGGGCGAGGGGGAATTTATCACAATCCTGCGTACTGGAG
>Ga0163152_10007747_pt1 | contig 11646 bp, 10 predicted proteins | sample OliLakLV19MP8IB2_FD_148635 | JGI IMG/M metagenome (GOLD analysis project Ga0163152, IMG submission 148635) | Freshwater microbial mat bacterial communities from Lake Vanda, McMurdo Dry Valleys, Antarctica - Oligotrophic Lake LV.19.MP8.IB-2 | ecosystem: Environmental > Aquatic > Freshwater >... | reverse complement strand
ATTGAAAAAAAAGATATGTATGGACACACGCAAAAAAAAGGTCTGCGAATCAGTCTTGAATATGGAGATCCTAATACTCACAAACTTCCCCACATCGGACATTTATTTTCTTTTATTATCGGCGAGTCGTGGACACGTATTCTTGAAGCAGCAGGCCATACGTTGTATCGATGTAGCTACCAAGGAGACGTAGGTCTTCATGTTGCAAAATGTCTTTACATGATAAAAAACGAGATAACTAGCTTAAAAAATAAAACACTGGAGGAAAAAGTACACATGCTACAAAAAGCCTACCAAGATGGATCACTTGCATATGAAGAAAATGCACAAGCAAAAATCGAAATTGATGATCTTAATAAAAAAATTTATCAAAATGACCCATCTATTTATGATGCATGGCAAACAACTAGACAATGGAGCTTGGATTACTACGGACAATTTGAAAAACAATTGGGAATAACGTATGACACACATTATTTTGAAAGCATGACGGCGGCCGTTGGAAAAAAAACAGTACTTGATAATGTGCCTAACATATTTGAAGAAAGCGATGGCGCGATTGTATTTCGTGGAGAAAAATACGGCTCTCACACTCGTGTTTTTATTACTAAACTAGGAAACCCAACATATGAAGCAAAAGATTTGGGACTTGCGGCTTTGAAGCTAAGTGATTGGCCATTTGATAAGGCAATAATTACAACGGCATCTGAGCAAAATGCATATTTTAAAGTGGTAATTCAGGCAACTAATCTTATATTCCCACAACTTGTTGGAAAAGTAAGTCATATCGGGTTTGGCATGATTGATCTAAAACAAGGCAAGATGTCATCACGAACAGGAAATATTGTGTCGGCAATAGATTTGGTAGAAATAGTAAAACAAAAGGTCGTAGAAGTAATGTATGAAGCAAAGCAGGATGAGAAAAAAGAGATTAATGATGAAACGATTGAGCACATTGCCATGGCTGCAATAAAGTATTCATTCTTGAAATCTGAAGCTAAAAAAAATATTTTATTTGATATTGATGAATCAGTCTCTATCCATGGTAACTCGGGACCGTACATGCAATACACATATGCAAGAACGCAGTCTATCTTAAAAAAGGCAGATCCCTCTACAAGTAATGTTGATTTGAACCTTGACCATGCTTCCCTTGCGCCTGAAGAACTATCTCTTCTACGCACTTTTTTTAGATTTCCGGAAAGTATTGATGATGCATCAAACACATATGCACCACATGTGTTGTGCACATATTTATTTGATTTAGCTCAAAAATTTAATAATTTTTACGAAAAACATCCCATATTAAATTCCAAAAAGCAATCACAGCAGTTTCGTCTAATGCTCACACAGGCAACAGCTCACATTTTAAAAAATGGCCTATATCTGCTTGGTATACAAGTTCTTGATAGAATTTAAAATATGAAACAAAAAAAACCACTTAAAGTTGGATTCGATTTAGACGGAGTCCTTCTCTACAATCCTGCTCGAATTGTTCGATTGCCCGTTTCAATTCTGACTCGTATTCTATTTAAAAAAAAGGGAATAAAGTTTTATATTCCTAAATCAGAATTTGAAAAAATAGTCTGGCACATATTCCACTTTTCAAGTCTTTTTGTAGCTCCGGGACTTGATCATATTGAAACTCTTGTTAAGAACAATAAAATTGAGGCACATATTATTACTGCGCGCTACAGTTTTCTCGAACATGACCTTCACCGCTGGGAACATAAACTTGATAAAAATGAAATTTTTAAAAGCATCAATTACAACAAAAAGGATGAACAACCTCACCTATTTAAAGAGCGCATGATTAAGTCTCTTGAGCTTGACGTGTTTATTGAGGATAATATTGATATAGTTAGGCACTTAACCAACAAAACGAGTGCTGATGTTTATTGGATCTATAATATTGTTGACCATTTTGTTAAGTATCCATTTAAATTCCCTCACCTTATTCATGCAATAAAACATCTTGAAAGCACGCTTGCAGAAAATACAAAAAAAAGATAATCCTTACATTTTTTTAAATATCATTACTTTTGGATGATCATACACCGTAAATGCCTCATCTGCCCAATCATCATTTATTTTAAGTGAGAAAAAACCCAGATGTAATGTTGGGTATGAGGTAAATTCAGCAATTTTTTTAAACTGGCTACGACCACTAAATAAGTCAGTATAAAACGCAGCTGTTTTAGGAAATATTTTAGGTAATGGCATCATGCTCGCATAACCTCTGTTACTTGTTATAACATAATAATCGGCCCTTTCTAGAATGTTGTGTATCCTTTCCCACTTTTCTGGAGTATCTTGCCCCACAATCGGCAACTGCTCTGTCTTAAATGTTTTATTCATGCCGGAAAGATAAAGAGGGAGAGAATCATCCCATTCCTCTTGAGCCAAAAGGCTGTTGTCAGGAATGGTCGCGTACATCCATTGCGAAGCAGCGACTCGACTATGTGACTTTGAATAGATACTCATAAAACTTATTGGCCATAATAAAACTAGAAATAGCATAATGCCAAAATAAGCATATCCATGTTTTTTTCTTAATATGTAAGAAGATATTTTTACACATCCATATGCCGCAAAAAAGGCAAGCAGTGGGTATAAAAAGATAAAATATCGCATTGTTGCAACAAATCGCGATCCTTGATAAAAGTAATACCCAAGCATCCAAATAATAATAGGAATAAATACCTTTTTTTGATTTGACTTCTTTTTGAAAAAAGAGCTCATGCCACCGATTAGTGACAAAACAAAATATGGTAGTCCAACACCTATAAAAATGATATTTAAGAGAGAAAAAATAGGCATAAATCTACTCTTCCAAAAAATAGCTGGCGGAAACCAAGAATCGATACTGTATTGCCCGTCAAGTGATTTGATATTATCAATAAATTTAGGGTTAAGGTGAAAATCAAAAAAATTTGCTGAACTAAATAGCTTGGGATCAGTAAATCGGGTTGTAATATATGCAACCAATACAAATCCTAACAGTGCCAATGGCGCCAATTTAATCTCTTTTTTTGAAAAATATGCCAATCCAATAAAAAAAAGTATTAACGGGAGCATAAAAAGAGCGCTTATTTTACATCCTAGTGCACAACCAAAAAAAATAGCACTTAAAATGAGTGATTTTTTTGTTTTTTCAAAATAAAATCTTTGTGAAAAATAAAACGAAGTATATAGAAAAAAATTCAAAAACGTATCAACCACAAAAAAATGAGAGTGTTGAATTGCTGTTACAGTAATTGCGTAGAAAAAAAGAGTAAAAAATTTTATCCATCTATTCCAACCAAACTTTTTTTCCCAATAAAATACAAGTAAAAAAAGAATAATAGCGGTGCCTGTATCAAAAAGAGCGCTTAAGAATCGTCCAAAAAGAACGTATGAATCATATGTGTTTATACCAAAATAGCTAGTTATGAGCGTGTTAATTGTAACCGGAAGAGTGCCATACACATAAAATCCATGTCCCACATTGTACGGATTAAATGTTGAAACGGCAGGATTTAGATAATCTCCAATTGATGTAGGTATTTGAAACGAATTGCCTACCATAGTCAAAAATCGCTCATCAGGATGGAGGTGATGATGGCTATCCCAGTTAATATTATAAAGACGTAAAAAGAGAATAAAAAAAATAAAAAACAGCAAGAGAAACTTTGATTTCATATCACAAATTATTAAATTTTATTAATTATAGAAAATTCACCAATATAAAAAGCCTCTTTTCCATTTGGATAATAAATAATTTTCCGTATGTTAAAAGATGCATCCTTTAAACTTGCATATTCTTCTGCAGTTAAGGCAAACAGCTGCTTTTTTAGGGTATTTAACTGATTTTGACCTCCAATGAAACACTTAGTACATTTTCCTTCTATGTCATAAAATTTTAAAAAAATCCAAGGTTCATTAAACATTCCAGTCATATACAATTCATCATAGTTATTTCTCTGTGATATAAAATAGGCTACGACATACTTTGGGCCATATTGCCAGCCCCAATAATCAGATGTTGTTAGTGGACTATTCTGAAAAGCTCTTGTCAAAACAGCAAAGGAAATGAAGATCGTACTTATCAATACTACCCCCCCCGTTGATAAAGACAAGTTTCTTAGCTTGCGATTAGAAATTTTTTTTAGCAATGCATATATCCAATAAATTCCAAAGGCAGTTAACATATGCATAGGCAATACCCCGAGATATGAACGGGTAGCAAATGGGGTTACTACATCTTTGGTAAGCGAGTCGGGCACGGGAAATATAATAAGAAGAAAAAGAACATAATAATACTCAATCTTTTTATCAAAAATTCCCTTAAGTAAAAAACCTAAACCAAAAAGTATGAGCACCTTTTGATAGTGATGCAAAAGTCCAATTCCTGCTATTGAATGTCTACGAATAGATTGACCTGGGAAATCAACATCTCCCTTTTGAAATAAAAACAAGTCAGAATAGTGCGCTTTATATTTTTTCCACACATCTCTTTGTGTGTCAAGATTAGTTGTACTCTTACCACCTCCTTTAATATCAATGCCCATTGTATATCTTATTCTTTGAAAGCTATGCGGATCAGTGAGATGAAAGTGAAAAAAAGGAAGAATAATAAATCCGTAGACAATAATCATTGTGACTGCATTTTTAAAACTTCTCTTAATAATAAAAATAACAACAATAAAACTAAATAAGAGTGGCGTAACTAGCCGCGCAGGAGTGTATGCATATGTCGCAAGCGCCATAGATAAAGCAGTTAGAACAAAAAAAATAGTACGCTGCGTTTTTATGCTCTTCACTAAAAAAAGTCCGGAAAGTAACGTAAAAAGTGTCCATGCATAGTAGTCGCCCATATTTGTTCTACTTATATGATAGTGCCACGGACTTATCGATAAAATTAAACTACCGATAATAGCAATTGTAGAAGGTATAAATTCTTTTAAGAAGAAAAAGAAGATGAGAATTTCAACCGTACTCCAAAATACAGGAGCTAGTCGAACACTTGTCTCACTCATGCCAAAAAGTGCCACAAAAGGCACAGTGAGATATACCTGAAAAGGGCTTACATTGTCGAAATTAAAACCTTTAAAAAAAAGAGGTAAAAAATCACCGTGCCTGTCTCGACCGGATTGTAGAATATTTTGTGCATCTATTCCCGTTGAGGCCTCGTCACAAAAAAAACCTGCCGGATTTTTATCAAGGTGCCAAACTCTAATCGAAAAAGAGAAAATAATAAGTACGATGAGTAACGTTAATTGGCTTTTAGATTTCATTTTTTACTGGCCTCAATTACAGTAGCCCAACAATACCATCTCAGAAAAGGAAATAACTTTAATACAATCGTATCTATTTTGTAGAGTATTTTAAAAGCAGATTCATATTTCTTTCCTTCACGGATAATTTTCTTCCAATATCGATCTTTATTTGGACTTACTCGTTCAAATATAAAAAAATAGCAAAAAATGAGTAAAGTAAAAAAATGAAATTCATAGTGCTTTACATGTGTAAAATATTTATTGAACGTTATAATATCTTTTTTAGTGAGCGGCCTCTCATCAACTGTCCTCACTTTATCGGCCATATTTCGGTAAAAATTAATTATTGGATTATAACTAAGAGGTTCAATAAATACCGCCCTTCCTTGACTATTTAGCAGACTGGATATATTGGAGAGAGCTTTTTCTAGAGATACATGGTGCAAAACAGAGTTGCCAAATACAAGATCAAACGTAATGCTCTTTGGATGCCACTGTTCTATGCTCGCCTTATATGTTGTTACGTTTTTAGTAACACCAAATTTACTTGCTACCTTTTTTGTAACCTCAATCATGCCCGAGGATATATCAACGGCCCAAACTTTTGCTCCTTTTTTCGCAAGGTAGGCAGCCTCTTCTCCGGCACCGCAGCCGGGATTTAATATTTTTTTGTTTTTGATATTGCCCAGGAGTTTGAGTGCGAATTTATATTCAGGAGAAACAGGTCCTTCAAAAGCTTGATATACTGCTAGATCGTTTATGTCAATTGTTCTTGCCCATTTATCATGAAAGATTTCTTCATTGTGTTCTCTTTGGCTTTCTTTCATAGATTTCTTTTTGGAATTAATATCATGCCTGTTTGTGATGCAAGCCCAGTTGAAAAATGAGTAATTTTTACCAATTTTCCAAATTTAGTCAGCAAGTTTTTCTTTTGCTGGGTTGTTCTAACAAAATCTCCTCTATCAAGTTTAATTAGTATTTTTTTTAACAAAGACGTATCTGGATTGAGATCGACTATAATAATAACTTTTTTTGTAATCTTACAAACGGTTGATAATATTGATTCTACATCCTTATCGCTCAAATGATGTAGAACGCTTATAAACAACGTTGCATCATATATTTTTTCGTCAACTGTACATTTTACAATATCGAAGTTTAAAAAAGTATGTGACGAATATCTTTTTTGGGCAAAATTAATATATTTTTTACTCACATCAACACCTTTGTATTCGTATTTATTAAAAAGGATGGAGAAATCGCCTGTCCCGCAGCCCATATCCAAAACTGAATGGCATGCGTAGTGATGATAATTTGATATAATAAAATCTTTTGTCAATTGTTGATTACCTGCCACAATAACTCTCAGATTATAAAAAAAAGGCAAATCTAAAATATTAGACATATTAAATTATTACATCAAATCGAACTTAAAACTTCTCAAAATATATATTCTCACGAATAACTCCCAACCCTCCCACAAATTGACGAACTGATTCAACTACATCTCGTCCGCCACAGATGTAGTAATCATATTCATTTATATGACGGGTATTTTCGTGCGAGACAATTTCGCTTTTGACCAAGTCAAGATGTGTCAACAAATGAGCGTTAATTCGCCCCTTTTGTGCGTTGGGCATAGATTCAATACTCTCTTCTTCTCGAGAAAGACATATTGTATACGAAAAATGAGGATATTCCTTTTCTAGAGCTTGAAGCTTTTCAATAAAATACACATCGCGTTTTGTCTTGAGCCCCCAAAATAAATGCATAGGTACATCTTTTACCTCACTGTCTCTCACATGACTTTCAAGCATACTAAACATCGGAGCAATCCCCGTTCCTGTGGCTAGAAATAGCTTACTTCTATTGTTAGGTATAAGAACAAATCTACCTGCTGGTCCTTGAAATGTTACTTTTGAACCAATTACTAAATTGGCAATATATGTCGATGCCATTCCATTCGGGATTATTTGGACAAGCAGTTCAAATGAGTCTTTTTTTGTATTTGCGGAAAAGATTGAATAGTTGCGCTGTCCTTGGCCTTCTATTTTTAAAATCATGTACTGACCGCCTATAAACGAGTGCGATGTAGGAGAAAGGAGTGAAAATCGCAAGTGCCATACGTCAGCTGTAAGTTGTTTTTTTAGTACCAGCTGAGTAGTGTAAGTTTCAATCATATGTTTAAAGTCGTGCTCGTTGAGTTATTTCGGCTTCAACTAATTCCTTTGGTTTGCCAAATTTAAGCCTTGAAAGTTGAATTACAGCTTCGGCAATTTTTTCATTAGCCGCTTCTTTTTGTTTTTTCATGTCTTTGGTCATATTAACCGAAAATGGTGCCACTGGCTCTCCTTCAACAATTGTTTTAACATACGCGTGATACTTGTCGATATTTATAAGGTCAGATTCGCCAAACACGGGTTGAAATTCATGCGCCATATATGAAGCGTCAGTAACTCCTACACGAAAACACGCTACTGTTCCTACATTTCCAAAAACAGCATTTTTAACCTCTTCATCCATTTGTCCGATAAATTGATTGGCAACTGTTAAGTTAAGTCGATATTTTCGAGCTTCAGATAAAATCGTTGCAAAGTCGGGAGTCGCAAAATTTTGAAACTCATCAACATACAAGTAAAAATCTCGCCGCTTTTCCTCGGGTATATCTTGCCGACTCATTGCTGCAATAAGAATTTTAGGAATAAGAACAAGTCCTAAAAAGTTTGAGTTTTCCTCGCCTAATTTTCCTTTAGAAAGATTTATGAGAAGAATTTTGCCATTATCCATTACATCTCTAAAATCAAATGACGACTTTGATTGGCCAATGATATTTCTCATTGCTTTATTGGTAACAAACCGACCAAATTTTGAAACGATGTAGTCTAACACTTCAGACTTGTGAAAGTCCGACGTCTGAGCTATTTGATCTGTCCAATAACGACGGATAATCGGATCATCTATTTTTGGCAAAAGTTCATTTACATATTTAGGATCTTGCAAAATACGCATAACCTCAATAAATGTAGCGCCTTCCTCATACATAACAGAAAGCATTGCATTTCGTACCGCATGCTCAAATCGTGGGCCAATAATACCCGTGCGCTGCGGATCATACAACTTATACATCAAGTTGATAATTGATGTTGAAATAAGATGTTTTTGTTGTTCATTTTGAGCTTCAAAAAAGTTTATTCCCATGGGACGCTCATAATCTGATGGATCAAAATAAATAACATCTTCTGCCCGATCAGGGGGGATAAATTTCATAATGTTATCGATAAGGTCTCCATGAGGATCAATCACGCATACTCCAAATCCTGCCTTTATATCCTGAGTTATCATGTCAAGCAAAAGCTCAGATTTTCCTGTACCTGTTTTTCCGATGATATAGACATGTCGACGCCGATCTTCAAATCCGATGTGAATGGGCCGTTTAACTCCTCGATAATGCCCATACCCTATAAATGTTCCACCTGACGTTGGCACTTCGGCTGCAACAGGCGCTGTTTTTGCTTTGAGCCACTTAATATGAGGAGTTTCGACAGTTTTATTGGGAAAATGAAACAGCGTCGCAAGCTCATCAGACGTTAAAACCGACGTTGACTTACGGAAGGGAAGTTCTACAATAGGGAAAAATTTATAAATAAAATTCATCATAAATCCCCCTTTAAATGTTAAGCTGACACCTCCAAGAGAGTTGAGGTCTGAGCTAAACTGGTTAAAAGCCGATTTTATATTAGATAAATGCATATCGGCCGCGTCTTGGCTTGCCGCCGATACAACAATGCGAATAGCAGTATCAAAACCTGGCTTTTGTGTTTTTTCATCTATTTTTTCAAGCGCTTTAGCATCAACTTTAAAACTTGCCTCTTCTGGACTTGCTTCCTTTTTTTTGGTCGATGAAATATAAGACTTGCCTTGAGATTTCCAGTTTGAAGCACTCTTTCGTATTACGAGTTGTACTATAGCACCTTCCCCTTCTCCCATTTTTGAAAGGGCGGAAGTAATACCAGAGATCGGGTCTGTAGGAAGCTCTTTATACGTTTTAAGCGGCTGATATGCAACGCTTTCTTGCTTTAATGCAGCAAATGCAACATGCCCTTCTTCTTTAAAGATATTTGGCTCGTCTACAACGAATATTTCTGCATGCGAATAAAATGCATATATTTGTTTTTCAACCATGTCACGAATCTTAGCAGGGGCAGATACATAAAAGCGTATTTCAGCTTGACGCGCTATTATTTCAAACGCAACAATATCTGACACATCAGTAAACGCAAATTTGCCAGGACTTTTAAGAGAGGCAAGAGCGGTAAAAAACTGCTCGGCTGCATCAATTTTTATCTCATTATCTTTAGGCATTCTCACTTCAAGCGTTATCATTTCTAGAGATAGCTTTTCTCGTTTTTGAATCCTAATATAGACAATTGCCGCATATAAAAAGCCTAAAGTAAAAAAAAGAGACAACCCAAGCGCTATAAATAAAATAACAATCGTAAAAAAACCACTAGTAGCATTTTGTAATAAAGCATCAGACATGCATTGATTATATAAAAAACAGTCAACGTATGTAAGTGCGGTATAATGGGTATGCTATGCAAGAAAAATTCACTAAATATTCATTTTTTTTTGTTATTATTGCAACATTTGTAGCTATTAATATTTACTTAACACAAAATGTGCCTTTATTTTTATTTGACACGATATATGCACAAGACCCACAAGCTACTGTTACAACATTTTCCCATTTACAAAAACATCCCCATTTGTCGCACTATGCAAAACAACTCTCTCTTCTTTCAAGTCGGGAAATAAACGCAAGCATTTCCGAGAAAAAAAACCGCCAAGAAAAAGCTCTCGTCTACTATGATGGCCTTCTTATAAAAAATCCAAAAGCTACAGAAGTACTGCTTCATATATCACAAACATACGAAGAACAAGGTCAAACTCAAAAGGCGTATGAGTATTTTGAAAAAGCTCACCAATTAGATCCGAGACTTGTGAAATAGCTTAGATACTTGAAGAAATAGCATTATTTACCAATGCATCGGCCACCGTATTTTTGTCACGGCCGACGTGAGTGTATACAACAGAAATCCCCATTTCTCGCTCAAGCATATGTACTTGCATACACAGCTCTTTAAGAGCTTCATTTTTCACTTTGTAGTTTCCGCTTAATTGCTCAACAAGCAATTTTGAATCACTATATAGCTTTATGGAGTCAACTTCCCATACTTTGCTCTCTCTTTTGTCTTTGACAATCTTAAGGGCAGTAAGTACTGCTGTGTATTCTGCTACATTATTAGTTGCATTACCTATGTCTTTTCGAAAACGCAAAATATCTTTTTGCGCTTCATCATACATAACAACTCCAATAGCCGCTGGACCCGGGTTTCCTTTTGCTCCTCCATCGGTAAAGATCGTGACAATCATAATATAATTAACACATTATAGAGGTTTTTAAAATGCAAAAGAAGCTCGTGAAGAAGAAAGTAAATTATAGCTCTCCTAATCTGTCCTTTTTTTCAACCGTTTCTTTAACAAGTTGTAGATATTTTTCAGTTGATGAGAGCCTTCTGTGTCCTACAATCTTTGAAATGTATGAAATAGAAGCCCCATTCATCAATTGATACGCAATGAATGTATTTCGAAGATCTTGTACTTTGGCGTTTTCAATACCTACTTCACGAAAACATCTCGTTATTATTGTTCTAATATTTCGAATAAGGAGTGGTCTGCCAGTTTTAGTTATAAACAAGTGATCATTTTCTGTTTTATACCGCACTCTTATATAATCATCGATTGCTTTTTTTACTGCCTTGTTAAGTGGGATACTTCGTTTGGCAACGACAAGTGAGTCTTCTTTTATATCAACGAGGCGTATATCAGCCAATTCACCAATACGAAGGCCTGTTTGAAGTAAAAGTTCAATCATAGCAAGAGTTCGAACATCCTCTTTTGCAAAATCACGAAGGCCTCGGTATTCAAGCTTTGTCAAAATACGAGGTGCATTTGATGTGTATTTTGGATGCGAGACTTCAAGAGATGGGTTTTGAGTAATTACTTCTTCTGTTTTTAAAAACTTAAAAAATGTTCGTATTGAATTTAGTTTACGAGATGCCGATTTTTTAGTATAGTTATCAGTAATAAGTTTATTGATAAAGGCGGTAATATGATCTTTCTTGACATCTTTGACATCAGAGATGGAAACCGATGTAAGGTATCCTATAAATTGCTCAAGATCTTTTTTATAAGCAATAATCGTAAATTTTGACTTGCCTTGTTGGGTAAGATGTTCTATAAATGAGGCAAGAAGGCCTCGCAAATCGTATGTTTGCATATAACCCTATAATATCATACAATAAGCTAGAATGCAAGGAGCATGAAT
>Ga0163152_10007745_pt1 | contig 11647 bp, 9 predicted proteins | sample OliLakLV19MP8IB2_FD_148635 | JGI IMG/M metagenome (GOLD analysis project Ga0163152, IMG submission 148635) | Freshwater microbial mat bacterial communities from Lake Vanda, McMurdo Dry Valleys, Antarctica - Oligotrophic Lake LV.19.MP8.IB-2 | ecosystem: Environmental > Aquatic > Freshwater > Lake... | reverse complement strand
GAGGACATCATGATTTGTGAACGTTGCGGAGGACTGAAACTATTGGAGCATTTTTACGGCTCCTCGACTGATGTATCGGCGTGGATGTATGACGGCTTGCGGTGCATAAACTGTGGTTCGATCACAGTGCTCAAAATGGAGGAGAAAGACGAGCACTACCTGAGCCCCCGTCATCTTGCATCAGGAGTTCGAGCAGGATCTCGCAGCTAAGTCACCGCGAGTCCCCTGTGACTGAAGAGCGGAAGTCATGATTCGTGGCCGGGAACAACACCACAGCCTGTCGATCACGTGGGATGTGGCGGTCTAGACCGGGGAGAAGAGGAAAGAGCTGCGGTCCGGCATAGCGGCTATCGGTTTGGCATCAGATCTCGCGGGCGATATCCAGACAGGACTCGCCGGCATTGTTGGTAAAGGCTTCCGCAAGATTCGACCGGCAAATGATCGCACGCGATCAGGCGTCCGTCTGGCGCCGTCACCCTGATGGAGAAGAAACGGACATGCTCACGCTGAACATCAATGGGAAAGATTTCGAAGTCAACGTGCCGGAGGACATGCCGTTGCTCTGGGTCCTTCGTGACGTTCTCGGTATGACCGGCACGAAATTCGGCTGCGGCATTGCCCAGTGTGGCGTCTGCACAGTGCATGTCGATGGTCAGCCGATACGAACCTGTATCATGCCTGTGGTGGCGGTCAGAGGGAAGAAGATCATGACGATCGAGGCGGTCGGCCAGACGCCTACCGGTGCGAAGATGCAAAAAGCCTGGCTAGACCTGGAAGTAGTGCAGTGCGGTTATTGCCAGTCAGGCCAGATCATGTGCGCGGCGGCGCTGCTGGCTGCCACGCCGCACCCGAACGATGCCGACATCGACGCTGCCATGGCCGGCACAATCTGCCGCTGCGGCACCTATACGCGAATTCGCGCCGCGATCAAACGAGCGGCACAGCCCTCTTAATTGCGCGCGAGGCAAAGAGACTTACATGGATCTCGACCAACAACTGAATGTGGCAAAAATCGGTACAGAATCAGTGTCTGAGGGCAGTCTTTCTCGCAGGACCTTCCTGAAGGTTACCGCAGCAGCCGGCGGGGGCCTGCTGTTGAGCTTCATACTCCCTAGGACGATCTGGAGTAAGGAAGCGGCTGGCGCGAGGGCTGCTGATATGTTCGCTCCCAACGCCTTCATCCGCATCGGTCGTGACGGTCTCGTCACACTTATCATGCCCTTTGTAGAAATGGGACAGGGCACCTACACCTCGATCCCGATGCTCATCGCCGAAGAGCTGGAAGTGGACCTTACACAGGTCACCCTCGAAGCGGCGCCCCCCGACGAACGGCGCTATGCGAATTCGATCTTTCAGATTCAGGCAACCGGTGGTTCAACATCCGTACGAGCCGCTTGGGAACCACTTCGTCTGGCCGGTGCCACTGCGCGCACAATGTTGGTATCCGCCGCGGCGCAGACCTGGAAGGTGGATCCGACGGCCTGCCGCACGGATAAGGGCGAAGTGATCCATGCGACGAGCGGCCGCAGACTCAAATATGGGGCCTTAGTCGATACGGTGGCGAAGTTGCCGATACCGGATCACGTCGCGCTCAAGGCCCCAGAGAACTTCACGCTGATCGGCACCTCTGCCAAGCGTCTCGATACCCAAGACAAAGTCAATGGCAAGGCACAGTTCAGCATCGACGTCATGATTCCAGGCATGAAGATCGCCACGGTTGCTGCCTGTCCGGTGTTTGGCGGGAGGCTCGTCGGCGTTGACGATGGCAAAGCCAAGCGAATCAAGGGTGTCCACCAAGTGGTGCTGCTCGACAACGCCGTGGCGGTTATTGCCGACCATATGTGGGCAGCCAAGCAAGGGCTGGCCGCGCTCGACATTCAGTGGGACGAGGGTCCCAATGCCACACTCAGCAGCGCTGAAATTATCCGGCAACTCGAAACGGCTTTGCTGAAGCCCGGCGTTATCGCACGCAAGGACGGCGATGTGGCCAAGGCCATGGCCGGGGCCGCTATGAGGATCGAGGCCCTGTACCAGATGCCGTTTCTCGCCCATGCGACGATGGAGCCGCTCAGCTGTACCGTACACGTGCGCAAGAATGGCTGCGATGTGTGGGTCGGGTCACAGGTCCTCGCTCGTGCACAGGCCACCGCCGCTGAAGTGACGGGCCTGCCATTGGAGAAGATCTTGGTGCACAACCAGTTATTAGGCGGCGGTTTCGGGCGGCGGCTGGAAGTGGACTTCATCACTCAGGCAGTGCAGATCGCGAAGCAAGTCGATGGCCCGGTAAAAGTGGTATGGACACGGGAAGAAGATATCCAACACGATATCTATCGGCCCTATTACTGCGACCGAATGGTTGCCGGCCTTGACAAGAGCGGAATGCCGGTCGCCTGGAGCCATCGCAGCGCAGGTTCCTCGATCTACGCGCGATGGCACCCGCCGGCATTCAAGGACGGACTCGACCCGGACGTGTTGGAAGGTGCGGCAGAACCGCCGCCGCCGTATGCGCTCCCCAATATGCTGGTGGAATACGTACGCCAAGAGCCGCCCGGCATTCCAACTGGATTCTGGCGTGGTGTTGGACCCACGCATAACGTCTTTGTGGTCGAGAGTTTTATCGATGAGTTAGCCGCAGCGGCAAAAAAAGACCCCGTCGAGTACCGGCGCGCCCTGCTCGGCACCTCCCCGCGTGCCAAAGCCGTGCTCGAACTTGCAGCAGAGAAGGCAGGCTGGGGACAGCCGCTACCGGAAGGCCGTGGCCGCGGCGTGTCGGTTCAGTTCGTATTTGGCAGCTATGTGGCACAGGTCGCGGAAGTCCAAGTTGACAAGAACGGCGAGGTACGTGTGACACGTGTGGTGTGCGCCGTAGACTGCGGTGTGGTGGTCAACCCGGACACGGTGAAGGCGCAGATGGAAGGTGGCATCATGTTCGGCCTTGCGGCTGCGCTGTTCAGCGAAATCACCGTCAAGAATGGTCGTGTCGAACAGAGTAATTTCAACGACTACCGCATGCTGCGCATGAACGAGGCGCCGGCAATCGAAGTGTATCTGGTGAAGAGCGGCGAAGCGCCAGGTGGCATCGGCGAGCCCGGCACGTCGGCGCTGGCGCCGGCACTGACCAACGCGATCTTTGCGGCAACCGGCACACGGATCAGGAAATTGCCGGTGAATCGAGTCGAGTTGCGTTCTGCAAAGCTCTAGGAGAACCGTCCCGTGAAGCGTTCCGGTTATACAAACCTGTTCGTACTACTCATGGCGATGATTATTGGGGATGTGAACGGGTGTATCTTCCGCCCGCATGGCCCCATAGACTTTGCCGGCGGGACACAGGTCATTCTGGCGGACTATCAGGGAAGCGATCCCACCGGGGCGCCGCCTGAAGTCGCGGGCGCCGGGCTGGTCGCTCGCGGTGAATATCTCGCACGTGCCGCCGACTGCATCGGCTGCCATACCACCCCGCTCGGCAAACCGTTTGCGGGAGGACTCGCCTTTAAACTGCCGGTCGGCACACTCTATTCGACGAATATCACGCCTGACAAGGAAACCGGGATCGGCGAGTGGACCGACAACGAGTTTGTGACGGCAATGCATGATGGCATTGGTAGAAACGGCACGCATCTCTATCCCGCATTTCCCTACAGCGCCTACACCCTGTTGACGCGCAATGACGTCCTGTCGATCAAGGCGTATCTGTTCAGTCTCAAGCCAGTCCACGCTATGCCACCGGAAAACGACATGTCGTTTCCGTTCAATCAGCGATATCTGATGGGGTTCTGGAACGGGCTCTACAACCCCGCACAGCGCTTTCAGCCCAATATCGATCGAGCACCGGCGTGGAATCGAGGCGCCTATCTGGTTGAAGCGTTGGGGCATTGCGGCGAATGCCATACGCCCCGAACCCTGCTTCAGGGGCTTGATGCCGATAAGAAGTTCGAGGGTGCGATGATCCAGGGCTGGAAGGCCTATAACATGACATCCGACAAACGGTCCGGCATCGGCGCCTGGTCCGACGAACAACTGGAAAACTATCTCTCAACTGGGCACGCCGAGGGACGCAGTACGGCGGCGGGGCCGATGGGCCTTGTCTTGAATAACAGCCTGCGCTTCCTGACCAAAGACGATATCCGGGCAATGGCTGAGTACCTGAAAACCGTTCCGCCATTGCACAATCAGGCCGATCTTGCCGTCGCGCAAAAGCAGATATCCCCAACGCCGTCAGAGGCGCGCACGCGGAGCCCACGCGGACCGTCGTCCAACGACGAGGATCTCGGGCTTCGCGTGTTCGAAGGCGCCTGTGCGAGTTGCCATGATTGGGACGGCAGTGGGGTCCACTCGCCCTATGCCGATCTCACCGGCAATCGGACGGTCAACGATCCATCAGGAGTCAATTTGACCCAGGTCATCCTACAGGGGGCCAGCCTCCAGACTCGCCAAGGCGAAATGTTCATGCCGTCTTTCGGCACGGGATATTCCGATACAGAGATTGCCGCCGTGGTGAATTATGTGACTGGTCTGTTTGGCGTCAGCCCATCGACCATGACGCCTGATCAAGTCGCCAAACGGCGCAAGGAGAAATGAGAAAAAACCCGTTAGCTGAAAGACCTCCGTCTTCGCTCCATGCTGCTAGACAAGATACCTATCTGCGAGGAAAACGTGAGAGAGCTGCTATCCATTATCGACGCCTCTAGGGACGTTGAACAGCGAGGCGTCCAGGCCGCACTCGCTACCGTCGTCAATGTCACTGGCTCCACGTACCGGCGGCCCGGCGCACGGATGCTGATCGCAGCCGACGGCCAGACGGTAGGCTCAGTAAGCGGTGGCTGCCTTGAGCGTGACGTACTCAACCAAGCCCGGCGGGTGCTTCAATGGAACAAACCCAGGGTGGTCACCTACGATTCGATGTCTGATGATGACATTGTCTGGGAGTTTAACCTCGGCTGCAATGGAATCGTGGACGTACTTATTGAGCCCCTCCATCGCAATGGGAAACGAGGCCTCCTGGCGTTTCTCGCCGACTGTCTCGATCATAGGAAAACAGGAGTCGTCGCAACCGTATTCGGTGTGGAAGGTCATATGAAGGCGGCTGTCGGCAATCGGTTGATGCTGAGTGAGCGGCAGTCTGCAATACATGACATCGGGGATGAGGACCTGGCAAAAGCAATTCTAGGTGATTCTCGGCGTGCACTGGATAGCGGCACGCCGAAGGTCACGATGTATGAGTTGTCCGCTGGACGTGCAGAAGTGTTCATCGAGGTCATCCAGCCACCGGTCCCGCTCGTCATTTTTGGCGCAGGACACGATGCGGTTCCGCTTGTCCGATTCGCGAAGGAACTGGGGTGGCATGTCACCGTGGTCGATCCCCGTCCAGGCTATGCGACACGTCAGAAATTTCCCTTAGCTGACACACTGGTCGTGTGCCGGCCCGAGGAGGTGCATGAGCACATCGAGATACAAAGAGGCACGGTGGCTGTCGTGATGACGCATCACTATCTCCACGACGCCGATCTGCTGAGGACGCTGTTGCCATTGCCGCTACGATATCTCGGCCTGCTCGGGTCCAAGAAGAGAACTGAAAGGTTGCTGCACGAAGCTCGAAAGGAAGGCGTCTTGCTGAGCGAACGCAATCTCCACCTGGTCTACGGCCCCATTGGCCTCGATATTGGAGCCGATACCCCCGAAGAGATTGCGCTCGCGGTCGTTGCTGAAATTCAGGCAGTTCTCGCAGGCCGTTCGGGTGGGATGCTGAGGATTCGAGAGGGACCTCTTCATGAACAGAGCCCCGCGGCACATGCAATCACCCTGTCAGGAACAATACACGGAGTGGTTTCTTGTGGCTAAACATACTGACGACGCCAGCAACGCACGTAACATTGGGGACGAACGAGATGGATCGTCAACGGCTATCATCATACTTGCTGCGGGCGCATCGACACGCATGGGAAGGCCCAAGCTGCTGCTGACGTATGGTAACCGTACATTGTTGCGGCATGCAGCAGAAACAGCCGCCGCTTCCATATGCCGACCTATTCTCGTTGTGCTCGGGGCTTATGCAAACCAACTCCACGACGAGATCGACGATCTCCCCGTGCGATCTGTGATAAACGAACGGTGGGCCGAGGGGATGGGGTCTTCGATTCAAGTCGGTGTCGAGGCCCTCAACACCTATGATCGAGCGGATAGCCCAGAGGCCTTGGTCCTGATGTTGTGCGACCAACCATATGTGACGGTCGCCGTCATCAACGATCTTGTCACCGCCTACCATCTGAACGGCAAAGGGATTATTGCTTCTGAGTACGCAGGCACCCTGGGTGCGCCTGCCTTATTTGGGCGCGAGTACTTCTCTGAACTCGAGACATTGCGCGGCGCAACGGGAGCAAAACATATCATCGCCGCTCATTCGTCCGACGTCGTGCCGATGCCCTTTCCCAAAGGGATGACGGACATTGATACACCCGAGGACTACCGGCAACTACAGCATGCCATGCAGCCTCAGACCCGCTAGTACCATCTCACTCGATCTGTCGGAGCACCCGCTTCGTGAAACCACCTTTCGTTCTACCCCAGTCTGTGAGTTGCTTTTCCAAAATATTTTGATCACATGACCTTGGTTGCGGGTCGGGTGTGGCAAGAGCCGCCACCGATCGCAATGTCGGACGGGTTCTCTTCGTCGAAATAGAGCCGGTAGATACGCCTCTGCGCTCGGTTCGCCCCTCTTTCATTCTCCCAGCCTGAGCAATTCTGACCAGACCACTGTCGGGCTTCTAGCCATATTGGTGTATGCCGGAACGATGGAGGAGGGCAAGGCCAGATCGATAGGAACAGTGAGGCAGCGACCGCCTCACCGTTCAATATATTTTGAGACTGTGAGCAATTGTGACCAGATCAGCTAAGGAGATAGCTGCTAGTTTAGACATCGGCAATAGAAAATACATCAACTCTAAAAAAAGGAGCAATGTCATGAACCAACCTACGACACACTTTGCACTGGCCACTCTGCTGATTGTTGGATTAGCAGGTTGTGCGACAGATACCTCCCCTTCATCCACGACCGCGCCTATGAGACCCGTCTTTCAGTCCCAATCGCCGGTCATCGAGGGCCAGGTCGTACGGAACGAAGGTAACGCGTATGTCATCAGGGAAATATCCGGACGACAAACACGCGTTGTTTTCGACAGAAAAACCGTGAGAGACAATATCGCGGTTGGGGATAACGTAGTGGCACGATTCGATGGCCCGCCCTCAAGTGCCTATGCGTCCTCGATCACACGCGGCACAGGAAAGCCGGCTCCGCCCTCAGCCAATGCCTCGCCCCGTTTGCAAACGATAGAAGGTATTGTCCAGCAGCAGGACGGGAACGATTACGTCGTCAAAGAGAATTCCGGCAGGGACGTGCGTCTCCATGTGGACAGCACGACCAGACTCGATCGAGACATCCGAACACAAGACAGTGTGGTGGTGGTGACGAGTACGATGCTTTCCGATACCTCGATGTACAGTATTTACAAACTTGGTAATCCTAATGTCCTTCAAGGAGACGTGGTGCAGATTGACGGAGATAGGTATGTCATCAGGACGTCAGGAGGCAGGGACATGCGTCTCCGGGTGGACAACACGACCAGATTCGATCGGAACATTACAGTCGGAGACAAGGTAGTGGCGATTACAAATCCGATGCCTTCCGATGCCCCGTACGTGACGACCATGTACAGACTCGACAGTCCTCACCTCGTCCAAGGGGAAGTCGTATGGACTGACGAGAACGGGTACGTCGTCAGAGACTTCACGGGAAGGGACGTACGCCTCCAATCAAATTCTGCGACCATTCGGAACGATAACATTCATGTGGGAGATAGAGTCATCGCGGATACGGATTCATCCTCTTCCGTCCATGTGGATTCGATTGCGAAACGATGATTTCTCCTTCTTCAGGATCGTGAATAATGCTGTGGGATTCAGTCGGACAGGAATAGGTCGACAAAGGCCCTTTCTATCGGTGCTGCAAACATTATTCTGAGCATTTTGGCAATTGGGGCCGGGCTACACACAATGGGCACAATGGAACTGATCACTTGGGCATCGCTTCACATGATGAGGCCGTAAACGGCCAAGGAGTGGATTCATGAAGCCACCATACTTCGTCACACTCTGCGCCACTCTGGTTATCGGAGCCATGCTCATCACGGCGCCGGTGACCGTTTCGGGCAAGGGCACAGAGAAGACACCGAACGCGCAAGAATTACCACAGAAAGGGACAAGTTATGCTCCCGTCGATCTCAAGGAGGACTTTGCCGTCGTCATGGCTCGCATGAAAGCCGCAAAGCCTGAGATCATGAAGCGGCAGATGGATTTGCTCAAGGAGCGGTATGACCTCGCGAACCGGCCGGCCAAAGATGTCACGATGTCCCGCGGTAAGCCTGTTCAGGAAGGGATACGAGTCATACTTCCGCAGGGATTGACCTGGGAAAAACTTCAGGCCATGAGCTCCGAAGAGATCCGGGAGAAGGATTCATTTCCGGCTGGATTCTTTCCGCTTCCGCATCCCAACCATCCTGAAGGAGGAATGGTGTTCCCCACGTTCCAGATCGAGGAGATTCAGAAGCAGGAGGGCCGTGATCTCACGCGCTTCGACCTGGACTTCGACCTGCCGGCCCATTTCTTACCGGAGTTCCCACCCCCCATCTATCTGACGACCAGGCCTGATCTCGGTGACGTATCACAGGGTAAATTGGTGACCATCGACAACTATTATGAATTCTTCAACGGAATTCTGAATCCAAAACAGCTCGAAGGTTTGCGGCTGCTCGTCACCACATTCCCGCAGCAGCAATTCAACCAGACGGAAGACCGTCGTACCGTCCGTCCCAGCCGTGGCGTGACCTGCTTCGAGTGTCATGCGAATGGCCACACGAACGCCAGTACCCATCTGGCTGGAGATATCCGCCCGCAGGAATTCCGTCATCGAATTGATACCCCTACATTACGCGGCTTGTACATTCAGCGGCTGTTTGGCTCGCAGAGAGCGCTGAAGACCGTGGAGGATTTCACTGAGTTTGAGCAGCGCGGCGCCTACTTCGACGGGGATCATGTGATCGGGGCCAAAAAGGGGGCCAACATTCTCGAACGAGGCAGCCAGGTACACTTCATGGCAGAGTTCCAGGAACTCCTGGACTTCCCGCCGGCGCCCAAACTAGGCATTGATGGCAAATTGAATCCCTCAAAGGCGACCTCGGCTGAGAAGCGAGGGCAGATACTATTCTTCGGCAAAGCGACCTGCGCTGGCTGCCATCAGGGGCCCTATTACACTGACAATTCCATGCACAACCTGAAGGTAGAGCGCTTTTACAAGCCGCGGATGATCAATGGACGCATGGCGAGCGCCGATGGCCCCATCAAGACGTTTCCCTTGCGAGGCATCAAGGATTCGTCTCCGTACTTGCATGATGGGAGGTTGCTGACCTTAGAGGATACCGTAGAGTTCTTCAATCTTGTGTTAGGAACCCAGTTGACGACTGAAGAGAAACAGGACCTGGTGGCATTTCTACGCGTGCTTTAACTGTCATAGGGAAACGGCGTTGAAGAATTCTTGCCACGGAGGGACACACAGACAGCCATGGCGAGGACCGTTTGAACAATCGAAGGGACACAGGAGGTGGCATATGAAATTGAGTAATGACTACGACGTCAAGCCGTTCGACTTACACGGGCTGGTCGGGATTTCTGATCGAACGCTCGAGATGCATCTCAAGCTGTACGAGGGATATGTGAAAGCCGCGAACCAGCTCACGACCCAGATTGGCGAGATGCTCAAAGATGGACGGATTGATCAGGAGGAAATGCCGGCCTATTCCGAGCTGACCAGACGGCTGGGATTTGAATACAACGGGATGGTCTTGCACGAATATTACTTTGAGAATTTGACCAAAGGTCGAGCCAACAAGCCCGATCAAGGCTCTGCCTTTGTGAAAGCTGCAGAAGACAGTTTCGGCACCTATGACATGTGGAAATTAGACTTTTCCAGCGTGGGGAAGATGCGAGGAGTGGGCTGGGCCATTTGTTATGTGAATCCACACAACGGCCGACTCTCGAATCACTGGATCAGTCTGCATGAAAATGGAAATGTAGCCGGCTTCATCCCCGCTCTCGTGATGGACGTATGGGAACACGCGTATCTTCTCGATTACAAGCCTGCAGAGAGGGCGTCCTACATCGAGGCGTTCTTCGCCAACATCGATTGGAAGTCAGTGGAGAGGCGGCTGCAACTCTGCGAGCCGGCTTTGGTAGAAGCAGTCCGAGGATGACCGGAAAGCCTTGGGCGATTCGTGATCGACACAATAGAACGGGGGCACTCCCCGACAGGAGGAAACTATGAAAGCAATTACAACGATAACAGCGCAACCTGGAACAACGGCGTCCCGCACTCCCCGACAGGAAGGCATCGTCAAAGAAGCCATCGGTCTGACCGATGTGAAGACGCTCAGGGCTCGGGCACGACAAGGAATTGAAGACGGCGCCATGACAGCGGGCTACAAAGCTAAAGCGGAGACGGTGATCAAACTGCTGAATGACGCCCTTGCCACAGAAATCGTCTGCGTCCTTCGATATAAACGCCATTACTTCATGGCCACCGGGATCAGCTCCCTCAGCGTGAAGGGCGAGTTTCTCCAGCATGCCACCGAGGAACAAGTCCATGCCGATCAATTGGCCGAACGCATTGTCCAACTTGGGGGTGAGCCGAATCTGTCTCCGGAAGGCATGCTGAGTCGGAGCCATTCAGAATATGTCGAAGGAGAGTCATTGGTGGAGATGATCACGGAAGACCTAATTGCCGAACGGATCGCGATCGACAGCTATCGTGAAATGGTCACCTATGTCGGCACGGATGACCCCACCACGCGTAAAGTCTTGGAGGGAATCCTTGCGCAAGAAGAAGAGCATGCAGAGGACCTGGCCAGCCTTCTGAAAGAACTGGGCCCCTAAGCTCATTCTCATGATTCGAATCGTTAGCCGAGCAGGAAAGGAGAGGCCATTATGGGAAAAGGGTTCATTCTCTGGCTGCTGGGAGTTCCGTTCACGTTGCTTGTCGTCCTCTGGGCATTCGGTATCCTTCGATAAGACAGCGCGAAGAGGGCCTGATAGCGAAGAAGGAGTCTTATGATTGTCGAGATTGCCCTATGTGTGGGCGCCGGAGCGTTGGCGGTGCTGGTCGGCTTGCTGGTTCCACTGTTGATACAACTCAGGAAACCGGTGGCGCAATCGGAATACCTCTTGGTCCGCATGAACGCCGAGTTGCCGTTGTTGCTCAAGGAAATGCGGGCGGCGACGGAGAATCTGAACATGCTCGTCGAGCAGGCGCGGGGTGGGGTCAAGCATGCGACAGTACTGCTGCATGCGGCGGGGACACTGGGCGACACCGTGCAACGGATCCAAGAGACGGTGCAGGGTACGGGCCGATCGTTCCTGGTCAAGCTGGTCAGCATGGTGGCGGGATTCAAGGCCACGACGGGCGTCATTAAAACACACGGCGGTTTCAAGTTCCAAGTGCAACGGGTGAATGATGGCGCCATTGCGCGTAGACTTCCAGGGGCGTGGCAAAGTCGAGACATTTCCTCGGGCGCGTGTTCAACCGATGCGCGATGGCATTCAACTC
>Ga0163152_10007744_pt1 | contig 11648 bp, 6 predicted proteins | sample OliLakLV19MP8IB2_FD_148635 | JGI IMG/M metagenome (GOLD analysis project Ga0163152, IMG submission 148635) | Freshwater microbial mat bacterial communities from Lake Vanda, McMurdo Dry Valleys, Antarctica - Oligotrophic Lake LV.19.MP8.IB-2 | ecosystem: Environmental > Aquatic > Freshwater > Lake... | reverse complement strand
CTTCAACAACGGCTACGACCAGACGGGCATCGACATCGTCGACGTGACGAACGGGGCCGCGCCAGTGGCGCTGGCGCACTTCGCGTACGGCCAGCCGGGCTACTCGCACCAGGCCTGGCTCTCGCCCGATCGCCAGACCCTGTTCCACAACGACGAGATCGACGGGCGGCCGTTCACGCGCGTGTTCAACGCCAGCAACCTGAACGGCTCGCCGCCGACGTTGCCGTACCTGGGTGAATTCCAGAACGGCACGTCGGTCGACCACAACATCTACACGAAGGGCTCGCTGGTCTACGAGTCGAACTACCGGAGCGGCCTGCGCGTGTTCGACACCACGAGCGGCGTCACGACGCCCACGCTGCACGCTTGGTTCGACACGTTCCCGGCCGACGACAGCACCGGCTACAACGGCCTGTGGAACAACTACCCGTACTTCCCGAGCGGCGTCGTCATCGGCTCCGACCTCGAGAGCGGGTTCTTCGCGTGGTGGGTCGGCACGCCGCAGATCGAGTTCACGTTCCCGGCCGGCGCGCCGGCGACGCTGAACCCGGCCGGTGAGGCGGTGACCGTGCAGCTCCAGCAGCTCACGCCGGGGATCCTGCAGCCGGGCAGCGCGAAGCTCTACTGGAGCACGGGCGGCGCGTACACGCCGGTGGACCTCGTGCCGCTCGGCGGCGACCTGTACAGCGCGGTGTTCCCGGCGCTCTCGTGCGGCTCGAACGTCAGCTACTACCTCGCCGCGACCACGTCGAACGGCATCGTCTGGACGTCGCCCGAAGGCGCGCCGGCGGAGTCCGACACGGCGGTTGTCGCCTTCGGCTCGACGACGGTCGTCGCGAACGACTTCGAAACCGCCGCATCCGGCTTCGTGCGCGACACGGCCGGCGACACGTCGACGTCGGCCGGATACTGGGTGCGCGTGAACCCGAACGGCACGGTCGAGCAGTCCGAGGACGACCACACGGTCAACCCCGGCGTGGTGTGCTGGGTCACGGGCCAGGGCTCGACAGGCGGCAGCGTCGGCGAGGCCGACGTCGACACGGGCCGCACGACGCTCCTCTCGGGCACGTACGACATCTCGGCCTACGCGTCGCCGGTCGTCGGCTACTGGCGCTGGTACTCGAATGACGGCAACGGTGCCGTCGACGACAGCTTCCGCGTCGACGTGACTGCGGACGGCGTGAGCTGGTTCAACGTCGAGACGCTGGGACCGGGCCACGCCCAGGCCTCGGGCGGCTGGAACTACCACCAGTTCAACGTGAACGACTACATCCAGCAGACGAACGCGGTGCGCGTGCGCTTCGTGGCCGAGGACATCGGCTCGGGCTCGATCGTCGAGGCCGCCGTCGACGACTTCGCGATCACCGAAGCCGTCTGCACCGGCTACGCCTCGTTCTGCTCGGGCGACGGCTCCGGCACGGACTGCCCGTGCGGCAACACGGGCGCAGCCGGCGCGGGCTGCGCGAACTCGACGGGCTCGAGCGGCCTCTTGGCCGGCAGCGGTGCGGCGAGCGTCGCGAGCGACACGCTGTCGCTCGACGTGAGCGGCCTGCCGTCGAACGTGTTCCTGCTCTACTTCCAGGGCACGCAGCGGGTGAACGGCGGCCTCGGCGCGGTGTTCGGCGACGGCCTGCGTTGCGCCGGCGGCGCGGTCGTGCGGCTGGCGACGAAGTCGGCAGTGGGCTCGACGTCGAGCTACCCGCAAGCCGGCGATGCGTCGGTGTCCGTGCGCGGCGGAGTCGTCGCGGGCGACACGCGTTCCTACCAGGCCTGGTACCGCAACTCGGCCAGCTTCTGCTCGATCGACACGTTCAACCTGACGAACGGCCTGTCCGTCGTCTGGGGCAGCTAGAACGTAGGAGAGAGACCGCGGAACCCGTGCGCGTGTCCCACGCGCGCGGGTTCCTGCATTCCATGCGACGCGTCGCAGCGCGGCGCGGCATCTCTCTTACGGTCGAGCTGCACCCGCGACAGCCGCGCAGGATCCACGGCCCGTCGCATCGATTCAGCGGATCGCTCGAACACGATCCCCCCACGATCGGGCATCGTGTGCGTTGGTCATGACGCACCCGTCGCAAGTACCGGCCCCCGAGCGTCCTTTCGGCGATCTGCCGCTGCCGCCGGCGACCCTCGCCAACCTGGAGCAGCTCGGCTACGCGAGCATGACGCCCATCCAGGCCGCGAGCTTGCCGTTGGCCCTCGCGGGTCACGACCTGATCGCGCAGGCGAAGACGGGCAGCGGCAAGACCGCGGCGTTCGCGCTCGTCCTCCTCGCGAAGCTCGAGCGCTCAACGGCGGGCGTGCAGGCGGTCGTCCTGTGCCCGACGCGCGAATTGGCGGATCAGGTCAGCACCGAGATCCGCCGCATCGCGCGCGCCGACCAGAACGTCAAGGTGCTCACGCTGTGCGGCGGGACGCCGATCCGGCCGCAGCTCGCGAGATTGCAGCACGGCGCGCACGTCGTCGTGGGCACGCCGGGGCGCATCCTCGACCACTTGAAGCGCGGCAGCCTGCGGTTGGACGCGGTGCGCACGCTCGTGCTGGACGAAGCCGATCGCATGCTCGACCTGGGGTTCTTCGACGACATCGCCAGCGTCGTGAAGCGTTGCCCGGCGGCGCGTCAGACCCTGCTCTTCTCGGCCACGTACCCCGAGGGCATCGCGCGGCTGAGCCGGCAGTTCCTGCGCGAGCCGCACGAAATCAAGCTGCTCGAGCGGCCCGGGCAGGCGCAGATCCACCAGCGCTTCTACCGCGTCGACGAGCGCGAGCGGCTCGAGGTGGCCGCGCGGTTGCTCGAGCACTACCGGCCGCAACGTACGCTGGCCTTCTGCAACACGAAGCAGCGCTGTCGCGACGTGCAGGCGTTCCTCGCGGAGCGCGACATCGTCACGCTGGCGTTGCACGGCGACCTGGAGCAGCGCGATCGCGATCAGGTGCTCGTGCAGTTCGCGAACCGGAGCTGCTCCGTGCTCGTCGCGACCGATGTCGCGGCGCGCGGGCTCGACATCGCGCAGCTCGAAGCGGTCGTCAACGTCGAGATCACGCCGGATCCGGAGGTCCACGTGCACCGCATCGGGCGCACGGGTCGCGTCGACCAGGAGGGTTGGGCGCTGAGCCTCGTGAGCGCGCCGGAGATGCCGCGCGTCGCGCGCATCGAGGACGCGCAGGGCGAGCCGCTCGAATGGCACACGGTCGGCGAGCTCGGGCGCGCGAGCCGGAAGCCGCTCGTGCCGCCGATGGTCACGTTGCAGATCCTGGGCGGCCGCAAGGACAAGATCCGTCCCGGGGACGTTCTGGGCGCGCTGACCAGCGCGGGCGGCTTCCGCGCCGATCAGGTCGGCAAGATCAGCGTGAACGAGTTCGCGACCTACGTCGCGGTGGAACGCACGATCGCGCGCGCGGCGTTCGAGAAGCTCTCTGCGGGGCAGGTGAAGGGCCGCAGCGTGAAGGTCCACCTGCTGCGCGCGTCGCCGGGCTGAGAGGCCGAGAAAGAATCGATCGTACGGCCTCTCCGATCCTGGTGGCGCCGCTCCGCGTCGCGAGAGACTTCGAACTCTTCTCAGTCTCTGGGAGTCTGTCCGCCATCGCGCTCGCGGATTGCCCGCGAGCGCGATGGCCGAGCGGTCACGGCTTCGACTTCGCGAGCGCGGTGCAGATCCCGGCCGTGCAGCATTCCTTCGTGCAGGGGCAGTCGTCCTCGCAGGAGCAGGCCGTCAGCGCCAGCTTCTCCGCGTCGGTACGCACGCGCTTCGGGTTCAGGTGGCGGATCTCGAGCTTGGACTTGCAGTGGCAGAAGGGCTTGTAGTTCGGGCTCTCCTTGTTGTGGCAAGCGGTGCACGTCGTCATCGGCGGATCGGCCACGAGCTCGCCGACGGGCAGCGCCTTGTACACCCGCACCGCGTCGGGCTCCTCGGCCGCTGCCGCCGCCATGCGCGCCTTCACGTGCGCATCACCCGGTCCGTGACAGCTCTCGCACTGGACCCCCAAGGCGCGGTCGAAGCCCTTGGCGATCTCGGCCTCCGGCACGCCGAACGCGGTCACGTGGCACTTCACGCAGGCGTCGGCCTTCTGCGGGTCGTCGATCCCCCTCTCCTTCGCGGTCTTCTTGGCCGCGTCGGTCCCGAGGACCTCGAAGGCGTGCGCGTGCTTCATCTTCGAGAGGGCTTCGAACTGGTTGCCGGTGTCCTTCGACGCGTGGCACATCTTGCACTTCGCCGCGCCGATGAAGCGGTTGACCTTCTTGCTCTGCGAGGCCTCCGCCGTCGGCGTGGCGACGAGGGCGGCCAGCAGCAGCGCGGCCACGGCGACGAGCGCGCTCGCGGGTGCGCGCAGTCTCGGAAGCGATCGCAAGTTCATGAGGGTTCCTCGCAGGGTTCGGTGGACGTCGGTCGTGTGCGTTCGTCGAGCGCGGTCCGGCCGGCGCAGTGGACGTCGGGATCGCCTTCGGCCTGGATGCGCGCGGCGAGCAGGTCGAGCTCACCGGCGGGCGAGGCCAGGACCAGCGCGCGCAGCGCGCCGCTCCGCAACGCCGGCTCGACGGGCGTCGGTCGGCTCCAGACGAGCGCGGACAGGATCTCGCGCGCGAACGGCTCGCGCGGCGCGCGGCGCGCGAGCCAGTGCACGAGCGTCTGCGGCACGGACTCGGCTTGCGGTCCGGACGTCGTCGGCAGCGTGGACGCTGCGCGCACGCACAGCTCGGCCGTTCCCGGCCAGCGCTCCTCACAGGCCGCGCGCAGTGCCGCGAACTGCTCGCAGGCCGGTCCGTTTCCGCCCAGGATCGCGCGGACGCGCCGGCCGAACGCATCCGAGTCGGCCCGTGCCAGCGCGCGCAGCACGACGATGTGCTCGGCTTCCGTGCGCGGCTCGGCAGGGTCCAGGTTGGCGCGCGGATCCAGCTCGCGATCGATCGGGCGCGCGCTCGTGATGACGATCGGCGTTCGCGTCGCGAGCGCGGCTGCCGCGCTCGTGGTCGGATCGACGGCGGAACCGAGCGACGACTCCACGTCGACTCCGAGAACGGAGGCGTCCGGCGCGAGCGTCAGCACGAGTGCGCCGGCGCCGACCAGGAAAAAGGCAACGAGCGGCAGGATCGCGCGACGACGACGGCCCACGACGCCCGTCCCGGGCGCGCCGTGGGCCTGCCGCGAACTGCGCGCGACCATGTCGCGAGCGTCAGTAGGTCTTGTGGACGCGTTCGACACTCCACTCCCCGCCCGTGCTGTGACACACGCCGCACGACTCCTGGCCCGACGGCGCGGTCTGGACCGTGATGTGAGCCAGCGCGTCGGCCGAGTCGTGGCACGCGCCGCAGACCGCCGACCAGCGCTGCACCGGAGCACCTTGATCAGTCGGGTGGTTGCGGTCCGACGGTTCCTTCCACGAGGTGTTGCCGGCGCCGTGGCACACGATGCAGTTGCTGGTCGCGCCCGGCAGGGCCGGGAAGGCGACCTCCTCGTAGGTGTGCGCCGTGAAGTTGTTCGGGAAGGGTGCGCTGCCGAAACCCACCACCGTGTAGCTCGACGCGTTGGCCAGATCCTTGCCCATGTGGATCTTGTGCAGCATCGTGCGGAAGTTGACCGTGACCCCGTCCGTCGCCGGCGCGTTGCCCGCGACGTACTGAGTCCGGTCCTCCGTGCCCGCGCTGCCGTGACACACGACGCAGGACTCGAATCCGCGTCGGCCGAAGCCGTGGAACGCCAGGTCCTGGTGGCAGTTGTAGCAGTTCGCTCCGCTCGAGATGAGCCGGTACGGCTCGACGGTGTCGGCGCTGCCGACCCGGAAATCGACCAGGTTGGCATCGGAGGTCGAGCGGTAGCTGTTCGTCTCGCCGTAGAGCGAAAGCGTCAACGCCTGCGCGGCCCACATGCTCAGCGAGTACGTCCCGTCGACGATCGGCTTGCCGACCCACTCGCCGGAGCTCTCGCCGATCGTGGGCGAGTCGTTCAGCGTCAGCGGGTACGCGGACGGCATCACGAAGTCCGTGGTGTAGCTGACCAGGACGACGTTGCCGTCGCCGAACTCGGTCAGCTCGGTGACCGAGGCCAGCGCGGCGTCCACGGTGAAGTCCGTTCCGGCGGTCAACGTAACGAGCGTCACCTCGCGCACCGAGGCGCCGGCCGCATGCTCCTGCTGCAGGCCCGGCTTGTAGGTCGCCGAACCGAGCGCCGAGAACCACAGCGTGTTCCCGATCACGTTCTGGATCTGGACGTACTCCTCCGCCGCGGTTCCGTCACTCACGGCGATGTAGTCGTTGCGCACGAACCCGGCCGGGTTCACGACGTCGACGTAGTTCTGCGGTGCTACGGTCGCGACCGCGAGGGTGGTCGCCGTCGTGGCCCCGGTCCGAACGCGCACCGACGTCAGGCCGCCGGTGACGTTCCAGTGCGGAGAGAACTGGCTCGGGAACGTCTCGCCCGCGGCGGAAGTTGCGACCCCAAGCCGCTCGAGCTGCACGAGCATGGGCACGTTCACCGTGTACGGCTGCGGACCGGTCAGGGCCGCCGTCGGGATCGTCGTGCTGAGCAGCATGTTGTAGTTCGCGGTCGGGCCGGAGATCACCAACGAAGGGTTGCCCACCGCCGACGGCAGGAGCTCCGCGCCGGCGTCGTTCCGCAGCGTGAACGTGATCTCGACCTTCTCGCCCGGATCGACCGTGCCATCCCCGTCGTCGGCCCCGCTCTCGACCAGGCTCGTGATGTCGATCACGGTGCCGGCGTCGAACGTCGGATCGAGCGTCGGGTGCAGGTGCGCCAGGTCGGTCGGCAGGAGGCTCGGTCCCGGCACGCCCGTCGCCGGGTGGCACAGGATGCAGTTCGAGTCGTTGGCGACGGCCGGCATCGTCTGACCGTTCGACGTGTAGGGGTTGCCCCAATCGATGTCGTCGTGGCAGGAGCCGCACGTGGCGCGGCGCGGCTGCGCGAAGGCCAAATCGCCCTGCGACGGCGCCGTCAGCGGCCCCGTGTCGCCGTCGGGATCGCCGTGGCACACGATGCAGTTCGAAGGACCGGTGCGGATCGCGTCCTCCTTGGCCTTGTTCTCGGCGCTCAACGCGCTGTAGCCCAGGTCGCGCGGCGTGGGGACCAGCCCGTGCGGCCAGGCCGGGAACGCGACCTGCGAGTAATCGTGCGTGCTGCTGGCGATGATCTCATAGAGCGTCGGCGGCGCCGTGTAGTCGCGCGACCCGTCCGGGTTCGTGCCCACGCCCAGCACCGAAGGCAGGTGCCGTCCCGAGTGGATCTTGTGGACCATGACCTTGAAGTCGATCGAGGTCCCAGTCGGCTCGGCCCGGTCCTCGGCGCCGGTCGTGTGGCACAAGAGGCACAGCGTGACGGCGTGGCGCGACCCGCCGTGCGCCTGCAGGTCGACGTGGCAGCGGTTGCAGTTCTCCTGCTTGACGACCTGGCGCGAGTCGACACTGCCCGTCGTGCCGATCACGAAGTCGTGCACGACGTCGCCCGAGTCGGACTTGTTCGCGCCGTCGAGCGTGTAGCTCCAGCGGACGTACAGGCCCAGCGTGTACGTGCCGTCGAGCAGGCTCTCGCCGCTCAGCTCGCCGTCGTCCAGGTCGAACTGTGACGAATCGTTGAGCGGCGCGAGGTACGTCGCCGGGATCGGCGCCGCGAGCGTGTAGCGGTACGAGCCGTCGCCCAGCGCCACCGCCCCGGTGACGACGTCCGCGACCTGCGCGATCACGCGCTGGTAGTTGTAGGTCGGACCGGACACGAGGGCGCGACCCGACGAGAACTCGGTCAGGTCCCAGTCGCTGCCGTCGTCCTTCGTGACGCGGAAGAAGACGCTGATCGCGTCGCCCGGCAGGAAGCGGCCACCCGGCCCCGAAGCGCCGGCGAGGGCCGTGACCGCGACGTGGATGCCGGGCAGGTTGTCGCCCTGCTGGAGGTTGCTGACGGTCTCGTCGCCGCTCCCGGGAGGACCCTGCGGCCCCGTCGCGCCATCGTCGCCGGAGCAGCCGGCCAGCATCAGGCCGGCAGCCAACCCCACGGCGGCCAGCTGCCGCGTTGCGACCCGACCGAAGAATTGGAAGTTGCTGCTGCGCGTCGTGCTCGACATGGGGAGGGCCTGTTTCGCTGGATGTCTTTCAAAGGTGGCAGCTATTGCAATTGCTGCCGTCATCGACGTGAGGCATGGAGGGCCGAGTGCCGCCGGGCACGTGGCACTGCCGGCAATTCATCGCGGGCGAATGTCCCGGAGGCTTGGGAGGCGCCAGAGCGTGGCTGGGCGTGCCGCTGTGGCACGCGGAGCAACCCTCGTTCTGGAGAGGTTGGTGGCAGCCGAGGCAGTGTGTGTTGCGTGGCGAGCCGAAGTTGCCCGTGTGGTTGCGCGGCTGCGTGTCGGCGTGGCAACTCGAGCAAGTATCGGGCCGGTGACACGTCGCGCAGTTGTCGCGGTCGAGCTGCGCGGCCACTCCGTGCCCCACGCGCCGCCACTGGTTCGTGTGGTTCTGAGGCGGCGTCGTCAGGTGGCACGCGGCGCAGTCCGTCTCCTTGTGGCACAGCTCGCAGCGATCGACCGAGCTCTGCGCGCCGGCGCGGCACACGCTGCCGTGCACGCGCTGCCAGTTGCCACCGTGCGTGGCGGGCTTCACGTCGGCCAGGATCGTCGGGTGGCACGTGGCGCAGTCGTTCGCGACGTTGCGCTCGGCGTGACAGGCCATGCAGCCGTCCATCCGCGCAGGCGGCAGCTCGAGCGTGTCCTCGTTGCCTTCCACGGCGGCGTGGCAGGCCGAGCATTCGAGGCCGGCTTCCACGTGCCGCAGGTGCGGGAAGACGATCGCCGCTCCGACCGCGCCGCGCGCCGTCGCGCGGAACTGCTTGCCCTCGAAGAGCGACTCGACCTTGCGCTCCGGCGGCTTCTCCGCGTCGAGGTCGGCGTGGCACAGGCGGCAGGCGCCGACGCCGGGCAGCCCGGGCTCGTCGGCCAACTCGGCCGCCTGGTGGCAGTCGGTGCAGCCGAGCTCCTGCTCGGCGTGCACTTTGTGGCTGAACGTGTAGCTGCGGCGGATGACGCCCGATCCCTCGAACAGCACGCAGCCGGCCAGGGCCACACAGATCACGCCCAGCGCCAACGCGCTGGCCGCGCGCCGATCGAGGCGTAGCCTCAGAATCGCCATGTCGCCTCCGCGCGGATCTGGTGGTAGTCGTCGAAGTCGTCGTCTTCGTAGTCGTACGCGATCTGGAAGGTCCAGGCCGTGCCGACCTTGCGGCGCACGCGCATGTACCAGACGCGCACGTCGTCGCGCTCCAGGCCCTGCGCGACGTCGAACTTGTAGAGCGCGTAGGACGAGCCGGCCGACGCGCGCCAGGTCGTGTTCGGCGACCACGTCAAGTCGGCGCCCCACGTGCGGATGTCCTGCTCGTCGCTGTCCCAGGTGTCGCCGGTCAGCGAGAAGTCGAGGCCGCGCGCGCCGATGTCCGTGAGGATCAGCGTGGCGAAGGCGCGCTCGTAGCCGTGGTTCAACCGGCTCTCGTCCTCGCTCTCGTCCAGCTGCCGCAGGTTGCCGCCCAGGTCGAGGCGCAGGTCGTCGCTCAACGCCTTCGAGACGAGGAGCCGGTACTCGTCGAACGGCTCGTACTGCTGCAAAGTCGCGTAGAACGGGTCGAATTCGTAGGCGAAATCGGCCTGGGGATTGAGGAGCCGGTACCACGACGCCTGCACGAGCAGATCCCCGTCGCCCTCGTTCCAGGTGGCGCGCAAGCGCACGTCGCGGTCCTCTTCCTCGAGGCGCGCGTAGCCGGCGTCGAGCAGGAGCTGCGTGCCGACGCGCTGCCACAGCGAGAGCGCGACCAGGTCGTCGTTGAAGTCCGAGGTCTCGGCCTCCTGGTGCACGTACATCCAGTCGGCGCGCACGCGGCCGCCCTTCCAGGGCTGCGCTTCGGTCCACGCGCCCGCGATCTGGTCGCCGATCGAGGTCGCGTCGTACAGACGGACCGGCACGCCGCCGTACGCTCCGGCCACGATCTTCGCGTCCCCCAGCGGATGCGACTCGACGCGCAGGCCGTCGAAGTGCGCGAACTCCGGCGTCGCGTAGTCGATCTGACGGCCGGCGCGCACGCGAACCGGTGCGTCGAAGGGTCGATCGAAACCCAGCGACGCCTCGTAGAGGTCCAGGTGCGCGGAGTCGCCGTACGTGTCCTGCAGGCTCCCGAAGACCTGTTGGGATTCCGCGTCGCCCTGACCGTCGAGGTCGACGCTCAGACGCGCCAGGAAGTGCGCGGTCAGGCGATCGCTCTCGGCGTCACCGACGTCGACGGCCAGCACGCCGTAGGCGTCCTGGTCGTGCGCGTCCCCGCTGCGGCGCAAGCGCCAGCGACCCAACAGGTAGCCGTGGATCGCGAGCGCCTCGTCCTCGTGCGCGACGGGCGGCGCGTCGAGGGGCGCGAGAGCGGGAGTCACGTCCGCAGGCGCGAGAGCGGGTGTCGCGTCCGCAGGTTCGGTGCCGGACGCAGCGGCGGATTCGGTCACTGATTCCGTGCCGGGTTCAAGGCTGGACTCCGTGCCCGATCGAGTTTCGGGCTCAGCCGTGGTCGCGCTCACGGGCCCTTCGACTGCCGCGGAATCCGGCGCAGCGACGAGAGCGGGCTGCGCATCCGGCTCGAGAACCGCCGCGCGATCCGCGGGCGGTTTCGGATCGGACGCGCCGGGGGGCGGCGTCGATCGGCAGGCCCACGCGCCGGCGAAGATCATCACGAACGCTCCGGACAGGAGGAATCGCGTGGTGAAGGAGCGCTGACTTGTCGATCCGCTCGAACCATCCAGGGGTCCAAGGGACACAGCCTGGAGTGTGCACTTCGCGCCGCGCGCTGTCGCAGCGAATGTGGGAATGGGGCCAGGAGCGGGAATAGCGCCCGTGGCGCACCCCAGGATCGTGTTGCACGGCGTCGCGTGACCTCGGCGCCGTGCAGCGAACTATCCGCCGCGGGGCCGAGCGTCTACCGTGCAGGGTCGATCCACCCCGAGCTCACGGCGAGCAGGAGCGCGATCGCCACCTGCGCCGGCGAAACGTCGTCACGCGGGCGCCGCGCATCGACGGCCAACACCATGAGCTCGAACACGCCATCCGCAGGACCCACACCCGCACGCGATGCGCGACCGTTCTTGGTGCTGCTCACCAGCCACTGGGTCAGCCTGATCGGCGTCGTGCTGATCCTGACGGCGCTGGCCACTTGGCTTTTCCTGCTGCCGCTGCAGATGCGCGGCGCGACCGACAACCCCTACCTGGGTCTCCTGGCGTTCGTGGCCGTGCCGATCGTGCTCTTCGCCGGGCTCGGGCTCGTGCCCCTGGGAGCCTGGCTCGCGCGCCGCAACGTGCGCACGCGGTTTGCTGCCGTCGTCGACAAGAAGACGGCCTGGACGCGCTTCGCGCTCACGTTCGGCATCGCCTCCCTGATCAACCTGGGTGTCGGGACGCAGATCACGTACCGCGCCGTCCACTACATGGAGACGACGCAGTTCTGCGGCTCGTGCCACGTCATGGCGCCGGTGTCGAGCGCGCACGACGACTCGCCGCACTCCCAGATCGCGTGCACCGAGTGCCACGTCGCCGGCGGAGTCAGCGGCTGGGTCACCAGCAAGATGAGCGGAACGCGCCAGCTGGTCGAGGTCATGACCGACTCGTATCCCCGGCCCATCCC
>Ga0163152_10007740_pt1 | contig 11656 bp, 6 predicted proteins | sample OliLakLV19MP8IB2_FD_148635 | JGI IMG/M metagenome (GOLD analysis project Ga0163152, IMG submission 148635) | Freshwater microbial mat bacterial communities from Lake Vanda, McMurdo Dry Valleys, Antarctica - Oligotrophic Lake LV.19.MP8.IB-2 | ecosystem: Environmental > Aquatic > Freshwater > Lake... | reverse complement strand
GGTCGCCATTGCCTGCGAGGTCGAGGTAGATGCGGCCCGCTCCCTTGGAGCTGGGCACGTGGATGGCGATAAGGCCGTCGTCGGTGGCGCCGTTGGAGTTGATGTCGAGGGCTTGGCCGTCCTCGGCGTTTTCAAACGGTTTTTCAGAGAAGATGGTCAGGCGCGCGCCGCTTCCGGGACGGGTGAGGATGCCGCGCAGTTCGTCGCCAACCTTCACGGGAAGGTCTTTGACCGTCTCGAATTTGTCGGCAAGAGGACGCTGCTGCGTCGTGGACGGCGGCAGATACTCGGCGGTGATGAGGAGCTTGTCTTCAAGCGTCGCGTCTTTTTTGATTTCAGCCTTGGTGGGCGTGCGGACTGCGAATTTCGCTTTCTCGGAGAAAAAGATGTTTCCTTCTCCGGTAAACTCTTTCATGTAGACGATGCGGTTGTTGCCTTCGGCGTTCTCGAAAGCAGGGTGGTTGTAGGTGACGCCAGTGTCGGTGACGCCCACCATGACCGAGCTGCCGTCGATCTTTGCACCGGGGATGTCGCGCGCAACGGCCTCTTCAAATTCCTTTATTCCGATGCGCAGAAGGCCACTGTAGCTATTCTTGTCGGTGGAAATGATGCCGGCGTCTTTCAGCTCGGCATTGAGGGCGGAGGAGAGCTCGGCCACCTTGCGCTGATCGTCTTGCGTGTAGGCAACCGGGTTGAGCATGACAGTGCGCGTGAGGCCCTTGACCGAAGCAAGGTTCGCAAAGTCGCCATAGGGCATCAGGAAGCGGAAGTAACCGACTTCTGGAATGCTGCGCAGACCGATGAGTTTGGTTGAGGAGCGCACGGCCTTGAGGGCGGCGTTGATCTCTTTCTGAACGCGCTCGACTTTTTCGTCGGCACTTGCGGAGGCCGCTTCACCTTCTGTGAGGATGCGCGCGTAAGACGTGTCGGCGAAAGTGCCTTCGACCGTCATGTACGGCACGCCGCCGAAGTAGGTGAGGGCCACGAGGCGGCCGTCGGGAAGTGCCGCAGTCTGCGCGCCGGATGTGATTTTGGGCAGTGTGCCTGCAGGGATGAGCACGCCGCCTTTTTCCGTGGTCGGTGCATCGGTGCGTGCGGAAACGGGCGCTTTGTTTTCTGGCGAGGCACCGCGGGACGAGCCTTTGGAGCAGCCGAGCAGTGCCACGGCAAGACCCAGCGAGGAAAGGCCGGTCGCAGTGAGCGCACGAGATTTGGACGACAGAAGACCACCACGCATTGCAGCGTACATAACACCCCCGATATATGGTTTTACTGGAACGACGGAGCGCGCGGGAAAGAACTTTCCCGCGGAAGCAAAATGATAGGCGAAATCTTCCCAGATTTAAGTCAGGAAAGTTGGCCTGTCAACCAGTTTTTGGGAATGTACTAGCGCAAGGGCGCGAACCAATGGAAAATCTTTGGCCTTGTCGCGGGGGACTGGGAGTCGCAGCCCGCATGCAGAATTCGCAAGGTCACTTCAGCGGAATTTCGCCACCGACGTCTCCGCGCTGCTGTTGCGCGTAGGAACGGATACGATCCGCCGTTTCTGCGTCGGGAGCGCCAGAGGAGAGCGAATCTTCGGCCTGGGTCGCGAACGATTTGCTGTCGGCCGATAGGCGGCCACTGCCAGATTTCACGAGCGCGCGGATAGGCGTGACTTCTTTTGGATCGAGCGTGGGTGGCAGTTCGACTTCGAGGAGTTTGCCCGCGAGCAATTCCGCGAGTCGAGCGGTTTCGTAGTAACCCACCGAGCAAAGCTCCAATCCTGGCACTTCACAGGGGGCAAGGTAGAGGCCCTTGATGCGGTCATAGCGTTTCAGCAAGCCATCAACGGCCTTGCGCAGATCCGCTTCGCGCATCGGGTCGACATCTTTGACGTCGCGCGCTTCGAGTCGAGCCAGCGAGAATTTTGCCCTGGCAAGCGTCTTGAAGCCATCCTGTGAAGCGGGCTTGAGGTCGAGCACTCGCGTGATCATCGCGCGGGCGTTGGCCTCCTGCGAGAGGCGCATGAACACCTCGATCATCTGCGCGCGCGCCCAGATCTCATCGTCAGGATTCTTCGACATTTTGATAACCCGGTCGTACGCGGCGAGCGCTTCGGTGGACTTGCCGTACTTGAACTGCATGTCAGCAATGTCTTTTGCTATCTTCACCTTCTCTTCGTTCGATCCGGATTCCTTCAGGTGCGTTTCGTAAGCGGCGATGGCGCTCGAGTAGCGGCCGAGGCCTTTGTGCATTTCGGCGGCTTTTATCCATGCCTGGCGCTGCCTTCCTTCGGCGGAATACGCGCGTGCGAAGGCTTCGTAGTGGTTGGCGGCGCGGAGCATCTGGCCGATGCCCTTGCTCTGCTCGGCGGCCTGCCAACGTGTTTCCTTGGCGTACCCGGATTTTGGATAGGCACCGAGCAGGCGTTCCATCGTGCTCACGGCCAGATCGACCTTCTTGGCAAGAACGTAGTTGCGCGCCGCGGTGTCGAGCGCCGTGTCGGCCTTTTTACTGTTCGGGAATTCTTTCTGGAACGCAACGAACTTGTTTGCCGACGCCTCGTACTGCTGATCCGCGGCGAGCGACACCGCCTGTTCGTACACGGCGATTTCCACGAGGCCGCGCAGGTCAGCGTGTCGTTTGTCCGACGGACGGATGCGCTTGGATTCGGCCAGGCGTGCGTATTTTTCCACGCCCGCCCAGTCCTTGTTTCCTTGCGCGTCGGTGAGCAGGTACGACATGCCTCCCGCTGCGTATTTGCTGCTGGGAAAGCGTCCGAATGCGTCATCGAAACGCGCACGGCCCGGGGCTGCGCTGCCTGAGTTGTGCGTAAGGTAAGCGCCTTGGTAAATGCTGCGCTCGGACTCGTCTCCGCGCACGAGTGGAGCGAGTTTGTCGAGCGTGGCCACATAGGGCGTGAGCACTTCGACGTTGCCTGCGGCCTTGCTGCGGCGCGCGTACGAGGGTTCTGGAGAAATGCCAAGGAGCGACTCACGCGCTCGCGCCGAAAAACGCAGTGCGGCAAGTTTCACGTCGGGGCGTTTTGATGCCGCGGCAAGCGCGTCACCACGGGCGGCCGTGTCTGAGGCGCGCTTGATGCGCCACAGGCCATCGACCACACGCAACGACCAGTCTTCATTTGCACCGTACGAAGCAACGGCGGGAGCGAACAGGTCGTGCATGCGCACGAAGCGATCGACGTTCTCCCCATTTGCGCCTTTTTGGACAAAGCCCCAGAGGAGATTCTGCGTTGCGACAGCGCGCGGCTCGACTCCTGGAGTCTTCAGGCCGCTTTGCAGATCGGCAATCCGCTTCCACTGACTTTCGGTGGAAAGGGGATCGCGCGAGGCAAGCGCGATGTCGAGCACGCGAAATTCGATTTTCGCTTTGAGGTCTGCGGTCAAATCGCCAATCTGGAGGATGTCGGCGTAACTGCGCATGGCGCGTTGGGGTTGCTTTGTGATGGCGCGCAGGGCGACCTGTTCGACGTAGTAACGGGCGGCGTCAGTGAGGCCAAGACTCTGCAGTGAGGCCACCAGATCCGGGTCGGCCGCATCGGGACGCTGGCGCAGAGCGGACTCCACCATTTTTGCTGCGCCGCGCTGGCTCACGGGGCCAAGGCCACCATCCGGTGTGCGGATGGCGCTGCCTTCCTTTGCCGCTTCTTCATAGGCAAGGGTCGCGCGCGGAGAGTTCGCCTTGGCGTAAGCTTCAGCCTGAAAGAGTTTGAATGCGGCACGCGAGGCCGCATCGACTTCCTGTTCGAGTGCGGCATCAATGCTGCCGAACGCACCCTTGTTGCGTCCTGCCATGGCATCCCAGGCCACCCCGACCATCATCACGCGGCGGCCGTCATCACTCTTGTCCTGGCGGACGAAAGCGAGCGCCTCACGCGCTGCGCTGGGATCGCCAATCTTGATGCGCGAGATGAGCTGCGTGGCCTTCCAGTGGCCACGTGCGTCGTTTGTCGGAAACTGACGCAGCATGTTCGTCGTCACCGTGACGAGTGACGAACGCAGGGTTTTGCTGAAGTGGTTGAGGTCGGTGTAGTTGGGATCCGTCAGGCCGAGGCCGCGGATATTTTCGAGGTAAAGGCACTGCTCTTCGTAGAGACGCGCAAGGTTCGCGCCCACCTGTGCCGCCTGCGGCGAGCCGGGCTTCTGCAAACGGAAGTCTGATTCCGTTTGACGGATCTGGGCGGCGCGTGTGGCAGCCGCTTGCCGCGTGAAGTTCATCTCGCCCGTGATGGCCTGATCGCGGCCCACGAAATCGCCGGCCATCCACGCGGGTGGAGCCACAGGCGCGCGGAACAGGGGCGCAAAACCCGCCGCCGGAGCAACGGCCCGCGTGTCCATGACAGGGGCTGCGGCCTTGCCTTTGCGCTTCTTGTTGGCTTTGGCGACCGCGCCTTTCTTCGGCGCTTTTTTGGCAGCCAGAGAGACCTCCGCGTAGGCCATCGTGGGCGCTGTCAGCGACGCTGTGGTCAAGCACAGCAGGCCGATGGAAAGGGAGAAGAAAAAGGCCTTGGTCTTTGTTTGCATGGGCGAACTCCCGATGGATACGTGTCCACTGGGGTATCGGTGCCGATCGCATTTTTTTGAGGGAAAGCGGGCCTGAATGGGGGCTTTTAGACGCTTTGAGAATTGGCTGCGCGCAAAAGCTGGAGCGCTTGCACAAAGTCCTCCGGTGGTTGCGTTTCAAAGGCAAGCACCTCTCCCGTGCCAGGATGAGTGAACGACAAGAAAGCGGCATGCAGCATCTGCCGGTTCGCAAACTTGCCGAGTGCGGCCCAGAGCGCCTTGTGCCGTGTCAGTGCGGCGTGCGGCGATCCATACAGGGCATCACCGAGAAGAGGGTGATGGATGTGCGTGAGCTGCACACGGATCTGGTGCGTGCGTCCCGTGTGCAGACGGCATTCCACAAGCGCCGCCGCGTCACCGGCGAAAGTTTCCATCGTTGTGAAAGTCAGGCGCGCGCGCTTGCCCTCGCCTTCCCCCAGCACGGCGTAACGCAGGCGGTTGCGTGGATCGCGGCCATGCCAGGTGTCGAGGGTGGCGCTGCGCGGTTGGGGCGCACCGTAACAGAGAGCAAGGTAACGACGGTCCTGGGCGTGGGTGGCAAACTGTCTCGAGAGTTCCGTAAGAGCGCGCTGAGACTTCGCGACAACCATGACTCCGCTCGTGTCGCGATCCAGCCTGTGGACGATACCCGCGCGTGCGGGCTCACCAAGCGTCGGCAGGGTGGCACCGCAATGGGCGAGGACTGCGTTCACGAGCGTTCCGTCGGGAACGCCCGCGCCGGGGTGCACCACTAGCCCCGCGGGCTTGTTCACCACGAGCACGTCCGCATCTTCAAACAGGATGTCGAGCGGCAGGGTCTGCGCCTTGGGCGTGGCGTGTGCATTGTTGGCGTCGGGGGCATCAAGGAACGTCAGATCGATTTCGACGGTATGGCGGGGCTCAACGCGAAACGAGGGTTTGACGGATTTGCCATCGACGCGCACGAACCCTTTTTCGATCAGGCGTGCAGCGAAACTGCGTGAGGCCACTGCCTCCACAAGTCGCGTGACGAACACGTCAAGCCGTGTGGGTTCGGGAAGTGCTGTGCCCTCGATACGCAAGTTGCTCTCTTTTTCCTTACACGGGCCCGCGGAAATAACGCGCGCGGAGCTGTCCGCGGTAATTGTCGGTGAGCAGATCGGCGAGCTCCAGGCGCTCGACTCCAATGTACTTGAGGACCGACACAACGAAGCCACGGTAATACACGGGAGCGGGCAGGCGGTCGAATGCATCCTCCTCGATGGCGGCAAGCTGTTCGAGCGGAATGCGGATGCGTTGGCAGAGTTCTCGCTCACTCACGTCGGCGGCCAGGCGCAGGGCGCGCAGCAAAGCGCCATTGGCGGGGGCAGACTCGATGAGTGCACGCAGGCGCTCGGGCAAAGTCTCGTCGTGCGTCGCTTTGCAGACCACGTTCACCACGAGACGTTCTTCGCCGCCGATGACGGTTCGGATCGTGCGCGCAGGCGTGACGTTGATGGCCTTGCCGATGTGCGAGGTGCGAACGGCTGGAGTGGCACCCGCTGAATGGGGAGTGCGCGTGAGTGGAGCAGGGGTTCCCGGAGGCGCATCGGACGGCCGCGTTGTATTCGCGTTGGCTGTGGTCTGTGCGGCCACGTAAGCGGAAAGTCGCGAACCAGGCGTGTGCACCGGCGCTGCGGATGGGGCGCGCGCAGCCTGCGGCATGCTCGATGCTGAAGACACGGCCGCTCGTGGCGCGACATGTGGCCCTTGGGACACGGATCCCAAGGCGGCCTTTGCCATCACAGGAGCGGCAGCCTGTGCGAGCGCTTCGCGAAGCTCGGGAATGTCAAAAGGGTCCTCGTCCGCGGTCTGCGCGTTTTGGGAGGAGGCGGACCCGGCTGCCAGGGTTTCGAGTGTCGCGAATGGCAGCGCAGCCAAGTCCTCTTCGTCGCAATCGGTGTGACGGGAGACGGGAGTGGCCGCGCGCGCGAGCGCTGGATGGGCTGAGTGAGCAGTGAAGTGCACGACGTTGTTCTGCGTGAAGGAGAGCGAGTCCGCCGTTTCAGCGCCCAGGCCTGGCAGGAGAACCGCGGACACAGCCTCGTTTTCGCCGTCGTCCTTTGGCACGGCCGCACGCGCCAGCAATTCGCGGTAGGCCCACTCCACTTCGGCAAGCGTCGCGCGCAGAGGCGCATCGGGACTTGCAGCCTGGCCCGCGTCGGCAAGCGTACCTGTTTGCGAGGCGCGCGCTCTGGCCACCTTGTAGCCTCGACGGAGATCCTCAAGCGTCGGCTCCGCATCGGTGCCGAGAATCTCGGCGGGTTCGCGGGTCTGTTTGGGCAGTCCCTGCATGCTGGCTCCCTGAGTCATTGGCAAATGCGTCCTTTCGGACCGAGGCCCGCGCGAACGTCAGCGCGCGATGCCCTGGATGCCGCCGTTTGTGGTGGTGGCCGGCAAAAACGCGCGCGAAATGGAATCGGCGATCTCTTGCAGGCTCTGCGCAACCGCGCTGTCGGGGTAGTCTATGCACACGGGGCGGCGGCTGCGCACGGATTTCCACACGGCGTCATCGTACATCGTGGTGCCGATAAACTCTGCATTGAAACCAAAATAGCGCTTGCAGATCTGGGTGATGGACGTGCCGATGTCGGAGTCACCCTTGGTGCGCACCTGGTTCATCACCACGCCAAGCTGAGTCATCTGCATGAGTGAGAGGATCTTTTGGCCCACCTCGGGATTCTCGAGGGCAAATTTCTGGAGTTGGTTGAGGGGCGGAATCGGGATCTTGGGGTCACCGAGCGAAGCGATGAGTGCGTCGGTTGCCTCTTCCTGGCGGATGGCTTTCACCACGCTTTGGAGTTTGCGAAACAAAACGCTCTTGAGGAACACGTACGCGTTTTCGATACTCGTGGGTTCGGGCACGACAACCACAATCCCCGCGTGCGAGAAGATAAAGAAATCGAGAGTGTTGACGTGCGTTCCGGCGCCGAGATCGAGAATCACGTAGTCGGCGTCGAGGCGCTGGAGCTTCGAGATGAGCTTTATTTTTTGCACGGAGTGCGGACGCACCTGCTGCCAGAACTCCTGGCCGCCGCCGTAGAGCGTGAGGCCAGGGACTCCTCCCGACACCGCCACGTCTTCGAGGGAGTCCACCTGACCGCTCACGAAATCAAACAGGCCGACCTTCGGGCTCGGCACGCCGAGGCACGTGTGCAGGTTCGCACTGCCAAGGTCGAGGTCGACCAGTGCCACCTTGTAGCCGAGCTTTGTGAGGCACACGGCCGTGTTGGCAGAGAAGAAGCTCTTGCCGATGCCGCCCTTGCCGCCACCGATGGAGAGGATGCGGGGGCCTTGGCCGCTCGTGGTCATGTTGGATCCTTCCTTCGTCACGGGCCAGGCGGCAGCTGCGCCTTCCGTGAACCCGTTGTTACCTTGGCCTGCCGCATCCGGCCCTTGTCGATTGCTTGTTCCGTTGCCGCCCGTCACTCTGTGTCTCTGAGCCATCCGCGTGGTGAGGAGCGCATGGTTCGGCACGATGAAGCCTTGCCCGTTCCCGTTCGCCGTGAGCAGCACCGATTCTTGCGGCGCCTCAGCGGAAGGTCCCATGACCTGGGAAGGGTCCACGGCGGGGCGCTTGAACATGCCTTTCGAGATCGACGAGAACATGGGATTTGGGCTCCGTGTCTCTCGCGCGCCAACCCCAGCGGCCGGCGAGCGATGGACCTGAAATTATTCGACGCTCGACTGGATCATAACAAATCTGCGCCCGGCAAGGTCCGCGCTTGCTGGAATTTTGGCAAAGCGGAAGGAAATGCGTAGGCCGGACAGACACGCGGTAATCTTTTCCGACGGACTCGGGCCAAGTGGACCGACCATCAAAGGACTGGAACCTAACCTTGCGCCGTCCCCTCGGACCGGGAGCCTTTCCGCATGTCGAAATTCATCGAAATGTCGTCCGAGCTCCTGTTTCTCATCGTCGATGAGGGGCCGACCTTCCGAGAGGCGCTTGCGAATTCGCTCAAAACGCTTGGCTACCGCCGGGTGGTGACATCGATGGACGGCCTCGGAGCGCTGGCCACGCTGCGCGCGGAACAGGTGGGCTTCGTTATCTGTGAACGAAACCTGCGCAACTTTTCGGGGATCGAGCTGCTCAAGGAAATTCGCGAGTCGCCCGAATTCGCGCGCGTGCCCTTTATGATGATGGGTGGGGACATCTCCAAGGAGGACGTGCTCCTCGCGGCGGAGTTCGGAATCGACGGCTTTCTCAAGAAACCCTTCGTGGTCAAGGACGTCACCGCGCGCATCTCATCGTGCATGCAGCGTTACCAGGACGGAGAGTCCACCGAGGCGCGCTTTGAAGAGGCGCGTGAGTTCTTCATGAAAGGCAACTACAAGCAAGCCATCGATGCCTACAACAAGGTGCTCGAGATGTTGCCGCAGTCGGCACGCGTGCGTGTGGGCCTTGCGCGGTGCCACCGCTCGCTCGAACAGCTCGACAAGGCCGAGGCACTTCTCAAAGAAGCCGTCCGGGTGAACGACATGTACGTCCACGCCTTCCACGAACTCGGACTCGTGTACCTGCAGCAGGAGCGCATCGACGAGGCCATGGCGGCGTTCGACGCGGCCATCCGAATTTCGCCCTCGAACCCTGTGCGCTATGAGACGCTTGGCGACATCCTCATGCGCCGCAAACGCTGGGAAGATGCGGAACGTTACCTTATGGCGGCTGTGAAGCTCGAGCTCGTGTACCCTGAACTCTACGCGCAGCTCGGCAAATCGCTTTTCGCGCAGAAGAAGCTCGACAAAGCGGCGCGTTTCATCGCGAAGGCGCTTGCGGCGGAGCCTGACAACACGAGCTTCCTCAATTCCATGGGCATCTGCATGAAAGAAGCAGGCAAGCTGGAGGAGGCCATCGGGTATTACAACCAGGCCCTCAAGTTTCGCCCGCAGGACGTCAAGATCCTGTTCAACAAGGCCTTGTGCCTTCTGCAAACCGGCGAACTCGAGCGCACGCGCAAGACGCTCCTGCAAATTCTCAAGGTGGAGCCGACTTACGAAAAAGCACGCCTCAAGCTTGCGGAAGTCGAGCGCCTGGAAAAAGCTGCCAACGCGGGCAAAGGGGTCGCCTGAAAACACGCTGGTGCGGCCCGTGCTCCGCAAGGAGGATTGCGCATCATGTCGGTTGTCATGCAAGGCCGTTCGCTCTCGCCCACGAAAATGGAACTCATCCACACGCCCTCAGGTGCGCGCATCGTGACGAGCGCGCCGCTCGACAATGGTGGTGACGGCAGCAGCTTCTCGCCGACAGACCTGTGCGCGGTGTCGCTGGGTGCGTGCGCATCCACAATCATGGGGATGTACGCGCAAAAAAACGGCGTGGCGCTCGAGGTGTCCTTCGAGGTCCAAAAAGAGATGCGCGCCGCTCCCCGCAGTCTTGCCAGGCTCACGCTCGCTTACTCTTTGAAGACGGCCTGCGACGAAGAGATGTTTCAAAAGATCGTGTCGGAGGGCAGAACCTGTCCGGTGCGCCTCTCGCTTGCGCCCGAGGTCGAGGTGGTCGAGCGGTATGAGCGGGTGTCACCTTAAAACGTGATGTGATCCTTCGACACGTACACGGCCTGTGAACGGTCGATGCCACTGCATTTAAAATTCGTCCACAGCTTGTAGTGGTCGTTCACCAGAGCTTTTTCAACAAAGTACGCGCCTATTTCCTTGCCCGACACGTCGCACTTCTGAAAATCCTTGAGTTCGTCGAGTGCCTTGGGCTGTTCTTTGAGGACCGCTCCCATGGCACTTTTGCCCGGCACTTTGCATCGACCTCCGCACCGTAGCGCACGAGTGCGGCTGCCGGTATGCGGAGCTGGAAGGGCGGCTGGGCTTCCACGACGCACGCATCGAGGAGTTTCTGCGGGCAGCTGTCGTTTTGGCGCGTGTAGGCCGCGCTGAATGAGGTCTTGATGATCTCAAGTGCGTGGATGGTTTCGTTCACGGTGCGCAGTCCGACCGATGGGCGATCGTGAAAGTAACCGAAATTCACCACCTGATAGCTCGACGTTTTCAGGCCCTCCGCCGAGGGACGCTCGGGGTATCCGGGCGAAGGCTTGTACGGGCTTGCCTCCACTAGGCGTGCAAGTTCGCCAGGTGCCTGGGTGCGCACGGCGCGCTCCATATCGCGCAGGGCGGAGTCGACCATGTGGCAGCTCATGCAGTCCGTGGCAAAAAAGTCGACCTTCATGGGATCCGACACGATGAGTGCATCCCGATAGAACTCGCCTATCTTGCCGACGTGGGGTTTGATGTCCTCTCCCGCAGCTTTCGCCTTATCAATGGAGTCCATTGTCGAACTGAGGAAACTCGGCACCAGGTACTGCGCGACGTCCTTGACCACTCTGCTTTTGTTCGCCACGGGAGCGACTGGCGCCTGGTCGGACTTCTCGACATTTTTGCGCATTTCCTTGGCGACGATTTCCTCGGCGATCTCATCGAGCGGACGCGTGTCGCCAGCCTCGCGCTTTTGACGGACGCGATCGATGAGAGGCAGTCCGCTTCCCGCGGGAAGTGTGAGCATCTGGTAGTAGCCGTTGCCGAACGGAATGCGGGGGCGCTTGCCGTTCCTGCCCACTGTGGTCGACTTGGGATCGATCATGACCGCCGGGTTGGGGAGGTGCTGCAGCTTGCCGCCCGCCATGCGGCCCCCGAAGAACACCCAAGGGTTGTCAGACAGGTCGGTTCCCATGAATGCGAATGCCGTGAGGGTGTTTGCATGCCTGGTAACGAAGGCCTTGATGTCAGCAGAAGGGTTGCCTGCGAATTTGGCTCCGAGCATCTGAGCGGTGAGGCACGGATGAAGGCCGAGTGGGCGGTTTTTCGTGACGTCTCCGCAAGAGTCCTTGAATGCCTTGAGGTCCACGAGCGACGCCTTGAACTCGTCTTTGGTGAGCGAGTAAACGAGATGAATCGTGTAGTCGGACGTCTTCACGTGCGAGCCCATGTAGTCGGGTTTCGCAGGGTCAGCCAGTGCTCCACCCAGACTTTCCGCCGCGAACTCCGGATCGTAGTCCTTTGAGTGCACTGGTTGAGCGATGAGACGCAACTGTGGCTGGCACAGGACCTCATCGAAGGTCGACGGCGGCGCAGTCATTTTGCCCATC
>Ga0163152_10007737_pt1 | contig 11660 bp, 9 predicted proteins | sample OliLakLV19MP8IB2_FD_148635 | JGI IMG/M metagenome (GOLD analysis project Ga0163152, IMG submission 148635) | Freshwater microbial mat bacterial communities from Lake Vanda, McMurdo Dry Valleys, Antarctica - Oligotrophic Lake LV.19.MP8.IB-2 | ecosystem: Environmental > Aquatic > Freshwater > Lake... | reverse complement strand
TTATAAATCACTTATTTTCAGTATATTAACTAAAATATTAAATATTTGTTAAAAACAATTTTAAATTGCAAATAATTGATTATCAGTTATTTAAAAAATAATGAGTGCCTGAGTAGTTGCGACTCGCTATATAGGTGAATCAACCACACCAAAATCGTTATAAAACTAACACAAATTTCTGCCGTTGTTGGTGTTTTAGAAAAATTGGGTGTAACTTTGTTCTTTGGCTACACTTCGCTACTCAATTTTTACAACACCAATCACCACACGCGAAAGCTGCCTATTGTTGGTTTCGAAAAGTGCAGTATAAAACTGTGTGAGAAATAAATAGCTCGCCTGCACTTTTTTAAATACCAATAAAGCAGAGAATTTCAAGGCTTTTAACTAAAAAACAAAGTAAAAAACAAAAGGGGTTGCAATTTTTTTGCAAACCCTTTTTTGAAAATTTTACTATCAGCATCTTATGTTTGGATCACTCCTACATTATATCTTTTCTCTATTGGCGCGTGATTAGCCGCTTCGATACCCATAGATACGATGCGCCTTGTTTCCAACGGATCTATAATGCCATCAATCCACAGTCTTGCGGCGGCATAATAAGGCGAGGTTTGATTTTCGTAGCTTTGCGATATTTCATCAAGCAATTTGGCTTGGTCTTCAGGCGAAACTACTTCCCCTTTAGCTTTTCGTGAGGCGACTTGTATTTGCAAAAGGGTTTTGGCAGCCGATTTGCCACTCATAACGGCTATGCGCCCTGTAGTCCAAGCGTACATCAGGCGAGGGTCATAAGCTCGTCCGCACATAGCATAATTGCCTGCACCATACGAGTTGCCTATCACAAAGGTAAATTTAGGCACGACAGAATTTGCCATTGCGCTTACCATTTTCGCTCCGTCTTTGATGATGCCGCCATGCTCTGAGCGACTGCCCACCATAAAGCCTGTAACATCATGCAAGAACAGCAAAGGGATTTGTTCTTGGTTGCAAACCATCATAAAACGCGCCGCTTTATCCGCACTATCCGAATAAATCACGCCTCCCATTTGCATTTCGCCTTTTTTGGATTTGACTATTTTGCGTTGATTGGCTACAATGCCCACTGCCCAGCCGTCGATCCTTGCTCTTGCGCAAATGATACTCTGCCCGTAGCCTTCCTTATAAAGGTCAAGTTCAGAATTATCTACTAACCGCTTGAGTATATCCAGCATATCGTAAGGCTTCACGCGGTCATCAGGCAAGATGCGGTAAATCTCTTTCATGTCCAGGGCAGGCAAGGCTGGCTCGATACGGCTGAAGCCTGCTTTGGGACGCTCTCCCATTTTGTCAAAAGTGCGTTTTACAGCATCGAGAGCCGCTTGGTCGTTGGGGTATTTGTTGTCTGTAACGCCTGATATTTCGCATTGAGTAGTCGCGCCACCCAGTGTTTCTGCGTCCACGTCTTCGCCTATGGAGGCTTTCACCAAGAAGGGGCCAGCTAAAAAGATAGAGCCGGTACCTTCTACTATCATGGCTTCGTCAGACATGATGGGCAGGTAAGCTCCTCCTGCAACGCAGCTCCCCATGATGACCGATATTTGCGGAATACCCATAGCAGACATGTGTGCATTGTTGCGAAACATACGCCCGAAGTGTTCTTTATCTGCAAATATCTCTGACTGCAAAGGCAAGAAAATGCCTGCACTATCCACCAAGTAAACTACAGGCAATCGGTTCTCCATTGCTATTTCTTGAGCGCGGAGGTTCTTCTTGCCTGTGATAGGAAACCACGCGCCCGATTTTACGGTAGCATCATTTGCCAATACAATACATTGCCTGCCTTTGATATAACCTATCACAATTATCACGCCTCCTGAAGGGCAACCGCCTTCTTCTTCATACATTTCATAGCCTACGAATGCGCCCATTTCTACTTGTGGTGCGCCTTCATCGAGCAGGTACGCGATGCGTTCGCGGGCAGTCATCTTGCCTTTTTCGCGTTCCTTGGCTTGTTTTTTTAGTCCACCACCTTCATATACTTTTTGCAACCTTGCCTGCAAGAGGAAGGAAAGTTGTTTGTTGATGTCCTCGTTTCTATTTTGGTCTATATTCATGGCGTTTAAATCGTTTGCGGTGCAAAGGTAGCAAGGTTTTTTGATAAAACTACTTACCAATATGATTTCTGAAGCCTATGTTTTTAGATGTATAATAGACGCTTTGAAACTTTGTAATTTGATAACGACATTTTTCAATTAGTAAAGGCTTTCTAAGTACAGACAAGGCAGCCTTGTCTGTACAATTTGAGATGCTGCTTGTTTTCTCAAAAACATCTACAAATAAGGTGTGTCGTTGTCAAAATATCTCCAATATGGTTTACCTTTGCAGTATGTTAAAAACGATTGCATTATTTGGGAGTATCGGAGGAGGCGTGTTCTGCCTTTATTTTTGGGTTGTTTATGCCATTTGGGGCAATCCTTTCTTGGCTGAGCCAAAATCATTTGATTTCTTTATTTACCTGCTCGCAGTTGCAGGGAGCATAGCGTATTACCGTTATTGGGCGGTAGGCAAGGGCATCGGCTTTTTAAAAGGCTTCTGGATAGGCATTGGTACTACAGTAGTTATGGTGGTGGTGTCTATTTCGTTTGTTTATATTTTTACAACAAGCATCGCGCCCGACTCGTTGCAAGCCCATATCAAAGAGCGCGTAGCCCATTCGAATAAATACAAAGTTGAAATGATAACCAAATGGAACGAACAAATCAGCCAATTAAAAGAAAACCCAGACAAAATAACAGGGCAAAAATTATTCGACACTCGCTTGCTTAACTTCCAACAACTGGATGCAATGAGCATGGCTTTTGCCGAATTGGGCAAACTCTTGTTGGGCGGCATCGTCAGTTTGGTAGCCGCCATATTATTACGCAAATAGCCTATCGCCCACACGTATCTTTGTGGACACAATATTGACAAACCTCTATATCTGCAGTACGTTCAAACTTTTGGGCAGGGTCGAGCATGTTTTGAAGGATTTGGCTAAGATAATCTTCGGATACTTGTACATATTCGCGCAAATTATCAGGGAAAATGTCTGCCTTGTCTTTGTTATTCAGTGCCATAAATCCACCTTCGAGGTTGCGGAAACTATAAATGCCTGCCTGCAAATCCGTAGTTTCGTGTAATGTGTGTTCGCCTATTTGAATCGTTCCTTTTTCCAAAATTTGTTTGGCGATGATGTATTTGTATAGCCAAAGCTGGCGCACTTTGTCCTTCTTGCGGTCGTGAACGAGTTTTTCTAAGTCGTCTTGTGTGATTTGCAAGTCGTTTTTTTCGACCTTGCCTGTTTTGTAGTCAATGATGCGTACTTTTTGGCGTATTTTATCTATACGGTCTGTGCGCCCTCTCAACGTAACAGTGATTTGTTCATGCTCTATTTGCAAAGGAAATGTAACAGAAAGGGTTTGCTTAAGCATCAAGGCTTGGCCATCTATCGCCTCTATATTCTCGATAGCGAGGATATAGAACGGCTCGCGCTCTTGTATTATTTCGGCTATTTGGGCGTGTAAAAAAGCCTCGATGTTTGTGATAGCAGATTCTTTTACTATAAAATTCTCACCTGTAAGTTCATAATAAGCATACTTGCCTTCGAGAAATTTTTGCGTAACCCGTCCTTTGACAGTAGGCAAGATTTCCTCGATAGCGTCCACTTGTATTTGGACATTTTTGGTAGCAAGCTCGACATAAATATCCTCCAATACCTCGTGTATAAGTTCGCCCAGTTTATCGCGTCCCATATTTTCCTCTATGCGTGAAACGGCTATCGCCCTCAATATTTCATTGAAATAATATTGCAATGAGCACGCCACATACAAGTTAATTTGCGAAGGTGTAAGCCCTTCAGCAAACATAGCTTTCATTTTTTGGCGTATGTAGTCATCTTTTTCAATCTCGATGGGCAAGGGATTATCTACTGCGTCATTTCTGAACTTTGCATTCAGGGTAGTGTAATTGATGAGTTTGTTTTGGCGCACCAAATCATTGGCAATTTGGAGTATGAAACGGCTTTTCTCCTTGCCTCCGTAAGTATCCGAAGGCAATACATGTACTAGAGCGACTTGCTTGGCGCGTTGCAAAAGGCGATAAAAATGATAACTCACTACCGCATCTTGCTCATGATAAGTCGGGATATTGTATGCTTTGGCTACATCTACAGGCAGGAAAGAATTATGCTTTTTGCTGCGTGGCAAAACGGTTTCGTTTACTGAAAGGATGATCACATTGTCATAATCCAAATTGCGTGTTTCCACAATGCCCATTACTTGCAAGTCCGTGTCTTTTCGGCTATCAAAGTCGAATTTTGTTTCTCGAAATGCCTGATACAAAAAGACGCGAAAAGTCCGCATATCAATAAACTTTGGCTTCTTTTCTACAAAAAACCGCAGTTGCTTCAATATCCGTTTGAATTCTTTGAAGTAAGCGGCTTCAAAATTACTTTCTTCATGGTAAAGTATGCTCAAAAGCTCCTCCAATCCTTCCACGATTTCCAAAGTATTGCGCCAACGCCTAAACAATACTTCGAAAAGCGGTTTCATTTCTCGGGCTATTTGCGTACAATATTCTAAAGTTTCCGCATCTTGTACGCGCGCTATAAACTCCTCCGTATTGATAACATCCAGCATTTCTTGCAACCCAATAAATGGAATATTGGCGCGTGTAAGGTGTATGACAAGTTGCAAAAGATAAGACGCAGTATTTGGTTTTTTGTCGACAGTTTCTTGCAACTCCTCTGTGTTTTTCTTGGCTATTTTCCTTTCAAACTGCCTCAAAAAGGTATGGTTTAATAAGCGAAATACTGTGCGGTGATTGAATTTTATGGTGTCTGTTTCTTTGTTGCGAATAATCATTTGCTGTTGCTCAAAAAGCGTGTCCACCATAGTAAAAAGGGAAGAGTCTTTGAGCGAAAGCCCGATGGTGATATTCGCTCCCGCGTATGTTTCGTCAAGCGAATGAAGCACAGGCATCAGCAAGTGCTCGTCTGCCAATACCAGCGCGGTAGCAGGCAAGACAGGTTTAGCGTCAGCTGTTTTAGGCGCGATAGTCCAATTTTTAAGGAGTTGATTGGCTACTTTGCCCTGCATACTTGCATTGGCTACACTCAGCGCAACTATTTTCTTAGCACTTTTTAGCAAGTTATCTCCTTGAAAATGCCAATTCGTGCCTGCCCAACGCTGTGCGTATTGGCGCATAAAAAAGCCTGCCTTGTTCTCTGTATCCGTTTGTAAGTAATATTGGTCAGCGTCCCATATAATTTCTGCTTTATCGTCTTCATGCAACACTTTAAAGATGCGCTCTTCGGCTTGGCTAAGCGCGTTGAATCCTACAAATATAAAATATTGATAGACAGGGTGTTGCGCAAGAATAGTTTCCGCATTTTCTGCCAAATGTCGATACAACATACCTGCATAACCCTGCCCTTGCGCAAAAAGCCTTTCACGCAAAGCGTGGTAAACCTCCTCTAAGTTTTCCCACAATTTAAAGTATTCTTGGATACGTGGCGTAGCATTTTCGCTGGATAGTTTCCAACGCTCCATGTTTTTGATGTCTTTTAAGTTTTCGAAAAGCTCATGCACAGGTACAAGACTCCTATCAATAATATCAAAATCTTTCAACAATACATAACCCCATCCTGTAAATTTATCCAGCTTCAATTCCTTGTCTATTTGGCTAAAAACATCAAAAAGCTCAAGCAACTGCATCACTGAAACCGTATTCTCCAACCCAGAAAAGGCAGCAACAAACTCATCTATAGGCAAAACTTCAGGCATGACTTCTACGCCATGTTTTTTGAGGTAACCCTTCAATACGCGCCCACTGCGGGCGGTAGGCAAGACTAAACAAGTGTGTGTAAGGCGGTGTTGATGGCTTGTCGCTATGTATTCAGCGCACTGTTCGAGAAAAGAAAGCATTTTAAAATGTATAGATACACGCAAATATACACTATAAAAACTACCCTACAAAAAATACATAGTAAATTATCTTTAGGCTTCAATTAGTTTAGTTGTCTGTTGTTAAAAAACAAAAAACTGCAACTGCAGCCAAATTTCGCTTCTGCGTTGTTTTTCAGCGCGCCCGTCTATATTGATACGTCCATAACCAACACTTTCGTAGGAAAGTTTTACGGTGCTGTTATAGCCTGCAAAATAGTAGCCAATTCCGCCTCCTATACGTTGGTTGCTCATCAAAGTATTCATACTATTTAGTGCCTCTTTTGTGGCATTGGCAGGCAAGTTAAATTGCTGGCGCGTCCCTTTGACAAGCTGATTTTCATATTTTATGTATGGTTAGCGTAAATTTTTCCGTTGCAAAGTGGTAATTTTTGTAAAAAAACAAACCGGAAAGTGTCTAATTGGCTTTAATACGCCTCTGGTCTATATGTTCTGCAAAGGAAAATTTATAGGGTACTCTGACAAATTTTGTGTTGAACCACATAGAAACATAGAGAACATAGCCCGAAACACTGTGTGCCATATCTTTCTATCTGGTTTATACCTTGCTCCACTAAAATTGTCGGAGCACCATTCTTCTTTTCTACACACACATACAAAACAGACTGAAAGTCTGTTCTACAGGCATACACTTCATTTTTTGTAGTACACACTTTCAGTGTATAAATGGGTAAATTATTTTTTAGCGCGTCCCCAACACAAGTGGCTCGTTTGAATTTAGAGTTACTAAAAAACTTATCGGTTATTCATTTTCGGCAACTGAAAAACTATTATTCCCAGTTTCCTTCCACCATCACGGGGCAATGGTCAGAATGGCGTGCTTCTGATAAAATCGTAGCACGTTGGAGTGTGTGTTGCAAAGGCGCACTTAACAGGCAATAGTCTATCCGCCAACCCAAATTGCGTTCACGTGCATTGCCCATTTGGCTCCACCAAGTATAATGATGCGGTTCGGAATTGAAGTGGCGAAACGTATCCACAAAACCCAATTCTATGAATTGCGTAAGCCATCCACGTTCTTCGGGCAGAAAGCCTGATGTTTTGGCATTTGATTTAGGGTTATGGATGTCTATCGGTTGATGGCAAATATTGTAGTCGCCTCCAATCAATAAATTAGGTTGCGTTTTTTGAAGTGCCTCGATATAGGCATAAAACCTTATCATCCAATCCATTTTAAAGCTGATCCGTTCCTCGCGCGTGCCTGATGGCATATAAACGCTCATGATAGAAATGTTGGGCAAGTCTATGCGCAAAACGCGCCCTTCCTCGTCAGTTTGGTTGTAGGAAGGCTCATAGCCATATACTACTTGCAGAGGCGCGTGCTTGGTAAGAATAGCGGTTCCGCTATAGCCTTTCTTCTCAGCAGAGTGCCAATACGTGTGATAACCCAAGTCTTCAAACAACGAAACAGGGATTTGGCTCTTCATAGCCTTGATTTCTTGTAGGCAAATTACATCTGCATGGGTTGCTTTTAGCCAATCGACAAAGCCTTTGTTTATCGCAGCGCGAACGCCATTCACATTGTAAGTAATAACTTTCATGCAAGTATAATGGATTATTTATGCACAAATATAAGCGAAAATACGCAAAACACTCCTATATTTGCATCATGAAATCATTATACTTTTTTTTCTTCTGCTATTGCTTGCCCGCCATTACTTTTGCGCAAACTTCGCAAGAACTGTTCAAACAAGGGCAAGAAGCACAAACCCAAAAAGAATATCAAAAAGCCCTTGAATATTTTGAGCAAGCCGCCGCATTGGACAAAACAAACCCCGAAATTCATGCACAAATCAGTTGGACTTTCATAAAGCTCGAGCGATACAACAAAGCGATTGGTGCTATCAAAACCGCCAAAAAACTCAACAAGAAGGAAGCAAAATACTTCTATTACCACGCCGTTGCCTTAGATAGTATGGGGCGAGACCGAGAAGTATTGGACATCACGAATAAAGCTATGAAAATCAATAGCGACATCGCAGGGCTGTACATATTGCGCGCCAATATTTATATGCGCAAGAAAGAATACAATACCACCATCGCAAACCTGAATAAAGCACTTGAACTTGAGCCTGAAAATGCACAAGCCTATCTAAAACGCGGATATGCCAAATACAGGGTTGTTGATTCTACAGGCGCGTGTGCCGACTGGCGTTCCGCACTCAAGCTTGGCGAAAAAGACGCACAGAAATTTATAGATGACTATTGTAAGGAGTAATATTGAGGCACAAGAAAACTTGCCTGCATAGATTAAATATCAATCGGATTGGTTGGCTTCCAAAAAACGCATAATTGACCAATCTTAAACAGCCGTTTTTTCTTAAAACAGCTGTGCTATACAATATTTTCAACTATTTTTTTGTTCTTTTGAGCAAAGACAGCAGTTTTTTGCTATGAAATACTGCTTCGTGTTGAATTGTAGCTTATCTTTGCATTTTCAAAATTACAATAGCCTGTGAAATAGTTTGTTAGGTGGGTTTATTTAAACCAATACTTCCGCTTAACGTCTGAACACTTGCTTTATATTTTTACTTTATGTGGGACAAAATTGCCGAATTTATACTTCGATACAAACTTGCTTTGTTGCTAATGTTATTTGCTGTAACTGCCTATTTGGGCTATGAGGGACGCAAAGTACAACTTAACTTTTCAGCAACTTCGCTTGTGCCTGCACATGATGAAGAAATGATTTTTTATCAACGCTTTGTGAAAGAATTTGGGCTTGATGACAACGTGATGGCAGTCGCTATGCAAGATAGCAGCGTTTATAAATTGGGCAAATTCAAGCAATTAGCTGAGTTTTGTGATAAATTAAGCAAGATAAACGGCATTACAGAAGTTATAGGGCTACCTCGCCTGCAATATTTGCATAAAGACACTACGAACAAGAAGTTTGTTCCCAAAAAGATATTTTCCCCCTTGCCTACCACGCAGGCAAGTTTGGACAGTGCGCTGCAAAAAGTACAACAAGTTCGCCTTTATCAGTCGCAGTTGCTCAATACCAAAAATGGGGCTATGTTGATAGCAGTAAGTTTGGACAAAAAGCACTTATATTCGGCTAAACGCCTCACGCTTATCGCTGAATATAAAAAAATATGCGCTCAGTTCTCTGCAGACACTCAAATAAAACTACATTATTCAGGACTTCCCTATGTACGTACTTCTGTAGCTAAAAAGGTAGGCGATGAATTGATATTCTTTGTATGGATTTCGGCTTTGATTACTGCATTTACTGTTTATATTTTTTACCGCTCTCTTTACCCCGTATTGGTTTCGGTGGGACTTATAGCCATTACGATTGTTTGGGCTGTGGGTACGCTGGCATTATTGGGTTACAAAATAACGTTGCTTACGGGTTTGATGCCGCCTATTTTGGTCATTGTGGCTATCCCGAATGCTGTTTATCTTATCACAAAATACCAACAAGAATACCTCAAAAGTGGCAATCAACAAGAGGCACTCAAGAAAGTTATCAGCAAAATAGGCTTCGTTACGGTTATCGTAAATGTTACGACTGCGGTAAGTTTCTTTGTATTTATTTGGGGCGATGTAAATGTATTGAAAGAATTTGGGGTAGCCACAGGTTTGAATACGTGTTTTGCTTTTGTGATAAGCATTATTTTTGTGCCTGCAGTCTTTTCTTACTTGCCTCCTCCAAATATGAAGGACATTCAGCATTTGGAATTTAAGTTCATGCAAGACTTTTTGGACAGGTTGGTGCGATTGGTAGAGAAAAACAGAAAACTTACTTATACCCTTACGCTGACTATATTCGCCATCGGTTTGTATGGCATGACGTGGATAAAAACCCTCGCCTACATCGTAGATGATATACCCGAAAAGAGCGAAATAAAACAAGATTTGCGTTTCTTTGAACGCAATTTTAAAGGCATTATGCCTTTGGAAGTCATTGTAGATACAGGTAAGAAAAAAGGCATCAGAAAAAAAGGCGTGTTAGAAAAAATAGACTCTGTAGAGCGTTTCTTGGCTACTTTGCCTGAATTGCAAGAACCTATTTCGTACATCGGCTTGTTAAAAACGGCTACTCAAGCTTATTATTTGGGCGATTCCGCATCTTATCGCTTGCCTACCCGCAATGAACAAGTGCTGGTTTATAATTATGTTACTGCAAGCACATCCAAAAGCAATGATAGCAAAGAAAAAGATTTGCTCAAATCTTTTCGCGACAGTACAGAACAACATGTGCGGATATCGCTCAAAATAGCGGATATCGGTACGGTAAAAATGGACACGCTTATCAAACAAAGAATCCAAAAAGGAATAGATAAAATATTAACGGGTACAGGCATGAAGGCGCATCTTACAGGCACATCTGTTTTATTTATTTCGGGCAATAAATACCTGATTGATAGCTTGATTTCTGGCACTTGGATGGCACTTTTGTTGGTGGCATTGGCGCATGGACTCTTGTTTTTTAACCTTCGGATTGTGATAATTTCGCTCGTACCCAATATCATTCCTTTGGTGCTTACGGCAGGCATCATGGGTTTTGTAGGCATACCCTTAAAACCAAGCACCATTATTATTTTTAGCATTGTCTTGGGAATAGCTGTAGATAATACAGTGCATTTCTTGGCGCGTTATCGCTTGGGTTTGTATGAAAATGACAATGATATTATGGCTTCTGTCGTAGTGAGTATCCGCGAAACGGGCTACAGCATGATTTATACTTCCATCGTTTTGTTTGGCGGTTTTGTTATTTTTATGTTGTCAGATTTTGGAGGCACAGTGGCTCTGGGCATACTTACTTCAATGACCTTGATGGTTGCATTGGTTACCAATCTTACGCTCTTGCCTGCCCTGCTTGTTACATTTGACAAGGAAAAGAAAGGAGAATTTGTATAGTGGACAAAAAAAGAGTGCTGCAAGGGCGCAATATAGTTTCGTCCCCTTTTAGGAGCGTTGTAGAGGCATTTAAGCGGGTGAACAAGTCGGTTTTCTTATAAACTTGCAAATTTTCAATGCAGGCAAGGATTTTTACACATGTTGCCAATCTCAATAAACTGCCACAACGCCTTATTTACGCATAAACTGCCTCTAAATGCCTTTTACAAGGTGGGGACAGCGATAAGACAGATAGAGCAGATTTTAGTTAGTCTTCAGCTTCGGCGAAGTTTTTTCACTTCGCCGAAGCTACCTAAAAAGGAGCTAAGTTTTTTCACTTCGCCGAAGCTACCTAAAAAGGAGCTAAGTTTTTTCACTTCGCCGAAGCTACCTAAAAAGGAGCTAAGTTTTTTCACTTCGCCGAAGCTACCTAAAAAGGAGCTAAGTTTTTTCACTTCGCCGAAGCTACCTAAAAAGGAGCCAAGTTTTTTCACTTCGCCGAAGCTACCTAAAAAGGAGCCAAGTTTTTTCACTTCGCCGAAGCTACCTAAAAAGGAGCTAGGTTTTTTCACTTCGCCGAAGCTACCTAAAAAGGACTTCCTTACTCCCCTACCATCACAAAAGCTCCCCAATAATACGGTTGAGGAAACTTCTTTTTCAGTTCGTTTTGCGCATTTTTGAACGCCTCGCGTTTGGTTTGTTTTTTGTTTATCCAGTTTTCATAAAAGAGCGTCATCAATTCTTGGGTTGCGTCGTCTGAAACTGTCCAGAGCGACATCAAAATCGTTTTTGCCCCTGCCGTTTGGAAAGCACGTTGCAAACCATACACACCTTCGC
>Ga0163152_10007735_pt1 | contig 11661 bp, 11 predicted proteins | sample OliLakLV19MP8IB2_FD_148635 | JGI IMG/M metagenome (GOLD analysis project Ga0163152, IMG submission 148635) | Freshwater microbial mat bacterial communities from Lake Vanda, McMurdo Dry Valleys, Antarctica - Oligotrophic Lake LV.19.MP8.IB-2 | ecosystem: Environmental > Aquatic > Freshwater >... | reverse complement strand
ACTTACGCCCCGCAGCCAGACAACCGCTGACCGCGAAGACGCCGACGGCAATGAGGTCGATGAGATAGGGGAGTTTCATGGACCTTCCGTGGTCTTGAGACGGATCATCAACGAGGCAGTTCTAGCCGCGGCCCAGCAGTCGCGCTTTCGACCGAGTCCGATGTCTCCAGGCGGTGCATCACATCGGCTGCGTCTTCCTCGGAGGAGAGCACGACTTGAAAACTGCGGCGCAAAAAATCGGCCTCCGGAGTTTGCAGAGACTTTGGCAGTGCGGGAGCCATTGGCAACACACGGCTACCTTTGGGCAGAATGGCCTCCAGGGCCTTTCTGGAACCCTGCTTGACGACGACATCAATGGTCGGAGAGATTCCCGCCGGGGCTGGCGTGGAAACTGCTACGTTTTTTCGACGCGGCATGAAAGCCTCCTTGGGGCGTTATGTCCCAATTATTCTATCCACTTCCTCAAGAGCCTTGACCAGGTTGGGCTGTGGGCCAATGTGCTGGCCGATGGGTGCTCGGGGAGCATCGTCCTCTTGTGGGGTGCCGGTCTTGACGAGCACGTCGCGCACCTGGGCGGGCGTGAGTGGGCTGCCGGATTTGGCCTTGGCGTAGCTTTGAATGCATGCAACCGCGCCAGTGACGATGGGGGATGCACTGCTTGTCCCAGAAAACCGGTGTGTATACCATCTGTTCTGGTCGGGCCCTGCTTGCGCATCGCCGTAGCCAAGCGTGGTCACATGCCAACCCCACCCTTGGACATTGACGATGTCACCGTAGTCCGAAAACCAAATCCGCGAACGCGGGTTGCCCAATCGCTCATGTTCCGCGAAACCGTACTTCGGCCCATCGAATGTGGCAAAATAGTTCGTCGGGGGTACGCCGGCTCCAACGACGATTGCCCCGGCATCTTTTTGCAAACCTGTGCCTGCATATTCTGGACGATTGAAATCCTCGTCGCCGTTCCCGGCTGCTTCGACCACGACGATGCCCATGCCTACCGCGGTCTTGATCGCTGCGAAGACCGCGTCCCAATACTGCATGGCCACATACTTGCCGTCCGGCCCGCCTGGTGCATGCAGCTCGATGAGGATCACGTCTCCCCTGCTAAGCTTGGAGGCTGCGTTTAGAATCGCCCCGGCCGCATTAAACACACCGCCGAGCACGGCCGACTGGACCACCGCTTTGGCTTTGTGACAAATTCCAACGCAGCCAACTGATTTTGGCAGACTGACCATTTCGCCCAGCACGGCCGTGCCGTGGTTTGTCCAACCGATATCGTCGATGGCCTCGCCGCCAATTAGCTTGATACCCTTCGGAAGATCTTCGTGTGTCAGGTTCCAGTTGCCCTCGATGTCGCACAGCGTCACACCTGCACCCGTCGCTTTCAGCGGCCAGGCGGCCATAGCACCAATGCCGTCCGGTGCGTCGTGCAGGTATCCTTGCGCAGGCTCGAAGTTCGGGGAACTCCCGATCGCACTTGAGGCACTGGCTTTCTTCGGTTTCGCTTTCACTTTGGCTGCCGGCACCGGTCTTGGTGCCAGTGTCGCTTTCCAAACCGAAGGATGCTTGCTGAGTTGATCGACCAGTTTTTTACAATCGACTTCGCGCTTGGGCACGATTTGCACAAAGCCGGCCAAGGCAAAGTTGGAATCGACCGGCCCTAAAGCGAGCGCGGGAGCGGCAGCGACACGCACATCGAGTTCTTTTTTCTTGAGCGAGAAATGCGGCCGGCATTCCTTGAGGTCGAATTTTTCCAGGATGGAGTTGATCGATGAGACATCGGGCTCGACCTCGGACGCCCCGCCGAATGCTTCCAACGAGGGTGCGAAGGCGACTCGGCTTTGATACTTCAATTCGACGACCACATAATCGGGCAACTTGCTAGTCGCGGCGGAATAATCATCGGTCGCGAACCCCTTGGCTCTCTTGATGGACTGGGCCACGGAAATCTCCTGTCAGTGGGGAAGTGGGCAACTGGCGAATAGCTTATCGCGATCAAGACTGGCCAATCAATGAAAATTTTGCGAATTTTGCCCCGCAGCCAGGCAACCACTGACCGCGAACACGCCCACGGCAATGAGGTCGATGAGATAGGGGAACTTCATGAGCGGTTAAAGGAATTGGCTCACGCAAAGCCGCAGAGATGCAACGAAAACAGCCAGCCTTTGATTTCTTTGCGTCTCTGCGGCTTTGCGTGAGCAGTATTTTCTGCTTCAATCCCCCTGCTGCGACACCAGCTCCTTCGGAATCCCATGCACATCCCCCTCGTCGGCGATGGCGTAGCTGTAGCCTTGTTCTGTCAAGAACATCTGCCGGTGTTGGGCGAATTCAATCTCTCTCGTATCGCGTGTCACCAGCGTGTAGAAATGGGCTGTCTCGCCGTTCTGCTTCGGGCGCAGCACGCGCCCAAGGCGCTGAGCTTCTTCCTGTCTTGAACCAAAGGTGCCAGAAACCTGAATCAGCACGTTGGCGTCCGGCAGGTCGATGGCGAAGTTGCCGACCTTGGAAAGCACGAGGTGACGAACTTCGCCGCGACGGAATTTGCTATACAGATCCTCGCGCTCAGCGTTCGGCGTCGAACCCATGATCAGCGGAATGTCGAATCGCTTGCTCAGCCGCTTGAGCTGGCTAATGTACTGGCCAATCACGATCACTCGTTCGTTGGCATGTTTCTTGAGCAACTGGGAAACCACGTTGTCCTTGGCCTCGTTCTCGCTGGCAATTCGATATTTGTCGCGCAGTTCGGCGACGGCGTATTCCATGCGCACATCGTCGGGCAGTGCCGTGCGAATCTCGGTGCAGCTCGCGGCTGCGATCCAGCCCTGCGTTTCTAGCTCTCGCCAGGGCACGTCGTATTTCTTCGGACCAATCAGGCTGAAGACATCCCCCTCGCGGCCATCCTCGCGAACGAGCGTGGCCGTCAAACCGAGCCGACGGCGAGCTTGAATCTGTGCCGTCACTCGGAACACGGGAGCAGGCAGTAAATGCACTTCGTCATAAATGATCAGACCCCAATCGCGCTCGTTGAAAATCTTGAAGTGCGGAAACTCCTCGTCCTTGTCGGGCCTATATGTGATGATTTGATACGTCGCTACTGTTACCGGGCCGATTTCTTTTTTGTCGCCGGTGTACTCGGCCACGTCGGCATCCTTGAGGTCGGTCTTGTCGAGGATCTCGCGTCGCCACTGTTTGACGGCCGTGACGCTGGTGGTAAGGATGAGAGTCGATTTCTGAACGAGTGCCATCGAGGCGATGCCGACGATCGTCTTGCCGGAACCGCAGGGCAGAACGATGACGCCGCTGCCCCCCTTGACGTCGCCGCCTGCATAAAAGATGTCGGCTGACTCGCGTTGATAGTCGCGAATCGAGAACGCCAGCCCAGTTCGAGCGATGTCCCTTAAGTTCGTCGGCAAGGGCGTGCCTTCGACATAACCGGCGAGATCCTCGGCCGGATAGCCCACCTGGATCAGCGACAGTTTCAACACGCCGCGATGGGCGGGATCGACCACATAACTGGCTTCGTCGAGTTTCTCGCCCAGGTATCCCTTGACCTTCGGTTGCCGGGCAAGCTCTTCGAGCAGAAGCTTGTCCTCACAGCGGAGTCGCAGCCGGGTCTCGTCGTGGCGTTCGAGCTTCACCCGGCCATACCGGGACACGGTCTCCGTGATATCGGTCGGAATATTGGCCGGCAGGGCAAACTTGGTGTATTTCTGAAGGACCGCGATCATTTCTTTCGCGGTGATTCCGGCCGCGGCGGCGTTCCACAGGGAGAGATTCGTCACCCGATAAGTGTGAATATGCTCGGGGCTCTTCTCCAACTCCGCGAACGGGGCGATCTCGTCGCGGGCCTCGGCATATCGCGGGTTGAACGTTTCAAGGAGTATGGACCGATCGGGCTGTACAAACAGCGGATTGGAAGGATCGTACGACGGGGCGGGAGTGCGGCTCGATGGTGGCATCGTCTCGGTTGGTGAGTCACAGCGGGCGAAGTCCAAACTGGTACTGTAGACGTGTTGGCGAATTGGAGCAAGGCGAACCGGCCCAATGAAAAATGGGAAATGATAAATGATAAATGGAAAACCAGCAGTGTGAGTTGGTCTTCCATTTATCATTTATCATTTATCATTTATCATTTTCGACGTCATTCCCGCATCATGGCCATCATCGACATGGTGTTGCGGCGGGCCAGTTCGCGGGCAATGTCGAACGAAACTTCGAGCTGCCGGTCGCGATTGGGGATGAGATGGTCCGGTGTAACGCCGACGCCGGTGATGGGGGTGCCGCTCGGGGCGAACAGGCGGGCGGTCGTAATGCGGATGGCGGCTCGTGGTCTCACTTTGCCGGTCTCTGGGTCGATCTCTTCGGCCGTAGTGAAAGCGACCACTTTCTGGACCGAGCCTTTACCAAATGTGGCCGTGCCGATCAGCTTCGCCCGATTGTTGTCGCGCAAGGCCACGGCCAAGACTTCTGCCGCACTGGCGGTCTCGTTGTCGACGAGCACAACCATCGGCAACGTTGACGCCGATGCACCAGCAGTGGACGTGTAGACCTTATTGGCGTCATCGTGCTGCCCCTGAGCGGAGACGATGATCCCACTCGACAGGAATTTCTCGGCCGTTTTAACGGCGGCTGGCAGCAGCCCCCCCGTGTTGCCACGCAGGTCGAGCACGAGAGCTCGGGTCATCCCCATCATCGCCAGATTCTTGAGTGCATTTTCGACTTCTTGCGGCGTCGATGGTTGGAAATGCGTGATCTGCAGATAAGCCACGCCTCCATCTTCCATGCGAACGTGGACCGACATCTGTGCCGAGGCAGAAGAGTCGGCCAGGTATTGCCCGGCCGATAGATAGGCGGAATATTCATCGAGCGAGTTGCACGCCCCGCAGATAAATTCGCAGATGACTGGGTTCAGCGTGCGGAAACCAAACTGCCGTTTAGAGGCGGCTCCGATTTCCACGGCCATTTCAACGGCCTGACGAATGCTGGCGACTTCGCGGCTGGCCCAGGCTTTTTGCAAATTCACGCGAAACCGCGTCACAGCCCCTTCATCCACGCCCTTCAGGTGCAGTTGAGTGAAGCTCGAATCCGAAAGGGCTGCCAGGTACTCGTCCAACCCTTGCCGGAAAAGTCGCGAGGTAGCGGCCTTGTCCAGGTCCACGTATTGGGCCTGAACTTTCGTCAAAACCTCGGCATACAGAGCAATCAGGTCCGATTGGGACATCGCCAATAGGCGGGCATGGAAGCTCGGATCGCGATGGCGTTGAGCTTGCAGTGCATGGCGGACGGACTTGCGCAGCTGCTGGCGAATCCCATTGTGGATCTCCCGCGCGGCGGCCTTACCGTTTCAATCCGGGATCGCCAGGGGAATGTCACACGGGTGGAACGAACGTTTTCCGTGCGCAAAAGTTGATGCCACGCTAGGATCGGCGCCCACGTCAAGGACAAGCCGGTGTCACCGGAGGACTTCGCCACCACACTGTATCACGCGCTGGGCGTGCCGCCGGAGACGGGCCTGAGCCGCCCCGACGGCTTCACTCAGCATATCAGCGCCGGCCAACCCATCCTCAAGCTTTTCGGTTGAGGAGACCCGATTTTTTTGAAATCGACTTGAACTGATCGGAATCGTTGTTACAAGACATGATAGATATCCCGTGCCAAAGTAAAGGAGCATCGAGTACCATGAAATGTAGCCATCTGAACAGGGTTGCGGTTTGTTTCGCCGTCTTGTCCTCGGTGAGTTGCGCAGCTTTATTGTTTGCGGGCGAGGCGCCGCTGGCCAAATTAAAATTACCGGCGGAACTAACGGCCGAGCAGTTGGCCGAGTACCTCGCGCTCGTCAAGCCTGCGGCGCATGAGTCGCCCTGGGCGAAGATCTCCTGGCAAGCGAGCGTCTGGGAAGCGCGCCAGCGTGCGGCCGCCGAAGGGAAGCCGATCCTGATCTGGTCCGGCGGTGGGGCACCTCCGTTGGGCGTTTGCTGACAGGCCGGGCAAGGGGGCCGTGAGCCCTCCCTTTGGCAGAGCGACCTGGAGATCATCCAAAAGCGGTTCGTCTGCGTCGCCATCGACGGTCGCTCGCAGGGCGGCAAAAGTCCGGACGTTAGGTTCCTGCGTGATGTTTGTGGTTTGAAATTCTCCGGCGCGGGAGGCGACCGCGTTGCGATCACTGCCGACGGCAAGGTACTGGCGAAGAACTTTCAAACGTGTGTTCGCGATGCGGTGAAGGCATGGGATGCCTTGCCGGAGGACGAGCGCAAGCCCGGCGCAGTCAATGTCGGCCCGCGCGAAGCAACCGACGACGACCGCGCCAAGTCGCCGCCGGGCGGCCTGATCGTCAAGGTCTACCTTCGCGCGTTGGGCCGCGACGATCAGGGGAACCTGCGCCACGCCGTTCCCAAGGATTTTCTCGGCGATGGGGACCTGGGCGCACGCTATCTCCAAATCCTCCCCGGTCGGAAACTGAGGAGCGACGAGACAGATCTGATCGCGCAGAATTTCCGAACCCACAAGCGGGCCTACGAGGCACATCCCGATTACATGTGGCTTACCGAAGAGGAATGGAAGTCGCTCGTGCCGGACATGCCCAAGGTAGGAAATACATTCCCGGTTCCACCCGGGATCACCAAGCGGATCTTTCGCTTCCACCTTGACTTGAACCGAATCATCGGCGATCCGATTTCCCAGAGGATCCATTTCGGAGAACTCTCGCTGAAAGTAGAAAGCGTCTCGCCGGCCGAGATCAACATGCGGCTCGGAGGGTTCGCTAAAGTGAGCGATGATCTGAGCGGCAACAACAACCGAACCTTTGAAGCGCGATTGTACGGCCGGCTCGTAGTCGATCGGAAAAAGGGCGCGTTTAGCCGCTTCGACATGTTGGCCCTCGGCGACACGTACGGTCCGTTTGAGGCCGGGCTGGGGCACTGGCCCTACTCACGGCCCGGACGCTCTCCCTACGGCATCGCCTTCGGGCTGCTCGACGCCGCCGCCTCGCCGGCCGAACGGTTTGTTCCTCCGCGCGGCGCTGGGCCGAGATTCACCTGGAGCAGCTATTTTGGTACCGCCAAGTAAACGAGTTTAAGCAAGTTTAAGCAGTGTCCGACTCCGTTCATTCCGTCAGTGGTCATGGTCATTCCGGGTCAGGCTCCGTCGGCACTGCCCATTATTCCGCTTTCGCCCGAAGATTCATCCACGACTTTTGTCACAAGGACAAAACACATCTTCAGACGCACGCTGATCGGCCATTCGTGAAAAATGCATTCATCCACGAAGGACACGAAGGGGCACGAAGTAAGGGCTGAGAAACGTAGGCTTCGTGACGGAAGACAGTTGGTCCATAATGGAATCCGAAAATTGGGGAAACACACCCGTGGATTTTTCTTCGTGCCCCTTCGTGTCCTTCGTGGATAAAAAAATGGATCCGCGTCCTGCGAGGATTTTGAACGTGACTTCTCGATCCCCAAAGTGTTTCGTTGTTCCACGAACGATCCGGCCTAAAGTAACCCCAGCGGATTCGCGGCACAACGAGCGACTGGTCACATGGCCGAACCTTTGAACATCGCAATGATTGGCGGCGGCACGGTCGGCGGGGGCGTCGCCCAGATTTTGCTTCAGCACCCCGAACGCATTGCCACACGGGCGGGACGAGCGGTTCAGATCAAGCGCGTCGTCGTTCGCGATCCGCACAAGTCGCGGCCCACAATTCCAAAAGATCTCGTCTCGACCGATATTGTGGCCGCCATTCGCGATCCTCAGGTGCATGTTGTGGTCGAGTTGATGGGGGGCACTGGCCTGGCCAAGCAGGTCGTGCTCGATTCGCTTGCGGCCGGCAAGCACGTGGTGACGGCCAACAAGGCCCTCCTGGCGGAACACGGTCCGGAAATATTCGAGGCCGCCCGCAAGCACGAGCGTTCGGTTGGTTTCGAGGCAAGCGTCGCGGGGGGCATCCCGATCATCCGTGCGTTGGCCGAGAGCCTGGCAGCGAATCAAATCACAGCCATCCAGGGCATTCTGAACGGTACGAGCAACTTCATCCTGACGGCGATGGCCGACCGTGGCGTGAGCTATTCCGACGCGCTTGCGGAAGCTCAACGGCTCGGCTACGCGGAGGCCGACCCGACTCTGGATGTCGATGGCAGCGATGCAGCCCACAAGCTGGCAATTCTCGTGCAAATCGCGTTTGGGGTGACGGTGCCGGTTAACGAGATCGAACGCTTCGGCATCGCTGGCCTGCACGCGATGGACCTGCGTTTCGCCCATGAGCTTGGTTACACGATCAAGCTGCTCGCGGAGGCTTGGCTCGATGGCAAGGAAGTCGCCTTGCATGTTGCCCCGGTCCTTTTGCGGCGAACGGACATGCTCGCCCAGGTTCGCGGTGCCTTCAACGCGGTGCAGGTCGTGGGCGACGCAGTCGGCGAAGTCATGTTCCAGGGTGCGGGTGCCGGCGCACTTCCCACGGCCAGTTCCGTGGTTGCCGATATTATCGACCTCGCGGTCGGTCGAGCGCAACGCACGTTCCAGGCCATGAAACTCTGGGCCCCACACGAACGCGGATTTCGCCAACGGCCATCTGAGGGAGTCCGGAGTCGCTTCTTCTTGCGCGTACTCGTTCAAGACAAGTCCGGCATGTTGGCCGATGTTGCCAGGGTTCTGGCAGATCAGGGCATTAGCATTGCAAGTGTGATTCAGCACGAGGCCATCGAAGAACATCAAGGCGACGTGGTACCACTGGTCATCATGACGCATTATGCGGAGACCGGCCGATTTCGCTCGGCGGTTTCGAAGATCAATTCGCTGACCGGTGTTGTGCCGCCGGGGGTGTTTTACTCGGTGGATGATTAGCTCCATGCGTCTCATCCCCGTCATCGACGTGCTGCATGGCGTGGTCGTGCGTGGTATTGCGGGCCGACGGAGCGAGTATCGGCCAATCGTCAGCAAGCTCACTTCCTCAACCAATCCCGTTGAAGTTGCTCGGGCGTTGATCGACGCCGTGCAGCCGCGTGAGTTGTACTTGGCTGATCTCGACGCAATCCAGGGTTCTTCGCTGGCAAATGATGTGTATCGACAGATTTATGCTCTTGGCGTGGACGTGTGGGTCGATGCGGGCACTGCCGATCGGGCGAGTGCGTTGCAGATCGCCGACAGCGGTTGTCATGTGGTAGCTGGGCTTGAGACGGTGCCGGGGCAGGAGGTGCTTCAAGAGATCGTCGCTGTGATTGGTTCGAGTCGAGTGGTGTTCTCATTGGATTTGAGGGACGGGAAGCCGCTTCGGGATTGGCATCTCTCCCCCCAACCCCCTCATCTAGGCGCGAAGGGGGAGGCCGAACGGATCACGGCTCGTGCTGTTGAATGTGGAATCACTCGAATGATTGTTCTCGATCTGGCTCGTGTGGGCATCGGCGAGGGGACGGGAACCGACGAGTTGTGTCGCTGGATCGCATCAACCTATCCGCGTGTCGAAGTGATCGCCGGGGGCGGGATTTCCACCCCGACAGACGTGGCTCGACTGGAATCGTTCGGCGTTCGGGGTGTGCTAGTCGCGTCGGCACTTCACTCCGGCAGCTTGCTCGTTCGAGGAAGTCAGTAGTGCAAAGTGAAAATCAGGTGATTCGGGAGAGTTACCTGCGAGCGTCGAGGCGTAAGCCCGACGTGCCCTTGGTCCACACGTCGGGCTTACGCCTCGACGCTCGCCAATCGGCTAATTATTGTTGTTCAATTCCGGGCTTTTAGCTTTTCACTTTTGACTTTGTACTTCCTCAATGCTCACCGGCGGATGACACATCAGCGGCCGCTTATCCACCGGTGGCATGCTCGGCGCGGGTGACGACACGATGCAGCCGTAAGCAAACAGTCCGGCCAGCAGCACGCTCCAAGAAATCGAGGCCATCAACAGCCCCTTCCGTGCCACGTCGAGTCCGAGGGCGGGTAGTAAACAAATCAGGATGATCGCGAACGACGCCAGACTTTGTTGAGCCGTGCTGCCGATGCCAAACAGCCCTTTCGGGCAGACGAGTTGGCCGCTCAACTCCAGATATGTGTGAAACGCGGCCACGAATCCGCCAACCAGCGTGGGCAAGAGGGCCATCAGGTTCACATAAGGCGTCTCGCGTGCCTTCGTGCAAACACCAAGAATGAGCACGCCGAGAACGGCAAATGCGAACGAGCGTTGATAGAAGCACAACGGACAGGCTATGAGGCCAAGGCCGAGGCTCAGGTACAAGCTGCCGATTACGGAAGCGAATGCCGCGACAAGGGCAGCGAGGGTGGGAAGCGAGGGTCGAGGGGACATAATCGCGGCTCGGGTCAAGGCAATGGAACGCATTCGTTCTATCGCTTCAACCGCGAGCCGTGCGAGATTTCAACGTGCTGGCACCGGCATGAACAGCAATTCCGGCACCTTTCGCCGTGTGATCGCCTGTGCGACCTCGGCCCGGAGTGCCGGTGCCGAGTGAGCCAGCCGTTCGTTGACGGTCGCCAGCGAGATGTCCGAAGGCACGCTGATTTTCACCAGCATCCGGTTGCCGCCTGGCAACGGTTCGACGGCCTCGACGCTACAGTAAGCCAGCACGTCTTCCGAATGTGACGAGCCGAGTGCCCACATCAGGGCGTGTTGCACCTGTCGGCAGAGTTGCAATTTCTTGCGGCCCGCCTGGACGGAATCAACCGGAAGCCTCCGCGTTGTGTATGGTCTTGTCATGGTAGTTCTCACCAGAAGGAAAATGGATTGTCGCAACGCCGGTGAGATAACTCGCAAAAGGTCGCATGGTACACCTCTCTTACTCATGAGATTCGATATCCACGAAGGACACGAAGGAACACGAAGTATGGATTCCAGCGAAGATGGTTCTAGCTCTTCGTGTCCTTTGTGGCCTTCGTGGATTACTTCTTCGTCCCACGCAGAGAGGCGAGCTGGCCAAAATGGTTCGCGCGACGGACACGCAATTCCCCATCGCTACATTAACGAATTGGATTTTCCGCACTCTGCTTGCAAGGAATATTCGAGATGTTGAAGACGCGTTTGTTCACGCCTGGCCCCACTCCTGTGCCGGAAGAGACTCTGCTCGAATTGGCCAAGCCGGTCACCTACCATCGCACGACGGAACAAAAGCAAATCCTCGGCGAAGTGATCGCGGACTTGAAGTACGTGTTTCAAACCGCGAACGATGTGATCGTGCTCACCAGTTCCGGCACGGGTGGCATGGAGGCGGCCGTTTCGAACGTGCTTTCGCCGGGGAAGAAAGCGATTCTCCTGACGGCAGGCCGCTGGGGCGAACGCTGGCGTGGCATCATGAAGGGTTTCGGCATAGAGGTCGTGAACGTCGAAGTTCCCTACGGCAAGGCCGTCCCTCCCGCGATGTTGGAGGAGGCACTCGCCAAGAACCCGGATACCGTGGCCGTGTTCTCGACGCTCAGCGAAACTTCGACGGGTGTTGGCCACGATGTCGAAGCCTTCGGCAAGATTGTCGCAAAAACTTCGGCACTGCTCGTGGTCGATGGCATCAGCGGCCTGGGTGCGATGGAGTGCCGAACGGATGACTGGAAGATCGACATCTGTGTCAGTGGTTCACAGAAAGCCCTGATGCTGCCACCAGGATTGGCTTACATTTCCGTGAGTGCGAAAGCCTGGCAGGTGATCGACGCCAACACGGCCGCGAAGAACTTTTACTT
>Ga0163152_10007734_pt1 | contig 11663 bp, 10 predicted proteins | sample OliLakLV19MP8IB2_FD_148635 | JGI IMG/M metagenome (GOLD analysis project Ga0163152, IMG submission 148635) | Freshwater microbial mat bacterial communities from Lake Vanda, McMurdo Dry Valleys, Antarctica - Oligotrophic Lake LV.19.MP8.IB-2 | ecosystem: Environmental > Aquatic > Freshwater >... | reverse complement strand
TTTTGATGCTGTCTGGTGTTGTGATCTACATGAGTCAGACAGTCACGCCAAACTTATCAAGAAATACTTTGATGGTTTTTTAAAAGGGTATGAAAGTGGAAAAATACGACTCAACCGCTTCTTAGCTCAAATAGCAGACGAGCAGGAAGCAAAATCTATAAAAGAAGCGAAGAAAAAGGTAGTCGATGCGATGCCATCAAGCACCCCAGAGGAAAAGATAGCTAAAGAAGTAGTAAAAGAAATAGTACAGGAGGACAATGCCAATTAACATTCTGCAACTGCCCCCAGATGCCTCTGGTGTAGAAAAGAAGATTATTGAGTACGCCTATGCACACATATACCGTACGCTTGAAGATCCACTCGATAAGTTTATTGTCGCTTTCATGTTTGACTTAGGTAATAACGTAACTGCTACGGCTATCGCTTGTAATCTGCATAGGAAAACTATTTGGGAGAAAAAGAAGAAGATTCAAAAAGTGCTGAAAAGCTTTAAAGTGCCAATTGAAACGTTTGCACAGTAACACTTTTCTATAAAAATGATACAAACCACACTATGATTGAAACTTCACTATTACAAGTTCTTAACGCCAGGCTAGACGTTGCAAAACGCTTCACTAAAGAATTCCAGGGCTTAACAAAAGACTGGATTGATCTCTACAACGCCGAAACTCCCAAGGCTAAGAGTGTAGAGGATATCATTGACCGAGATCAGCGGTATCAGTACACCGCAAAAGTTGTCTTTGATAATGTAGAAAAGTACCGTTCATCATTCTTTGAGAAGCCACCAGAGGTTCTGTATGCCAAAAAAGGCAAGATGGATGAGGAAAAGGCTGAGAAGATTACGCTAGCATGGGATTACCTCAAGGATAAGACAAACTTCAAGCAGTTCATGGACGATACGTTCACCTACTTTGCATTGTGCGGATTTACCACAGGACACGTTGGATACAAAAAAGAGATTGAGACAGCTACCGGTGAGGACGGCGTTGAGTATACCAACTTCCTGCAAGATGATCCAATTTTAGAGCCGTACGATCACGAGAATGAGTGGTTTATGCCGGACTCTGTGTTTACGCCTGATGCAAAAAACATTTCCTATTTCAGAAAAAAGAAGCTAAGCCAGGCGCAAGTGCTTGAGACATTTGGTAAAAAGATCAAAGCTGATGAGTCAATCGTTACAAACGACATTGATCAGGAGAGCAGTGCTGTAAAAAGTGAGTTGTCGAAGTGTGGCGTGTTTTTCTACACAGGTACACTACCTAAAGGTTCGCTTGTCGAGTATATAAAATCTCAAGAAGAAGAGGGTGAATCAGAAGAGAACTCAGAAGAAGAACTCGATGAAGTAGCTGAAATGTCCGAGACAAAAGATATCTTTTACGTGGCATTTTGTAAAAGTTGCGTTCTTAGTGTCGAGAAGTCAGCGATTAAAGAGCAAACCTGTGCTGTTGGTAGATGGTACTCACTGCCTAAAAAGTTCTTCGGATTTGGTCTGGGTAAGTTACTCGAGGAACAGCAACGCCAGGAGTCTATCAATACCGGACAATTAGTAAGATACGCCGACTTGTACGCATTTCCAAAGCTAGCAATTAACTTAAAAGATGCCGGCACTGATCCAAAACAGCTGATGGATAGAAACAGTCAGATAATCACATTCCTAGATTCTAGGCCTGAATTCTTATCACCTCCCTCAGCAAACGGAGCTATTAACGCAATCATAGGCCAAAACCAAAGTGATATACAAACTAACTCAGGGCTTGCCGACCTCTCAAAGGTTCAGGAGTCTCAAACGCTCCAAACCGCTACAGGTCAAAACCAAGTAGCTGATACGAACGAAAAACGTATCAAAGTAGCTAAAGAGAAGTATTACGAGTTTTTGAAGCAGATTATTATTAAAACATTCAAGTACGCACAGGCTGAGTGGCAAGAGTCCAAGCTTCGATATATTACCGATGATGACGGCGAGACTCGAACAGTTGAGATCACACCAGAGGACTTCGCAGATATTGACTTTGACACCGACATCTCAATTGACTTCGAGTCCATGAGCGTGAATAAAGACGTGATCCGTCAGCAATCAATTGTTCTGTATGACAAGGTCAAAGATGATCCAATTGTTGATCGCAAGAAAGTGTTTAAGAAAATGCTCAAGGACGGATTTGGCGAGAAAAACCCTGATTCATACATCAAGGAGAGTTCAATCACTCCAGGTATGAATTTCATTGGAGAGGACGATCAAGAGTATGTAGCTGATGAGTCCGGCTCAATCGTTCCGGTGCAAGACATGGAACAAACTGTACCAGAATCAAACTCTGGAGACATGCAACCAGCATCTGATCAAGCAGCAATTATGGGGAACGCACAACAAGTATGACACTAGAATATATAGGTAATGTAGCAGAACCAAATGCAAGTGATGAGGTCAAAGGATTGTGGGAAGTCTACGAAAAGGATGGTAAGTCCTCATACACTGAACACAACCTTAAAACCGTCTGGACATCTTGCAAAAAAGTAGATCACTATTTCGAGATTACCAACTCACCAAGACGTGAAGCCACCTGCAATAAGTGTGGCTGCATCACCAATTTCATTGTTGGTATTGATGAGATTATTGACGGCAAGTTCATCTTGAAAACCCCAAAAAAGTAACACTTTTATTTTATTCATATACTCTACTCATATTGATCACCTCTGACTACTCAGAACGTCTTAAAAAAGATCGGAGTACCTCATGCCACCAGCAGAGCCTCAAACATTAGATGAAGTTATGGATCAAACAATTGTTCCAGAACAAGAAGCGGTCGAGACTCCAGCAGAAGCTGGCAGCACCGAAGAACCGCAAGAAGAATCATATACACGGATTGATCCAAAGTCCTTGTCACCTGAATTGCAAGCGATGCACAAGTCTCTACTTCGTGACTACACGAAAAAGACCCAAGCACTAGCAAAACAGCGCAGAGAGTTTGAAGAGGGTCGTTCACAGCTTCAACAGCAAGAACAACCTCAACCAATCCAAGCTGAACAATCTGCACAAGTGCCACACGATGGCATGTCAGTAGATGAGTACACAGCCTTTATGCTCTCGAAACTTGATGAAAGACTGACTGAACAGCAACAAAGGATGCTTGACGATCAAAATCAAAAGTATCTCGACAAAGCAGTTCAAGAGTTCGAAGCAACAGACGAAAGACTAAATCCTGAATCTCCACCAGGCGTATATGACGAGTACATGCGCAATGCAATCGGCGGAAAGCTCGATGAAGCATTAAGTGTATTTATTCAAGAGAATGGAAGCCCAATAGGCTTTGATTACCAGGCTCAAACAGAAGAGCTGGTAGAACAGTACGAAAAACATATGGAAGAGCGGGCGAATGCCATCGCTACTCAGAGAACACAACGCGCTTTTAAAAGTGCCAAAAGAACAGCGTCAACAAGTGTGACAAGTTCACAAGCACCAAGTAAGCCAGTTGAGCGGATGAGTTTAGATGAGGCAATTGATACCGCCTTTTCCGACTAATAATATAAAGGAACAACATGCCAGTTATTAACATTGGACAACTCGCAGCCACAACGCTGCAAAACTATCAAAAAACATTCGCCGACAACATTGGTCGTGATGTGGTTCTTTTAAACCACATGAAAGCTAATGGAATGGTACAGACCGAAAACGGTGGACGTGAAATCGTCATGCCTCTTGAATATGGCAATAGTACCGCAGTTGGTACATTCAGTGGGACTTCAACCATCGTCAACCCATACCAAGAAGGTATTGATGCAGCCACGTACGACTGGGTCAACTACTACGCAGGTATTTCTATCTCAAAAGATGACGAACTCAAAAACAACGGTGAATTTGCGGTCAAGAAATTGATCAAGTCAAAAATCCGTCAAGCAGAGCGTACTCTCAAAGAGAAGATCGAGCTTGATGTGCACACTGGCGGCGGTGGTACTACCGCAGTAGTTGGCACTCAAACACTCGTAGCAGCTACAGGTACTGTCGGTGATATTTCAGGTACTACAGAAACTTTCTGGAGATCATACGTGGAATCCACAGGTGGAGCTTTATCAGTTGCTTACATTCGAGACATGGTCAATGATATTGATTCATTACCAGGAGAAAGCGTCTCTTTGATCGAAACAACTGTTGTCTTGCATGCTAAATACGAAAGTCTGTTGACTACAACCTTGCAATACAATGTCACAACGACTAAAGAAATGAAGCGTTTAGGTGATGCAGGAATTGCTACTCTCGGCTTTAGAGGCATTCCAATGGTGTACAACCGTTTCGTGCCAGCAGGTGAGATGTATGCAATTAGTCCAGCCCTCAAAATGATCCAGCACAAAGATGCAAACTTCGATGTGTTGCCAATGGAGAAGGTCAGTGGACAGATGGTTTACGAACAATTCATCCTTCAAACGATGGCTCTGGTAACAGACAACCGCCGAAAATTGGGTAAATTGACAGGTAAAACCGCTTAATAGTAACAATTAATCCCCTCCCCTAAAAAGGAGGGGTAACAAAAGAAAGAAAAGAAAAATATGCCACAAAGAATTATCTCATTTCCAGTAAACACCGTGTTCGCATCTACAGATCTAGACCAACCTACCTTGATGGAACGATACGAAGAGAACGGAAACCTCTACATCTGTCTAAAAGGCGTTGCAAGTACAGTCGTTGGTTCTGTAGTTACCTATGATGAAGTTGGAGTCTCAACACTTTTAGCTGCTAATGCTATCGGATTGGTAGCAATCGCTCAAGCAATCGTTGATACAACCAGTAAAAGAGGTTGGTACTTAATCGTTGGTTCATGCCAAGCTAAAGTAAGTGCAGGATTCGTTGACAATGCAAACTGTTACGCTACAGCAACACCAGGTGAAATTGATGATGCTATCGTAGCCGGTGATCGTGTTAAAAACATGATTGGTCGCTCTGCAATCGCTTCAGGTACAGCATTAGTACAGGTTAGTTATCCATTTATGGATGACGCTCTAGCTGCTTAATCATTATTGATTCATATACTCCCCTTATCGCTATGTCGTGAGGGGAGTTTTTGCGTTTAAAGTAACACTTTTTATTTATTCCTATATGCTGGTCGCATATGAAAAACACACCCAAGAAAACCGATGTATTAGATCTAGCTAGAGCTATTGATGCTGAGTTTTCAGCACGCGAAGTTGATCAAAATAGACGTGATGAAGAATTGCAAGTAATTCAAGATAGAACCGCAAGAGAGAGAACCGAGTTAGAAGCTACTCAGGTAGAGCTTGCAAAAGAAAAAGCAAGCTTTGATGTTTTAAACGAAGAGGTGAGTGCAAAACTAGCCAAGATTAGAAGTGATGAGAAACTCTCAGAAGATTTACGTACTCAAGCATTAACTGATAAAGATATTGATATTAAACTCAAAGAAGCAAAAGAAGAGCGAGGACTTGCTGAGATTCTACTGGCAGAAGTCGCCAAGCGTGAAGCAAAAGTTAGTGAACGTGAGAAAAATTACAAAGAAGAACTTAAAAAGGAGTTCGCAGCGAGTATCTTTAAAGGCTAAAAATGTCATTTACTGTTAACGATGCGCTACTCTCTGTGGCGTATCGAATGGGATATAACAGCGTGCCTAGCGATACGAATGAAAAAGCTCGTTGGATATCCCAATGTGACGATGCCCAGCGTTCAATTATTCGCAAGAATTACTACTGGTTTACTCAAGATACAAAATCACTTACCTCTGTAGATAGTCAGGAGCGCTATGACCTTGACACCACATTCAGATCAATGATTGACCTACGAGTTAATGGTTTGATGATCCATCCAATTACTCAGCATGAAAACGCAGTAACGTACAACGCTAAATACTCCGGAGTAGTGCTTACACCGTCAAGCTCATCATTTTCTAACGCCTACTTTATTTATGGAGAGCAAGAGCTACACATCGTCCCCACAAACTCCACAGGTCAGCCAAGTGCTGTTTCTGTCGCTTCAATTACTCGGGTCGGGAGTGTAGTAACTGTTACAGTTAGTGCTGGCCATGGCTATATAGTCGATAACTTTGTGACGATTGCTGGAGCTGATCAAACCGGCTATAACGGTGCGCAACGTATTTTCTCAGTGCCAAGTAGCACTACATTCACTTTTATCAACACAACGTCTCCTACTACCCCTGCAACTGGCACAATCACCGCAACTAAAAGGGATATTGTCTACAACTTTTATAAGCTACCTGCTCGGATCACTGCCACAACTGACACTCTACTAATTCCTGATCTGTTCTTTGAGGCTTTTGTTTCTTACACGAAAGCACGCATTGATCTACGTGATAGTGAGCGTGGTAGTGCAAGTGACGGGTTTGATGAGTTTAATGAGTTGATTCAAGATCTGAATGTTGAGAACAACAAACGCATGCTTGCGAATGTAAACATCTTGAGTTACTAAAATGAAAATATCAAATATAAAGAACTCTCCAAAGATGCCAGAGTATGTCACTGGTTTTCTTGGCGGATTAAATACTTTCCAGGATGAGGGGTCGATTAAAGACTCGGAACTCACAGAGGCTAAGAACATTTTGTTATCTGTTGATGGTATTGAACCACGACCAGGCACTGAGGATTATGGCACTGCATCAGGAACAAAGGTACTCGGACTTTTCCCATACTACAAAGATTCTTCACGTCAATTTTTACGGTACGCAACAGGAGCAACTAATAAACTACAAAAGTATGTAGGTACTACGCCTACAGATATTGGCTCAACTACTTTTGATGCTTCCGCAAGGATGAACTTCGTACAGGCTCGCAATGAGGTGTACGGATTTAATGGGGTAGATCCTCTCTGGAAGTATGACGGCACGACAATTACTACCTATTCAGCTCTAACGACTCCCACAGGACTTGGAATCACGGTAGTTGGAACAGCTCAATCAACAGCGTACTCTTACCGTGTATCAGCGTTTAATTCCGTAGGAGAAACACTAGCTGTTACCTCAGTTGCAATTTCTACCGGCAACGCTACACTTTCAGCGACTAACTACAACGCTCTTGCTTGGACTGCCGTTACTGGAGCGACTGGATATAATATCTGGGGAAATAAAGCTACTGGTTTGAGTGAGACGTACATGGGTACTGTGTTTGGGGTTATCGTATACAACGACCAGGGTGGTGATAGCCCTTCACTTTCACTATTACCACCAGAAGGAAACACTACTACAGGCATCAAAGGCACGATGGCGGAGTTTGCTATCTCTCGTATTTTCACCGCTGGCAACCCAGACTACACCTCACGTCTTACGTTTGGGGGAGTTGGTACTAATATTAGTAACTTCTCAGGTTCGTCTGTTGGGGGTGGGTCTGTGGACGTATTCCGCAACGATGGTGCAATTATTCGTGCAATCAAACCCTTTCAGGGCGGAGTGATAATCTGGAAAGATAACGCAATCTATAAGTTCTCGTTTACAGAGGACGGATCACAAAAACTAGAGGAAATTACCCGATCATTTGGTGGTATCTCGTACAAAGGCATTAAGCACGTCGAGAATGATATTATATTTCCTGCTAAAAAAGACGGCAGACTAGCAATTTATTCTCTAGGAAACCAGGAAAACTACGCAGCCAGTACGGTGCGTACAAATGAGCTAACAATCAAGGTCGCATCAAGATTATCCAACGTTAATACGGCGTATCTACAGCACAGTGCTGCTTTTTATTTCAACAATGTATACGGTATCTCAGTACCAACCTCCGCCTCAACAGTTAATGATCGAACGTGGTGTTTAGATACCAGGTTCGGTGCATGGGTATACTGGGAGGGATTCACGCCTAATTGCTACAGCACCTATGTTGACACAGACGGTTCTGAAAACTTGTACTTCGGTGATGAATCATCGGGTAAAGTTAAGAAAATGTTTGTAGAAACTCGATCAGACTCAGGAGTAGCAATATCTGTTGAATGGGCCACGAAAGCATTCAATCAGAAGCAATTTTTGAAATTCAAGAAATACTTTGACCCAACGTTCCAGTTCAAGAACGTGACTACATCAGGGGCATTAAGCGGAGATATTATCTTAGACGGCAGTACTGTAACAGCATATTTTACGGTCAATCAGCAATCATCTGGTGGGGCTGGTGTTGGTGTGTCGCTTGTTGGTGTTGTCTTGCCTGGAGATGCGCCAGGAGCAGTGAACATCACGCTTGCCAACTCCTCAGATATTCCGGTGCTGGTTAAGTTTGTCGGAGTCGCTCGATCAATTAAGTACCGTTTCAGATCCAACTCTGCAAGTGCTAAGTACAAGTTTTTAGCATTAGCCAATACCTACAACTTACTAGTCTCTAAGAAACTACCTGACACAGCAATATCATATGTTGCGTAACACTTTTGTATAAAAATGTAATAATTAAAGAATCCTATGTTAAGACCACAAAACCAACCACAAATCCAAACTCAACCAGGTGGCAAAAACATGCAGCAGTATCTGCAAGAGTTAGATACTTTGCTTAAAAGAAATACTGGACAAGGTTTATTCACAGGGGAGGACACATCGAGTAATACACCTATGTATTTGCCTGGAAAAGTGGCAAATCCTGGTGGAGTTGAATCGAATGCTGCTGCCATTTCAGCAATGAAGCCTACTCAGCAATCGGTTATACCTGACTTTCAAATGCCTGAATATGGCCAAGAAGAGCAACAGGGAGAAAATCAAGGAGAGGGTCAACAACCTCTCAACATCGAACAATTCCTGCAACGATTCGAGCAAAGTTACAATGCCCAAAAAAATCAGCCTCGCTTAGGAAATACTGATCAAAGGTTTATTGCCTCTACAAAAGATGGTGGTTCACTGATGGAAGATGGCACGATTGTCTATAAAGATGGCACTATCAGAAACGGTGATCCTGGGGCTACTCCTATCGCCTCGGATATCAGTGGTGGCATTCGGTACTCTGATGGAAGTGTGACGAGAAAAGCTCCTCGAGCGATTAGATCAGTTGCTGGGGAACGAGAGCGAATCGGGTATGACGATGGGACTAACCGCTGGGGTAACTATCAGTATGAAGATGGCGCGCAATCCTCACCTCAAGAGGCTGGACTACAAGGCTTAGTTAAAGGTATTTTTGGCAGAATGCAGCCAGTTACGCAGGCTTTTGGTAACTTCAACCCAGAACTTGAGCCAGGTGACGGCGTAAACTATGGAACTGATTTAAGAACCAGGGACTTGGTGGGTGAAAATAGAGCGTACAAGCTACCTGTTGGTGCTGAGGTAGTAGAGGTGTTACAGGATGACGGAACACGGTGGGGCAATCAATCAGGACACCAGGGCTGGGGAAACTCAGTCAAACTACGCTTAGCCAGTGGTGAAATGGTGCGTTTCTCTCACATGAATAATTTTGGTGAGTTTAACAACTTACAGCCAGGACAGCGAATTGAAGCTGGTCAAGTGTTTGGTACTCCAGGTACAACAGGCAACGTTTCGGGTGAACATTTAGATTTAGAATACTACGATCAATCAGGCAACAGAGCAAATCCCGAGGGATTCAGTGGGTTTACTGATCCACAGGGACTAAGAACCCCATTGCCAGGGCAAGCAGCTCCTGGAACACGTGCGCCTAGTGATCAACCTCAACAATCTCAATCGCTGGCTCAGTTTAACCAGCCTCAATCTTCTCAGCCATCACAAACTCAGCCAACTCAGCAACAATCAGATTCCTACCCTGGTCAGACAATGAATGAGGGAATAGTACAGCCTGCAATTCGTGCATTTAAACAAGCATCACAAGCAGTTCAACCCATGAGTGAAGAACGACAGAAGTTGGGTAGTGGTATCAATACTTTTGGTGAAAAAGCTGGCTTACCAGAAATGTATGCTGGTGAAGTTACCAGTGGAGCAGTAAATCCTGGCCAAGCGTTAAGCTATAACATCGAGCGAAATCTGCCAAAGACTAGAATTGATACTGGTATTTCAGAACTATTAAGAGGTGATGTTGCTGGAGCTAAAGCCAACTTCGCAGATACTACACAGCGTGTAGGAGCTAGACTAGGCGCACTTCCTGGACAAATTGGCAGAGAGATTGTCAAACCTGCATACGCAGATGATGGTAGTCAAAAATCTCTTCCTCAATCAATTGGCGATAATCTTAAAGGGGCAGCCAACTCAGTTGGTGATTATGCTCAGGATAAAGTGGCTCAAGCAGGTGAAGGTGTTAAGTCTCTTGGACAATCAGGAGTCGATGCGCTTCAAAGTGTTTTTCGACCACAGCAAGAAAATACTAAACGTGCAGTCGGAGATGTTTCAGGATCAGCAGCAGCTACAGATCGCAACCAATTTTCATCTCTTATGGACGGTGCGCCGTCTATGTCGAGTATCGGTAAAAGTAACGTTTCAGACCCATTCTTCAAAATGGGCGGTGCTGAGATGTACAAGAACTTCCTCAAGCCTAACGCTAAGGACATGTTTGGTGGTGCGCTAAGTTTAGACAGTTTCACACCTGATTTTTACAAGGATTTAAATAATGTTTCCAACGTATTCGGTGGATCAAAAGATTTAGGTGCTGCTATTGAGAGATACGTTACTAACGAGAAAAGCAAATACCCTACCATGTCTCGTATGAACTTCGAGGATGGGTATGATCGTGGAGAGGTGGACAGCTACAACAACCAAATTGACCAATACAACAACTCAATCAACAGTTACTTTGATCAGATTAGATCTTCAACAGCTGGTGCGCAGAGTGCATACACTCCACTTCGATCAAGTAGACAAAACATATTTGCTAAGCCACAGATGAGTTCTAACATGAGTACTTTTGCAGCTCCTAGAATAAGCTCATCTTCTTCTTCAAGACCGTCTATGCCCAGGTTGTCAGCTCCAAACATGAGCTATGCACCAAACAGAAGCGTTGCTCCAAATAGAAGTGTTGCACCTCCAAAGATTCAAGGCAGTGGGATGACCAGCAACTATGCGAGCAATCCAACGAATTACAGAAGTGTTGCACCCAACAGAAGTGTTGCACCAAGAATGTCTGTAGCTCCTAACAGAAGTGTAGCTCCAAGCAGACCAGCGGCTAATTACACCCCTGCGAATGCTAACACGAGTACTAATAGGGGGCCGGTCAGATCAAATCAACCTGCTCCACAAAGCAATCGAAGAACTAATGTTTTTAGCAGAGTATCAGGAGCAGTTAAGTCATTTTTTAGGAGATAGTTTATGTTTAGTATTTTCCAAAAGAAAAAAGAACCACTAATGAGCGTTGCACCCAACAGAAGTGTTGCACCCAACAGAAGTGTCGCACCTAACAGGAGCGTTGCGCCAAGTATGTCTGTAGCTCCGAAAACAGGACAAAGTAGCGCTCGATCTTCCTATGCTCCTACAAATCCACTCAGTAGATTTGGTGAAGAATCTCGACAAGGTAGGGGCATCACTGCCTTGCAGAGTGTATTCAGACCAACTACGGCCTCTGCGCCTACATTCAGAAGCCAAGCACCTATCGCGCCTCAACAGAATCAATCAAAAATGATTCAGGGCAGTGGAATGACGAGTAGTTACATGAGTAATCCAACGAACTTTAAATCTCCTGCTCCTGCTCCTATTCCTCCAAAGGTCGAAGCACCAACACAAAGAACATTCACGCCTAACGAGGTGTACACACAGAATATGGAGAAGCTGGCAGGACAACAAACTGATTTCGTG
>Ga0163152_10007733_pt1 | contig 11663 bp, 10 predicted proteins | sample OliLakLV19MP8IB2_FD_148635 | JGI IMG/M metagenome (GOLD analysis project Ga0163152, IMG submission 148635) | Freshwater microbial mat bacterial communities from Lake Vanda, McMurdo Dry Valleys, Antarctica - Oligotrophic Lake LV.19.MP8.IB-2 | ecosystem: Environmental > Aquatic > Freshwater >... | reverse complement strand
AAAAAAAAAAATAAACCGGAAATTAAATAACTTTACATCATCAAATCCATACCTAAAAGGGGTGGCTCACTTTGCTCCGAAATAGGTGGTGCACATTCACCGAAATAATCAATAAAACTAATTTTGCATCACTTCATCATACCATTTAAGGTGGTACAGTTCGACCCGAAAGGGTGGTACAGTTGCTTCCGGAATAATCATTTGCAATGAATTCTAGCTCAACATCGTTTTTAGTTGCTCCCAAATCCTTCAGATTCCAACTTATAATTGAGATAGAAGAGTCTCCATCAACATTTAAGATCAAGATCAAACAACAAAAAATAAATCTTTTCATAAAAAAATTATATTTTTGAATTATAAACCCTAATCTACAAATTTATGAATATCAACTTTATAAATATAATTGTTTGTTGTATTTTGTTTTCATTTCTATATTTTGGCTGTAAAAACGACACTTCTGAGCAAAGTTCAAATCTTTCGAATGGCGATTTAAACGAAACTTTTATTGAAAGTAGTGGTATTAAAGCTGATTCTATTAAATATGAAGCAGAAATTAGCACCCAAAAAGGTATATTAATGATGGAAGGTTGGGAATCCAATAATTATAAAAATGGATTAATGCCGGATTGTTATAACTTCACACCAAGACATAATAAATCTTTGGATAATTACTTAGAGCTAATCGTTGGCGGAGGAACCGATGTTGCTGTAAAATTATTAAATAAAGACAATGACAATTGCATAAGGTATGTTTTTGTAACTAGAAATTCTTCATTTAAAATTCCAAACATTCCTGAGGGTAATTATTATTTGAAAATTGCATATGGAAAAGATTGGATGTCAAAAGTTGAAGCAAATAAATGCATAGGAAAATTCTTAAGGAATCCAAAATATGAAATTGGCGTAGATATCTTAGATTTCAATTTAAAATATGAAGGGAGCTCCTGTAGCGTGCCATATTACATCTTAAGTTTGGATGTTGTTGCTACGGACTATATAAATTCATTTAATTCACAAAATATTAGTGAAAACGAATTCAATAAATAAATTAAAAAAAATCTCGATATCATATTATTTAGATTAAAAAATCATTTCCCAATAACCTGTTTTTTAGGATAATTAAAAAGTATGCTAGTTAATATTGGTATAAAAAAAATAGAAACAGTTAAAATAGAGGTAACCGTATCTCCCCAAACCATGGTATGCCCCTCTGGGATCAACTCACCCCGTGCTTCTAAACATCCATGCTCACCTTCCATAAAGATAGAAAAGTTGGTACATGGATAAAAATGAGTATAGGTCGAAAGCGATAATTTAATGCCTAAAATCGCGATTACAACAAATGCACATGTTTCAAGAAACGAATATTTTTCCATGAGTCTTACAAATCCTTGAGCAACAAATCGCATGGCAAGAATACCGATAAAAACTCCAATCCAAATTATAATAATATTCCTCGAAAAGGCGACTGCAGCAAACACATTATCAATAGAAAATGCCATATCCATTAATTCAACAAGAGCAACTGTGGCCCAAAAGTTGCCCAGTGACCCTACTGTAATTCTATATAGCCAATTACCCTTTTTATTAATAAAATCATCCTCTTTAGTTATTGTTTGTTTTCCTTTCCACCAATCATAAACTAAATATAGTAAATATATACCACCAAGTGGTTTTAAATACCAAAACTGAATTAAAAAAGCAGCAAATAAAAGAGCCAACCCTCTAAACACATATGCACCAATAATTCCGTATCTCAACGCTTTAGCACGCTGTTCTTTCGGCAGATCCATTACCATTGTAGCTAGAACTGCAGCATTATCAACAGAAAGCAAACTTTCAATAAGGACTAAATTTCCAATCACCAAAAGCGAGGTCATTGGATTGTCTAGAATTTGTTGAATTAATTCGTTCATATTTTAAAATTAAAGTTTACTTAAAAGTTTAGGCAATTATTTAATTACCAAAACAATAGCAAATGATACTATTATTGGAGCAAAAACCGAAAGCCAATTAATATTGTTAAAAATTATTTTTATTACAAAAAGTGGTATACAAAAAACCGTTCCTAAATAAACAATTTTCCTTCCAAAACCACCATTCTTTGATTTTTTCTTAACCACTGTAATAAAAAATTAATCAAAATACTTAATTTACTAATACTTCTACGCGACGATTACTTTGTCTGCCTACTTCAGTATCATTCGATGCAATAGGGTTCGCTATACCTTTTCCATTTGAAATAATCCTATTAGCGCTAACCCCTTTTAGTATTAGATAATTTTTAAAAGCATCAGCTCTAGATTGCGAAATAATTTGGTTTGCGGATAAATCACCTTCACTACTAGCAAATCCGGTTAAAATAATAGTGCCATTTGGATTACTTTCAAGGTAGCCAATTATTTGTTTAACTATTTCCTCATCAATATTCTCAGGAATAGTGGATGCCTTTGGGAAAGTTGCGGTTATTTTATTATTTAAAGCAGATTTTATATCAATTGATTCAATGTTACTTTTTTCAACATTGTTCCCAATACTAGAGTCTGTTATTTGTGATGCACTTTTATCAATCCCTACATTTTCAGAAATTGTTGCATTTCCTGGATTATTTTCCGCCGCCTCTGTTGAAGAATTTTTTTCTCCTAATTGACTCGATGTATTCGATTTAGAAATAAAATACCAAACCCCAATGCCCAGGATTAATAGGCCAACAATTCGTATAATCCAATTTTTGGCAGATGATTTTTTATTATTGTCAGGGGTCTCACGATCACCTTTTTTCGATAGATCGAATTGCGAATTAGACTTTTTATTCAAATCCGATTTCGAAGCTGTGCTATTATTCTTATTTAAATTAAATGCCATATAATAAAATTTTAAAAAATTAATTAAGTATACATATCAACTAAAGTTTGTAAACTACCGCTGTGTGCTCTTCCCATGGCTTCAAACTCCCAGGAATTATCAACACGATATAGTCTTCCAAATTCTATTGCATCATCATTCGAAGACTCTTTAGCTAAATCATATCTGAGTATTTCCTCTCCAGAAGTTTCATTTATGATTCTAATATAACAGTCATCAACCATACCAAAATTTTGGTTCAAAGTTCTTCGATCCTTTTTATTATCATTTGGAAACTTACAAATGCTTGCACAAATTATTATCTGTTCAATCTTACTATTTACTTTTGAAAGCTCTATAATCATATCCTCATCGTCACTTCCATCACTTCTTTTACCATCCGGATCATCAATGGCACCAAGAATGGATTTATCCTCTGTAATTGGCCTAAATAGACCCCTTTCTTTAGTATCTTCCATACTGTTACCCATTCTAACTTGTCCATAAAAGATAAAATAACTATCAGATGGTATTTTGAAACTGCTATTTATTGCAAATGCCGAAACATCTAAATCGAAATCTGGACCATTAGGCTCTTCATTCGGGTTCCAGCCCATTCCAATTCGAACGACTGACAGTCCAGGTGCAGCCTTCGATAGCGAAAATCTTTCTCCCTTGCTTAAATTAAAACTTCCCATATTACAATTTTTAATTATTGATACAAATCGATTAATGTATTTAATCCCCCTGAAAATGCCTGACCAAGTGCCTCAACATTCCAATTTCCTCCATTTCTTGAAATAGATGCTATTATTATTGAGTCTTGACCATCAAAACTTTCACTTAATTTAAAGCTGCACAAAATTGAATTATCTGCTGCATTACGCAAATTTATAAATGAATTTTCAACATTCCCAAAATGATGCCCTCTTGCTTCAGATTCGTGAATTGTAATTGCAAAATACAAAAATTCAACTCTGCTATCCATTTTACTTAGGTCAATATTTATTGATTCATCATCACCATCGCCATCACCATCTCTGTTGTCGCCAGTATGCACAACATAACCTTCCGGACTTGATAAATTATTATAAAAAACAAAGTGTTCATCACTCACCAATTTGCCATTTGTGCCAAGTAAAAAAACACTTACATCGCAATCGACTGCAACTCCATTTATAGTAGCTTGATCCCATCCAAGACCTGCTATAAGTTTTTGTATACCTGGTCGGATTTTATTGATATCAATTGGTTTCTTTTTTTCTAATACAATTGCCATATTTACAAATTTTAGTTTAAATAATATTCGTTAATAATTTTTTTTTTGGGTAATTCTGGTAGTTGAATAAATTTATCTACTCTTAAAACCGCGTTATCCTTAATTCCTACAACTTTTATGTTAATTCCTGTTTCCAATTTTATTTTTTCTGAAAAAGCATTATAAACTATATTCTCAATTATAACTTTCCCATTTGGATTTAACTGTGTAATTGTTGTTCCAAATTTGCCAATTAATTTACTCATACTATTACCTCCTGGCAAAGGTGGTTTTACAAGTGAAGGCGGTTTTACAACTGGTAATGTAGGAATAATTGGAATGTCAATTCCATTTCGTCCTTTTTGGTTCGGAGGTAATGAAGGTGGTGCCTTTTTAGCAGTGTAATCTGATTGTGTGATTTTATCAAAAATTAATTTCATTGCATCATTTATCTCAGAAATTTTAATTCGACTAACGTTACTAAATTTCTTCAATAATCGATTTAAAAAAAACGTGGTATTAATCTCTTCACTAACCAATAATATCGAAATATTATTCACAGTTATATTATTGGTTTTTGCGATGTCATCAATTGCCGAAAAAATTAAATTGTCATTGGAATAAAATATCAATCGATCATTTAAGCTTCTTTCATTTATTCGAAACCAATATCGTGCTCCACTAGAAAGTTCAATTTCACCCATTATAATTGGGGAAATATTTTCAAGAAGACCTGCGCAAAAGGATAAGATATAACTTAATTCGCTTTCCATGTCAATTGTTAAAAATGAATTTTGCGCGGTTATATATTCCAGAATCATTTCACCCAGTATTTTAACTCTCGGGTCGGCACCTTGTCCTAAAATTTTTGTCAAACCCGCGAATTCTGATTTTAGATCTTTATAAAATTCGAGGTATAAAATATTATCAATGCCATTAAGTAATAACAGGGACTTTAGTGGATTAGTTAATTCATTAAGAGATAATATTTCAAATAAAGATCTGTTAAAATCTATCCTTTCAATATTAAAATAACCAGCTTCATTAAATAAATTTTCTATCAAAGTTTTTTCCCTATCCTCCAAATCTGCATCAAATATAAATCTGAGTGGAAAATTCTGTCTATAAGATTCTATAGAATCCCCTTTATATAAAACAGCATTAATAAAGTGTGACAGATATTGTTCTACTCCAGAATAAAATAGCTGCTTAACAGGTTTTTTAATGCCATAGATCGTAAAATGCTTGCTAGGATCCTTTACAATTTCAAAATAATTACCATAAGCACAAGGGTCATTGAGGTAAAATCTATCCCTTGCAGCATTACCAAAAGCGAAATCATTGCCATTTACATAAAAGTATAAGGGGACTACATTGGAATCTTTAATTATCAATGGCGAATAAGGACTTCTTTCTGATTGATACCAGAAAGTTACAAAGCGTTTTGATACTTTAATTAATACACAGAAATTCATTTATTTTTACACTTTTTGAATACCCTTTAATAAATGTTTTTCAAAAAAATTCATTCCTTCCAATATTATTATTGGAGCAACATAGTCAAATTTCTTTTGTTCTTCCTTTTTTCGCTTTTGAGCTTCAATAAAATCAGGATCCTGTTTTATATAGCTTTCAATATTCATATCCTGAAATCCAACCATAAAATCAGCAGGGCTCATTTTTAAGCCAAACATTGAAGAAGCCACCCTAAAGAATAAATCCGCAAAATTCATAAACTTCGGACATGGTTGTTGACCCTGCTTGGGTGAACTAATAAAGTATTCTCCTATATGTTCCATCATTTCGGCTGTAATGGAATTTCCATAGTTCAAATATTTCATTTCTCCGGATGGTGAAATTACGCAAAAATTTTCTTCCCCTAATATTTCTATTGCCTCCTTATTTTTGGGCACCAAGATTGGTGTGATATGAGTAGGGATAGCTAATCCTTTTGAAACTTCATATTTTACATCAGCATTATTATCCTTTTTACGACTATTAATATTAATTATTTGTGTTGGGAAATTAATCGGTGTAATGGTCTGTTTTGCAACACTTTCACCTCCTATGCCTCTGATAAACATTTGAGTATAATAATCATTTGCTGCTTTTGCATTAACTGCGGCAAACCAATCAAATATTCTAGCACCCTTACCTGCGAATGCTATATTAATTTTTGGTGCCAACGCCTTTACGTGTGGAGGAGCATCCTCTGACTTTACAATTTCTGATCTAAGTTTAAATGCCAATTGCCCAGCATAATACATTATTAAACCAGTAACATATAAATTGATGCTCATCATTTCCTTGCACTCTGCTGCAATCAATAAATAAAAAGTATTGAAATCAGTATCATCAAGTCTATCAACCAATTGTTCAAAATAATAAGGTGCGGTATTTTCAGAAAATTTATTATCCCCTTTGTTTAAGCCCTGAATAGAAATATTTTTCTTTTCGCACATCTTCAATAATACCGACTTGAAATTTGGCGAAAATTTTGTGGCTTGAGCTACACGTTGCGCCGCAAAACGAATTGAATTTTGTTTAATCATTGCCTTACCACCCTCCATCTGACACAAAGCTGTTATATCAGTTGTGCTGCCTCCAATATCAAAACAAAGCACTAATTCACCAGGATTAACAGAGTAACCAGAGTTTACCAAATAATTGGCGACTGCACACGCCTCTGTTAAAGATTCCTCATTACCCAGCAGTTTAAAATCAAACCTAATTGGACCAGTTTCAGTTGCTATATCAATTAATTTTTTATTTTTTTTGAGTGTTTCATCACCCCATCCAATATTGGTTGTTTCTTGGTCTATCCAGCCTGTTACTATATTTTCACTATTTTCTAATGTATTATCATTCCAACCAACGTTACTTTCAATCTCACCAAATGCACTACCACTTGTATCTCCAATATCAGAAAGATCCGATGGTGGATAAGTTTTTAGTGTTATGTTACTCTCAATGGGACTAATTTCTTTTAATGAGTCCCAAATGGCTCTATATTCACTTAATAATCCTTTACCCATTGAGGAAGGATAAGACCACTTTAATGTGTGTGGCTCGTGACCTTCAATAAATAATTGAGCATAAACATGTAATAGCAATGAACTTAAGTAAGCTGTTTTATAGCTTTTGTCAATACTCTGAGTAGACCATTTCATATTGTATACTAACTCTGCCTTACCGACTCTATTAAAACCAAGAGTATACCTATTGTTTTGAGCATTTTCAATTGGAAGATTTTTTTCGAAACAAGGAAAACCACCTTTTACCGCCTGCGCAGCTAATGAATCATTGGAATTACTATTGTCGTTTACTAGACGTCTTGGATCATGTATAGTCAGAATTGATTTTATCGAATTTGAAATAATTTCATCATTTTGGAAAAAGAAAATTTCATCTTCTACAGCAGGCCTCTCATCATTATTTTTAGTATCATTAGAAAGTAGGGAAATTCTCCTATTTTTAAATTTTAAACTATCACAAACCTCATTTTTACTACCTGAAAAATATGCAATAGAGGAGTTGGTGCTTCCAAAATCAAAACCCAAGTTTGCAGGCGCCAAATCAACAATCGGATTCTTTAATAAATTTGCTGGAAGTGTGTGGCTGCTGCCTGTTCCATCATATCTTATTATTCCAAAACCACAATCAATGCCAGCATGCGCAAATTTTATTCCTTTATATGGTCGATTACTTTCGTAAATTTCATATTTATATTTATTATCAGCAACAGCATTATTAGATGTTATATGTAATTGAATTTTTATTCCGTCATATTCCTTTTCCAATATGCTTATTTTGCCCTTGTTAGCAAGATACAAAGGAACCTTATTTTTGTCCAAAACAATTCGAAAAAAGTCATCATTTACATCTCCAATAAATGGTGTCGCCTGAAATTTGGAATCGTTATGTGGTATTTCGGAGTATAAAAAATATCTATTCCATTGTTTGGAAATAAAATTAGGCCATAGTAAAATATCCTGCCCAATGATTGAATCGCGTGTAACCTTATAAACAACTTGTTTTGTTATTTCATTTCCAGTTTGGGTGAATAATTTTAACTGAACAATTAATTTTTCACCATCTTTATCATTTGGATCGTAAATTGAAGTTAAGCGAGATTTAACATTTGAGAATTCATCCAAGCCTACTAATGCAGCAAGATTTGCACCAAAAACATTTAATGCAAGAGGAGTTAAGGGCAAAGTAAAATATGCAAAATTGTTAAATTGTCCTTTTGTTTCAGCTTCTAATAAAATTATTGGTTTGTTCTTTAAATAATTTTTAGTTTCAGAACCTTTCTTTCCAAAATCTATTTGAGCAATTTCAATTGAGTCAGATAAAAGCAAGTCTTTGGGATCAAATGAAATGGAGCCAGCAACACTTGAATCGTTTGAAATAATACCTTCAGATCCAAATAATTCTGTTGAGAAATTAAATAAAATACTATAAGGGTACCTAAAAATGGACCCAACTTCTGGAGGAGTTTGATTATCCAATTTGGGGTACCCCTTTTCAGATTGATATCTAACCATATCGGTCATCCAATTCTGTATACAACCATAAATATTACTATAATCTGGCTTTAATATATCTTCTAATTCATTAAAATTTTTTCTGAATTTATCAATATTATTGAGAATATGTTTGGCATATCCATAAATTTTAAATAATTCCTCTGGTTTTAGTTCAGATTGCAATGGATCAATAAACTTTCCATTATTGATATTTATAAATGGCAATTTCTCCTTTAATTTATAGGAAACGGAGGAAAAGATAAAACAATCTGGTGAAGTGCCGCCAACAACTGTTCCATTATAAGTAATTACATCAATAAATGGTATTTTATCTGCATTATTTGATAAAGACTGATCACACCACAAAGGTTGTCTTTCAAAAAGTACATTGCCAAAAGCTCCTATTGGCTCATATATATTTTCAGTATCAATGATTTTTTTTCCATCAGAATATGATAACGGCAATCTATCTATTTGAATATCCTTATAACTTAAAGCAATACAACTGATAAAACCTTTCCATTCACTTATTAACGATTTATAAAAAAGCATCAAACCTGAAGCTTCGGCATCTTTATCAGTAATTGCATCCAAAGCATTTCTAAATAAGTTTGCTCTTGCATATACAGTTGGCATTCCAGACACAATAGATCCAATATCTACTGATGAATTCCCATCTTTATCCACTGCAATTTCAGGAATTAAAATATTCTTGGTAAAAACCTCCAATTGTGGAATTTTAGCCCAAGCATATTCAACCCCTTGTGGTTCAGTCTTTGGGTGAACCTTTATTGCAACTGCCTTGATTTCTGCCATTATTTATAATTAATTTAAATTGAAATTTTGTGAAATCGTAATCGCGTTATAGATATGAGCTAAAAATTTTTCCTTAGTTGTATTAACTTTTTGTGTGTCTGAATTAGGGTTTGATTTAATCAATTCTTTTACAAATTTATCATATGAATTGGAGAGTATACCACCATCTGGCCAATGAAATTTTTTATCAATAAACAATGTCCCAACATCCATTTTTTTTAACTCAGCAGCACTGTCCGGAAAAGCCTTGCTATCAAAGAGAAATGATCCTGGCAAAACTGTGTTTCTAATTTGATATATCCATCCTGGTTTAAATCGAGAATTGTCAAAATTATAGGCAAATAATTTGAAATAATCATTCATTTCGATGCATTCTTCATCTGTGATTGTATTATATTGAGACAACTTTTGTTGCTCACATTGTACTATAAAACCTTTGATACCATTATCTCCAATTGCAGCGCCATTTTTAGATAAACAAATATGAGCCAATGAGAAAAAGGCCCCCAATCGATTTGCAAAAATCTCACCTGATTTATTAATATTACCTACGAAATCATTAAAGGAAAAATTAAAAGTATTATTTTTAAATGCTACGGACTTATACAAATACTCAGCTTTTGCAACATCTAAACCTTCCTTTCGTGTAAAAAAATCATATGCTGCGCAAGCGCAAAGTAATTCAGTTATGTGGCAAGGATTTTTTTGCGTGGCACCTCCTGTAATTGTTTTATGTCCTGAAGTTTCATCATCGACATTTTTACTTTCAATTGGCCAACCAATATGATATAAAATCTTATAACACTTTTGTACTGTGGGATCATTTTGATAAAACTGAAGTGCTGCTTGACTATTTAGAGGAAAAAAAGAGGAGTCAGCAATAACGCTGTCTTCTTTTGTTAGTTTCTGTTTATCATCTGGTTTCTTAAATGTAAAATATTCCGTTAATAGTGTTGAACCAAATTTAGCCTTTGAAAAATCTAGACTTGAAGTGCCGCCCGACCGAATTTTCACAAAATCCTGAAGTGCTTTCGGTATTACAGGAATTGAAGAAGCTCCGGTACCTCCAAAAATTGACCCAAATATAAAAATACGTGCATTCGAACCTGATTTTTCCAATTTGGAAATAAATATTTCCAATTCGCGCTCTTCTTGTTGAACATCCTTACCCTTTGTAATATTACGAGCCGCCTCTACAATTCCATGATACATCAATAAAGAACCCAAATGAGTTTGCGCCCTATAACCATGTGCTAAATTAAACTCTTGAACTGAATTGTTATCCAAAAATAGGTCAGAAATAAGTCCATTCGCTTTTTGTTGTTCTATTGAGCCTGAAGAAATCTTTGAAATATTTTTATAACTCTCACGTCCTAAACTAGAATAATTTGTATAATATTTATGCAAGTTAAGTTTTGCTGAAAAAAAAGTATTTGCGTTTGGCGTTCCACCCTGAATTGAACCAGAAGTTTTAATCCTATTATACAAGTGTATCAGCCCTTCAACTCTACCCTTATTTCCATTAGTCTGGTCAGTATCTAAAGTTAATACTTCAATTTCTTGGTTGTCAAACATACCAATAGCGCATAAATGCGTAAAAGATTCTAAACAACGCATTCCTGTTCCACCGATTGCAATTACAAAGAGTTTATCCATGATTATGAACTTTTAAAGGATTAAAACCAATGACCCAATTTACCATTTTTAAACATTTTGCTCAATATAAATCCAATAACTATATAAAGAACAAAACCGATCCCTGTGCCAATGCTGAGATCAGAAATATACTTTTCAACTATCATTATATTGGCTTTAGGAATAAATACAAAGTATCCTAACATAAAATTGATCGATGGATTCAAAATAGCTAAAATCCAAAACCAAATTTTTCTTTTTCCCGAATCCTTGGGATTGCTTCCCCCTTCAAATTTTATCGCGTTTGCTATAAACACCGATATTAATAAAAAAACAAGTGCAGTAACTATAGAAATTATATAAGCTGTCATATTCAATTATTGAGTTTCGTGAATAAATTATTGTAATGTTTTAATATAATAGGAGTAAATTGTTTTATTATTTGGTATAACATTTGGTTCCTCCAACGATGTTATTAATGATTGGTATAAACTCTCATTGACTATATTTTTTTCATTAATCCATTTAAATTTATCCAAAATTGGGTTATGTGTATTGGGATTTGCCTTTATCAATATAAT
>Ga0163152_10007732_pt1 | contig 11664 bp, 7 predicted proteins | sample OliLakLV19MP8IB2_FD_148635 | JGI IMG/M metagenome (GOLD analysis project Ga0163152, IMG submission 148635) | Freshwater microbial mat bacterial communities from Lake Vanda, McMurdo Dry Valleys, Antarctica - Oligotrophic Lake LV.19.MP8.IB-2 | ecosystem: Environmental > Aquatic > Freshwater > Lake... | reverse complement strand
CTACCGCCCCCACCGCCGCCGCACCCATGTTCGAGCCGTAATACTCGTTAGTTTCGAAAAAGGCGGCCGGTGGGGATGGTGGCGGCGGGCGCAAACTCCGGCCTGTCCGCCGTCGGGGCTTCGTCGGCCTACGCCGCAGGCGCCACCGGGGCTGGCATCAAGGTGGCGGTCATCGACACCAACCTCGATTCCACTGTCGCCGAATTGCAGGGCCAGGTGACGTCTGATTCCATCGACATCCGCGCATCGACCCGCGCCGCCAACGACATCGACCCGGACGGACACGGAACGCTGGTCGCCAGCATCATAGCGGCCAAGAAGGATGGCCTGGTGATGCACGGCGTCGCGTTCGACGCCCAGATCCTGCACATCCGGGCGGATCGTCCCGGGTCCTGTCTCGAAACCGGGCCAGAAGACGAATGTTCGTTCCAGGACCCAACCCTGGCCGAGGCTATCCGCTATGCAGTGACGCGTGGCGCGAGGATCATAAACCTGTCGCTCGGGGGCGAGATCGACGCCGATCCAACCGTCGAGAATGCGATCTTCGCCGCCGCAGCAGCGGGCGTGCTCGTGGTCATCTCAGCGGGCAATGAAGGCGCCGCGCCGACAGCGACCGAGGCCGCCATGGGAACCTCGCCGACCGAACCGGCCTATGTCGCCGGCCAGAACGGGTCGCTTGGCCGGGTGGTCGCGGTTGGCGCCGTCGGATTCAACCGCAGGATTTCGGATTTTTCCAACCGAGCGGGAGCGACCCAGAACTTCTATCTGCTCGCGCCCGGTCAACGGGTCATCGCAGCCGGGCCCGACGACAACATCCTTCTGCCCAACCAGCCGACGTGCGTGGGGATGGCCACCACCATGTGCAACGACGCCGACACCAACCAGGATTATTATCTCGTGTCGGGCACCTCCTTCTCGGCGCCCCTCGTCGCGGGCGCGCTCGCGCTCATGCTGCAACGGTTTCCCAACATCACCCCCGAGAACGCGCTCGCCGCCCTGCTCTCGACGGCGGACGATTATGTCGATAGCGCTCCTGACGCCATTCGCGGCGAGGCGGCCGGCGTCGGCGCCGACCCGGTATCGGGTGTGGGAATACTCAATCTCGCGCGCGCTTTCGCACCGATCGGCTCAACCAGCTTCAGCTTCGGGCCGGCGAGCGTGCCGCTCTCGGCCGCGCTCGCACCCGCAAGCGGAGCGCTGGGCGACTGGGCCGAACAGTCGGGGGCGTTCAACGGCCTCGTATTCCAGGACGTCTTCGAGCGCGGATTTCGGATCGGCGAAGTCGAGCTTGCCGAGCCACGAGCCCCCTTTGCCGACATGAGCGTACGGGCCAATTATGCGCGCGCTTCGGCTCACGCCATCGATTTCGGCCCCGCCTCGCTGTCCTGGTTCAGCCCGCCGCCCGAGCCCTATGACCCGCGCACGCCATGGGCGGAGGCGCCCCGCCCGACCTTCGAGGCGCACATGAAGTTCGCCAGCACCGAGATCGCGACCGGGCGCGGCGGCGGGCCAGGTTCGCTTTCCCCCGCCATGATGCTGATCGACGATCCGTCCGGCCCGCCGCAGCTTGGCCGTGGAGGATCGTGGACAAGCGTCAGCCAGCGCGCCGGGCCCGTGACGCTCGACTTCATGGCTTCGGCCGCGACGGACCGCAACGCATCGGGAATGGGCGTCAGCTTCGCCACGGGGTCCGGAACGACCCGCGTCGGCTATGCCTCGCTGTCGGACGAGCGGACCGCGCTTGGCGGCGCCCTGCAGAGCCGCTTTGGCGGCGAGGACGGAACACGCATGTCGGCGATCTCGGTCGAGACGGCCCGCCCCGTCGGCGCCTGGACGCTGAGCGGATCGATCGAAGCGGCAGAGGCGCGTGTCGCGAACCTCGACGTCTCTGGCCTCTGGACGAGCGCCTGGTCCCTCAACGCCGAGCGACCTTTCGCCGGAGGCGCGCTGCGTCTGTCGCTCGCCCAGCCCCGCCGCGCCGAGGGCGGGTCACTCTTCTTTGATGCGCCAGTCGAAATCCTCAAATCCGGCGCGATAAGGCGGGAGGCCCGCGTCGCCGGACTGTCGCCGAGCGGCCGGGAGATAGATCTGGAAACGGCCTGGCGCCGACAGCTCGGGCCGCGGACCACGATCGAGGCGGCGGCGGCGCTGTCCCTGTCGCCCAATCATGTGGCGGACGCGGGACCGGAAACAGCGCTGTGGTTCGGCGTCCGGCGCGCATGGTGATGCCGGGCCGGTGTCTCGCTCTTTGTCTGGCCGGCATCGCCACGTCCGCCTGCTGGGTGACGCCGCGACCGGCCCCGGCGGCGCAGGTGTCGTCGCTCGTCTCCGCCTCCTGCCCGTTCCAGATCGCCGAGGCGTCAGCCTGGATTAACCACATGCCGGGATCCGGCGGTCGGCCTCGTCTCCTCGCGGTCGCGGCCCGTCTGACCGATCCGACCGCTTCCGCCATCCTGCTGAAGGCCGGCGAGGAAAGACCCGGCTCGCTCGTTCTAGAAGTGAAGGCGGCCGACAAAGCGCCTATAGCTGGGCGCATGGCCTGGAGGGAGACGCCGCCTGACCCCGTCTATGAACGGGTCATCTTCCGCTGCGGTGGCGGCGACATTCACGTCATCGAGGGGATCGAGCGGGTCCAATAGCGCGCTTGCCGCCTTGCCGGCGGCCCTTGCGCCCTCATCATTGTCGCCGCTCCGTCCGGAATGCTAAGGTCAGCTGTGGCGCACGAAGCATTTGAGTTGCTTTAGGATTCTCGAATAGACCGGCTTGCTGCCTTACGGGCGCCACCTACCGGATCCGCGTCATGGCTGAGTTCAACAACCTTTATTCGCACGGCTTCGTCCGGGTCGCCGCCGCCTCGCCCCGGCTGCAACTTGGCGATCCGCTGGCGAACGCCAACGAAACGATAGAGCTGCTGCACCGGGCTGACGCCGGCGGCGCTGCTGCACTGATTTGTCCCGAACTGGGACTGTCCGGCTACACGCTCGATGACCTCCACCTGCAATCAGCGGTGCTCTCGTCTGTCCGCAAGGCCGTGGCGCGCGTCGTCGAGGCCAGCGCGAAGCTCGCACCGCTGGTGGTCGTGGGCGCTCCGCTGGAGATCGGCGGGGCCGTCCATGGAACCGCCATCGTCATCCATCGCGGACGAATACTCGGCGTCGTTCCCAAGACCTATCTGCCCAACTATCGGGAATTCTACGAAAAGCGCCAGTTCGCATCGGCGGGCGACACTCTGGTCGACACGATCGCGCTGGCCGGACAGTCGACGCCCTTCGGCGTCGATCTTCTCTTCGCGGCCGCCGATCTTCCAGGCTTCGTCCTTGGCGTCGAGATTTGCGAGGATGTGTGGGCGCCCATACCCCCGTCGAGCTTCGCGGCGCTTGCTGGCGCGACCGTCATCGCCAATCTTTCGGCCAGCAACATCACCATCGGCAAGGCGTCCGAGCGCGACCTGTATTGCGCATCCCAGTCGGCGCGAGCGACCTGCGGCTATGTCTACTCCGCCGCCGGCTACGGCGAATCGACCACCGACACGGCCTGGGATGGTCAACTCGCCATCTTCGAACTTGGCGTCAAGATCGCGGAGTCAGAGCGTTTCGCGGACGCCTCCGTGCTGATGTTCGCCGACATCGACGTCGAGCGTATCGTGCAGGAACGCATGCGGGCGGCAACCTTCCGGGACTGCGCGCGCATGCACCAGCGCGACCTTCGCGGCCGGCGCCGCATATCCTTCTCTTTCGATCCTCCAGCTTCCTCGCCGCTTCCGCTCAAGCGCGCGATCGACCGCTATCCCTATGTGCCGGACGATCCCGCCCGCCTCGATCGCGACTGCTTCGAGGGCTACAGCATCCAGGTCCAGGGATTGCGGCGTCGGCTGGAATCCTCGGGCGTCCGCAAGGCGGTCATCGGCGTGTCCGGCGGTCTCGACTCGACACAGGCGCTGCTGGTCGCCGCGCGGGCCTTCGACCTGATGGACCGTCCACGCACCGACATCATCGGCGTGACGATGCCGGGTTTCGCGACGAGCGAGCGGACAAAATCGAGCGCGCACGCCTTGATGAAGGCCCTCGGTATCGACGCCCGCGAGATCGACATCAAACCACTCGCCAGCCAGATGCTCGCCGATCTCGGCCATGCCTTCGCGAAGGGCAAGAAAGTCTACGACATCACCTTCGAGAACGTGCAGGCAGGGCTCCGCACCGACTATCTTTTTCGTCTCGCCAACAAGGAAGGCGGACTGGTGGTTGGCACGGGCGACCTCTCGGAGCTTGCCCTTGGCTGGTGCACCTATGGTGTCGGCGATCATATGAGCCACTACAATGTCAACGCGTCGGTGGCCAAGACGCTGGTTCAGCACCTGATCCGGTGGAGCGCGCAAAGCGGCCACTACCCGGCGGCGGCGGTCGCGATCCTCGAGACCATCCTGTCGGCCGAGATCACGCCGGAGTTGATTCCGCCGGACAAGGACGGCGTCGCCCAGAGCACCGAGGCGACGATCGGCCCCTACAATCTTCACGACTTCTTTCTCTACTACACGATCCGGCACGGCTTCGCCCCGTCGAAGATCGCGTTCCTCGCCGAGGCGGCCTGGAGCGACGCGGCCCGCGGGGCGTGGCCCGCCAAAGCTGGGACGACCGCGCGCCCGGCCTATGGTCTTGCTGAAATCGTGTCCTGGCTGGAGGTGTTCGCGCACCGCTTTTTTGAAACCAGCCAGTTCAAGCGATCGGCCGCGCCAAACGGTCCGAAAGTGTCTCCGGGGGGATCGCTTTCGCCGCGCGGAGACTGGCGGGCCCCGAGCGATTCGAGCGGCGCGCCCTGGCTGGAAGACATTGCGCGACTGAAGCAGCAGCTGGGTCTGGATTAGACGAGCTGAGTCAGCAGGCATCCAAGCGAACAGGCGGGACGCGCCCCTTGGCGATCGCTATCGAGCCGATCACATCGTCCGCGATGCAGTTCATTTGTCGCCCGATTTCCAGGTGGGACTTTTCTCCAAGCATCCAGCCCAGAAGGACGTGGTTGTCCGCGAGGCGATCCTCGGAGACGATCAGCGGCGCGCGAATCCAGTAGACGCCTTTTCCGCCGCTGACGTCTCCGCCAGCAAGGCTTCCGCTCAGTTTCAGAATGTCGTCGCAGCCTTTCTCGGCCTGTTGAGGATCGGACGCGACCAGCCGACAAAAACTGTCGAGCGGCAAGCGGCCGCTGTTGTCGCGAGCGAGCAAGACCGCGCTGAACGGCGTGGTGATCTCAGGGAAGGTCGGGGGCGTCGCCTTGTCGTCCCCATTACCGTCGGCCGCTGGCGGAGTGAGGATATGGAGGACGACGATCCGCAGACGTTGCCGAAAGCAGCTCGACTGGTCGCAGGGCTGTGGCGCGCAAGGCTGTCCGCCGCAGTCGCTGGAGTTCAGAAGGAGCGCTTCCCGTTCGTCCATCCGATCGGCTGCGGCATGGAGTTCCTTGACCGCGAAGGCGGCCGCGGCGGAGCCTGAATTGTCAAAATAGCCGCCATCGACAACATGCCGGGCGCCCCAACCGAGGAGGTTTCCGTCCTCGGTCACAGGTACCGGCAAGACCCCAGGGGGGTTGCTGCCGGGAAACCGAGCTGAAAGATGCGCGGCCGTCGATAAGGGGAGCGCGCGATCCCCACGGAAAAAGCAATCCGAAAGTCCGATCAGGCCCGCATCGGCGCGGCTTGGAGCCCCGTCCCCCGCAACCTCTCTCCCGCAAGGAGCGAACGCCACATTGCTGGCGGCCGTCATGGCGCCGTCGTCGGCCCCGAATGCGCCGAACACGACGACCGGCGCGGGGTCCGCCTGGACCCCGCCAGCCTGTCCTTCCGAACGATCGGGGGCGCCAGGGCCGGAGTAGGGCCGTCGGGCGCCGGCGGCGCGCTCCGTCACGAATTCGAGCGGCATTTCAAACCAGTCCGTTTGCCCTCCGCTATCCGCCCAAGCCCCGGAAAGCCCGCGCTCGAAGAAGTCCGCCCGGTCCCACAGGCCACGCACGTCGTCCTGGGAATACGGCCACCAACCCGGCCGGAGGGTCGGGGGAGACAGGATGCGGGCGATGCGGGTTGGCAACTCGACGGGCACGATCGTGGTCATCACGTCACTGGCGAACATGCCGCCAAACAGCGCCGACAGGTGATCGCGCGCCAGGGTCTCGCGGATTCTGCGCCGCAGGCCGTCGGCGGAAGCGTCCGGCTGATCGGAATTGTTGCGCTCCGCGCGGGCCGCGAGATACGTCGCAACACCAACGGCGCCGCCCGAAACGCCGCTCAGGGCATAGATGTTCTCAAAAAAACCGCAGCCCGCCGCCGGCGCCGTCAGCTCGTCCCGGACCTCCAGCGCCGCCAGCAACTGGCCTGCCTGGGAAGAAGCGCGAAGGCCGCCGCCCTCGGCCAGCACCACGACCGCGACGATGGGCGGCGCGGTCCCGGTTGCTGCATCCAGCGGGAGACCCGCCGCCGCATCGCCATCCTCCACCGGCGCCGCAACACTGGCGCCGCCAGGATTGGACGGCGCTAACAGGAAGGTTTGCGCGGCGCACTCCTCACGTCGATCGGCGCGCTGGACCGCAGCTTCGAGCCACCTGTCGGCGCGCGACGCAATACTTTCAACCGGCGCCCCTGCTGGCCCACGCGCCACGGAGGCGACCTGATGATTTTGGCCCAGGGTCGCGAATGCGAACGGCGCGAGCACAACGGCGGAGGCAAGACGCATCACCTTGCGCCTTGGCCTGCCCCCCAGCTTTTTGCGCCAGACAAGGATTAACCAGGAAACCCCGCCAGCTGTAATTACCAAAGCAAGCAACAACGCGATCCAAACCCACCACTCCCCGTCTGTCGAGGCTTCGAGGATGGGCAACGTGACCTTGTCGAGGGTAAAAAGGAGGAGGCCGAACCCGATGATCCAGATCGGGGTCAGCCCGTACTGGATGCGTTCGATGAACCTGCCGATCTCGTAAAACGGCGCCAGCAGACGCGGACGCAGAGTGACCACGACGACCACGGGCGTCTCGATGGCGTTGCGCACCAGCCAGACAAAAAAGCTGACGAGTATCGACAGCCCGGCCAGCAGCAGCGTGGCCGAACCCAGCCAGCCATGGCTATCAAACCCGAGCGCGGGCAGCCAAAGCACGCCAAAAAGCGCGACCACGACGAGAAACGAAAATCCCCGGTAGGATGTCTGGAATACTCTGTCGAAAATGAGACGCCGACCCTCGCGCAGCTCCAGCACTTTCATGGCGCGGTGCCGAACGAACAGGAACAGAAAGGCGATCACGGCGCCCGCCAGCGCTATGCCCAGGGCGCCCCGTTCGCCGCCAGAGATCCAATTGATTTGTTCGTCGACGCGGACGCCGTCCTGAAAGTCCCGGAGCCTGAGCGCTTCGTCCCGCGAGACGGCGAAAACGACAAAGGCCGCCAACAGGGCTATCCCGTGCCGGTGCGGCGCCTTGAACATCCAGTTGAAAAAAGTCGCCGCCTTGTAGCGCGACGTGATCGCGACGGCGCCGGCGAAGCGGCCGAATGCCTGGAAAAGGTTCGGTCTGTCGGCATAGGGATCGACCAGCTTCGGGTCGAAACGCCGATAGCCGTCACGGAGGCGCCGCTGGGCGCTGACCGTCGGCCATTCGAGAAGCTTGCAAAGCCAGTAAACCGCCAGGGCGGCGGACACCGCCATCGCCCAGCGAATTATGCCGAACACCACGCCATCGGTGTTGACTCCAAAGTCAAGCGGAGCAGTCAAGAACATCAGCAGGGCGAAGGGCGTCGCCAGGCCGATGATGAAAGCCGTTCGGGTTCGCAATTCGACGCTGGCGTGGATGGGATCCTCATCGAGGGTGAGCCGAACCTCGGCCGTCGCGCTGTCGTCCTCCAGAGCCGCCTCGCTCCGCTCGACGGCCATCACGAAGAGAGACGAGGCGATGACGCCGACGCAGAAAACGACCAGGGCGCCCAGGAAAATCCAGTATCGGAGCAGTGTTTCGAACGATGCTCCCGTATTCGTCTCGGCGCCTTCGAGCGTGACGGTGACCAGGAGCGCTTCGAGACCCTGCTGCGTCACGCAAAGGGCGACAATGGCTGCAATGGCGCCGAACGCGGCGGGCCAGGCGGGAGCAATGGCGCGCCAGCCTGAGTTGCGTTCGATCCACGCCCTGCGACAGGCTTCGCGGATGGCGACCGCCCCGCCTCTCAATCGAGACTTAATCGAAGCCGGCAGCCATCCCAACAGGTTCATGTTCCGCCGCCTCCACCGTCGGGCGACAGGTCAGGCGACGGGTCGGGCTCGCAGCCATGGGCCTTGAGCGCACTCTCTACGGCCATCTTGGCGCGCGCGTCGAAGGCCAGCAGATAGATCCTTTTGAGTTGGCCCGGACGACCCTTTTTTTTGGAACGATCGCGAACATAGTCGACAAGATGGCCGACGATCTGCGAGGCGGCGATTTCCGGCGCCAGTCCCCCGTCTCCGGCCCCGAAAAGAGGGAAGACGATCGTCTTGTTGTTTAACAGATTCTTGTCTTTCGGGCGCCTGGCGATGAATCTTTCGACTTCATCAAGGACATTCGTGACGCAAGCGTCGATCTTTCCGCCTGACTCGAACCCGTCTCCGTCGGCGCGCGGGACCACCGCCGCGACATGGGCTACTGCCACAACGTTGTTTTCGCGCCGGAGAGGCGTGCCCCTCGGTGTTTCCGTAATCAGAACATCGCCAATCCTGAGCGTCGGACGGACGCCCATGGCGCGGGCGAGCGACACGGCGATGGCGTCGTCGGTCTCCTCGCCGCGCAAGCCGAGCGAATTCGAGCCGCGCAGGCGAATCTTCGCGGAGATCGACTTGTCGGTGACTCGCGCCATCTGCATGCGGTTGTTTTCGGAGTTAACCCAGATCGCCACGTCGTTGATCCCGGCGATATCGCCGCATTTGATTCCAAGGCTCGTCGGGAGCTTGTCCCCTCCCCCGGCGGGCTTGACGACATAGGCCTTTGGATCGTCATCCGCGCGCACGGCGCGCTGATTGGTCGGGGCCACCGTGACGACGCCTGCGCGGCGAAAATCGCTGGTATATTCTCGCTGACGGGGATCCTTCAGGCCTCGCAGCGCGCGCTGGACACGCGCGGCCGCGCCCTCCGAATAGAGGTCGATGAATTTCGGACGGCAACCGACAATCGCCCATCCGGCCTCCGGCGTTTGCGTCACTGCAAGGGTGAAACCGCTGGCAATCGCCTCGCGGACGCCTAGCAGATAGTCGAATTCGCGCGAGCGGAGATCATGATCGACAACCATCAAAGGCGCCGTGACCAGCAGGCGCAGCAACTTGCCCGTGTCGTCCTTTTTAATGGCTTCAAGGTCGGACGGATTGTACCAATTGAGGAGCGCATCGAGGGGAGGGGCGTCTGCGGCAAGGGCACATCGCTCCCGCAATTCGGGCGCGACGACGGCCGCGAAAGCATCCGCGAATTGTCCCGTCTTCTCGCCGAAGATGAGGCAGGCGCCGCTAAAGGTATCCGGTATGCCGCTCATCCCAATCCCCCGCAGACGCAAGCCGACTATAGCCCGAACCGCCCCCGGTTGGCGTCTCGCCGCATCCATTCGGCAGCGGCGAGGCATTTGGCGTCCCTGATCTCGCCGGACTCGACCTGGGCGAGAAATTCGCGCGGAGACATGACCAGCCGTTCTGTTTCCTCATCAGCGTCAGCGCCCCATCCCACGCGGGCGTCTACCTCGCCCGGGGCGACCGCAACACGACCGTAAAACAGGTGGATCTGTTCCGAGCATGCGCCCGGCGAAGGATAGAAGGAGGTGATGAACTCTTCATCCGCCAACTCGTAGCCGGTTTCCTCCCGGGTTTCGCGCCTGAAGGCTTCGACCCAAGGCTCCGCCGGTTTTTTCATGCCCGCCATCAGCTCGACGATCATGCCGTCCCGGGAGAGATCCGGCTGGCCTGAATCCGCGTCGATGGTGGTCGAGAAACGGAACTGGCGCACGAAGAACAGGTCATGCACCCCGTCATTGCGCACCCTGTGCAGCAGGCCTGCAACGGCGTCGCGGCGGTAGACATCGACACGTTTGGTCGGCTCGCTGAGCTGGCCGTCGAGCTTGGGGAAGCACACTGTATAGCTGCTGACCGTCAGAAACGACCCAAGCTGCGCCAGCCTGACGTGATCGCGCACCTGCAGCCTGGCCCGTGTCCCGCTCACCCGCCGTCTCCCTGAACGTCCAAGTGTAGACGCAGGAGGGCGTCATTGGCCAGAGCAACCTTCGGTCGGCGCAGATCCGGCATGGGCGGGCGCCAAATCCCTGCGGTCGCGGGTTGACGCCCCTCGCCGATGCCGTCTAGCGCAAAATCGGAAGGATATGTCCGATGACGCGCCAGAGCGATGTCCTCGTCATTGGCGCCGGGGCTGCAGGTCTCATCTGCGCCATCGAGGCCGGACGGCGCGGCCGCTCCGTTCAGGTGATCGACCACGCGTCGAAGCCGGCGGAGAAAATACGCATATCGGGCGGAGGCCGCTGCAACTTCACCAATCTCAACTGCGGTCCGGAGTATTTTCTGTCGAGGAATCCGCATTTTCCGGTCTCTGCGCTAAAGCGCTACACGCAGCACGACTTCGTCGCACGGGTCGCCGCACGGGGAATTTCCTATCACGAGAAGAAACTGGGCCAGCTGTTCTGCGACGGGTCGGCGACCCAGATCATCGACATGCTGCTCGCCGAATTGCGGGAAGCAGGCGGATCCCTTCATCTCGACGTTGAGCCTGGTGCGATCGACCGAACGTCTGAGGGTTTCGCCGTGCATTCCCCGGCCGGAACCTTCAGATGCGCGGCCCTGGCGATCGCGACAGGCGGCAAGTCGATACCCAAAATGGGCGCGAGCGGCTATGCCTATGACATCGCGCAGCGCTTTGGCCTGAAGGTCATCGCGCCCCGAGCCGCGCTCGTTCCGTTCACATTCGAGCCGCCAAGGCTCGCTCCCATCGCCGAGCTGGCCGGAGTGTCCGTATCCGCATCGATCAGATGCGGCGGCGCACGCTTCGAGGAGGGCATGCTGTTCACCCATCGCGGGCTGTCGGGTCCCGCCATCCTGCAGATTTCATCGTTCTGGCGCGAAGGCGATGCGCTCCTGATCGATCTCGCGCACGACAGGGACGCGTTTGCAGAACTGCGACTGGCGCGCCGGGAGCGTCCGAAACTCAGCTTGCCTGTCGCGCTGTCAGCTCTCTTGCCCAAGCGCCTCGCGGCGCAGATCGCGTCGCGCACGTTCGGCGAGGCTTGCCTCGCGGACCTTTCCGATGACAAGCTGAAACGCGTTTCGAAAGAGGTTCATGCCTGGCTTGTGGAGCCAGACAGCACGGAAGGCTGGAGAACCGCGGAAGTGACATTGGGTGGAATCGACACGGACGAGATCTCATCCCGGACGATGGAGTCCAGGAAAGTCGACGGACTCTATTTCATCGGCGAATGCGTGGACGTGACCGGCTGGCTCGGCGGCTATAATTTCCAGTGGGCGTGGTCGTCCGGCTGGGCGGCGGGACAGGTGATTTAGGCCCTGTGGACATTAGGGATTCACAGGCTGCCCGAACGCTGATTCAAACTTCCTTTTGGGAGGTTTGCAATGCGACGGGAACGCTTTGTCATCACGGACCGGAGTTGGCGGTTGATAGAACCGC
>Ga0163152_10007727_pt1 | contig 11671 bp, 8 predicted proteins | sample OliLakLV19MP8IB2_FD_148635 | JGI IMG/M metagenome (GOLD analysis project Ga0163152, IMG submission 148635) | Freshwater microbial mat bacterial communities from Lake Vanda, McMurdo Dry Valleys, Antarctica - Oligotrophic Lake LV.19.MP8.IB-2 | ecosystem: Environmental > Aquatic > Freshwater > Lake... | reverse complement strand
CGTCCGCACCGCGGCGGGAACGGTTACACCGGACGCGCTGGCTCCCGTGCTGGGCCGGCCGTTTACCGCGCCATCGGGCTGGCTTGGGCACTGTGAACTGACCCCTGCCGGGATGCCGGGATGAGAGAACTGCTGAGCCGCCTGTGGTGGCGGCGTTACTTGCGGAACAATGCGCTGGATACTACACCGCTCGATGAGTTTCTGACGGCCAGCCCGGCCGCCCAGCTCCGCGGAATCGCCGGGCGATTGCAGGTGCAGATCCAGTATTTTGGCCAGCGTGAGGACAGTTTGCCGGAGTGGAAAGAGGCGGCGCGCATTGCCGATCCTGACGAACTGTGGCGCATTTGGCCGCAGCTTCCGATCGTCACGAAGAAGATGCTGCAATCGCAATTTGCCCCGGACGACATGGCACGGCGGTTCGGTTTGACAGGCCGCATTGATGCTTCCGGCGGATCGACCGGTGAACCCGTCCGCTTCTTTCATGACATGCCGGCTCTACTGGCGGCCACCTCGCTCAACACCTGGACAAGAGAGCGGATGGGCTGGCGGCCGGGTATGGCTACCCTCGTTGTCTGGGGTTCGGAGCGCGACATCGGGAAGCGGTTGTCAAGACAAACCCGCTTGAATAACTGGTTGCTCCGCGACTTTATTCTGGATGGGTTCCAGCTTCGCCGGGAAACGGCCGAACGGCTGGTGGATCTTTTGCAGGCCCATCGGCCAGTGGCTATCTACGGATATACCTCAATGCTGGAATCCCTGGCGCGACAGGTATTAGATGCCGGTTGGCGTGTCCCGCCCGGCGCGGTGCGGACGGCCTGGAACGGCGGGGAGATGCTATTCCCGGAACAGAGCGACCTTTTCCAGCAGGCCTTCGGCGTACCGATTCTCAACCGTTACGGGGGCCGTGAGCTTTCCGTGATTGCCTGCCAGTTTGGCGCGGGCGAGCCGCTGCGGGTTCTCCGTCCGTGGCAGTTCGTCGAGATCGTCAACGACGCTGGTAAGCCCGCGGCGCCCGGCGAGGCGGGCCGCCTTCTTCTGACCAGCACGCTCGGCCGCGGCACACCGTTTCTGCGCTATGAGATTGAGGATCTGGGTTCGTCCGCCGCTTCGTGCCAGGATGAATCGGGCATCTTTGCGTTGAGCCAACTGGAAGGGCGAGTTGCGGGCATGCTGCGGCTGCCCGATGGCCGTATGATCAACAACATCTTCTGGAACCATGCCTTCAAGGAATTCCGGGAAGTCCGCCAGTTTCAGGTACGGGTAAAGAAAGACGGGGCGCTGCACATTTTGCTGTGCGGAGCGTCCATGCCAACGGGTCGCGAACAAGAACTATTGGGTTTGCTGCGCCATTTGCTGGGTGATGTGCCGGTTACATTGGAGTGGGTGGCCGAAATTCCCCCCAGTAAATCCGGCAAGCTCCTGCAGGTGGTGAAGGAATAGCCTATGGCTCAGGTGCCCGCCATGGCCTGGCTCCTCAGCCGGTTCCCAGCCCACAATCACGCTTTCATGCTGCGCGAGATAGAGCGGATGGAGAAACTGGGATTTTCTATTCTTCCGATCGCTATTAGCGATCCTGACCGTCCGCCAGAACAGCTTACAGCCGGTGAAAATGCTGCGTTCCGGCGCACCTGGTACTTGAATCGAGAGAGTATCAGCTCTATTGCAACGGCACAGATACGTGTATTGGCGCGAAATCCCGGGGGTTGGCTGCGCGGCCTCCGAACGGCGTTGACCTTCAGTGGCTGGGAGTGGCCGCGCATTCCAGCGAATCTGAAGTATTTCTTCGGAGCTGTGATGATCGGCGATCGTTTGGAGCGGCAAGGCATCCATTGGGTGCATTCACACTACACGTCGACAGTAGCCTACTTGCTTGGGGTTACATTCGCCGGGCGGATCGCCTACTCACTGACTGTTCATGGATCAGGGGAATTTGAAGATGTCCGCGGCTTCCGTCTGGCGGAGAAGATCCAGCTTGCCCGTTTCGTGATCGCGATCAGTTCGTTTGGCCGTAGCCAGATGATGAAGATAACGCCACCCCAGGAGTGGCATAAACTTCGTGTCATCCGGCTAGGTATAGACCCCGCCCTTTACCGGCCAGCCACGCCCGATCCATCGGCGCCGTTCACAGTAGTTACGGCAGGAATGCTGGTGAGCGTGAAGGGATATCCGTTGCTGCTGGAAGCCATTGCGGCGCTACGCCGGCAGGGACGGTCTGTGCGTTTGCGCCTGGCCGGGGACGGGGTGGACCGGCCGCAACTCGAAGAGCAGGCCCGCCGGTTGGGCTTGTTGCCGGATGCGGTGGAATTTCTGGGCTGGGTGGCCGGGGACCGGCTGCCGGAGATCTATGGAAGCGCCGACGCGCTGGTTCTATCGAGTTTTGCCGAAGGCATTCCCGTAGTCCTTATGGAAGCGATGGCGATGGGAGTCCCTTGCGTGGCGCCGGCCATCGGAGGGATTGGGGAACTGATTGAGAATCGGGTGAGCGGATTGTTGGTGCCGGCGGGGGACGCCGATGCGATTGCCACTGCAATCGGCATGTTAATAGATTCACCGCCGCTGCGCGCCGCGATTGCTGCCGCAGGCCGTGAGGTCATCGCGACCCGATACTCCCTGGACGCCAATACCACCGCCTTGGCACACGCTCTAAAAGAAATATCTTCCGCAACCGATAGTTAGATAATGAGTATAGGAGCGCCCTCCCGCCTCATGCAGCCCAGGCTTACATCCATTCCCAATCCGCCCTTTTCACCCTCCCTGGGCGGACGTGTGCGGCTTGGAGCTATCCAGCCGCCATCGGCACTCGCCGTGGGCCTGGCATTACTCAGCGTTTTCATGATCTATAGCAGGTCGCTCGAAACGATCTCGCTTGCAACGGGCGTATACATTCCTTTTCTTCTCTCCGCACTTTTGATTCTTGTCCTGCTGGTTTCGGTGTTTAACGGAAGTATCAATACGGTCCTAAGTGTCAACCGCTCCTTACGATATTTCCTGTTGTTCTCAGTGTGGATGTTGATATGCTCCGTGTTCAGCTACTGGAAGGGCGGCAGTTTTAAGCTGTTAGTGTTCACCTGGTTACCGGTGGTGACTGGTTTGATGGGCACGAGCGCAACCATTCGAGCGCCGGAGTCGTTTCGGCAACTCGCCGCGGTTTTAGGAATAAGCGCGGCGGTGATCAGCTTCTTTACGGTTGTTCTCGGCCGTTTCGATGTGGATGACCGGTTGCGAATGGGTGGTGGTACATTAGCAAACTCCAACGATCTGGCGCTGCTGATCCTGGTGGGATTACCGTTCCTTTTTCTGTTTCTACTGGATCGATCCTGGGGAATCCTGAGCAAGATTGTCGCGCTCGTATCGATCCCATTGGCAATTTTAGCGATTCTCCGAACTGGATCACGCGCCTCCCTGTTGGCGCTTTTGATCAGCTTGTTTTTCATGTTTGTCTTTTCCTATGGCGCCAATCGAATAAAGCTAATCGTGATGGTTATGGTTGTCGGAGCGGTAGCCGGTGTTTCCTTGACCGATCGAGTGGCAACGCGGTTGAAGACATTGTTCCAGGAAAACGAGCATATTGTAGAGGCCACCGCATCGGCCACCCATCGAAAAGAGAAGCTGATGGAAAGCGTTACAATGACCTTCTCGCATCCGCTATTCGGGGTCGGACCCGGGGTCCACGACGTCGCGCAAGCGGAAGTGGACACGTCATCGGGCCAACGTCCCGACTGGCAGGTTTCCCACAATTCGTTCACCCAGGTATCGAGCGAAACCGGACTCCTTGGGTTCCTGCTCTATTTGGCGGCGCTAATGGGGCCACTTTGGCGTCTTTGGCGCGCCAGAGCTGCCCTTTTCAAAGTTCCGGCTCTTGAGCCCTACCGCTATTTGCTAAGCGTGTTTTTGATATCGGGCTTATGCCTCCTGGTGACGAATGTTTTTGGCAGTAACGCTTACTTGTTTTATATGCCGATGATGATGGTGCTTATTGATAATGCGGGAGTTATGGCGCGCCAGTTGGTGGCAGAAGCGCGTGCGGCCGTTCCGGCGCCGGTGCCGGTTGGAAAGCCGGCCATCCCGCGCCCGCGCACCGCGGCGACCGTTCACAGGCCGATTTCTGGTTCAGGACAAGGCCTTGCCCGGCCCGTATAGTGACAAAGCAGCCATGGCAGGCCGACGCTTTTGCCTTGTGGCGCCCGAATCGCGAATACTCACCGCCGCCCAGAGGACTGCTTGAGCGAGCCCACGCCGGTCTTGTTACTCGCCCGGCATCTGGTGCAGGGAGGCAGCGAGCGGCAGTTGTCGGTGATTGCCCGTCACCTGAATCGCTCGCGTTTCGCGCCGCACGTAGGCACTTTGCGGCCCGGTGGTTTTCGGCTTGAGGAGATCCAGCGCGCCGGCATACCCACAGTTTGTTTCGGAGTCCGTTCTTTTGCGGGCATGGATATATTCCGGGCCGCCGGGCAACTGCGTGCTTATGTCCGCCTTCACGGAATTCAGATGATTCACAGCTTCGACACGCCGATGAACATCTTTGGGATGTTTGCCGGACGTTGGGCAGGCGTGCCCGTTCTGCTCTCCAGTCAACGGGCGTTTCGCGAGTTGGCGTCACCGCTTTATCGGCAGCTGTTGCGGGCGAGCGACCGGGTGGCGCGCGGTGTGGTGGTGAACTGCCAGGGACTTGTTCAGCACATGCGCGACGAAGGCGTGGCCGCCGAGCGAATTCACCTATGCCACAACGGCATCGATACGGCTCAATTCCGTCCCGGAAAGCGTCCACAGGAACTGTCGGGGGCGAGCCTTGTGGTGGGTGTGGTGAGCGCGTTACGCCCCGAGAAAGGTCTCGATACGCTGGTGGAAGCATTCGCTCGCATGCGCCATCGGCCTGTCGACGCCCGGCTTGTGGTGGTTGGCAGCGGAACCATGGAAGAGCCGCTTAAGAAGTTGGCCAGGGAGCGGTTGCCGGGCGGCTCGGTTCTGTTTGTTCCATCGACGGCCGAAGTTCAATACTGGCTATGCGGCATGGACATATTTGTCCTGCCGTCGCTGTCGGAAGCCCTTTCAAATGCTCTGCTCGAGGCGATGGCTTGCGGATGCGCGACGGTTGCCAGCGCCGTGGGCGGTAATCCGGAATTGATTGAGGACGGGGTTACGGGACGGCTGTTCCCGGCAGGGGACGCCGATGCATTGGCGGCGTGCCTGGATGCCATGGTCAGAGATCCCGAGACCACGCGGAAGATGGCAGGAGCCGCGACGGAGAGCATTTATGCCCGGTTCTCACAAGAGAGTTCCGTTCAGACTATGGAAGGGGTTTACACCGCCGCGTTATCGCGGATTGCGTGAGAAACTAACGAGGATATTATGGAAAACCTGACAACCCATCCCCAAAACGTGACCATTCTCGGTTTGGGATATGTGGGATGCGTGAGCGCTGCCTGCCTGGCAAAAGTGGGCCACTCGGTCATTGGCGTCGATAAGGATGAGTTCAAGGTGCGTTCGGTTATGGAAGGTTCAGCGCCTTTCTACGAACCAGGACTGGAAAGCATTCTGGGCGATGGGGTTCGCGCCGGACGCCTGAAGGCGACTACCGATACCATCGCCGCGTTAGCCGATGCCGATATCGCGTTGATCTGCGTGGGCACCCCCTCCGATGTAAACGGAAACCTGGATATGACGTACCTTCGCCGTGTAACGAGCGAGATTGCGTCGACACTCGACCAGCGAACCAAGCAACTGTTGGTGGCGATACGCAGCACCGTCTTTCCAGGCATCAATCAACAGTTGTATTCCGAGGTGTTCGGCAACCACCCGAAAGTCCGCATGGTGTCCAATCCGGAATTCATGCGGGAAGGAGTGGCGGTGCGCGACTTCATGGAACCGTCGCTGGTGGTGGTGGGCAGTGAAGATGAAGCCGCGGCGCGCCAGGTGGCGGCGCTCTATGACACCCTGGCGACCGACCCCTGCATTGTCGGCATTCGCACAGCGGAGATGATTAAGTACGCCTGCAACGCTTATCACGCGGTGAAGGTGGCTTTTGCTAACGAAATAGGTTCGTATTGCACCCGCATGGACATTCCCGCCGATGAGGTGATGGAGACGTTTTGCCGCGACGAAAAGCTGAATATTTCCAAGGCTTATCTGCGGCCTGGTTTCGCCTTTGGCGGTTCGTGTTTGCCCAAGGATTTGCGGGCCATTATCTATCGTTCGCAGAATGCAGGCATCGAACTGCCGTTGCTGAGCAGCGTGCTGCCCAGTAACGAACGGCACTTAAAGCGCATGGTGGACCGGGCCCTGGAACTGCCCAGCCAACGTCTGGGCATCTACGGAATCGCTTTTAAGGAAAATACCGACGATTTGCGCGAAAGCCCGATTGTGCAATTCATCGAACAACTAGTGGGTAAAGGCCGGAACCTACGGGTCTTTGATCCTCATATCGATCTGGCGAAGATATATGGATCCAATCAGCAATACCTGTTCCGCACGATTCCGCACATCGGCAACCTGATGCAGAAAAACGTGGATGAGCTGATCGAGTGGGCGGACCATCTGATCATTACCCAGAGCCCCTCCGCCGAAATGCGGGAGCGGCTACAGGCGAGCGGCAAACCGATGCTGTATCTGGCGTAGCCGGCGCTTTTCGTTCAATCCAATTTCGTTCAATCCAAGGCAATTGCCGTTACGAAACGGGCTGGCAACGGCCCGTTTCGGCTCACAACCACTACCGCGGATGGTTCGGCCCCGCCCAGACAACGCGACCGCTTCCACGGACGCACCTCTCCGGCGCCATCCAGGCCAAGCCAAGGCGGTATCGCGGTAACCGGGTCAGGCAAATGCCAATAGAGTTCCAGCCGATGCTCTCCCGGAGGCCCGGTAACTTCATCGATCACGGTCACCTTTTCGGCCGTGATCGCGATATGGCGCGTATGAATGAACCCCCTATAGGCCACCGATGCCGTAAGCGTGCCCGCCGCCAGGTCAATGGCGGAGACCTTCGAAGAAGGCTTGTCGCTCCAGCGAAACGGACCCATCGGCGTGGCTTGATCCAGGCCATTAATGCCAACCGTATTATGAGCGGCGGTGGAACGAAAACGATCCCGGGCGGCGAGGTCGGCGATATAGGTGAAGGTGCCGGGGTCAATCAACACTTCCCGTTCTCCCCGGCGCAGCACCAGGCTTAGCGCGCCGGCGTGACTGTGGCCGGCGCCGCCAAACCCGAAGGCTCGTGTGTCCACCACCGCCTGCCACTCGCCTTGGGCAAGGCAGGCAACTCCCGCATCGGGAAACCAGCGGGATTCCCGGCTCGGTCTGCCGGCTGATCCTGATGGCGCCACCGGACCGAGCCACCAGGCGGCCCCCGGCGAAATGGCCTCCTCACCGCACGGCCAAGCAGGTTCATCTAGAAACAGGGCGCAGGCAGCCAGCGAGGCGCGGCCGAACGTGTCGCGCTCCCCGTATGGATAGAAGAGCCGGCCTCCATCGTCATCACCCAGCAGCGGAATACGTTCTCCTGGACCCAGCAGAGCGTGCAGATAGCGGCCCATGGCACGTAAACGCGAAAGGTATCCGGCTGGCAGCGAGCGGCCCGCGGCTTGCGCCGTGATCGCATAGAGCAGGAAGAAGTCTGTGGAGTAGACATGATAGGAGCTCGATTGTTCAAAGTGACTTCCGTCGTCGCGCACCTGATTGCCGATTTCGGCTTCCGTGACCTGTGCGCCTAAGGATTCCCAGTGCGCAGCCCGGGGGAAATGCGGAAATAAAGCCCCCAAACAGTAGAGAACAACCGCTTCTCCCATCAGGTGAGTATTGGGGGAGAAGTAGTAGGATAGATTCCTTTCCAGGTAAACACCGTGGCCATGAAGCGATTCCAATAAACGGCGCCGAAGCGCTTTTGGCAATGCCTCGCCGGTCCAATGGAGAATCCAGAGCCAGGACAGCGCCCGGAAAGCAACCTCGAGCGCGCTGGTCCAGTTGATGCCGCGGCCATAGGGATTTTCAACGAGCCAGGAATCGAGCTGGGAGGCGATTGATTGCAGCCAACGGGGGTCCTGATCGAATAACCACGCCTGCACCAGGACCATAAGGTGCTGATGCCGGTTTAGCTCCCAGATTACCTTGTGATCCCCGACTTGAGAGAAGTTCAGGTAAGGCAGGCGGCGGAACCAATGCAGGCCTGTCTGTTGGCCGTGCATCAGATCCTGGCGCCAGGGAATGGGCCGGGGAAGTTGCAGTTGATAGCCCAGCAGCGGCAGACAGCCATTGTCAATTTGCCGCGCCAGCGCCAGGACTTGACCGGCAAACGGGGACCCGGCCAGCTTGGCTGCCACCGTGGAGCCGGAAGGCCATAGCGGACGAGGAGAAACGGGGTCCCGATCGGGAAGCGACGGCGGCGCCAGAAAATGAAAGAAGTTGAACACCTCCTGTTGGAGGCGAAAGTGGATCTCCGCGGAACTACGCACTCTACTATTAGCGCGCACCTGCGGTCTGCCGGTATGATCAAGACCATGACTGGTTTGTGGCGCGGCCTGATTTCGGCGTTAGCGGTGTTCGGGACAGTAATAGCCATTATTCTGTTTACGCCAGTAACTGTGCCTTGGGCTGGCTGGCTGGCTTCGCCCTGGCTGGATTCCCAGGGAGAGGTTCTGGTGGTGTTAACCGGATCGCAACTCCGCAGCGGGATGTTGGGGGAATCTTCCTATTGGCGTGCTGCTTATACGGCGCTGATCTACCGCGAGGGCGGGGTGCGAAAGATCTTTATCAGTGGAGGCAGCGACCCGATTCTTCCGCCAATCGCCGAAGAAATGCGCCGGTATCTGGTTGCCAGCGGCGTACCGCCGGAGATTATTGTCGTTGAGACTGCTTCCTTAAACACGCGGGGAAGCGCCCAAAACCTGAGCCGCTTATTGGCTGGGGAAGCCGGGGTTAAGGTTCTTGTGACCAGCGACTATCATGTTTACCGGTCGCGGCGATTTTTTGAGAAAGCGGGCATCAAACTGGCCGTCCGCCCGGTGGCGGATGCAGGGAAACGGGGATCGACCCTGAACGGCCGGTGGAGTGCTTTCTGTGACTTGGCGCTGGAAACCGCAAAAATCATCTATTATCGGCTTCAGAATACGCTCTGATCCGGATACATCATATTGTCGTGGACTTTATAGGATTTCTCGCGGTTAATAAAGATCACGCTGGTGAGCACTACACTGGTAAAAAGCGTGGCCTCCCCCAAAGTCAGCATCGTGATGCCTTGTTACAATGCCGCCGCCTTTGTGGCGGAAGCGCTGACGTCGGCTTTCGCCCAGACATTTACCGATTTTGAAGTGATTGTCGTGAACGATGGATCCCGCGGCACGGAGGAGTTGGAGCGGGCTATCGCACCTTGGCGGGAGCGCCTTCACTATATTCACCAAGCCAACGGCGGGGTGGCGGCGGCGCGTAATGCGGCGTTGCGTCATGCGCGGGGCGAGTGGATCGCATCGCTGGACCCGGACGATACCTGGGAGCCAACTTACCTGGAGGCTCAACTCCGCTTTCTGGCCGAGCATCCGGACGCGGATGTGATCTACAGCGACGCGGTGATCTTCGGCGACACTCCCGAGACCGGGAACCGGATCTCGATGCTGCAGCCTTCAAACGGGGAAGCAACTCTTAATGAACCGCGCACAACGGACTCGCCGGACGCTGGGGAAAGTGCGGTTTCTCGGGTGGTTGGGGCCGCGTCCGGCGGCCTGTGCGCTTTTGAGGCGCTTGTGGAGGAACGGTGCGTTGTACCGCATTGCGCCACACTAGCTCGAAGGCAGACCCTAATTGACGCCGGCGGCTTTGACGAATCGCTGCGCGCCGGGGAGGACTTTGATCTCTGGCTGCGTGTGGCCAGCCAGGGAGGAAAGATTCGATTTCACCGGGAAGCGCTCGCCCGGCAGCGGCGCCGTGCCGGAAGCCTGACTTCCGATCCCAACGGCATTGCCGGCAACCATTTGATGGTGCTGGAGAAAGCCCGCACACTTTACGCCCGGACCCCAGCACAAAGAGAAATTATCGCGCGCCAGGAAACACGTTTGCGCGCGCGGATGGCAAGCTCTAAAGCGAAGCAGGCAATCGCGCGGGGCGATTATCAGTCCGCCTATGACGGTTTTTCCGAGGCACAGAAGACCTTGCCATCGAGAAAGCTCGCCCTGCTACTAGTCGTTCTGCGTATGTCGCCCCGGCTGGTATCCGTGCTCTTTTATATGCGCGGCCTCCTTTCACCCGGTCAGGGAGGGGCCGGAGGCGAGGGGGGGCTGACGCAGCGAAGCGCATGGATGCTAATTGCCAAGGTGGCCGGATTCGGCTTATCCATCGCCTTGCCGATGCTGCTCGTCCGCCGGTTGGAGCAGGTCGAATTCGGACTCTATCGCCAGGTATTTCTGATCATCAATACGGCCATCACACTGTTACCGCTTAGCGTCGGTATGAGCGTTTATTACTTCCTGCCGCGGGAACCGGAGCGGAAGGGCGCCATTGCCGCCAATATCATGTTGTTTCTGCTGTCGGCGGGGGCAATGGCGGCCGGTGTGTTCCTATTGTGGCCGCAGTTGGCGCAGCGGCTCACCAGTGAGCCGGGCGTTTTGCCTTATGTCCCTGCTATCGCTACTCTTATCCTGCTGTGGATCGCCGGAAGCGTCATGGAGTCAATGATGCTGGCTAATCAGGAAGTGCGGTTGGCGTCCGTGGTGGTGGTGTTTGTGCAAACGGCGCGCACGGCGCTTTTGGTGGCGGCGGCGCTTATCAACGCCAGCCTGAAGGCCGTGTTAGTTGCCGCTATTATTCAGGGTGTACTGCAGTGTATGGTGGTGGCGGCTTATCTGATCAGCCGTTTTCCAGGATTCTGGCGGCAAGCAGATCGCGGACTCTTACGCCGGCAGTTATCATATGCCCTGCCGCTGGGCGTGGCGGGACTGCTCTACAGCCTGCAGACTGATTTGCATAATTACTTTGTTTCCAGCCGCTTCGGATCCGCCGTTTTTGCTACTTACTCCGTGGGCTGCTTCCAGCTTCCGCTGATGAGCCTGATTGGAGAAGCTACAGCGGTTGTGCTGATTCCCCAGGTTGCCCTGTTACAGCGGCAGGGCGAGATAGAGCAGATAACTACTCTCACGCTGCGGGCGCTGCGCAAACTGGCGCTGGTTGCCTTTCCCCTATTTTGTTTCCTGATGGTGGTCGCGCCTGAATTCCTGACGTTTCTCTACACCGATCGTTATCGTGAGAGCGTACCGATCTTCCGTGTGAACCTTATAATGATCCCGATGAGCGTGCTGTTAATCGACCCTATTCTGCGCGCTTACGCGGAGTATCGATACCAGCTTCTCGGTCTCCGTGTCCTGTTATTCATTCTGCAGTTTTCGCTGTTGTGGTGGGCAACTTCGATTTATGGACCCTGGAGTGCGATTTTAATCGTAGTGGGGGTCGGTTTTCTGGAACGCATTGGCACGGCGGTGTTCTGCGGCTGGATTGTCGGATTCTCCCGCCGGCAGGTCAGCTATATGATCCCAGCCCTGCATATCGCCCTCGCGGCGGGTGCCGCCGGCCTGGCCATCACCGGTATGAAAGCGCTGCTGCCGGCGCTGCCGAAAATTAGCGTTTTGATGGCTTGCGGAATGGTTTTCGGACTATTTTACGCTGGGCTTTTATACTCATTCCGGATTGTTACTCC
>Ga0163152_10007726_pt1 | contig 11672 bp, 4 predicted proteins | sample OliLakLV19MP8IB2_FD_148635 | JGI IMG/M metagenome (GOLD analysis project Ga0163152, IMG submission 148635) | Freshwater microbial mat bacterial communities from Lake Vanda, McMurdo Dry Valleys, Antarctica - Oligotrophic Lake LV.19.MP8.IB-2 | ecosystem: Environmental > Aquatic > Freshwater > Lake... | reverse complement strand
GCCTGGTGATGGCGGACAACCTGCTGCTTCTTTACCTGGGCTGGGAGGGTGTGGGGCTGTGCTCGTACCTGCTCATCGGGTACTTTTACAAGAAGCCCAGCGCGGTGGAAGCGGCCAAAAAGGCCTTTATCGTGAACCGTATCGGCGATCTGTTCCTGGCCTTGGGGATCATGCTGATCTACGCGTTCTTCGGGACGCTCGAGTACGCGGCCATCTTCGAGAAGGCGGCGCCCTACGTCGCCCTCGCGCAGGAAGGGCGGATGAGTGAGGTCCCGCTGGTGGTTCAACTCATCCCGCTTCTGCTGATGGGAGGGGCGTTCGGCAAGTCGGCCCAGTTCCCACTGTACGTGTGGCTGCCCGATGCCATGGAAGGCCCGACGCCCGTTTCCGCGCTGATCCACGCCGCGACGATGGTGACCGCCGGCGTGTTCCTGGTTGCCAGGACCTACCCGCTCTTCATCGCATCGGAGTTTGCGCTGCCGGTGGTGGCCTGGGTCGGGTGCATCACGGCGCTGCTGGCCGCGACCATCGGCATGGCCCAGTTCGACATCAAGCGGATCATGGCGTACTCAACCGTGAGCCAACTCGGGTACATGTTCGCGGGGCTCGGGGTGATGACCACGACGGGCGCAGCGTTCCACGTTGTGACGCACGCGTTCTTCAAGGCCTTGCTGTTCCTGTGCTGCGGCGCGGTGATGCACGGGTTTGCGGGCCAGCTTGACCTCCGCAAGCTCTCGGGCGTTTCCTTCATGAGGGGGTGGGGCATCGTCGGGATCGGGATGCTGGTGGGGTGCCTCAACCTCTCAGGATTCCCGCTCACGGCGGGGTTCTTCTCGAAGGACATGATCCTCGCGGAGGCGTTCAGCAACACGCACCACGGCTTCCCGGTGGTCGGCTGGGTGCTGCTGCTGACGGCGGGCCTGACAGCGTATTACTCGTTCCGCGTCTTCTTCCGCGTGTTTGTCGGCCCCCAGATGTTTGAGCCGGGCGATGAGGTTCACGGGCACGATGCCGCCGACCACGGGCATCCGGCGGAGGGGCATGGCAAGGCCGGGCACGCTGCGGATGCCCATGGTGCGGCCCATGGTGTTGGCGATGGGCATGGCGACTTCCACCCCCACCCGCCGGGGTGGGCGATCAATCTGGTGCTCGTCGTGCTCGCGGCGGGTTCGATCCTGGCGGCGGGGCTCTACTTCATGGGCGACCACGGCGGGTGGGCGGCCAGGATGATCGGGCAGAGTTCTGCCGCGCTGCACCCAGCCCATCACGAAGGAAAGTTCCTTGGGCAAGACCCGCACGCGGTGATGTACTACGTCTCCGCGGTGGTAGGGCTGCTCGGGATTGGTACAGCGCTCTATCTGCACTACCTTGGACGCACCACCTCTCAGACCGCTCGGGCGGACTCGCTGTTGGCGAGCCTCGGGCCCGTGCCGCGCTGGGCCCAGAACAAGTGGTACGTGGATGAGTTCTACGAGTTCCTGATCCGGCGGCCGCTGCTGGTCACGGGGCACCTGCTGCACCTGATCGATCAGTTCCTGGTGGATGGGCTGGTAAACCTGGCCGGGTACCTGCCCCGGGCGATGGGCAAGGCCATCCGCCCCAGCCAGAGCGGCGAGCTTCACGGGTACGCGGTGGGAATGGTGGGCGGCATTGCCGTGCTCCTGATCATTGTGCTGTTGGCAACGAACTAGTTGATAAGGGCTCCTTCTTGATCCTGCTCGCACTCATTCTGATCCCGGTGGTCGCGGCTCTCGTGGTGGCGGCGGCACCGGCGGGCAAGGCCAAGACGATCGCGCTGGTGGGCACGCTGGTCCCCCTGGTGCTGGCGGTGTACGCGGCGATGGCGTTTGACTATGCCTTCGGGGCGACGTTCCAGCTTGGCAACAGCGGGGACCCGATCGAGTGGCTGCCGCAACTGGGGCTGTCGTTGTCGCTGGGGGCTGACACGGTTTCGCTGCTGCTCATCCTGCTGACGTGCCTGCTGGGGCCGATCTGCGTACTGGCTTCGACGACGGCGATCACGCAGCGCGTGAAGACGTACTACGCGTGGCTGCTGGTGCTCCAGGGGGCCATGACGGGCGTGTTCGCGGCCCGCGACCTGATTGTCTTTTACACGTGCTTTGAGTTCACGCTGGTCCCGATGTTCGTGCTGATCAGCCTTTACGGATCGACCAACCGCAAGAAGGCGGCGATCAAGTTCTTCCTGTTCACGTTCACGGGCTCCATCGTGGCGCTCGCGGGGCTGGTGTACGTGGCATGGGTGAACGCCCAGGAGTCCGGCAAGTGGACCTTTGACATCGGCACGCTCCAGGAGGCGGCGCAGGGCCTGCCGGGCTGGGTGCAGGCGTGGGTGCTGCTGGCCCTGATGCTGGGCTTCGCCGTGAAGGTGCCGCTCTTCCCCTTCCACACGTGGCTGCCACTGGCACACACCGAGGCCCCGACTGCGGGCTCGGTGATCCTGGCGGGCGTGCTGCTGAAACTGGGGACCTACGGCATCTTCCGGTTCGTGCTGCCCTTCGCGCCGATCGCGGTGATCGAGTATGCGCCGTTCATCGCGGTGCTGAGCATCATCGGCATCCTCTATGCCGGGCTTATCTGCTGGGTGCAGACCGACGTCAAGAAGCTGGTCGCCTATTCATCGGTGTCGCACCTGGGGTTCTGCATCCTGGGGCTGGTTGCGCTCAACAACATCGGGATCACCGGTTCGGTCATGTACATGATCAATCACGGCCTCTCGACCGGCGCCCTGTTCCTGCTGATCGGGATGATGTACGAGCGGTACCACACACGGTCGATGAAGGAGGTCGGCGGGCTGGCCTCCAAGATGCCCGTGTGGTCGACCTTCATGGTCTTCTTTGTCATGGCTTCGGTGGGGCTGCCCGGCCTGAACGGGTTTGTCAGCGAGGTCATGTGCCTGCTGGGGACATTCCAGTCCAGCAGCGCATGGGGGAGCGCCACCGGGAGTGATCCCGCGGGTGGCCTGGATTCCGGGCTGTGGGGCTCCGCCGGGGTGGTGATGGAGGGCGCGACGCCCGGGGCCCTGGGGCCGTGGTTTGCGGCAATCGCGGCCGTTGGAATGATCATCGCGGCGATCTACCTGCTGTACATGGTGGGGAGGGTTGTCTTTGGGCCGCTCGTTGAGCCGCGCGGGCATGGGCACGCCGACCATGGCGGGGGCGGTGGTGAGCCGCACCTCCCCGCTGACCTGACCCCGCGCGAAATTGGGATACTTGTGCCGCTGGCGGCGCTGTGCCTGTGGCTGGGTGTGTACCCATCGCCGGTGCTCCAGGCGCTGCAGCCGCCGATCTCCGCGACGGTGAAGGTACTCGACGAGGCGATGGCGAGGGTTGAGCATGGGCCGGTGAGTCCGGTGCGCTCCGCCGGGGCGGAGGGAGTGCGATGATCGAACGCCTCGCATTCCTGTGGCCGGAGATCATCCTCTTCTCGATGACCTGCGTCGTCATGGTAATCGGGCTCTCGCCCAACCTCCGGACCCGCAAGCTGAGCGCCTGGGTCGCCGGCTTTGGCGTTGTGGTCGCGGGTTTGCAGGCGGCGATCACCACGCCCCATGCTGATGCGCTGCTCCCTGAGAGCGGCCAGCTCCTGCTCCCGGAAATGGTGATGTACGCCAAGTGCATGATCGCCGGGGTTGGCCTGATCCTGCTGCTGCTGATGGCCGGCACCGTGGACCGCGATGAGGAACAGGCGATCGCCGGTGGCAAAGCGTTCGACCCGCTACGCAGCAATCGCGCCGAGTTTTACGCCTTCTTTCTCTTCTCGCTGACCGGGCTGATGCTCTGCGCCGGTGCCGACGACCTGATCTGGCTCTTCCTGGCGCTCGAGCTCACCAGTCTCCCGACCTACATCATGGTGACGATGTCGACGAACCAAAACCGCAGCCGCGAGGCGGGGGTGAAGTACTTCTTCCTGGGCGCCCTGGGCTCGGCGACGTTCCTGTACGGGTTCGCGCTGCTCTACGGCGGGACGGGGACGACCAACCTCAACGCCATCGCGGAGAACTTCCGGCAGTCGGGCATCAACTCCATCGCGCTGGCGGGGATTCTGCTGTCGATCCTGGGGCTGGGGTTCAAGATCGCCGCGGTGCCGATGCACTTCTACACGGCGGATGTGTACGAGGGCGCGGCGGCCCAGGTCTCGGCGTTCCTCGCGTTTGTCCCCAAGACGGCCGGTTTCCTGGCCCTGTTGCTGCTGACGGCGACGATGGGGTGGGTGTACGCGCCCGGCTCCACAGGGCTGAGCGGGGATCCCATCGTGCCCGTCCAGGGTGGGACCCACCTCCCGGAAGTGGTGCGAGTGCTGCTCTGGGTCATCGCCGCCCTGACCATGACGGTGGGGAACGTCTTGGCGATCCTGCAGACTTCGGTGAAGCGGATCCTGGCGTACTCCTCGATTGCGCACTCGGGGTACATGCTGGTGGGTGTGATTGCCGGCCCGGGCGACGGTTCGTTCGCGCAGAACGGCCTCTCTGCCGTGCTGTTCTATCTGCTCGCGTACGGGGTGATGAATGTTGGCACCTTTGCGGTCATCGCGGCCCTGGAGCGCAAGCCCGGGCGCGAAGGCGGCCGCGAGGTTGAGAGCGTGGACGATTTGCGGGGCCTTTGGGCCTCCCACCCCGCGCTGGCGCTGGCGATGACGGTGTGCAGTCTGAGCCTGTTGGGGCTGCCGCCGCTGCTGGGGTTCTTTGGAAAACTCCCGCTGTTCACATCGGCCATCGCCGCCGGTGAGATTCCGCTGGTGCTGGTGCTGGGTGTGAACTCCGCCATCGCGGCGTTCTACTACTTGCGGCTGGCATTTGTCCCGATGCTGGAACCGGTTGATGTGGGGAGCGAGCCCACCGTCATCAGCCCATTCCGGTCCCGGAAGCTCGGGGCCTTGATTTCCGCGGTCGGTGTGGTTGTGCTGGTGGTCATCGGCAACAGGCTGATGGAACAATCTCGCCAGGCCGGGATGTACCGACCGCTCTCGCGGCCATTGCACGCGTTGCCGGTTGTAGGGTCGCGCGGTGCGGAAGTCGCGCCGGCGGAGCCTTCCCCCTCGCTCGCGGAAGAGCCCCACTAGGTCATCGCTGGGCTTAGGCGGGCGCCGGCTTGCCGGCGACAGCGCCGGAGTGCTGGCACCAGATCCCGGCCGCGGCGACAGCGATCCAGATCAGCAGCCAGCCGGTCGGGCCGTGACTCAGCCATTCTCGCCCCGGAAGATTGAGTGACCATGCAAGCCATGTCAGGCTGATGATGGCCACGCCAGCGCCGATCAGGCCGGTTACGATCGCGGCGGCGCGGCGGGGCATGAGCAGGCCGGTCACAAGCCCGATCATCCCGGCGATTGCTCCAGCGCCGGCAAGCGAAGCGCGTGCCTTGCCCGGGCTGCGGTTCCACAGGTCGGAGAGGTCGTGCCCGGCCTGTTCAAACACGCGTGTTGCAACCGCGACGGGGGTTGCCTGGTCCTTCGTCAAGAGTGGCGCGGCGACTTCGTTGCTGTAGCGGTGCGCGGCGAGCACGATCTCGGTCGAGGTGATGTCTTCCCGGAGCGATGTCTTGAGTTCGCCGCTGGTCGCGAGGTAGACCCCCGTGGCGAGCAATGCCAGCCCCGCGAAGGCGGCGGCGGCGCCCGCCGCCATGGCGAACCGGAAGAGCATCGCGGCCAGGAACAACCCGCCGATTGCGCCAACGCTGAGCCCGATGGGGAGCGAGTCCACCCCGCCGAGTTGATTGGTGGTGAGGGCCGGGATGAACAATCCGCCGGCGAGCGATCCCGCCGCGGCACCGATGAGCATGACTGCCGGTTTCAAGAGCCTGCCGCCCGCCAGGAGCAGGATCATCCCGGTGATGAGGCCGACAACCGCCGGAGCATGCAGGGCGGCCTGAGACTGGGCCGACTCGGCTAGGTGTTCAAGGAACTCGGATTGGGCTTGCGGGTTCATCGATTCTTCGGGTGTTGGGCCAACGCCAGGGGTACTTCGTCCCATACAACTTCGGTTATTGAGGCATTGCTTTTCGGGCGGAAAGCGGATTTCCCTGTTTGATGGGAATGGATGACCGATAAGTCGCGGCCCAGTTGAACACCGGAGCGAGATGTCGCATGCGCAAGCCTACGCCCAGCAAGAAGCGAACAAAGAAAGCAAAGCCAGCCCCGCCCGCCTCCCCGGATGAGGTGGTTGCATCGGTCTCGGCGCACTCAACGATGGCGCAGGTTCGCACGCAGATCAACGACTTGGACCGCCGGCTGGTGTCGCTATTGAATGAGCGGGCCAGGCTGGTGGTGGAAGTGGGGGGCCTGAAGCGAGCTGCAGGCCTGCCGGTCTACGCGCCACACCGCGAGGCGGAGGTGCTCGACCGCGCCCTTCAACTCAACCAGGGCCCGCTCCCCAACCGGACGCTGGAGGCGGTGTACCGGGAACTGATGTCGGGCAGTTTCGCGCTCCAGCAGCCGCTGCGGATCGGGTACCTGGGGCCCGCGGGCTCATACTCGCACCTTGCTTCGGTGAAGCAGTTTGGCGGGTCGGTTGAGTTTGAAAACCTACACGACATCGCCGGGGTGTTCACCGAGGTGGAGCGCGGGCACGTGAACTACGGGCTGGTGCCGGTGGAGAACTCAACCGGGGGGGGCATCGCGGAAACGCTGGACGCGTTCCGAGATCTTCGGAACCAAGGGCATCACGGTGAGGTGACGGTCTGCGCCGAGGTGCTCCTCGAAGTGCACCACGCGATGCTGTCAAACGGCACTCCCAGGCAGATCAAGCGGATTCTCTCCAAGCCGGAGGTCTTCGCGCAATGCAAGGTCTGGCTGGCGCGGCAGTACCCAAAGGCTGAGTTGATCCCCATGCCCAGCAGCAGCCGTGCCGTTGAGGTCGTGGCCTTAGAGTGCGCCGAGGCGATCAAGGCCGGGAAACTCTCCGATTCTGCGGCCATCGGGTCGGAACTGGCGGGCCAGATCTACGGCCTGAAAACGATGTTCGCAAGGGTCGAGGACAATCCCGCAAACGTTACTCGATTCTTTGTGATCGCACGCAGCCGCGCGCAGCGGACCGGGGACGACAAGACCTCGGTCATGTTCAACACGACCGATCGGCCGGGAGCGCTCGTGCACGTGCTCCAGGCGTTCGAGCGGGCGTCGGTCAACCTGACGCACATTGAGAAACGGCCCAGCGGGAGGCGAAACTGGACCTACACGTTTTTCATCGACGCCCAGGGCTTCCGGGACGATCCGGCATTCGCCACGGCAATCGCAGAAGCCCGCCAACTTTGTCGGGATCTTGCCATTCTTGGGAGTTACCCTCGGGCAAAGCGCGTGCTGTAGGCCTTGATCGCGGCTGTCCGATGTCAATCATGTGCGGGCAACAGCGGGCCAAGTGAAACTGATCCGAAGGGAATGCGTAGGGCCATGTACGTGCGCGCGGCCGCGCGTTCGGGTTGTCGTTGCCCGACATGGGGGAGCGATGCGTCGATCCACTTTGGCGATGGCAGTTAGGTTTTCGGAAGGATTTCTGCTATGATGGATTCCAAGCCGAAACGGGTTTGTTGGTAGAAACCCGAGTTGAAGAATGGTCGGGGGTTCGGTAGTCTGGCAGATGAATCGGGTTCCTGCACCGGGTTGGCCGGGGCGGAAAGCCGGATCAGGCGAGCGACCATCCTCAGGCATGAGGTTTGGTTGAGCGCGATGGACCGCGGTTGAGCCTCGCAAGGGGCAAAGCACCGCGGCCACGGACGGCGAGCGATGCGGGACGCTGGATGGCTGGCGTCGAGCGAGCTTGCCGCGTGCTTCGGAGGTTGCATGCTGAGGTCCGCGGCGGCCGCTGCGGAAAATGGCGTGCAGCGCGAGGCAATACACCGCGAACATGCCCGCGCCGCAGAGCGGCAGAGGGCCTGGGGCGGTCACCAGGAAAGTGCAGTGCAAGGGAGTTGATCATGGGTCGTTTCAATCGCGCGAACCGCCCGTACGTCCGCCAGCGTCAGAACAGGGTCACGAAGGCCGGTGGGGGGACGAACGGTGCAAGGCTCGCTTCGATGGCGGGGCTGACTGATCGACCCTCTGTGGAGCAACTCGAGCGCCGGCAGATGCTCTTCGCGCTGACGGTGACGGCGGACGATGTTGACCCAGCGACAGGGGTGGGCACGGTGAGCGCCTACTTCGGGTATGCGATCCCCTACCTCATCACCGACATCGATGTTGGGACAGGTGAGACCGTCACCCAGACTGAGAACTTCAACGACGAGGCCCCCGGCGCCTTGGGCAACGGTGTCTTCTTCCTTGGTTCGCGGGTCCTGACGCGCCACAACCTGCCGCCTTCCAACACCCGGTATGCGATCCAGCCCCCCGGCGCCGACATCAACGAGCGTTACCTGCTGGTCTCGCTCCAGAACCAGACCGACTTCTTCAGTTTCCAGTTCTTCAATGACAGCGACACAAACCCGCAGCCGATTTCGGTGAGCAACGTCACATTCCAGATTGCTCCCGACGGCGGAACTGACGTGACCGGCATCGACACCGATCGGGTGCGGGTCTCTCTGATCCTTGAGGACGTGGTGCAGGGGACGTTTACCGGCGCTGCGCTTCGGGCCCTCATCACCGGAAACCCCGCCCTGGGGACGGGCATCTTCTCGTTTGACGCCCCGGTGAACATCCCCGGGTTCGACACCATCCGGATCGAGCAGATCGCGCCGTACGCCCTGGGCGGCAGCCCCGCTTTCCGGCTGGACAACCTGACCTCGACGCGCCCGGCGTTCAACTTCGCCCAGATTGTCAACAGCCGGCTCTTCGGCGCTGCCGCGTTCCTTTCGGGGCCGGTGGGCGCATCGGCCGTCTTCACCGACCTGTACGGGCGCGACATGCGCCGGACCATCGCCGTAACCCCGGGCCCCAGCGGGCGGACGCCGCGCATCGACCCCGACGGCAACGGGGTTCCCAACTTCAACGACGGCATCGGCGCGATCCGCCTCACCGGGACCGACTCTCGCACCGGCTTTTCGTTGTGGGGCGGGGAGTTGACGGACAATGAGATGCGCCCGGACGATTCTGACTTCTTCGAGGCCGCGACCTCGTTCAAGATTGTCGATTCCATCGCCGGGCTGTACGGCGACTTTGAAAGCGCCGGGTTCGGGTATGCGTTCGACGTGGACAACGACACCGTTGAGGTCACGGGCCTGCCGCCCGGGCCGGGCTCGGTCATCATCGGGTCGCCGTTCATCCGCAACAACCTGAACAACGCCAGTTACAACCCGGGGGGGGCCTCGCCGCAGCAGCCGAACCCCGTCACGACCGGGTTCAACAACGCATCCCAGGGAATCTTTGTTGGGAACGGCGCGTCGATGGGCAGCGTGATGGTGCACGGGATTCTGCACGGCTCATCCCGCTTCACGGGATTTATCGACAAGCTCGCGATTGGCTACATGGTGGGGTCGGTCACCGTTGAGGGCGATCTGGGCTCGTTGATTGTGGGCTCCGACGCCGGGCAGTGGGTGGTGGACCCCGGGTTTGCGTTCACAGACCCCAACCTCGAGGTGGACCCCATCAACAAGACCGCCAGCCAGTTGGTGGTCGGGCGCACCGTGGGCGAGATCGCCATTGCGGGGCGCGGGCTCATCGATGTGACCGTCGTCGGCGACCTGAGCTCGCCGACCACCCGCCCCGCGCGCGACTCATTCAACTATTACGAGCGCGAGAGCATTTTCGGCGTTTCTCGTGATGTCGACGAGATCTTCCTGATCCGTCGAAACCTCGACAACACCGCGTTCGCCGCCAAGGTGCCCACCGACCTGTTCCGTGCGGGCGAGCAGGCGGTTGCCTTCGGCGCCGACTCGTGGTTCCACAACGACGCCATCATGGGTGCCGAGTGGGTTGGCTCGGCCGCATCGGGGGTGCGCATCCAGGGTGAGCTGAGCGGCGGGGACGTGTTCAACGGCGAGGACAAGGCGGATGTGTACGCCTTCGCCGTCGATGGAACCACAGAGATTTCAATCCAGGGCACGAACACCGGTTCGGCCTTCGCCCCCTACTTCCGGATTGTGGATCAGGACGGCCGGACGCTGGCCGCGCCCGAGGGCCTCACCAACTCCAACACGTCGTTCCAGGTGACGGTGCTGAAGTGGAAGCCCACGATGCCGGGGGTGTATTACCTCGTGGTCGGCGACCCCCTGGGAAACGACGCAGATACCAACGTCGCCAACCAGTCGTACACGATCGCGATGACGGGCTTGGCCACCACCACGCTGGGCGCGTACCGGACCGGCGGCGGTTCCGGTTTTACCGATGTGGCCACGGGCGAGGGCAACGCGGTTGTGGTGCTTGCGGGCAGCATCGGGTCGCTGCGCATCGGCACGGGGCTGGTCGACAACACGGGCGGGCAGGCCTCACCCACCGGGAGCTACAACACAACGCAATCGGCCGACGACTCCATGTCGTTCCAGGGCGGTACCTTCTCCACCCCGGCGAATCTGTACAACATTACAACGGGATCGGATATCGGTGCTCCCGACTCAACGGCAACTTTCAACGCGATTGACATCAGGGTGGGCGGCGACTTCGGAACGCTCGTGACCGGCCTTTCGCCCGTCGCGGGCGGGCCCAGCAACGCCGAGGGCGACGCCAACTTCATCACGCTCACGGTGGGCGGTCGGATCGCGTCCATCGACGTCCGCGGCGGCATCGGGATGGACCAGGACCCGCCTGGGGACCGCCACGTCGAGCACGGGCAGCCCGACGTCTTCACCGTCGTGACCGGCGCTTCGGGCGGCAAGGGCGATATCGGGATGATCCGCGTGGGCTTCCACGTCGCGGGCGACGCCATGAGCGTCCGCACCAGCCCCGGCTCGGTGATTGGTGCCGTGCTGATCAGCCAGGACGCATACACGGACGCGGACCCTCGCTCCGGCGTGTTTCTTGGCAACCGGGGCCTCCCGATCAACGTGGGGGCCGGGTCCGATGTGCGGTTTGTCGATGTTCCCAACCTCGACCTGCTCAACGGCGTCGACATCTTCACCCCGCTGTTCGGCAACCAGACCCGCAGCTTCACCGACGACGCCGGCTCGGTGGTGGATATCTCGGTCGTCGGCGCCCCGCAGGGTGCGCAGGTCGGCACGGTGCGGGCGCTGCCAATTGACGGGTCGCAGGGCAGCGCGATCGCGCAGATCATCGTTAACCTGAGCGGCGGGAGCATCCTCCGCATTAACGGGGCCAACGCCAGCGGCGGCGGGCTGGTCTCGATCGGTCGGATCATCGTGGTCGGCGGCGGGCTGGGGGCTTCGATCGAGATCACCGGGAGCGTCGAGGTGGATGTGTGGCGCATCCAGGGCAACGGGGCGCTGGACCGCATCATCAATACCACGCCCGGCGGCGACATCGTGGCCATCGACGCCACGTCACTCAACTCCGTGGAAGTAAACGGCGACCTGGGCCGTACGCAGGTCCCCGCGTGGGGCCCGCAGTTGATCGGTCCCTTCCTTGGGGTCGAGGCCGGCCTGGTGACCGCCGTCGGTGGCACGCTGGGCATCGAGGATGCACGCCCGTTGCTGGACGACTCGTTCAACGGTGACACGTTCCGCCCCATCCGCGACGACAATACCGATGACGGGAACGCGTACCTTGACGACATCGGTTCCCCGCTCGACGGGTGGCTCAACGGGGTGGTGGTGCGGGCGGGCAACCTCAACGACGCG
>Ga0163152_10007724_pt1 | contig 11674 bp, 6 predicted proteins | sample OliLakLV19MP8IB2_FD_148635 | JGI IMG/M metagenome (GOLD analysis project Ga0163152, IMG submission 148635) | Freshwater microbial mat bacterial communities from Lake Vanda, McMurdo Dry Valleys, Antarctica - Oligotrophic Lake LV.19.MP8.IB-2 | ecosystem: Environmental > Aquatic > Freshwater > Lake... | reverse complement strand
CGACGGGCTCAGTCAGGACCGGGTGCTCAATCGTATTTCGCTGCAGCGGCAGTTCGATACGTTGCGGCGGCGGCTGGACGCTAACGTGGATTTCTCGCACTTGGATTCGGTCGATCAACAGGCGGTCGACATCGTGCTCTCCGGGCAGATTCGCGAGGCCTTCAATCTCGAGCGTGAAGACGAGCGCACGCGTGCCCGTTACGGCGATGGCTGGGGCGCGCAGGCGCTGCTCGCGCGGCGGCTAGTTGAAGCAGGCGTGCGTTACGTCTCGCTGAACACCGGCTACTGGGACGATCACGGCAACATCAAGGGGGGGCTCGACAACAAAATGCCCCGACACGATCGCGCCGTCGGCGTATTGATTCAAGACTTAGCCGACCGCGGTTTGCTCGAGAACACACTGGTGATTTCGGCGGGCGAATTCGGCCGCACGCCGCGCATCAACAAGGACGCCGGCCGCGATCATTGGCCGCAGGCCCAGAGCGTTTTGATTGCCGGTGGTGGCTATCGCCATGGGCAGGTGATCGGCTCGACGAACGACAAGGCCGAGTATCCCACCTCGCGCAAGGTGGGGGTCGAAGATTTCTGCGCGATCGTCTATCACGCGCTGGGATTGCGAACCGACGACACGGTAATCGACCACTCGGGACGCCCTACGCACCTGGTGCCTGGGGGCGAAGTGCCACGGGAATTGCTCTAGCCCGCATTTCTCACCAGCCATCTGCTGCGCGGAGCCCAAGTCCTTGGCTGGCTTCGTCGCAGAGTGCGTCTCGATCCTCAGCGTATGAGCAATACGCTTCCGGTCGATCCCCACCCTGCTCGTTGCCAGTCAAGCACTTAACTCCGCTCGCAACGAAGTTGGTGAGAAATGCAGGCTAGTGCTTCGTCACGTTCAGAAACTAGGGTCGGCGGTGCAGATTGTCACGGTTTTCTCCGTACGAATTCCGATCGGCAACCCTAATTCTTTGAGTTGACAGAGCACTAGCGCGTCCTCGGACGACCATCCCGGCGGTGACTAAGTCCAGGCGTCGGGGGCGTTTTAGCACTCGCGCGAGCGACCACGTTCGAGCCTTAGGGGGCCGCCGGCACTCGGGCCGCGCGCAAGTCGTAGCAGGCCATCTCCAGGTTGTTGCGCAGGACGATCAATCCGCCGGACATCGCCGGATTGTTCCACGACTTGATGCCATCGATGGCGTGAAAGCTGGTCACGAGCCGGTATTTCACCGGTGATGCCTCGACGAGCGCCAAATCGCCTGTCTCACTCTGAATCACAAGCTGCTCGCCGCAAAGTAATAGTTGTCCGTGCCGATAACGACCGGCTTTCCAGCAGCGCTGGCCGGTTCGCGCGTCAATGCAAGTAAGAATTCCGCGGCTCAGTCCGTAGAGGTATTCGCCGTATGCAACAGGATTCGAGTAGATAGCTTGCAGATCGCGGCTGCGCCAAATTTCCTGCGCAGTCCAGGACTGGTCCGCTTTTGCAACCTGGACCATGACGGAGCCCATTCCGCAAGAGACAAACACGCGATCACCCGGCAGCACAATGGGCTGCGTGATATTAAATTCGGAGCCCTCGCGATCTGCCCAATCGAAGTGCCACAACTCCTGGCCAGTCGACAACTCATAGCCGACCAAGCCGACGGCATCAAGTACGAGTAGCTGTGGCTGCCCGGCAAGCGCGACGATCATCGGAGACGCGTAACTTCCCGACCGCGAGCCGGCATTCCAAACGGGGTGACCGCTCGTGGCATCGTATGCCAATACTCCGCGGCTGTCCGATGCTCCCTTGGCGACACCGGGCGTGACGATGACCAGCTCGCCGTGCGCGAGAGGCGAACACGTCAGTCCATGATCGAGATATGCACGTGCGTCGAGTGGCACGACGTCGACGGACCAGCGCAGCGTTCCTGTCTGGCCTTCGACGCATGTCAGCTTCCCGGTAGCGCCGAATGCATAGACGTTTCCGCGAAAAACCGTGGGAGTCGCGCGGGGTCCTTCGCCGGCGGTTGAGTTGAACAGCGCCGGATACTGATGCACCCAGCATTCCAATCCTGATTGTTTGTCGTAACAGGCGATCGCCTCATTCGCGCCGCGCTGTTCGCAGGTGATTACGGAATTCGCGACGACGACAACCCCCGCACAGCCACCTCCGACTGGCTGGCGCCACAGCAATCTCGGCGGATGGCTCGTCCAATCCTGCGACAACGGTGGACCATGAACCACACCGTCGCGCGCGCGGCCACGATATTCGGGAAAATCTTCCGGTCCGAATTCAGTCGATGACTCACCGGACGGGGCGATGCCATGGCAGGAGGCCTTGGCGCCCTGGGCGCGCAGTCGGTCGCGATGGGCCGTCAACCGCGCTTCGCGAGGCTCGGACCATTTGAACTCGACGATCGGCACATAATCGCCGGAAATCTCGAAGCGGCGAATCTGTGAGGCGACGCCAACAATTCCGGCTACGACCGAAATCGGCACCAACAATCGCACCCACCACGAAAATCGCGAGAAGCAGAACCACCAGGTTCCCAGCAGCAGGCTGCCAGGGACAGCAACCAATAGCGTCACCACGACCTGCGACTCGAGCGTCGTCTCGTCGGTCGGTCGGGTCCACATGAACAACAGCAAGACGGTCGCCACGGCGACAACGCCGACTGGCATCCACCACCGGTGTCCGTGTCTACTTGTCGAAGCGGTGGCGGACTTCATGCGAGCTCACAGCACCCCTGCCACGAAGCCAAACTCAAGAATTTTGCCGTTCGCATCGATAGCGCCTGCCTGGGGGCTCAATAGCTCGGTTACGAACGCTTCAGATGCAGCCAGCCGAGCTAATCGATTGCTCCCAATCGCCACTCAATCAAAGCCACTTTCCCACATCTGACATCGTCGAAACGAAGATCAGCTTTGTTTGGCACCACGGCACGCGTACGCCAAAACTCGGCAGTTTGCGGGGGCAAATTGTAGCTGGCAATTGTCTTTCACTCAGTCTACAACAGAAATGATGGCTCGCCAACTTCTGGGTTGGCCGGACTTGGGAAGTTGTCGAGACATGCGTCGGATTCACTTCGCGCCACTCGTGGTCTGGGCTGTTACCTTTGCGCTGCTGATCGTTGCCCGCCACGACCTGCTCCATTCGCCCCCTTTTCAAGACCAGGCCGTCGGTTTGTGGACTGAAGCCGACTTCCTCGCTCGGTCGGGCTTCGACTATCACCGGTTGCTCTACGACGAGCACCATTTCATGGATGACGAGCCGGGGCCACGTTCCTACATGATCAGCGTACTTCCGACTCTGGTCGCGATCGGCATGGTGGCGCTGCCGGACGTGGACTCTTTGATTGTCGTTAACCGCGTGGCTAGCTACGGTCTGGGTGCTCTCATTGTGGCGCTGCTGTGGATGGTGTTGTGGCCGCGCCTGGGCTGGTTTTTTGCACTCGCGGTGGCGACCGCCATGTTGTCCACTCCCCTCTTCCTGGTGCAGCTCGACATCATGGGCATGGACGTGCCGTTGGCCGCGACGATGCTCTTGGCAAGTGTCCTCCTGTTTAAAGAGCGATACGTCGCCGCCGCCGCCCTGGGCATGGTTGCTTTCGCGTTCAAGGCAACGGGGCAATTGATTACCTTGGCCGCGATTGCCTGGCTCATTCTGCTGTTAATCTTCGGCGCAGGCCGCGTCGATGCGGCAAAGCTCAAGAAATATGCGATCGGACTGTCCGCAAACTTGCTAGCACTGTCGATTCAATTTGCCGCCATTTACTTTGGCGACACATCGGTTGGCCACCTGTCTACCGACGATTGGCCCGACATTCTGAAGCCCAGACGGGCGATCTTCACGGCCACGCCTGACTTAGGGCTGCTGCTGCTGATGGCCTTCGCCGGTATTGTGATCGTATATTCAGTTCGACTGCTGCGCGAGTTGCAGGCACGCACCGAATCGTCGTGGTTGCGCCGCGTGCTAAGAACGGTTTACGGCTGGTTGGTGGATGACCCGCAGTTGGTTATCAGCAGCATCGTCATTGTCGGCCTGTTGATTTCATCCACGATGCTCATTTACACACCGCGCTACGTGTTTTGCGCTGTTCCATTTTTATATCTGATTCTTGGGTCGCTGATCGGCAATCTGCGGATCGCATTGCCGCGGGCCAGCTGGGTGGCGCTGGGAGCGATTGCCTGCGTCACGGGCGTCAACCTTGCAAATCAAAGCGGGCAGTACTTTCCAGAGATCGCCAATTTGGATCGCGAAGTCTGGGCCGGAATTCCCGGACTGACGCCGCGTTCCTGCGTATTCACCGAGCGTAGCCGCGAGTACTTGGCCGACCATGAATCCAATCAACGCGCCTTTCGATTGCTCGACGAGCGGTATCACGATCGAGCGATCTTCGCGGCCTCACCCTACAAATTCTTGCTATCGCTTCCCAGCCTGGGTCATGTGCGCCACGAGCTCGAGGTTCACGATGCCAGCCTCTGGACTTTGGCGATCGCCGAGTATCGCGACGTCATGCTGCGAACCTCATCGCAGACGACGGATCACGATCCGATCTTCGTCTGGTTCGGCCACGCGAGAGTGACGCTGCCGCCGCCGGAGCCCGGTGATGAGATTATCTACGACGATGGTTTGTCGCCCCCTTTAATACTGTTCATCAAGCACTTTCCGGCCGCGGTGCCCAGGACCGCACAGGCGATCGAAGACTGGTACATCGAACGAACTTGGAGTCGCGACTTCCTTATTGCGCGCGTGCGCGAGCGTCCCGATTTCTTGAAAACCACTGGCCGGTTCGATCGCGCGCTGGCCGAGTTGAACCAAGCGATTGCCTGGGAGCCGCGGATCCCCGAATTGCGCGAGACGCGCTGGCACCTGCTCGCCTATAAGCGGGACGCCACGGCGCAACGACAGAGCATGCCTTGACTATCCTAATACCGGGTTGGCGATTGATGGATCGGCCTGAGCGCCGGGCGAACCCTAAGCCGGCGAAGACCGCGTCCCACTGCAGATCGCCACGACGACGCGCTCGAAACCGTCTCGCTTGACACTGACAATCGCCTGGCTCAGGATCGAAGTCTGGTCGTGCTCTGAACTCCTGGCAGGATTGCCCTGGATATGGCTGGTGAGGTTGCGGCGCGTTCTAGAGAAAGGGACTACGGCCTCGGATGAACATCGCCTTGATCACTGGATCGGCAGGTCTGGTCGGTGCGGAAGCCGCGCGATGGTTTTGTGAGCAAGGGTTTCATGTTGTCGGTCTCGACAATGATCTTCGCAAGACATTTTTCGGTCCGCAAGCATCGACGCGAGCCGTTCGCGAAGCGCTCGAGGCCACACTGCCCAACTATCGGCACCGCCAAGTCGATATTCGCGACTTGGCGGCAGTGGAAGAGGTTTTTCGCGAGTACGGGACCGATATCCAAGTGGTGATTCATGCCGCGGCACAACCATCACATGAATGGGCGGCCAAAGACCCGTTGACCGATTTCGGAGTCAATGCCGTGGCGACTCTAGGCCTTTTGGAGACTCTGCGCCAGAACTGTCCGCAAGCTTGTTTCATCTTCATGTCGACCAACAAGGTCTATGGCGACACCCCCAATCGTTTGCCGTTGGTGGAAAGGGAGTCGCGTTGGGAACTCGACCCGACACATACCTACTACACACACGGCATCGACGAAACGATGTCAATCGACCAGTCGCTGCATTCGCTGTTTGGTGCGTCGAAGCTCGCTGCCGATGTAATCGTGCAAGAGTACGGCCGTTACTTCGGGCTGTTTACGGTATGTTTCCGGGGCGGCTGTATTACCGGACCAGGGCACGCCGGCGTCGAATTGCACGGTTTTCTCTCCTACCTGATGAAGTGTGCGGTCGAGGGCAGAACGTATTCCGTCTTCGGCTATCAAGGCAAGCAAGTTCGCGACAACCTGCACGCTTACGACCTTGTGCAGATGTTCTGGCAGTTCTACCAACAGCCGCGGGTGGGCGAAGTCTACAACGCCGGCGGCGGCCGTTTTAGTAACTGCTCAGTTCAGGAGGCCATTCAACTGGCCGAAGAGCTCACGCAGCGCGAGCTGCCCCGCCGCTACGACGATCAAGCCCGGCGCGGCGATCACGTCTGGTGGATCAGCGACACGCGAAAGTTCGAGGCTCACTATCCCCGTTGGCAACGGCAATACGACACGCGACGGATCATGCAGGAGATCCACCTGGCGGTAACTGGCCGCGTTTGAAGTTCTCGCGGAGTGTGCATGGACTTTCGTAAGATCTTGATTACTGGCGGCGCGGGGTTCATCGGATCCCATTTGGCATTGGGGCTCAAACGTGACTTTCCGCGGGTCGCGGTCACCGCGCTGGACAACCTGAAGCGACGCGGCAGCGAGCTCAATCTCGCCCGTTTGCGCGCGGGCGGCGTGGCGTTCGTACACGGTGACGTTCGCTCGTCCGCCGATTTGGACGGGCTGCCAGCTTTTGATCTGATGATCGAATGCGCCGCGGAGCCGTCGGTACAGGCCGCCGTTGCCAACGGACCGGCGTACGTGCTCGACACAAATCTGGTAGGCGCAATTAATGCGTTTGAGGCGGCGCGTGCTCGACAGGCCGCAGTGCTCTTTCTTAGTACGAGTCGCGTGTATCCTCTTGGGGTCGTCAACGACTTGCAGTTTTACGAATCGGAAACGCGATTTTGCTGGCAGCCCGACCAGCAGGTGCCCGGTTGGTCGTCCGCGGGGATAAGCGAGGAATTTCCCTCGAAAGGAGTTCGATCACTGTACGGCGCCAGCAAATTGGCCGCCGAACTGATCTTGGCCGAGTACCATCATCAATTTGGCTTGCCAGCGATCATAAACCGTGGCGGGATCGTGTGCGGGCCATGGCAGATGGCGAAGGCCGATCAAGGCGTCGTGGCCTTATGGGTGGCGCGGCACGCTTATGGTGGCAATTTGCAGTATCTGGGTTTCGGCGGCCAAGGCAAACAAGTGCGCGACATGCTGCATGTGGAGGATCTTTATCATCTGATCGTCGCTCAACTGGAGAACATGTCGGCCTGGGATGCTGGTGTCTATAATATCGGTGGTGGATCGGAGCGTTCGTTCTCGCTTTGTGAGCTGACCAGGTGGTGTGAGGAGCTGACCGGGCATCGTGCCCTCAACGGATCGCGCCAAGAGACCTCTCCCTGGGACGTTCGCATCTATGTAACGGATGCGTCCCGCGCCCAGCGCGTCTTTGACTGGAGCCCCCGATGGACTGTTCAGGAAGCGCTCGACAGCATTCACAAGTGGCTGCACGACCAACCGGGCTTGTTGCGCGATTTGCTGGGCTGACGGGAGCGAAGTATGCCTGACTTCAAACTTTCAGTGGTAATCCCGGCACACAACGAGGAAGCGAACATCGCCGGTACCGTGCATGAGCTAGTCTCAGTTCTGGACGAGAACGAGTTGCAGTTCGAGCTCATCGTGGTCGACGACAATAGCCAGGATCAGACTGCACAAGTCGTGCGAACTTTAAAGGCGGCCGACGCCCGCGTGCATTTGGTCGAACGTCAGCCACCTGCGGGGTTTGGCAGGGCTGTGCGGGCAGGCCTCGAAGCCATCTCAGGTGAGGTCGTCGTGGTCTACATGGCAGACCAGTCGGACGATCCTCGTGACGTGTTGCTTTATTATCGCAAGTTGAGCGAGGGTTATGATTGCGTTTTTGGCTCGCGGTTCGTGCGCGGCGGCTATGTGAAGGACTACCCACTCGTAAAGCTGATCGTAAATCGGCTAGTCAACAAGGCAATTCAGTGGATGTTCTGGTGTCGCTTCAACGATCTGTCAAACGCCTTCAAAGGCTACCGTACGTACGTCATCCGCGAGTGTGGACCGTATCGGGCATGTCATTTCAATTTGACCATCGAGATGTCGCTGGGAGCATTGGTTCGCGGCTACACAGTTGCCGAAGTGCCGATTCGCTGGTACGGACGAACCTGGGGAAGCTCCAATTTGAGAATGAGAGAAATGGGCCGACGCTACGTGAGCACCTTGCTCAAAGTGTTTTGCGACAAGGTGTTGATCTCCGACGACTTGATGGCCGATCGGTTGGCGCAGCACGCGCGCGACGAACAGGTCGTGGCTCCAATCGACGAGCGCTTGCAGCGGTTGGAAGCCCGCGTCGCCGACTTGGAAGATTCGTTGGCCCAGGCCGTTGAACCAAGTCACCGTCCTCACGGACAGCCATCGTAGCTGGCCGTGCCGCCGACGAAGTTGCCATGCAGACCACATTCACCAGATGGGATCAAGCGATCGCTGGGCTGGTGTTTTTCGGCTTGCTCGTCGTCTACCACGCCAATGGCGATTCGCCGATCGTCGACGATGCGTGGCCAACCCTCCGCGTCGCGGAGAGGGTGCTTTCGGAAGGCGTCTGGTATTTGACTCCGCGATCGGATCCGGGCTTGTTCCGGTGGAGCCTAGCCACGCCGCAAGGCTCGATCGAAGTGGCGATCCCGCGCTGGAACGACGAAGCCACGCGGCTCATGGATCAAGGGGTGCTGTCGGTCGCCGGCAATCAGTATGTTCTGGTACCGACCGTGAGGCCGGACCAGTTCGTCAACACCTTTGGCGTCGGTGCTACTTGCACCGCGCTGCCGGTGTGCGCCATCGCACGGGCCCTATCCGGTCCGTTGACCGACCGGCCCGCGATGTTGTGGTGCATCGGAAAACTGACAGCGTCGCTCTGTGTCGCAGGTTCCGCGGCACTAATATGGCTCATTGCGCGTCACTATCTGAACCGCGGCTCGGCAGGTGCATTGACCGCGGCTTATGCCCTGGGAACCTGTGTTTGGAGCGTCAGCAGTCAATCCCTCTGGCAGCACGGTCCAAATGAGCTGTTCTTGGCAGCCGGAACGTACGGGTTGTGCCATGCGAGCCGCGGCCATCGTTTCGTCGCTCTGACGGCGGCCTCCTATGCTGCCGCCACCTGGTGTCGACCTACAAGTGCCCTCGTCGTGCTGGCCGTGGCCGCCTATTTCGCCTGGATTGATCGTAAGGCATTGCTGATCTATTTGGGCACGGGGTTGCCTTTTGGACTGGCGCTTGTGGTTTATAACCTGCACTTCTTTGGCAAACCCCTTGGCTTCGGGCAGACGATGCTGCACGAGCTCGCGCAGTTGAAGACCGGGTCGCCGGAGATTTGGCAAACGCCGCTCTGGCTCGGGGCGGCCGGAGAATTGCTCAGCCCCTCGCGAGGCTTATTCGTTTTCTCGCCGTTTCTGATTTTTGCGTTATGGGGACTTTGGATGGTCTGGCAAGATCCGCGCTGGACAGCGTTACGCCCTCTCTCGCTCGCACTATTGGCGATTTGGTGTGTCGAGTTTCGGCATTTTGATTGGTGGAGCGGTTGGTCCTTTGGTTACCGACACCTGGTCGATTCGACGACCATCTTAGTGCTGTTCCTCATGCCGCTGTGGTCCCGACTTGAGCGGCACCTGTGGTTGCGATGGGGGTTTTTCGCATTGGTGGCATGGTCAGTCGGCGTGCAGGCACTCGGGGCGTTAGCCTTCGACATAACAGGTTGGAATAATCGCGTGGCTTTTATCATTGGGCAGCCAGGTAAGTCACCGATCACAGTATTCGATGATTCGGCAAAGGATTTCGTGCCGCTTCCACCCGGTTCCACGATTGAACAGGTGAATCTCGATGTTGATTTGCCGGCGTACCGCCCTCGTTTGTGGTCGCTTGCTGACAGTCAACTCGTTTACTACTTGAGGTACTTTTCCGAAGCGCGTGCCAATCGACGCCTCTTTGCGCAGTGGGCCACGCGTAGCTGTGAGACGCGCTCGGCAGAAACCGACGTAAACCTCGGCGGGGCCTGGTGTGCCAATGGCGACTTGGAACTGGCCGTCGCTTGCTTCGATCGCGCATTGATGTCGGTCTCCGCAAATGTCGAGGCCGTACTCGGACTGGGACGCGCTTGCGCTGGCCTGAAGCGCCCGCACGACGCACTTGCCGCCCACGAGCGCCTACTTGCCACCCAAGGGGATGAACTCCGGCTTCGTACCGGTTTGGGTTTCTTGCGACTTGCCGAGGGGCAGCGCGAGTCAGCCCTCCGGGAATTCACGCGCGCCCGCGCCGGGCACCCATTTCATGCAACCTGCGAGTACCAGATGCAACGCGACCGCTGGACTGCGGAAGTCCTGCCGCGACTTTCGACTGAAGCCGTGCAGCAGTTCAGAGAAGTCGATGCTCAACTGAATGGTCCGTAGGTGCCGGTAGATCGGCACGTTCGACCCGTCTATAGCGCTTCGGCTCCCGCGTGCGAAACGGATAGCTCCTAGTGCTTCGTCACGTTCAGAAACTAGGGTCGGCGGTGCAGATTGTCACGGTTTTCTCCGTACGAATTCCGATCGGCAACCCTAATTCTTTGAGTTGACAGAGCACTAGTGACGATCTGCTGTCGCTTCGAAGTGCTCTCTCACGATGATTCCAAAACTCTACCCAGCGGCTGGCCCTCACTGAGCTTGATAGGCCGGTCACCGACCATCCGCGTGGTGGCGGGATCAAGCCCCATAGCCGAAAGGATCGTCGCGGTCAGCGTCGGAATCGACACGGGATCGGTTGGGTTCTTTGATCCTTCTGGATCAGTCGCGCCGACTACCAATCCGCGGCGAATCGGCCCGCCGGCCAGCGCGACAGAAAAACCATACGGCCAATGGTCTCGGCCGCTGCCCATCATCTTTGGCGTGCGGCCAAACTCACCCATACAAACAACCAAGGTCGAATCAAGCAACTCGCGCTCCTCGAGATCGGCGATCAACGTGGCAAACCCCGGATCGAGCATGGCATTCAGCCGTTCATGCTCGGCGTGATTCGCGGAGTGTGTATCCCAAGTGCCAAGCTGCACCTCAACGCACCGCACTCCCACCTCGATCAAGCGACGCGCAACCAGGCAACTGCGGCCGAACGGGTTTTCGCCGTACGCTTGTCGCATCGAAAGTGGTTCCTGATCGATCGAGAATGCGCGCGTCTTTGCGGAGGTCATCAGCCTGACCACGCGATCGGTTTGATCGGGGCCGCCAACTCTTCTGGCGACGTCAGGATCTCGCGCTGCCCGTGCCCGCTCAACAATGTCCAATCCTGCTAGCCGCTGGCGGAATCGCTCCTCGGAGACATTCCGGCGCAAGTTCGCCGGCGGTGTCAGTGGATCGCCGATCCGGAGTGGATCGAACTTCTGGCCTAAATACCCGCTTTCATTGCCTCCCTTGTTGGTGGAGAAAACGGAAGTTTCGGCGACGATCGTAATAAAGCCTGGCAGCTCACACTCGTCGTTGGGGAGACTGGCCGCACAGATTGAGCCCAGCGTCGGATGAATCATGGAGGGGCTGCGCGTGAAGCCAGTCCTCATGAGATACGAGCTGCGGACATGGTCGACTTCCGTGCCCACTATGGAGCGGATCACGGTCATACGATCCATTTTATCGGCAAGCCGCGGCAAGCTGGCGGCAAATTCCACGCCCGGCAGACTAGTGCGAATCGACTTCGTTCCGCCGGCAATCATGGCGTCGGCATGCGGATCAAAGGTCTCCAATTGACTCGGCCCGCCATCGAGGAGATATAACCGAAAGTTGTGGACGGTGAGAGTTGAAGTAGGCGGCGTACTTGGGTTGAATTTGGTTACTGAAGGCCACATTCCCCCAGGAGTACGCCACCATGCGAGAGAGTACCAAGCCGA
>Ga0163152_10007721_pt1 | contig 11675 bp, 8 predicted proteins | sample OliLakLV19MP8IB2_FD_148635 | JGI IMG/M metagenome (GOLD analysis project Ga0163152, IMG submission 148635) | Freshwater microbial mat bacterial communities from Lake Vanda, McMurdo Dry Valleys, Antarctica - Oligotrophic Lake LV.19.MP8.IB-2 | ecosystem: Environmental > Aquatic > Freshwater > Lake... | reverse complement strand
CCAGGAAGTTCTCGAACTCCTGCATCTCGGCCGGCGTCAGCTGCACGTCGTCACCCTGCAGGCCCGTGAACGCGCCGTTGAAGTCCTCGATCCCGCGGCGGTCGCCGCGCCAGTGCAGCGGCTCCTTGCCGATGATGTCCTGCAGCGTCTGCGTGGTCATCGGGCCCTTCATCGGGTGGAAGTCCTGGAAGCCCGTGTTCAGCCCGGGGATGTTGGCGCCCAGGTTGTTCCCCGCCACCGGCGCCATCGCGCCCGACGGATCGCCCAGGTCCCAGGCCAGGCCGTCCATGCGCGCGTCAACGTGACACGACCCGCACGCGACCTGGCCCAGGCCCGACGTGCGCCGCGTGTCGTACAGGTGCTTGCGCCCGACGCGGACCGCGAGCGGGGTCGCGTCGTGGAACTCCAGACTCTGCACGACGTTCTCGCTCGCCGTCGACACGACCGACAGCTCGCCGGCGAACTTCGACAGCACGTAGAGGCGCGCGCGCGCTTCGTCCAGCACGAGGCCCGTCGGACCCTCCGCGACCTCGATCTGCGGCGCGATCCCGGCGCGCGATCCGGCCGCGTCGATGACTGCCACGCTGTTCGAGCCCATGCCGGCCACGTAACCACGCGTCCCGGCCGCGTTCCACACGATCGCGCGCGGGTCGCCCAGCGACTGGTCGCGCACAGCCTGCGGCTCCGTGGCCGTGGCGTACGACAGGTGCGGGTTCAGGTCGGTGATGCTGACCAGCGTGCCGGCGGCCGTGATGCGCGCCATGTGGACGCGCACGAACTTGCCCTTCACGATCGGCTCGAAGCGGACCTGGTTCGTCGCCTCCGTGCCCACGACGGTGACGTCGCCGTTCGACGCGATCGAGAGCGACATGCAGATGTTCATCAGGCCGCGCGCGTACGTGACGACACTGGTCGCGGTGTCGATGATCGCGACGTCGTGGTCGGGCATGTCCCAGCCCGTGATGCGGCCCGAATTCGCCGCGTTCGCCCCGCTGACCTTGTCCGTCCAGTTGCCGCCGTTGTCGTCCATCCACCGACCGGCGCCGTCCTTGCGCACGATCAGCCCGACGCGCAGCGGGGTCGGCAGGCCGGGTGCGATCGGCGGGTTGAAGCCCGGGCCGGCGTTCGGGGGCGGGTTCACGCCGCCCCACGGACCGTTCAGGTCGTTCACGACGTTGGGCGGATCGCCGAGCGTGCCCACGGTGGCGCCGCCGCCCAGGATCGTGCTGGCGGTGCCCGACTCGAAGATCGCAGCGTACACGCGCGAGCCGTCGGGGGACACGGCCAGCGCGCGCGGCTCCTCGCCCACGATGTCGATCGAGCCCGGCAGCGCGGCCAGGTTCGCCGGGTCGAACACCTGGATGCGGTTGGCCTGCGAGCACGAGACCCACGCGCGCTGCGGGGTGCCCGCGAAGACGACGTCGGCCGGCTCGTCGGCCGTGAGCAGCGTCGCGATCACGTTGCGCGTCGACAGGCGCACGATGCTGACGCTGTCGGACACGTGGTTCACGACCCAGACCTCGTCCGACGTGCGGCAGCGCACCGACACGGGATCGACGCCCACCGGCACGTCGAACAAGTGCACGACGCTCGACCCGCTGACGTCGAAGACCTCGACGCGTCCGTCGGCCGTGTTGGCAGCGACGAGGCGCGTCCCGTCGGGCGTCAGGTCGAGCGGGTGGACCTGGGGGGTCTCCCAGTTCACGAAGCTCGACTGCGCGGCGGCGGAAGGGGCGACGACCAGGGCGAGAAAGACACCGACGAACAGCTGACGCATGGGGATCCTGGGGGGGGCCGGGGGGAACGGAGCGCCCAGCATGCAGTCTATCCACGGACAGCAAGGCCGGGCGGCGCCTCCGCTCTGCGTGCCCGTGCGACCGGCATTCCCTCGCAGATTCAGGAAGATCACACCGCTCCGGACACGGTTCGCACCGCCCAGAGGCCGAGGGGTCGCGGCCGGAGTGGCGGCGGAGGACGGCGAGGTGACGTTCCCCACCACCGGATGGGAGTGGGGCACGATCAGCCGCCAAAGAGAGGCCGAGAAAATATCGATCGTACGGCCTCTCCGTTCCTGGTGGCGCCGCGCGGAACCGCGCGCGGCGCGCAGAGGGTTCGAATTCTTCTCACCCTCTGAGTGCAGTTCGGGTAACGCGCGGGTGGCGCGTCGCGCGCGTCACTTCAGCTTCGACAGCGCTGCCTGCACCGGCTTCCAGTCGCGCTCGTCGCCGGTCTTCTCCTGGACCTCGGCGAAGGCGACCTTCCCTTGCTTGTCGACGATCACGGTCGCGCGGTGGCTGATGAAGCCGGCCGGGTGCTGCAGGCTGTACAGCTTCGTCACGTCGAGCTTGGGATCGGCCAGCAATTCGTGCTTGATGCCCTTGGCCTGCTTCCAGGCCTTGTGGGACCACGTCGAGTCGCGGCTGATGCCGACCACGACGGTGTCCGCGCCGGCGAGCACGGGCTCCTGGCTGATCTTGCAGTTCTCCTTCTCGCAGGTCGGGCTCCAGTCGAGCGGATACCAGAGCAGCACGACGTTCTTGCCCTTCTGCTCCGAGAGCTTCCAATCCTTCTCGTCCTGGGTCTTGAGCGTGAAGTCCGGGGCGGTCGTACCGACGTCGATGGGCATCTGTCTTCTCCTGGGCGGAAATCGGGGTCCGGCGCAGTCTAGCCGGGCGCGTGCGCCTTGACACCGCGCACCCGAACTGGGAGACAGCCGAAATGCCGACAGTGTCCGTGCCTTCCGCCGTGCCGGCGCACCTGCGCGCGGATCTCGAGGCCGTGATCGGGGCTGCGCGCGTCGCCGGCGAGCGCGCCCTCGCCGTGCGCGCCAGCGGGCGCTGGCCGGACGAAGGTCTGCTGGCCGACGTCGGCGACCAGGGCGCGGACGGTTTCCTGCAGGGCTTCCTGCGCGGGCGTTTCCCGGCCGACGCGATCCTGTCCGAGGAGACGGCCGACACGCGTCACCGGCTCTCGAGCGCGCGCACGTGGATCGTCGATCCGCTCGACGGCACGCGCGAGTACAGCCAGCACCGCGAGGACTGGGCCGTGCACGTCGCTCTGGTCGTCGATCACCGGCCCGTGCTGGGCGTCGTCGCGCTGCCGGCACAGGATCGCGTGCTGTGGGGCGCGGTCCACGCGGGACAGGCGTGGGGCGGGCTCTTGGGCGCCGGAACCGTCGCACGCGGCGACGATCGCGACGCGGAACCGCCGCGCATCGCGGTGTCGCGCAGCCACACGCCGTCGTGGATGCCGGCTTTCGCGGCGCAGATCGGCGCGGTCCAGGTCCACTCGGGGTCGGTCGGCAACAAGGTCGCGATGCTCCTGCTCGGCGCGGCGGACGTGTACGCGCACCGGCGCGGCTTGAAGGAGTGGGACACGTGCGCGCCCGAGATCGTCGCGCGCGCGCTGGGCTGGAGCGTCTCGCGGCTCGGCGGCGGCGAGATCCTCTACAACCAGGCCGATCCGCGCGTGGATGAGTTCCTGGTCTGCCGCCCGGCACGGCGGGAACGCGTGCTCGCCGCGCTCCAGAGCGCAGGCGTCTGACGAAGCGCCCTTCGAACCCGTCTCGAGCGTCCCGATCCGAGCGGGATCACTTCGACTTGGGCAGGTCCATGCCGAGCACGAACGCCTGCCAGGCGGAATCGATCTCGTCGAGGTCGACACCGTCGAACGCGGCTTCGCAGGCCTTTTTTCGCGCTTCCAGGCCGCGCTTGAAGCGCTCGACGCGATCCTCCTTCTTCCCGGCGGCCGCGAGCTTGTCCAGTTCGGCGCCCCACGCCGCCTTCAGCGTGTCGAAGTAGGTCGGCAGGATGCGCGCCCAATCGGCCCTCTTCGCCACGACCGACGACGTGCGCAGGAAGTACACCATCGCCCAGCCCTGCGCGTAGCACAGGCCGGGGTTCGCGTAGTACTGCGGCTGCTCGTACTGGATGATCTCGCTCCACGGCACGCTCTGCCGCGCGCTGACCATGTACTGGATGTACGTGGCACGCCACGGATTCGGCCCGATGCCGCGGACCTTGCCGTCGCGCACGCGCGCGCCGGAGAAGAAGTCGCCGTGTCCCTCGTTGAACCACGAGTGCGGCGGCACCTCGCCGGTCGAGTAGTAGATGTATTGGTGGAAGGCCTCGTGGTAGAGCACGAGGAACGTGTCCGCGTCGGTTTTCCCGCCGCCTTTCAGCTCCTTCTCGGCGTCGTAGAGGACGAGCTCCTCGGTCGACCAGTTCCAGTAGCCCGCGCTGCCCGGGCTGCCGCCGTACGCCAGGTACTCGTCCTCGTCCTTGCAGATGCGCACCGTCGAGACGGCGGTGACCGCCTGCGCGGCCGGGAAGAGCTTCTCGTACTCCTTCCGGATGACCTCCAGGTCGCCGACGATCTTGCGCACGAGCGGGACGTCGGGCGTGTGGTACACGACGATGAAGTTCTCGGTGTCCTCGGCCTTCCAGCCGCGCACGAGCTTCTTGCGCGCCTCGATCCTGAACGGGACCTCGCGCAGCTTCGTCATCCCGTACTTGCGCTCGAGCTTGGCGGTCGACGCCTCCTCGGGCTCGTCCAGGTCGACCTTCTCCGCGCTCTCGCGCCAGAAGCCGACGTGGCGGTCGTAGTCGGCCTCGTCGGCTGCGCCCACGAACGCGACCGTGCGCCCGGGTCCGCGCCAGGCGTAGATCCAGCCGAGGCCTCCAGGCGTCGGCCGGCCCTTGACCGGCTTGCGCTTCAGCACGTACTCGCGCGCGCCCCAGCCCTTCTTCGTGCGACCTTCCTTCGAGTCGCCGAGCTGCCAGCCGGGCAAGCGCTGCTCGACCCAGCGCTCGAGGCTGTTGATCGGCGGCTTGGCCTTCTTGTCGCCCGCCGCCGCGGATCCGCCCGCCGGCTTCGAGCCCTCGGGAGGCGGCGGCGGCGCCGCGTCCGCGGTGGTCGGCGCGCGATCGGGAACCTCGTCGATCCAGACGACGTTGAGTTCGGGCCGCATGGAACGCTCGCGCCGGGAATCGTCGCCCTTCTTGGGCTTCTCGGAGATCTTCTCCGTGAAGTAGAGGACGATGAACTCCTCGTCGGGCGGGGTCGGCACCTGCTCGTAATCACGGGCGCGCGGAAACGTCAGCCCCAACTCGGGATGCTTCTCGGTCGTGTAGCCCCCCTGGAAGAGGGCGGCCAACGCGAGCACGAACGGGGCCAGGGGGGCGAGGGGCACGGCTCCTTTCTACCGGCCCCCGCCGAAGGACCGCAAGCGACCCCGGTCTCGCGCGCCGCGGCACGCAGCGCGACCGTCAGCTCAGGCCGCGCGCAGCCGTCCTCTCCAAGTCCTCGAGCGCGTCCCGCAGCGCGGCGGCGAGTCGCACGTCGCAGCGCAGCGCGAGCGCGTCGACCAGCGCGCGCGACATGGACAGCGTGCGCTCGCGTCCTCCGGTGAACCGGCGCCAGACCGTGCCTTGGTCCGCGGCCGCGCACAGGTCGTCGACCAGCGTGCGCAGGTTGTGCAGCTTGTCGGCCGCCTTGACCGACAGCGCGTCGGAAGAGAGGTGCGGCGCGTGGTCGACCTGGGCCTGCTTGCGCTCCTGCCACGATTGCGACTTGTCCTCGCTCAGCTCGGCCACGATCGAGGCCACGTCGGCGCCGAATTCCTGCTCGACGCGCGCGGCGCTCCAGCCGGCGCAATCCTCGACGATGTCGTGCAGAAGGGCCACCTGGACGACGCGGGGAGAAGATCCCAGGCGCGCCAGGATCAGCGCGACGTGCAGCGGATGCGTCGCGTAGGGCGCGACCGCGTCGCCCTTTCGCGTCTGTCCGGCGTGCGCGGCGAGGGCGGCGCGGATCGCGCGCTCGGTCCCCGCGTCGAACATCAGATCGTCACCTTGAGCGGCTTGATCGCCAGCGCGCCGAAGATCATCGACGCCACGAGGAACGTCAGCACGATGCCGCCCGGCCCACCCGGCAACCAACCCAAGTCGCGGTCGGGGTACGTCAGCGCGACCGAGCGGAACGGCGAATCGGCGTCGAACGTCGGCTCGGCGGGCCACAAGAGCGCGTCGAGCCAGCCGTGGCCGCGCTCGGGCTGCAGTGTGCGCGGGCTGACGTCGCCGGCCGCGACGGTCTTCGTCTCGCGCGCGAGGCCCGGGATCTCGACGACCAGGTCGTACACGCCGCTCTGGCGCGCGACGAACTCCTGGAACGCGCGGTGCTCGCCCGGCACGCGCACGAGCGGCGACACGGCCTCGAGCCCGGCCGGGACGTGCACCTGCAGCTCCTGCGTGCGCGCCGCCGATTCAGGCGTCAGCTCGATCGAAAGCGTCGTGCCTTGGCCGGCCAGCAACGCGGCGCGGGCCGGGTGCAACTCGAGCGGCGCGTAGCCATAGCGCACGACGAGCTGAGCCAGCACGAGCACGAACGGGATCGAGAGCGGCACGAACGGCAGGAGGTTGAGCCCCAGGTACTGGAAGTTCCGAAGCAGCACCTTTCCAGTCGAGCGCCCGACGACGCGCAGGTCGTCCTGCCAGATGCGGATCTCGATCAGGTGCCCCTTGATGCGGTTCTTGACGCCCTTGATCCGCTTCTGGGCCGAGACATGCTTGAACAGGTAGAGCGCCAGGACGCCGAAGATCCCGCTCACCAGCACGAGCGACCACGCCGCGCCGAGGCGCTCGAAGGGCCACAGGAAGGCGTCGAACGCGGAGGTCAGGCCTCGGTTCAGGGCGTTCATCCTCCGACCGGATTCGTCGCGGGCGTCAGGAGATGTACCCGAGACCCTTGAGCTTCTCGACGATGTCGGCGTCGCTCTGCGCGCCCTCGAACTTCGAGATCTCCTTCTCCAGGACGTGCACGATGAACTCCTCGTGCGAGGCGTAGCCCGCCGCCGCGCTGATCTTCTTGATCCGCTCCAGCAGGTCCTTCTCCAGCTTGATCTTGTTGCCGCCGCCGAACATCGATCGACCTACCTTCCGCCTCTTTCGCCTGAGCGCAGGGTTTCACTTCAGCGCAGGGTTTCACTTCAGCGCAGGGTTTCACTTCAGCGCAGGGTTTCACTTCAGCGCAGGGTTTCACTTCAGAACGGGGTCTCACTTCAGCACAGGCGCGCCGGTCATGCCCGGCACCGGCTCGATTCCGTACTGCTTCAGGATCTCGACCGTCAGGTCCTCGAGGCCGTGCGCTCCGTCCCGCACGGGCCGCGTCGACATCAGGATGCCGGGCACGACTTCGGGCGCCATCAGATGGCTGCCCTGGAATGTTCCACCGCGGTTGTCCGTCAGCACGTCGTGCGGGATGCGAGCCAGCGAAGCCTCGTCCGAGTTCCCGTAGTTCGCATTGTAGCCGATCACGAGGTCGGGGGCCTCCGTCGCGCGCTCGCCGTGGAACGCGTCGGTCGCCCGATCGCAGCGCAGGATCGGCTGCGCGGAGCCGTCCCGCAGCGCGACCAGCTTCGTCGCGATCTCGGAGATCAGCGCATCCGCTTCCGCACCGGCCGCGACGATGCCGCTCTCGTCCTCGGGCGTGCTCTCGTCGTCCAGCTCGCGACCCTCCAGGTTCAGGTAGAGCCCGTTGAACCCGACGCCGTAGGCCTTCGTGCGCGTCCAATCGACCGCGTCGAGCAGGTACACCGCCGCGTGAGCCGGATCGGACTCGGGCTTTTCGCGCTCGCGCCCGGTCTTGAGCACGAGGTAGCCGTTCTCGAGCAGCCAGGTGTTGAGCGAGAACTTGCGCCGGTACGACGCGAAGCCGTGGTCGCTCATCACGACGACCAGCGCGTCCGTCCCGGCCTCCTCGAGCACGCGCCCGACGATCGGATCCATGCGCAAATACAGGTCGAAGATGACGTCCTTCCACGTGCTGCCGGGACGCTGCGACCAGGCCGAGGTGTCCCCTGCGGCGAATTGCGCGTCGTGGTTGGGATGCCCCGCGTCGTGGTGGCGCCACAGCATGTGGCTGCACAAGTCGATGCCCGAGAAGTAGAAGAACAGGAACCCGCTACGCGCCCGCCAGCGCTCGAACGCGACGTCGAGCAGCCGCAGGCCTTCCTGGTGGACCAGGTCGCTCTGCGCGACGAATTCGCCGTCACTCAGCACGCCCTCCTTGTTCGCGTTGACGTCCTCGGGCATGCCCTGCGTGTAATACGGTCCGATGCGCTCGGCGACTTCGCGGCTCGCTCCCGTGGGCTCCGAAACGGGCGCGATCGGATCGATCGGGTCGATGTTGACCGGCGAGGCATACATCTCGAACGGATCGAGGCTCTGCACGTGGAAGCGCACGATGCCGGCGACGTCCGCGAGCCCCAGCGGCAGCAAGCCGAACGACACGCGCACCCAACTGCTCCACGCGCCCTCGGGCACGACGATCACGCGGTCGGCGATCTCGATCGCAGCCGCGCGCGCTTCCCGGTCGATCATGACGCGCAGCGGGATGCGCACCGCCTCGCCGTCCTTGCGGAACGGATTGGGCGGACCGGCCAGCGACGTGTCGATCGAACCGTCGAACTCCCGCACGCCCACGATGCGGCCCTCGGTCGCGATGGCGTCGGCGTCGAGCACGCTCGTGTACAGCGTGTAGCGCCCGTACGCCGAGTCGATCGCGGGCGTCATCATCCCCGAGAACGACCAGCCGTCGGACCCCTCGACCGGGAAGTTCGCCGGCATGCGCCACACGTCGGCCGGCACGCCGTGATCGCGCAGCACGGACCAGAACGAGACGCCGCTGCGATTCGACTCGGCCTCGCCGCCGATCGGAAACTGCCACCCGGCCGGCAACCCGATCGGATCCGAAGCCGTCGCCTTGACCGTCGAAGGCAGGGGCGCGCGCGTCGTCGGGTCGCGGTGGATGAAGTCGTAGATCCCGTGCCCGCCCGGATCGCGGCCGGTGATGAAATTCGACCACGCGACGGGCGACTGCGGCGGCGTCGACGTGCGCAGCGTGTGGATGCCATTCGCGTCCGCCAGCTTCGCGAAGTTGCGCATGCGATCCGGGAAGCGCTCGATCGCCTCGCGCAGCAGGACAGGATCCATCCCGTCGATGCCGAGCACGACCACGCGCTGCGCCGGCGGCTCGGGCGTGGGACGCGCACGGCGCGAGAGCCCGGGCACCAGGAAGACGAGCAGGACCGCGAGCGCGGGCCAGACGGTCCAGCGCGGCAGCTTCAAGCGCGCTCGCCCCCGACGAACGGCATGAGCGCGCGACGCGTCGCGAAGGCAGCGACCCGCAAGTGAGCGAAGCGAGGTTGGAGGAGCACGTGGAGAGGGTCGCCGAGGCGAGTACGGTCCGTAGACCGTCGGGTGAGCGTGGACCGTCGGGTGAGTACCGCGTCGAGGCGACCACTCTATCGGCCGCTTTGGCCCCGCCCTGCATGCGGTCGGGCGGGATCCCGACCCCCCGATCAGGGCCCAGCCGCGCGCTCGCACTCGCGCAGCACGCGTAGCGCGTTCCCGCCGAGCACCTTGCGCACGTCCGCCTCGCTCCACCCGCGCCGCAGGAGCTCCTCGGTGACCGCGGGGTAGCGGCTGACGTCTTCGAGGCCCACCGGGGTGCTCGGGATCCCGTCGAAATCCGAGCCCAGGCCGACGTGGTCGACGCCCGCGACCTCGGCGATGTGCTCGATGTGGTCCACGACGCGGGAATACGGCACCGCCGGCAGCGGGTTCGACTTGCGCCAGGCGTCGAAGCGTTCCGCGCGCTCCTTCTCGTCGCTCGTCCCGGCCTCGATCGCGCGCATGGCGGGATACCAGGCGACCGCGATCCGGGCCGCCTCGGGGTCGAGGAAGGCCGGCGCGAAGTTGACCATCACGAGCCCGCCGTTCCGCGCGATCTCGCGCAGCACGTCGTCGGGCACGTTGCGCGGGTGCGGCGCCAGCGCGAAGGCCGACGAGTGCGACGCGATCACCGGGGCGCGGCTCACGCGCAGCACGTCGCGCATCGTGTCGGCCGACACGTGCGAGACGTCGATCAGCATCCCCAGGCGGTTCATCTCGCGCACGACGTCCTCGCCGAACGACGTCAGCCCGCCGTGCTGCGGCTCGTCGGTCGCGGCGTCGGCCCAATCGGTCGTGTCGTTGTGCGTCAGCGTCATGTAGCGCGCGCCGCGGCCGTGGAACTCGCGCAAGATGTCGAGCGAGCTCTCGATCGCGTGGCCGCCCTCGATGCCGATCAAGCCGGCGATCCGGCCCGCGGCGCGGATGCGTTCGACGTCGGCGACGGTGAGGGCCAGCTCGAAATCGGCGGGATAGCGCGCGCACATCGCCCGGATCAGCTCGATCTGCTCGCGGGCATAGCGCGCGGCCGTCCTCGTGCGCATCTCGGCAGCGGGCACGTACGCCGACCAGAACTGCGCGCCGACTCCGCCCGCGCGCAGCCGCGGGATGTCCGTGTGCCCATGGTCCAGGCGCTGCGAGATGTCGTAGGCGTCGAAGCCCTTGCCGCGGATCTCGCCCGGCAGGTCGTTGTGGCCGTCGAAAACGGGCGCGGAGGCGTGGATGCGCTGCGCGGCTGCATGGGGGTCCTCCGCGCTGCGCTCGGGGCCGTCCGACCGGCACGCGACGAGGAACACGAGGGCGAACAGCGGGGTGATCTTCATGGGCGTGTCGGCGTCCGGTCGAGGGGCGCAAAGGCTACGATCCGCGCGCGCCGGCGGCCAAGCTGGAGCGCGGTTCCGAGCCGAACGTCGCCGATGGAGATCCGCGTGCGCATACGTGCCTTTCGCAGTCCTGGAACGAGCATCGCGCTCCTCCTCGTCGCGTGCGTCCCGTACGTGTCGGGCGCGTGCCGCTCCGCGGACGCGCCGGCTCCCAGCGCGACGCGTGCCGAGGCCCTGCCGCCCTCGACGCGCGCCGAGGTGCGTCGGCTCGCGCTGGCCGAGGTCGAGCGCCAGGGGATCGTCGGGCTCTCTCTCGTGCTCGCGCGCGCGGACGGCCTGATCCACGTCGAGCACTTCGGCTTCGAGGATCGCGAGCGCCAGATCCCGACCACGGACGCGACGCTCTACCGCTGGGCGTCGATCTCGAAGCCGTTGACTGCCGTCGCGGCGATGCAGCTCGTGGAATGCCGTCGCCTCGACCTCGACCGCGACGTGCGCGCGTACGTACCGGAGTTCCCCGAGCAAGCTCAGTCGATCTCGTCGCGACAGCTCATGTGCCACCAAGGCGGGATCGTGCACTACACGAACGGCCCGGTTGTCGCAGCGCCGCCGCGCACGGATCGCGCGCACCCGCACGAGGACGCCGTCGACGCGGTCGGCACGTTCGCGCTCTCCCCGCTCGTCGGCGAGCCCGGCGCGCAGTACGCCTATTCGACGCACGGTTACGTGCTGCTCGGCGCGGTCGTGCAGCGCGCCGGCGAGGAGCCTTTCGAGCAGCAGGTGATCGAGCGCATCGCGCGGCCGCTCGGGATGAGCACGCTGCGCGCGGACAAGCACTGGATCGACATCCCCCACCGGACGGTCGGCTACCGGCGCGTGCTCGGCGCGATCGTGCCGTCGATCGACGACGACGTGAGTTGGAAGCTGGCGGGCGGCGGCTTCCTGTCCACCGCGCTCGATCTGGCACGATTCGGCTCGGGCCTGCTCGCGGGTCAGCTCGTCCAGCCGGCGACGCGCGAGGGCATGTGGACGCGCCAGTCGACGCGCGACGGCAAAGTGACGGAATACGGCCTGGGATTCCGCGTCGGCGAGCACAACGGCCGGCGCTTGATCAGCCACGGCG
>Ga0163152_10007719_pt1 | contig 11677 bp, 8 predicted proteins | sample OliLakLV19MP8IB2_FD_148635 | JGI IMG/M metagenome (GOLD analysis project Ga0163152, IMG submission 148635) | Freshwater microbial mat bacterial communities from Lake Vanda, McMurdo Dry Valleys, Antarctica - Oligotrophic Lake LV.19.MP8.IB-2 | ecosystem: Environmental > Aquatic > Freshwater > Lake... | reverse complement strand
TGGTTTGGATTGTCGTGGGTGTTGGAGGGCTGAGCTACGGACTCGACCTTTCCAAGCGTTTCGAGATCGCCCCTCTCGAACTCGGTCTTGGCAGTGAACGCGAGGAAATCATTCGAGCGATTCGATCCGGCACATCGCCCGACGGACGCATTCTTTGGGAAGACCATTCAGACGGCAGTCGGGCCTCAGGCTGGACCGCGATGTTGCCGGAACTGACGCAGCGTTCGTATATCGGCGGCCTTGCCCCCGAGATCAGCATCGACCACATGCAGGTGCGACTCGCCGATGGAAAACTTCTGGGCCGACCCATCGGAGATTGGACGGATGAGGAACTCGCTCGCTTCTTCACACGCTACAACGTCACCCGCGTGATCTGCCGCACGCCCGAATCCGAGTCCCGATTTCGTCGCTTGAAGAGTGCAACTTTGATCGCCGGCTATCCAAAAGGGGCCGGCGCGATGTTCGCACTCGATCGAAGACCCGACTTCATTTTGAGAGGAAAAGCAATCGTCACGCAAATGGACTGGAAGCGCGTGGCCCTGTCGGAGTTGGTGCCGGATGAAAATGGCTCGGTCGTCCTGAGCTTGCATCATCACGCGAACTGGCACGTCACTCCGGGTTACATCGAAATCGAGAAAGACGTCGATGCCTCCGACCCAATCCCGATGATTCGCTTGCGACTGACGGGACCAGCGGATCGGGTGACGTTGACTTGGCGAGGGCAGTAGGTTCACGCATCTGAATTTCTACTCAAGTCGTCGGAACACTAATCTTCACTGATCTTCGCTAATCCATGAAGTTTCAAGGATTATTAGCGCAGATCAGTGGAGATTAGTGTTTTGGCAACGTTTCGCATCTTGCTTTGCCGCCATTGAATTACATCCGCTCCACGGTTCGTATGCCCAACAACTCCAGCGACTGCTTCATAACCCGACCTCCAAGATCGACCAGCAGTAGCCGGCTTTCTTTCAATTCTGGCGACTCAGCCGTCAAAACTGGGCAGTTCTCGTAGAAGACGCTCAGCGATTTCGCCAGATCCCACAAGTATGCCGTTACATAGTGCGGCATGTACTCCGCGGCCGCCGAGAGCAAGGCCTCCTCAAATCGTAAAAGCTGCAGGCACAACGTCCGCTCCGCTGGATGCACAATCAGGACCGCGGGAGGGGCGGAGCGAAATCGCGTCTCGTCGATTTGGCCCTTGCGGAAGATCGCTCGGCAACGGGCATAGGCATATTGCATGTACGTGGCGGTGTTTCCCTCCGTGGCGAGCATCTTCTCCGGATCGTACTTGTAGTCGCTATTGCGATTCTGGCTGAGGTCAGCGTACTTCACAGCCCCGGAGCCGATGGCTTCTGCAATGTCCTGAATCACTTCGTCTGAAAGTTCGGGTACGTCGTGGCCAAACTCCTTGCGCTGCGCGTAGCTCTCTCGATAGCCCTTTAGCCCAAGTTCCACGGCATCGTCGAGGAGCGGTAAGAGTTCCGAGGCATTTCCTTCCCGCGTTTTCAGGGGCTTTCCTTCCCGACTGAGCATGGCCCCAAAGCTCACATGTTCGAGGGCGACATCGGCGTAGCCCCATCGTCGAGCTTGCGCGAAGAAAGTTCGGAAGTGCAAAGCCTGGCGAAAATCGACAACGTAAACCATCGAGTCCGGTTTGAACGTTTCGATGCGATACTTGATGGTGGCCAAGTCGCTGGTTGTGTAGGTGAAAGCCCCATCTTTCTTGCGAATAAGAGCAGGCGGTTCTTCTTTCTTGCGCTCTTCCTCGGTCTTGGGAACGTTTCCTTTGACGTTCGGAACCACGATGGCCCCTTCGCTTTCGAACGCGATGCCTTTGGCCAGCATGTCCGACACGACGCCCGGAAGCATCGGGTTGTAAAAGCTCTCGCCATGCTCGTGGTCGAACGGCAAGATACCCAACTTGCGATAGACCTGGTGCAACGCCTCCAAACAGTGCGGCATGAACTCCTGCCAGAGTGCGACATTTTCCGGATCGCCCGCGTGCAGCTTGGCGGTCTCACGCTGACATTGCCCCACGGTCGGCGTCTGCAAGTCCTCCACGTCATCCGGAAATACCTGCTTGGCGATGGCCAAATCTTGCGCTTCCTTGGCGATCAGGTGCCGAATTTCAACATAGACGCGAGCCAATTCCCGCAGTGGATCTTTGGCATATGCCTCCTTGTCGAGGAGGTTTCGATAGCCGTGAATGAGCATCCCGAACTGCGTGCCCCAGTCGCCGAGATGATTGTCGGAAACAACCGAGTGGCCGAGGTAGCGCAGCAATCGGGTCAAAGCATCGCCGATGATCGTGCTGCGAATGTGCCCGACATGCAACGGCTTGGCCACGTTCGGGCTGCTGTAGTCGATGACAAACTTCTTCGGCTGAGCGAGTGGAGTTATCCCGAGTCGTTCGTCGGCGGCCATTGCTCGGACTTGCTGGGCGAGCCAGTCGCTCCTTAGTTTCAAATTGATGAAGCCAGGCCCCGCGACCTGGGGCGGCTCCAGCAGATCGTTTTCCGGTAACTTCGAGATGATCTCTGCCGCTACTTCCGGGGGCTTCTTTTTCAACTCCTTGGCGAGGGGCATCGCGAAGTTGGCTTGATAGTCGCCGTGCTCGACATTCTGCGAGACGCGGATCATGCCGAGGTAATCGGGCACCTTGGCCGGATTGCTGGCCAGCTGAGAAAGAATTGGCTCAAACAGAGTTCGGAGATGGGGAAGCGGATTCATGGGTTGAATTTGGGGAAATATGGATGACGCCAACCGATTCGACTTTGAGAAGACGAGTAGGAGTACGATTAGTTACTTAACTCTGAACTCCTCTGCAAGATGCGGATAAGATTTTCATAGTAGTCCGCACACTCCGTGTGCGGACATTCGGCACACGGAGTGTGCCGACTACTATGGGTTGCGGCTTCGCCGCGTTAGGAGTATGAGTAGGAATACTCTTCGTCACAATCGTATCCAACTCGTTTGTCTTCAGCCTATTCGGCTTCCCAGTCAACTCGTGGTGCATCCGCCCACAGGTCTTCTAGGGAGTAGTATGCCCGAGTGACCGGGTCGAAAACGTGAACCAGAATGTCCCCGTAATCCTGCACGACCCATTTACTTGCCTGGTAGCCCTCGATGCCCGTGCGGCTATCACCGAGATTGCGCATGGAATCGTCGACTTCTTCGGCCAGCGTGTGGATCTGCCGGCGGCTGGCACCGGTGCAGACGACGAAGTAATCGTAGAGGGGATGAAGGCCGTGCATGTCGAGAACGACAACGTCGCGGGCTTTATGATCGCGTGCCGTTCGAGCGCAAATGGCGGCTCGTTCGAGCGCACTTGGAAGACGAAGTTTCGGAGCAGATTGCGTCGCTGTGATCAAGTGACCTCCTCCAGGACTTCAGAAAAAGGAGAGGTCGGACGTTCGAGGCTGTCCAGACGCCGAAGCGTATGTGGGGTAGCCGTGGAACACCTCCTCTCGGGTTATCCGCGTGACCGTGCGACAGACTTCGACACACTTGCCGAAGCCTTTTAGTTAATCATCGCCACGTTAGGCGGAAAGGTCAAGCACGTTCCCTCGAAGATGAAGACTTCGCAAGGTTGCGGGCATGGACAGTGAACCGCTTGTAAGGGTTCTCGGAAAAGACATTTTTCTTCCTGGCCCGCTTTCCTATCATCCGCAATTGGATGTCCTGCCGCGAAAATCTCTCCCTCTCCCTTTGAGATTCCAATGCCGAAAGTGATGATTGGGCCCGCCCAGCTAGCGAAATTACACGGCGATTTCTTTACCGTGCTCGATAAAGCCGGCTTCGCGTTCATGTATCCCAAAATGGCCTGGCAGATGCAGGAGTCGGACCTTTTGGAGCAGATGCACGGCATCCACGCGAGTTTGGCAGGCAGTGAACCGTACACACGCAAGGTCTTTGAAACGTTTCCCCAGCTGAAAGTCGTCGCCCGGGTCGGCGTGGGTTACGACGCGGTAGATGTACAGGCTGCGACCGATCATGGCTGCGTGATTACCATTGCACCGGGTACGAACCAAGACTCGGTCTCCGAACATTGCTTCATGCACATTTTGGCTTTGGCTAGAAATCTCATTCAGCAACATAATCCGATTCGCGATGGGAAATGGCCGCGGGCGGCAAACCTGCCGATCCGTGGGAAGACGCTAGGGCTCATTGGCTTGGGACGAATCGGCAAGTCGATGACCAAGCGTGGCCAGGCGTTTGGAATGAAAGTGATCGCCTACGAGCCGTTCCCGGATGCCGCGTTCGTCGAATCCCACGGGGTGAAGCTGCTCTCGCTCGACGATCTGCTGCGAGAAGCGGATTATGTTTCGCTGCACCTCCCCGCGATGGCTGGCACCATGAAGCTCATCAATGCCGACCGGTTAAAGCTCATGAAGCCGACCGCGTTCCTGATAAACACCGCTCGTGGTGCAGTCATCGATGAGGCCGCACTCTACGAAGCTTTGCGAGACAAGAAGATCGCAGGGGCAGGGCTTGACGTATTCGAAGAAGAACCACCGCGTCCGGACAACCCAATCCTTAAACTCGACAACGTGGTCATGACGGCACACACGGCCGGCGTCGATACGCAAAGCCGCGACGACATGGCAAGAAAAGCCGCCGAGTGCATCGCGGCCATCTCCCGAGGCGAGTGGCCGGCGGATTGCATCGTGAACCCCGAGGTGAAGTCGAAGTTCAATTGGACAGCGTGAGTTTCTCGTTCCAAGCTTCGAGTTCCAGGTTAGAACTCGCAAGTTTGCAACCTTGTAACTCGGAACTCATTTGTCGTAGTCTTCTTTCTCGGGATTAACCACTTGGCCGTCGGCTGGGTCGATGAGCCTTGAGAGGAGGTCAGCTCGGAGACCCTTGCGATAGCGATTCACGCTACCGTCATACAAGAGTCCATGGAATTTACCCTCAAACATGCCGCCGAGAGCAGGCATGTTCTTGCCGTCAAATTCGATGTCCGAGGGCTTGGTCCAGATAACGGGCTTTGCGGATTCCGCAACCGCGAAGGTATTACTGGTTCCGTCCGGAATGTTGCCGATTTCAAATCGATCCGCCATCATCACGCCGTTCGAGTCCATAAATCCCTGATAGAAGGTCATTCCTTTTACGGCCTTCACGCGGATCGGTGCGTAAATCTTCGGCATCGTGTCGATCAGCTTCTTGTTGTTATCGCTGTCCCAGGGTTCGTCAAGCTTGAATTTTTTGTACAACTCTTCTTGTTCCAGATGCGGTAAAAGTTGCACGCGCCAACTCAAGAGGGGCTTCTTGTCTTTGCTGTAAACGTTCGTTGGAAGGGCGTTGTTGTTGGTGCTCGCGAAATTGTGGATCCCAAGGCCGATTTGCTTGAGATTGTTCTCGCTGATCGCGAACTGCTCGGCAGTCGGCGGCTCGAGTTTTTCCTCAACTGGCTTGGAAGCCGGAGCGGCGAAGGACAAGGTTGCCGCGATCGCGATCCCGACAGCGGCGAGCATAGTGCCGCGAAACACGTTTGTCATGAGTAACCCCCCGTTAGTTTGATGTGGCCTGGAATTTACTCTTTCGCCGACTTGATTGCCTCATCCAGATCGTCACCCTCGCCGCCGGAGCGAGTGATCGAAGCCAGAAGCACCTTCGCGTCGATGCCCTTCGGAATCTTCTTCACCGAGCCGTCCCCCATCACTGCGTGGAACTGACCATCGAACATCCCGCCAAGCTTTGGGACAGTCTTGCCGTCGAACGCAAGATCGTCCGGCTTGGTCCAATCGACAGGCTTGCCACCTTCCACCACCATGAGCGTGCCCGAAGCTCCGTCCGTGATGTCCATGAGTGTGATCCCTTTTCCCACTTCGCCTAGTAGCGTGTCCTTGCCGGCGAACATCTGCACGAAAGTCTGGTTTTTCTCGGCCTTACCACGAACCGGCTTGAATACCTTCGGCATTTTCTCGATAAGCTTGATATTGTTTTCGCTGTCCCAGGCTTCGTCGAGTTTGAATTGTCGATAAAGCACATCTGACGCTTCCGACAGAAGTCGTTTTTCGAGCACTGACCCCGTCAAATCACAGGGGTTTGTCATGGCCGTTCCTTCCAAAACGGACTTCTGTCGGAAGCGTCACATCTTCTTCCAGATATGGCAGAATCAGAACCCGCCAGCTTAGCCCAGGCTTGCCATCTTTGGTGAGCGTATTCGTAGGTAATGCGCGAGTCGTGTCGTGGTAACTGTGCATCGCGATACCGATCATCTTCAGGTTGTTGACGGCCCGCTGGCGTTGAGCGGGCGTGGCCGGTGCTTCCGGCTTATCGGACTCTTTCGGGCCAGGAGCCGACTGGCTGACTTGAGCCATGAACAACGCAATGATGGTCGATGAAAATAAGCGGAACATGCTCGTATCTCCAGGTAATGGGTCGCTTCCCCCACTCGGAATAGTTATACTCACTTCATTGGCCACGAGGGCGACTATGTTTCACGATCGACGCCAGTTCTTCACGCAATCCGGCTGTTTGGGAAGTGCCGCCCTCGCCTGGCTCCTTTCAAGAGACGCCCGGGGGGCCGACCCTGTTTCAGGTTTGCATCATGAAGCCAAGGTGAAACGCGTCGTCCAAATCTTTTGTCCCGGCGGCGTGAGCCATGTCGATACCTTCGACTACAAACCCGAATTGGAAAAGCAGCACGGCAAGCCTATGACCGGCAAAGGGAAGGCCGACACGTTCTTCGGCCAGCCCGGAAACTTGATGAAATCGCCATTCAAGTTCGCAAAGCACGGCAAGTGCGGCCGCTGGGTGAGCGATCTTTTCCCGAATATCGCTGGCCACGTCGATGACCTCACATTCATTCACTCGATGACGGCAAAGAGCGCCAACCACACACCGGCCGCGTTTCAGATGAATAGCGGTTTCGTGCTCAATGGCTTTCCGTCGTTCGGCTCCTGGGTTAGTTACGGGCTGGGCACGTTGAACGAAGATCTGCCCGCGTTTGTCGTCCTGCCCGATCCGCGAGGCCATCCGGCCGGGGGTGCGATCAATTGGTCCAGCGGCTTTCTACCTGCCACGCACCAGGGGGTCGCCTTTAGAACGACGGGCGATCCGATTCCCGACTTGGCGACGCCGAAAAACACCAGTGAGAAAGAACGTGCAGCCGGAAGTGACTTGTTGGCCCACATGAACCGTTCGTTCTCGGAGGCAACTCCTGGCGATAGTACACTCGCCGCCCGGATCCGCTCCTACGAGATGGCTGCCAAGATGCAGCTTGATGTGCCGGGCATCGTGAATCTTGATAGCGAGACGGCGGAGACCCAGCGGCTATATGGCCTCGACAACAAAGTAACCGAAGGGTTTGGCCGGAACTGTCTGTTGACCCGCAGGTTGCTGGAAAAAGGCGTGCGCTTCGTGCAACTCTGGCACGGCGGGGCGTTTGGCTCGCCACGCATCAACTGGGACGCCCATGAAGACATCGTCGATAATCATCGCAAGCAAGCGGCCGTGCTAGACAAACCAGTGGCCGGGTTGCTTGCGGACATGAAGCGTCGTGGCTTACTAAAAGACACGCTGTTCGTCTGGTCAACGGAGTTTGGCCGCACGCCGTTCACGCAAGGAGTGGGCAAGCCAGGCCGTGACCATCATCAACACGCGTTCACGGTTTTTATGGCGGGTGCTGGCTTGAAGCCCGGATTCGCCTATGGGGCCTCGGACGAACTCGGCTACAAGACGGTCGAAGGGGAAGTGACGATTTACGATTTCCATGCTACGCTGTTGCACTTGCTCGGCATCGATCACATGCAACTGACTTACTATCACAATGGGATTCAACGCCGATTAACGGATGTGCATGGGGAAGTGGTGGGCGACATCCTGGTGTGAGTGGTGTCGGTTTTTTACCAATCCTTCAAGGTACTTAAACGACTGATATAACCGATCGGTCCTATCAGACCGTACTGCCAAGATCGCCCACACAATTTCAACCGATGATTATGAATACAATACTCTCCCGATCATTTCTCGGCTTCTTGATCGCGGTGTGCTTCACATGCATCGCCACCGCCGACAGTCGAAAGATCGACTTTATCAAAGACGTCCAACCAATCTTCGAACAATCCTGTTACGAATGTCACGGGCCGAAGAAGCAGCTCTCCAGCTTTCGACTGGAGCGGAAGGCCGACGCTTTGAAAGGCGGCGAGATTGGCAAAGCCATCGTGCCGGGCAGAGCTTCGGAGAGCCCGCTCATCAAGTACGTCTCCGCATCCGCCAAGGATCTGAAGATGCCGCCGAAGGGCGAGCGACTCACGAGCGAGCAAGTCGCGATCCTGCGTGATTGGATCGAGCAGGGGGCCGATTGGCCGGCATCCGCGAGCCTTGATCCGCGGAGCCACTGGGCGTTCAAGCCGCCCGTTAAATCGCCCCTCCCCAAGGTGAGCGATGCGAAATGGGTTCGCAACCCGATCGACGCGTTCATTCTCGCTCGACTCGATCGCGAGGGATTGAAACCTTCGCTGGAAGCCGAGAAAAGCACCATGCTTCGCCGATTGCATCTCGATCTCATCGGCCTACCGCCGACGGTTGCCGAGTTGGATGCATTTCTCGCGGATAAATCGCCCGAGGCCTACTCCAATGCCGTCGAACGATTGTTGAAGTCCCCCCACTATGGCGAACGCTGGGCGCGCCACTGGCTGGACGCGGCACGCTACGCGGATTCCGATGGCTACGAGAAAGACAAATCTCGCCAAGTGTGGTTCTACCGGGATTATGTGATCAATGCGTTAAACCGCGATCTGCCCTACGACCAGTTTGTCCGCGAACAGATTGCTGGGGACCTTCTCCCGAAAGCAACGCAGGATCAGATTGTCGCGACGGGCTTCCTGCGGCACTCCATGATCAATGAGGAGGGGGGCGTCGATCCGGAGCAGTTCCGCATGGATGCCATGTTTGACCGCATCGACGCACTCGGTAAAGCAGTGCTGGGACTGACAGTCGCCTGTGCGCAGTGTCACAATCACAAGTTCGATCCGATCACGCAGGAAGAGTATTACAAGCTCTTCGCGTTTCTCAATAACGATCACGAATCTCAGCGGGTGGTCTATTCGCCGGAAGAACAAAAAACGATTGCCGCCATTCGCATGAAGATCGGCGAAATTGAAAGCAAGTTGCGTGAATCCACTCCCGATTGGCTGGAACGTATTGCAAAGTGGGAGCAAACCGTTTCCAACGGTGCCAAATGGGAGACGGTCAAGCTTGCCAATCAGGGCGATAACGGCCAACGTTACATCGATCAGAAAGATGGCTCGATACTCTGCCAGGGATATGCTCCAACGAAATTCACGACGCACATGCGTGGCACGACATCCCTAAAGAGCGTGACCGGCTTCCGCCTGGAGTTGTTGAACGACCCGAATCTGCCGTGCAATGGCCCCGGTCGATCGTCGATGGGGACGTGTGCCTTGACCGAGTTCAACGTCGAAGCCTGGGATGCGAAGGAGCCGAAGACTAAGATCAACGTGAAGATGGTAAAAGCTTCCGCCGATTACGGCAACCCGGAGCGGGATTTGGAATCGACGTATGACGACAAATCCAAGAAGCGGCGAGTGACTGGGCCGATCGCCTATGCGATCGATGGCAAGGACGACACTGCCTGGGGAATCGATACCGGACCCGGCCGACGCAATGTGCCACGCAATGCCGTGTTTGTTCCTGAGAAACCAATCAACTTTCCGAATGGCGTGGTCTTCGATGTCCGGCTGAAGCAAATGCACGGCGGCTGGAACAGCGACGATCACATGAACAATAACCTCGGCCGCTTTCGACTGAGTGTGACCGGCGATGCCGATCCTGTCGCCGACCCGGTTCCCAAGAATGTTCGGCACATTGTGTCGATACCGCGAGAAAAACGTTCGCCGGAGCAAGTCGCCAGTGTCTTCAGCTACTGGCGAACGATGGTGCCGGAGTGGAAGGCCGAGAATGCTCAGATCGAGTCGGAATGTCAACGCTGGCCGACGGGATCAACGCAACTCACGCTTCAACTGCGCGATGAAATGCGCGACACCCACATTCTCAAACGGGGCGACTTTCTGAAGCCGACGCGAGAAGTTTCCGGTGGTGTGCCGGCCTTTCTGCATCCGCTGAACGATCCGAAAGCCGATGGCTCTCGACTCACGCTGGCCAATTGGCTGGTCGCTCGTGATTCGCCCACCACGGCACGCGTGATAGTCAATCGCGTTTGGCAATCGCACTTCGGCACCGGGTTGGTCAGCACGAGCGAGGATTTCGGTTTACAGAGCGAGAAGCCATCGCACCCGGAACTACTCGACTGGCTAGCGGTCGAATTCATGGAACGTGGCTGGTCGCTCAAGGAACTCCATCGACTGATTGTGAATTCCACGACTTACCGGCAATCGTCCAAGGTCACGCCCGAATCGATTGCGAAGGATCCTTACAACCGCTTACTGGCTCGGGCACCGCGCTTGCGTGTCGAAGGGGAAATTGTGCGTGACATCGCCTTGCACGCAAGCGGCCGGTTGAATCCAAAAGTAGGCGGGCCGAGCTTGTTCACCCCGGCACCCGCGTTTCTGTTTCTACCGCCCGCCAGTTACGGGCCGTTCAACTGGATCGAAGTCAAGGGCGAGGATCGCTATCGTCGCGGGCTGTATACGTTTCGCCGGCGTTCAACGCCATACCCGGTATTCACGAACTTCGATGTGCCGAACGGAGACGCTTCATGCGTGAAACGAACACGTTCCAATACGCCCCTCCAGGCGCTCACACTGTTAAATGAATCGATCTTCGTCGATTGTGCCCGAGCGTTGGCCGTGAGAACGCTCAGCGAGGGTGGCAAGAATGATGCGGATCGCATCGCCTTCGCGTTTCGCTCGTGTACCAGCCGAGAACCGACGCCCGAAGAGCGGAAGATCCTGATTCAACTTCTTGCTCAGCAACGCGAACGTCTCACAAAAAACGAAATCAACGCGAAGGAGCTGGCCACGGGCGAAAAGGATGCGAAGCCAGCATTGCCGAAGAATATCACTCTCGAAGAAGCGGCCGCGATGACCGTGATCGCACGTGTGATATTGAATCTCGATGAAACCATCACCAAGGAATGATCCTCAACCTCTGGAGTCTCAAATGCGATTTCTCTCCGCGTTGATTGTGTTGACGGCGGTCTCACTCGCCTCCGCAGCCGAGCCTGCCGACAAAGAGTTGCGGCCAATCTTCAACGGCAAGGATTTGTCCGGCTGGGAATACGTCAACACGCCGACGAAGACGTTCTTCGTGAAGGATAAGGAAATCATCACAACCGGTACGCCGACCGGCTTCTTGCGAACGGACAAACAGTACGAAAACTTCGTGCTCGAATTCGATTGGATGCACGTGGAAAAAACCAAGATGGCCAACTCCGGGCTCTTCGTTTGGGGCGACCCGATTCCCGGCGTTGGAACACCTTACACTCGTGGCATCGAAGTGCAAGTCCTCATCAATTACAAGCCGGCCGATGGTTGGGCGACAAGCCACGGCGACATTTTCAGCATTCACGGGGCGCGCTGCGTTCCCGATCGACCGCACCCGAAGGGCATTGAACGCTGCCTGCCCAGCGAGGAACGCGTGAAGGGCGGCGGCGAGTGGAACCATTACAAGGTGACTGGGAACGATGGCGCCATCAAACTGGAAGTGAATGGCAAGGAAGTTTCCGGCGTAAGCAAGTGCTCCCCTC
>Ga0163152_10007717_pt1 | contig 11677 bp, 8 predicted proteins | sample OliLakLV19MP8IB2_FD_148635 | JGI IMG/M metagenome (GOLD analysis project Ga0163152, IMG submission 148635) | Freshwater microbial mat bacterial communities from Lake Vanda, McMurdo Dry Valleys, Antarctica - Oligotrophic Lake LV.19.MP8.IB-2 | ecosystem: Environmental > Aquatic > Freshwater > Lake... | reverse complement strand
AACATGACTATAGACGTGCTTTATGTAATAGTAGGGGCTATAATAGCCTACTTACTCGGCTCCATACCAACTGCAGTTTGGTATGGCAAAACTTTTCATGGCATAGATGTCCGCCAACACGGTAGTGGCAATGCAGGCGCTACCAACACCTTCCGCGTTTTGGGTAAACGGGCGGGAGTCGTCGTCATGGCGGCTGATATTTTAAAGGGTTTCATGGCTACCGAATTAGCATGGGTGCTTGTAGGCTGGAATCTTGTGGATTATGACCACCTTCTTTTATATAAACTTGTTTTTTACAAACTTATTTTTGGTATGTTGGCGGTTGTCGGGCATATATTCCCTGTATATGTAGGCTTTCGGGGAGGCAAGGGCGTTGCAACGCTCTTGGGTATGATGCTCGCAGTGGATTATCAAACGACACTCATAAGTGTAGGTATATTTTTGATTGTCTTGTTGGTTTTCCGATATGTTTCTTTAGGTTCTATGCTTGCGGCTCTTTCTTTCCCTCTTTTATTGCTTATTCCGCGATTTAAACCTGACGACCCTGCAGTTATTATTTTTGGCTTCCTTATGTCGGCAGTCGTGATGATAACACATCAAAAAAATATTACTAAACTCATCAACGGCGAAGAGAATAAAGCAAAGCTGTGGAAAAGACGAGAATAAGTAGCCTTTATTTAGCATTAAAAGTGGTTGTTAGGGTACAGATAGTACATGACAACCTTTTTTTTTATTAGACTTTTTACCAAAAAACATGTGGCTTTGAAAGAAAATAAATGAATCAATACGATTATATATTCGCAGGAAGCGGCTGTGCCGCGTTGAGCTTGGCGTGTGCTATGCAAAATACACCTTTGCGTAACAAAAAAATACTCCTGATAGACCAAGATACCAAACGCCAAAATGACAGGACATGGTGTTATTGGACGGCAGAGCCATCTCCTTATGACAGCATAGCCAAAAAAGTTTGGCATACAATACGTGTCCAAACAGACACAACAAATTTGCACTTGCCCATCGCACCCTATCGTTATCAAATGTTGAGGGGAATAGATTTTTACGAATGGGCAAAGGCGGTATTGGGGCAAAACGCGGAAGTACATTGGTTGCAAGCCGATATTTCAAGTATTCAAAATACCACACAAGGCGCTATAGTATATGCTGATGGGCAAGCGTTTACGAGTCAATGGGTTTTTAATAGCTTGCCTCCCCATATCAATACTGCCGATAAGCAAGCCATTGATTGGTTTCAGCATTTCAAAGGCTGGTTTATAAGAACTGAGAAGCCTGTTTTTGATGAAAGCACAGCTACTTTTATGGACTTTCGCACACCGCAGGCAGGCGAGGTGCGTTTCTTATACGTCTTGCCTACCAGCCCGCATGAGGCATTGGTAGAGTTTACTGTTTTTGGTAGGCAAGTAATGGAACAAAGCGCGTACTTGCCTCCCCTACAGAGCTATATACTACAAAAATTAGGTTTGCAGGCAAGTGATTATACGATTACAGAGGAGGAATTTGGTGTTATTCCTATGACTACGCGCACCTTTCCTGCCAAAACAGGTAGTTTTATTATCCAAATCGGCAGTGCCGCAGGCTGTACAAAAGCAAGCACAGGCTTTACGTTTCAGGCTATCCAACAACATACAAAAAAAATATTAGCCTCTTTATTGCAGTACGACCACCCTTTGTTTGTTCCTAAAAACCCACTAAAATATGCTCTATACGACCATATTCTGCTCAATGTATTGGATAAACAACGTATGCAAGGTAGTAAAATATTTGAAATTTTATTTAAAAAACACCCCATACAACGTATTTTACGCTTTTTAGATGGCGATAGCAGTTGGATAGACGAGTTGCATATTATAACTTCTGTTCCTCCGTTACCTTTCCTACAAGCGGCGTTGGATATTTTATGAGGAAAGTTGTTGATTTCTCTGTTTTTTCGAACATATTTCTAAAAGAGTATTGGGAGCTTTTTCGTTTTTGTGATGGGATTTGATAACAAGGATATGTGCCACAGACGGCTCATCTGTAAACCGAAAGTTGAACGAAAATGTATGCGCCGAGGCGCACAGACGAGCCATCTACGATACAATTCGCGTTGTTTTCGCTATAGATTCTGCAACGGAAAATTTACGGCAACAAAAAATTAGAAGTTTGGTATCCAAAAGAAGAAAGAAAAACAGTATATAGTTATATGACTTATAAACTCGATTTCGAATCTCTCTTTGAGAAGAACGAATTATACTTTTTGGGGCTTTGTATATACTTGGCTACAAACGGATTGCAAGCACAAGATTTGCAACCAACCGACCAGAAAGCACTCATACAAAAGGGCATTGCTAATTTCTTGCCTGCCTCCTGAAATACACAAAGTCTTTGCATACTTTTTTGTTTTATAGCTTTATATCTATAAATACAAAATATTATCCCCGTTACATAAAATAATAATGCGTTATTGTTTTGTATAATGCCGTTATTTAAATAAATAACGGCATTATACAATTTTTTTTATGATATTCATTCGAATAATGGGGTTATACAAATGTTTTTCTACGATATTTGTTTAAATATTTGCCTTAAGCATTTATGGTTCTTAAAAAATTATTGTGATAGCGTCATCATACAAAACGAAAACGCGCAACAACTTTTTAAGAACCATATTTTTTAAGCGTCGCTTTTACAATATGTTTTGTACCATACCTGCGGCTACAGTATTATTTGTTTGTTCGTCAATCAAAATAAAGCAACCGTTGGCTTTATTGTGCGTATAGTGGTCGAGAGGTAACATTTCGGCTGTTTTGATACGGACGGTGCCAATATCATTGAGGGCAAAACTATCTGAAGGGTCTAATTTTGCAAGGGTTTGTATGTCTGTTTTGTCTATCAAATCGCGGACTGCGCAACGTGTGCGTTTGCTGTTGTATTGAAGCAAATATTTTGCGCCTGCTTTTAGCGGTTTTGTGTCCATCCAGCAAATGGCGGCTTCAATTTCTTGTGTCAAGGCAGGACTTTCGTTTACTTTTACCAATGTATCGCCACGACTGATGTCTATATCTTCAGTAGTATGTATGATGACGGACATAGGCGCGAATGCTTCTGTAATTTCCTTTTCTGCGAATTCGAGTGCCTTTATATGCGTTTGTAAGCCGGAGGGTAATACTGTGATAGCGTCGCCTTGCTTATAGACACCACTCAGCACCTTGCCTGCGTACCCACGATAGTCGTGCAAAGCGTCGGTTTGGGGGCGAATAACGTACTGTACTTGGAAGCGGGCTTCTTTTTCTACCCAGCCTTGATGTACTGTTACTTGCTCAAGATGTTCGAGGAGGGTTTGTCCTGTGTACCACGCCATTTGTTCGGAACGTACGACGATGTTATCGCCTTGCAAAGCCGCCATGGGAATAAAAACGATGCTTCCTGCCTTGCCTGCTTGTGTCTGGAGGGGTAGAAAGAATTGTTGGTAGTCGGTTTGTATTTGTGAGAATACCTCTTGCGAATAATCGCGCAAATCCATTTTGTTCACCGCGATAACAAGGTGTTCAATTCCCAAAAGGTGCGCTATATACGTATGGCGCTTGGTTTGTTCAGTAACGCCATGTCGTGCATCTATCAAAATAATGGCTAGCTGTGCATTAGAAGCCCCTGTAACCATATTGCGGGTATATTGGATATGCCCTGGCGCGTCCGCAATAATGAATTTGCGTTTCTCGGTGCTAAAGTATTTGTATGCGACATCGATGGTTATGCCCTGTTCGCGTTCAGCGCGAAGCCCATCTGTAAGAAGCGCGAGGTCGATTTCTCCGTCTTCTTTGTGTTTGCTTGCTTTGGCGATAGCCTCCAATTGGTCTTCTGCTATAGAGTTTGTATCGTATAATAGTCGTCCGATGAGTGTACTTTTTCCATCATCTACACTCCCTGCAGTGATAAAACGAAGAATATCCATAATGTTTGAAAAATCAAAAGTGGGTTATGAAGTTGCAAAGGTAAGGCATAATGCTGTATTTTATAAATTATTTGTTACACTGCTTTCGATAAATTCAAGCACTGCGTTATAGTTATATGGGTTTCAATGGCAGGCAAGGCAAGGCAACATTTTTTTTGTATTCTCACTTGAAGAAAGATGGTACTCCGACAATTTTAGCGTCGCAAGGTATAAACCACCTAGAAAGATATGGCACACAGTGTTTTGGGCTATGTTCTCTATGTTTCTATGTGGTTCGACACAAAATTTGTCAGAGTACCAAATAAAAGAACTTTGCATACGAATGGCAGGCAAGGTTCTTTTGTATCAAACAGCATGGAGATTATCTATACATAACTGCTTTCACGGCTTCTATAGTGCGTTTTACATTCGGCAAAATAACTTCTATGAGTGTAGGCGCGTATGGAAGTGGAAGGTCAAGGCTGTTCACACGATGGATAGGCGCGTCCAGATAATCAAAAGCGTATTTTTGTACATGGTAAGTGATTTCAGACGAGATAGCCGCGAGTGGCCACGCTTCTTCTACCACCACGAGGCGGTTGGTTTTCTTTACAGAATTAACCACCGTAGCATAATCTATAGGGCGCACCGTACGCAAATCTATCACTTCAGCTTGGATACCATCTTTTGCCAATTCATCAGCTGCTGTGTAAAGCGTCTTCATCATTTTGCCAAACGATACCAATGTAACATCATTGCCTGTGCGCTTTATTTGAGCCACGCCGAGTGGTATCAAATATTCTTCTTCGGGTACTTCGCCTTTATCGCCATACATGAGTTCAGACTCCATGAATATAACTGGGTCATTGTCGCGTATGGAGGTTTTCAGCAATCCTTTTGCATCATACGGATTAGAAGGTATCACGACCTTTAAACCTGAAGTATTGGCAAACCAATTTTCAAAGTTTTGAGAGTGCTGCGAACTCAACATGCCAGCATTGCCTGTGGGTCCACGAAATACAATCGGCACGCTGTACTGTCCACCTGACATGGACATCATTTTGGCGGCACTGTTGATGACCTGGTCTATAGCTACCAACGAGAAGTTAAAGGTCATAAATTCAATGATAGGGCGCAAGCCATTTGATGCCGCACCTACACCTATACCTGCGAATCCTAATTCAGCAATAGGCGTATCAATGATACGTTTTGCGCCAAATTCGGCGAGCAAGCCTTTGCTTACCTTGTATGCGCCGTCGTATTCTGCTACTTCTTCACCCATGAGGAAGACGCGTGAATCGAGTATCATTTCTTCGCGAATCGCCTCGCGTAAAGCTTCCCGAAATTCTATTTCTCTTGCCATATTCTTTTTTGCGTTAAAATTAAAGCAGAAATTTGATATATCAAATTTCTGCCCTATTCTTTTTTTATTGTGGCTGTTATTGTCCTGCATTTGGAGCTATTATTACCAATAAAGTTATAAAGCCTAAAATGCCTATTGTTCTGACTACATTGCCTGCTTGCCCATATTTTACGGCTACAATCTTATTGAATCTGCGGTTATCTACAGGTGGCACGTCCTTGTTTGTTGTCTTGATACATTCGTGTATCCAAAACGCTTGGTCTATCACCTGCTCTGTATTGTTGGAAGTAAAATAATCCAAAATTTGAAAGTGTAATTATAATTGGTGCTCCGACAATTTTAGTGGAGTAAGGTATAAACCACCTAGAAAGATGTGGAACATAGTGTTTTGGGCTATGTTCTCTATGTTTCTATGTGGTTCAACACAAAATTTGTCAGAGTACCAAAAATCTTAATCTCTGAAAAGCTTGTTAAGCCAAAATGCATGTTGTGTCATAGCAGGCGAATCTTGCCTACCACAACACAACGTGCATTTTAAATACTTTTGCAAGAAGGAATAAAATTGCAGTATCTTGCCTATGCGTTATACAACAATTTGTAATATTCGTCAGCCATGCGGTCAGACTCAAAATAGTCCAATACATCTTTGACGCTTGCGCTCACTACATTCCACCATTTGCCTTTCTTATCATAATAAGCAGGTATAACTTCGTTTTCCAGTACATCAAGCATGTGTGTAGCATCGAGGTCGTCTTGTTTTTCGGTAGGCAAGGACATATCAACGGCATCGACAGTATAGCCATTGATGCCGTGTTTCACAAATTCGCAAATCCAGCCATCATAAATAGAAACGTTTACGCCTCCGTTCATGCCTGCTGTCATGCCGCTTGTGCCAGAGGCTTCGCGGGGTCTGCGGGGTGTATTGAGCCATACATCGGCACCCAATTTTAAGTCATGCGAGAGGCGCAACTCGTATCCTGTGAGGACTGCACAGTTGGGCAAATCGCGGGTTGCTTGTACGAGTCCATTGAAAGTATAAATAGCGCCGCTATCCAATGGATATGGCTTGCCTGCCCATATTATTTGTACGGGCATATTTTTGTTATTGACTATTTTCAGGAAGCGCTCCTTGTAGCGGAGTATCAAGTCGGGACGTTTGTATGCCGCGAATCGTCTTGCCCATACTATAGTGAGTACTTCGGGTTTGAGCAACTTGCCTGTTTGGTCAGCCACAATATCAAAAAGTTCTTTTTTCAATTGCTCTTTGCGTGCCACAAAAGCCTTTTGATTGTTCTTTTCCCATGCAGTACGCAAATCTTTATCTGCCCAATAATCTTTGTCTTGAGCGTTGGTGATAGCAATGATAGGGCAAGTGTCTTCATAATCTTTCCACATCTCTTTGGCTACTTCGCCATGTAGTTTAGATACGCCGTTTGCCAATTTTGCGCAACGCAATGCGGTAACAGTATAGTTTAAACTTGCCTGCCCGTGTGTGATTTTCAGAATTTCGGGTGTAGTAAGTTCTTTTTCGAAGAAGCGCATTTCATTGAGTTTGAATGCATTGTGTTCTTCGTTGCCTGCCAATTCAGGTGTGTGTGTAGTAAAAACAAAATGCTTACGCAGTTCTTCTTGCGTTTTGAATTTATTGTTTTGGAGATAAAAAGCAAGTGGGAGTGCGTGTCCTTCGTTGATATGGTAAATATCTGCGCCGCCTAAGGCTTCAATCACCTTACCGCCGCCTATACCCAATACGATGCTTTGGGCTATGCGTGTATCAACATTATTGTCATACAGTTTTTCGGTAATAGTACGTGCAAGGTGGTCGTTTTCGGGCAGGTCAGTAGAAAGCAAATACAGTGGCGCAGTGCCGAATGTAGTGGGAGGCAAGTAATAGGCTTTCACATATACATGCGGATTGTTGTGAATCGGTACGCTCACCACTATACCCGTATCAACAAGGAAAGGGTAATGTTTTTCGGTAAACTGAACACGAAGGCTTTGGTCTGCTTGGCGTGTTTGGTCATAATAACCGTATTTCCAAAGCATACCAACTGCAACGAAGTTTTGCTTCAGCTGATAGGCACTACGAAGATGAGAACCCGCAAGAAAGCCCAATCCGCCTGAATATATTTTGAGCGATTGGTCGACAGCATATTCCATGCAGAAATAGGCTACTTTGGTTTGGTATTCGGTAGCAGGAGTGTAATCTTGCTGCCAATACGCAGGGGTTTGGGAAGGGATCTTGGTTGTTTTGCTAGTCTTAGCCATGCTAAACTGTATAAAATGAATATCGCAAAGATAACTTATTTTTAGACTATACGTATTTATGAAACAAAACCTTTTGAGCTTGTATTCAATTTAAATAATTTATATTCAAACATTTACATTTTTGCAAACGTTATCAAAGTTACAACAAATGAAAATATTGGTACTCTATCTGGTCTATGTTTGGGTGGGTTTATTGCATACTTTTTTTGTAGGCACTTGCCTTTATGCCTGGGGGCATAAGTGGCTCGCAGGCAAGGCAAAAGTGTGGGCATTTATAATAGCTTTTCTTGTATTGGCGTTTTTTGAAACCTATTGGATACCCGTTTTTAATTATTTCGGGCTGCAGGTAAGTTCTTCAGATGCGACTGTACAACATACTTTTGGTATAAGTGCTACTGAAAACATAGTCCGTAATTTATCCCCGCGTTGGTGGAATATGCTGTTTTGGATTGTGCAGGCAAGTTTAGCTGTCTGGATATATCAACGACTTTTACGCAAAAAAGAGTAAAATAAGGGCATGCTATACTTGTGAGATGTGAAACTTGTTTTCAACCCTGCAATAAAAATTGTGGTACTCTGACAAATTTTGTGTCGAACCACATAGAAACATAGAGAACATAGCCCGAAACACTGTGTGCCATATCTTTCTATGTGGTTTATACCTTGCGCCACTAAAATTGTCGGAGCACCAGATTTTCTATCAAAATATTTGGTGCAATCGCTTGCATGGCGTAACTTTGCAAAACTTATTGTTAAGCGATTTTGCTAATTCAGTTTTAGGCTAAGTTTACGATATGGCCTGCCGTTTTAGATAGACCAACTAATTAGAGGAGTTACACAAGCTGTGAATGAAAATTATTCTTCGGGGAATATTACTGTCGATTTGAATACTACAACAATCAATACCTTATCCGATTTGGAAATTGTATCAAATCTTATCCGCGAGATGATTTATGCACACATATTGTCTATTACGTACTCATAGATTTTATGCAACTATCTAAATCGCGGGGCAACGATGCTCGCCTTGCTTCCTGCTGTATATTCATAGAAACCGATACCAGATTTTACGCCTTTGTGTCCTGCTTCTACCATATTCACGAGTAGAGGGCAAGGCGCGTATTTAGGATTGCCTAAACCTTCTTGCAATACACGCAAAATATTCAAACAAACATCAAGTCCCACAAAATCAGCCAGTTGCAAAGGACCCATTGGGTGCGCCATACCCAATTTCATCACGGTATCAATATCTTCAACGCTTGCTACGCCCTCAAATAAGGCGTAAAAAGCCTCGTTCAGCATAGGCATCAAAATACGGTTTGACACAAAACCTGGGTAATCGTTTACAATCACAGGGACTTTGCCCAACTGCACAGACAGCTCGTTGATACGTGCCGTTACTGCGCTATCTGTACTATAACCATTGATAATTTCTACCAATTTCATTACAGGGACAGGGTTAAAAAAGTGCATGCCAATCACTTGTGTTGGGCGTTTGGTGGCGGCGGCTATCTTGGTGATAGAGATAGAGGAGGTATTGGAGGCAAGGACAGTGTGTGCTGGGGCAAACTTATCAAGGTCAGCGAATATTTTAAGTTTTGTATCAATATTTTCTGTTACTGCTTCCACGATAAGATCGGCTTCGGCTACCGCTTTTTGGGTGTCGGTGTGGGTAGTAAGGTTTTTGAGGGTTTGGGCTTTAGCGGCTTCGTCTATCAAGCCCTTGCCTACCTGACGGTCAAGATTGGTGCTGATGGTTTGGATTGCTTTGTCTAAAGCAGGTTGTGAAATATCCATGAGGTTTACTTCAAAACCATTTTGGGCAAAGGTATGGGCTATGCCATTGCCCATAGTGCCTGAGCCAAGTACCGTAATTTTTTTAAACATTTTTTTTTAGATTATTGAATGGTAAACGATAAATTATTTTTTTTGGTGGGCGGATTTCGCCATTATTGAGTATCAAATACTTTCTACAAACTTACAATATTTTCTGTCATAGTAGTATAAAAGGGCATAAGCGTAAGCAAAATCTGGCTCATAAAATATCAAAATAAACGCGCAAAATTTTCGAAACATTGCAGGCTGTATCATAAACCCGCAAACTTGCCTACATTAGTGGTAATTTTAACGCAAATATAGACATTTTCCTGAAATAAATCTATCAGTCTATTTAACGGTATGTGCATTTTCGCTTTATAACCTATCGTGCTTGCTAGCTTTCCTACCACGAAGCCCCTTGCCTGTGGTAGGCAAGGGGCTTTGTGTGATGTGTACTTTAATCGAAACCTTTACAAGATTTGTTGTACCAAAACTTCAATGTTCGCTACTCTTTGGTCGCCTGTACCTGTAACGCTTACGATACGCACATATCCTTTCGCACCTCTGTTATTTTTGAAACTAAACACAGGCGTGCTTGCGTTGTCAAATGTTACAAATTTGGTGGTAGCCGCGCTATGGTCGATACTGTTTACATCAGTAGAAGTAAGGTTTGTCAAACTTGTGATGGTGGTAGCTATTTTGAAACTTGTAGGTCTTGCGTCAGTACCAAGTGGTACCCCATTGAAGCCTTTCGTGCTTCGCTCGTCGGGTGAAATCAGTATGTTGTGGGTGGCTGAGGCACCCAACTGTGCTGCTCCCGTCGCATCACCCACGCCGAAGGTAATATCTACAGCTTGTTTTTGGGCAGCTGTCAAGGCGATTGTGGCTGCCACGTTTGTAACTACCCCTGTTGCAGAAGTAAGATAACTTCCTTCCGTGGCAGTTTGTGAACCCAACGCCACACTCACTAGAGCACGCAAGAGGGGTGCTATTCCGCCCCCGCCGCCTTGCCCCTGTGTGGCTACATCATACGAAAATGTACTTGTAGTAAATACTGTAGCTTGTGGGCTTTTCACATTGAACGTATATGTTACCTTGTTTTCTGCTGCCGTAGTGGCGTTGTGGGTTTCTGCTACCGTAACCTCAAATACTTTCTCGTACGAAGTTGCACCTGGGGCAGGCAAGCCTGTAAAACTCGCCGTTACATCTGTTTCGGCTGCCGAGCCAACTTTCTTTTTGATGTTGAATATTTGAACGCCACTTGGCACAGAAGCATTTACTTTGATTTTTACTTTTTCGCCTTTTTCAAACCTCAGAGTGGTGGCTCCTGTAGGCATTACATAGCCTGCTGTAGGGTCTGCTTTGGCAGTAAGAGTTGTAGGGCTGTTCACAGGGTCAACTGTGTCATCTTTTTTACAACTCGCCAATGCGGTTGCCCCAACGATCGCTAGAAGTTGGAGAAAATGAATTGAAATCTTTTTCATAATAGATTTTGATTAGTAGGTAAAAAAATTAGGTTATTAAAAAAATATTGCGCGATAATTCTTTCAGAGTGAAATTTGAAACGCTCTCGCAACGAAATCCTAATGAGCAAAAGTAGCTATTTTAATTCACTTGCCTACTATGGGTGCTCCTTTTTTTCGACAAACAGCCTCTTTTTGTCGTTCAATGGTTTCGATTCCTGCCCTTGCCTACCGTTTGTTCATACTTTGCTGTATTGGTGGAGGGCGATAGCAAAAAATTAAACACAGTTCTTGAGCGAACTGTGTTTTTTGCATGTTTGTACAACTATTAAAAATCTATTTGCGTTTTTTTATGCGCGTCTGCATCTATTAAACGCTTTTCGGCTATTTCAAAAAACGGCTTTTCTAATTCATAACCTATGAAATTTCGTTTTTGGTGAATGCATGCGACTCCTGTAGAACCACTACCCATAAAAGGGTCTAAAATAGTTTGCTCTTCCCATGAGAGTAGCTTTACCAAATGCTCCATCAGGCGCACAGGTTTTTTGGTGGGGTGTGTATTGTAGTTATCTGCATTTTGGCGAACTTTTTGTTCAACGAACATTTTATCATATAATTCTTGGTATTCGGAGGGCTGTATCTCAAAATATTTATCAGATTGGTGCTCAAAGGAGTCAGCAGCTATGATATTGCCTGCTACTCGTCCTTTTGGGTGAGGGTTATGCCCTACTTTAGTTTCGCCTTGTGCGTATGGTATTCTTGTATCTTCTAAATTTAACACGCCTGTTCCGTAAGTTGATATATTTTGGACGGTATTGCCTTCGGGCCTTTTTGTAT
>Ga0163152_10007715_pt1 | contig 11678 bp, 14 predicted proteins | sample OliLakLV19MP8IB2_FD_148635 | JGI IMG/M metagenome (GOLD analysis project Ga0163152, IMG submission 148635) | Freshwater microbial mat bacterial communities from Lake Vanda, McMurdo Dry Valleys, Antarctica - Oligotrophic Lake LV.19.MP8.IB-2 | ecosystem: Environmental > Aquatic > Freshwater >... | reverse complement strand
GGCGACGCGATCTACCTGATCGGGCAGGGTACCCCGGGTCTCGGCGGCAGCGAGTTTCTTTCGGTGATCCACGGCAAGGTCGAGGGACCGCCGCCGGCGCCGGACTTCGCGGTGGAGCGCTCGGCGGGCGCCGCGGTGCGCGAGGCCGTGCGCACCGGGCTCGCACGCAGCGCGCACGACATCGCCGACGGCGGCATCGCGATCGCGCTGGCCGAATGCTGCCTCGCGCGGCGGCCGGAGCCGATGGGCGCGAACATCACTCTGCCGGCGCAGTCGCCGGCGTTGCGCGGCGACGTGGCGATGTTCGGCGAGAGCCACGGGCGCTACCTGCTCGCGGTGCGCGCGGGCGATGCGGCGAAGCTCGAAGCGCTCGCGAAGGGGCACGGCACGCCGTGCGCAAAGCTGGGTACGACGGGCGGCGACCGGCTGGTCATCGCGGGGCTCCTCGACGAACCCCTTGCAGCGCTCGACAAGGCATGGCGATCATTCCCCGCATGAAGCGCTCTTTCTCCGTCGTCTTGTTCGTGATGCTCGCCCAGATCGCCGCGCCCGCGTGTCAGAGCGCGACCCAGCGCGAGAACAGCGACCTGCGTTCGAAGGTGGACGCATTGACGTTGAAGGCCGACCAGCTCGCCGCCGACAACGAGCGGCTGAAGAGCCAGGTGAAGCTTTTGACGGAAACGACCGACAACCTCACGCAGGTGCTGAAGGCGCAGAACGCGCTGGGCACGCTGCCGGTCGCGTCACCGACGGCGACGCCGAAGCCGAGGTAGCCCCGCAGGGCTGCCGAACGGCGTGGCAGTCCTTCAAGAAGCCCGCGGCTCTCGTCGAGGCGTAACGCGCGCCCCTGGGATCACGGTCGCGTCGCGGTGTTTTCGCGCGACTCGAGGTCGCCGCAGCGAGCGCGAAATCCCGCGAGAACCCACTGGCGATACGCGCACAAGAAACTTCCATCGTACGCAGCGACGGCAGCCGCTTTCCACTCGGCGATCGAAGCACGCGCCTTGTCACGTTCGCCGTCGAGAAGCTCCTCCAGCGCGCGGACGAGCGTGTCCTCGTTGGTCGCACCCGCATCGTCGTGCCGTTCCCGTCCTTCGGCGAGAAGAGCCCGGGCGCGCGCGTCATTTCCGCTGGGCTCCTCCACACGGCGCACGAATTCGTCGGCGGCTGCGCGCTCTCCCTGCGCGAGAAGATAGATCACCGCGATCCAGTGATGGATCTCCGCGACGGACTCCGGCGGGATCGTCGCAATCTCGCTGGCCAGCCGGTCGAGTTCGGGATCCCGGCGGCCCTCGACGAGAGCGCCGACGAGGACGTTGCCGCGCCACCCAGCCCGACGATTTGCGTTCCATCCGCTTGCTGACGGCTGTCGTCGCCCGAGAAGACGCCGTAGAGCAGCTGTACGGCGCAGACACCAACGCTCATCAGAAGGACTGTCCCCACGAAGCCTGGCTCCCTAGGTGTCGGCTCGATCGCCAAGAACACCGTGAACGCGGTCACTATCGAGAGGAAGCTGACCGCGGGTCCCGCCGCGAGGACTGCGATGATGGCGCCGCGGAAAGACGGCGACATGACCTCCGAGCAGATGAGAGAACGAGCCGGTGAACTGAAGGCGCGCTCGTCCGCGCGCCCACCAGAGAACGAACGGGCCGGCCACGATGTGTACGATGCGGAACCGAACGATGCGCGCCATGAGCGCGTGTCCGAGCTCGTGCAGCACGACGTTCGCGACGAGCACGACGTAGAAGAGCGCGAGCCATCCAAGCAGTCCGACGACTCGAAGCACCATCCTCGTCATTCTTGCACGCCTTGTGGCGACAACGTCTCCGTTCGCCCTACGCATCTGTCCACGGCCGTGGACAGATGCGTAGGGCGAGTAGGGACGACAAATTTTTCGAGGGTCGCGAATCGTCGCCGCGAGCGCGGCGGAATGTCAGACCTCGCCGCTACGCTCCGCCGCATGGCCAACGACAAACTCCTCGTCACCATCCGCCGCGAGATCCTTCAGCGCCTCACCGGAGACTCGGTCGTCCACTGGGTCGCGATGTGCTCTTCCGAAGGCCTCTGTGTCCGCGCGAGATCGATCGACGCGGTCGAGCGTCTCCTGCGGAGCAAGCTGGCGAAGCGCCCGGATTGGGACGAACAACGCGCAGGCGCCGTTCTTCTCGGCTTTGAGCTCCGCGATCGGTCGCCGACGACGCACCAGGCTATCGAGGCACGCTCACGCGCCGTGAGCGAGGCCACGCGGAGCGCGGACCTCCTCGTCGTCGCAACCCGCGACGTCGTGCGTGCGCTTCTGATCGGGAATCCGGCGATGAGCGTGCGTGATGTCGCGAAGCTCCTCGGCCTCAAGAAATCCCTCGTCCACAAAATCGCGCGCGAGTGTGAGGGCGCCAGCGGGAAAGAGCGAGCGCAGCTGCGAGAGGCCGAGCGCGAAACGGCGTTGGAGGCCAGGCGGAACACTGCGCCGGACACGAGCACGCCGGCGTCCTTCCGAGGCGAAGACTTCCGTGCTCGCTACCGGCGACGTCGCGAGAAAATAGAGAACCTGTGGCTCTTCGGGCGCCCCGTCGTGAGCGCACTCGCGAGACCAAAGCGCCGCTCCAACCGAAGGCGGTGAGGTCAGGGGAGAAGGTGAGGCCCGAGCAGCCCGTACCACGCCACGAAACCCACCACGCATCCCGCCGGTGCAGCGATCGCGAACGCGAGTCGCTGCGCACGCGGATGAAACCAGACGACCGCGCCGCACACGACGAGGCCCGCGATGCTCGGCACGCCGAGAGTGAGGAACGTTTCGTCGCCCGAGGCCGTTCCGCCTTTGCCGATGATCACCAGCGCGACGGAGCCCGCGGCGTTGAACACCTGCCGCGACCAGAAGAGCGCGAGCAACGTCGCGCACCAGCCGCTCACGACGAGTGGGCTCTCCCTCGGCACTCCTCGGCGCAGCCAGAACAGCCACGCGAATCCGATCGTGCCGATCAACATGTTCGTGACCGGGCCGCCCGCGGAGATCAGCACTTCGTCACGGAGGCTCCCTCGGCCCCACGTCATCCAGCCGTAGTGCAGCACCGGCGAATAGCCGCGCGCGCGCGCGACCGCCATGTGACCCAGCTCGTGAACGAGCGTGCCGATTGCGGCCATCGGCAGGAACACGAGAAAGATCCGGACGAGCCGCGACGTCATCGGACGGCAAGCCGCTCGATCGCACTCCAGAGCTCGGCAACACCTCTCGGCTTCGCCGCGAGATCGCGGTGGTCGGCAGAACGGATGTCGATCTTCTCGTGAATCTCCCGCCGGAAGCTCGTCATGAGGTCTTCGGCTTGCTCCCGTCAGCGGTTCTCTGACGTCGAACCGCACGCCGCGCTGTGCGGCAAGCGCACGGAGCGTCTCGTAACGTTCCGACAACGCGATCCCGAAAAACCGAGGTTCATGTGGCGTTCTTCCGCAGTGCCGCGAGCGCGCTCGCGAGATCCTCCGGCAGCGGGGCCTCGACGCGGTACCGCTCGTTCGACATCTCCCATTCGGCCTTTGCGGCGTGCAGCGCGCACCGCGGCGTCACCGGCGCAGCGCCGGAAAAATCGTAGAACACATCGGCAACGATCGGCAGGCCGAGCGACGCGAGGTGCACGCGGATCTGGTGCGTGCGGCCCGTCTCCGGCTCACACTCCAGCCACGCATGACCCGGTGTCCGCGCGATCGGCTCGCCAGCGCCCTCGAACGCGGGCGCGAGCGGATAGCGCTCGTCGCCCGGCGCGGGGAAGCGCTCGAGCACGCGCCAGCGCGTGGCCGACGCCTTGCCCTCAGGGCGGATCACGCGCCGGCTGCGACGGCCTTCCGCAAGCGGATGCGTGACGCGGCCGCTGTCCTCGCTCGGCACGCCGTTCACGAGGGCGAAGTACGTCTTGTGGAACCTGCCCGTCTCGAAGAGGTGCGTGAACGCTCGCTGCGCATCGGTGCTGCGCGCGAAAAGCAGCACGCCCGTCGTGTCGCGATCGAGCCGGTGCGTGATCAGCAGCGTCGGCTCTTCGAGCTGCTCCTTCAGGTCGTCGAAGAGGGTGGGGCCCTCGGCGCGCGCGCGATCCGGTACGACGAGACGGCCGGGCGGTTTCGCGATCGCGACGAAGCTCTCGTTTTCCGCGAGAACGGTGAGCGGCGCACGAGGCACGTTCGTCACGCGAGCGCCGCGACGTCCGAGGCGAGAAGCGGCTTCTTCCACTCCTCGCGCGGCACATTGTAGTTGCCGATCTTGATCTTCGGATGCGCCCGCACGAGCTCCGCGAGGAGCACGGTCATGCCGATCGGGTCATCGCCGCGCTCGTCATCCGGCAGACAGGCGAGATACGCCGCCGGGTCGATGCAGAGGTTCCGCGTCTGGATGCAATCGGGTTTCGTCTCCGCGACGAAATCGATCAGCGCTTTCGCCTGCGCGGGTGAATCCGACACGCCGGGAAAGACGAGCAGGTTGAGCGACACGAAGAGCCCGACGCGCTTCGCCTCGCGCACCGTCTCCGCGACGTGCTCCCACGCGTAGCCGGTCGGACGGTAGTAGCTTTCGTACACGGATTTCTCCGCGGCGTTGAGGCTCACGCGACACGAGTCGAGGCCGGCGGCTTTCAGCGGCGCCCACACCTCGGGGCGGCTCCCGTTCGTGTTCACGTGCAGCGTGCCCTTCGCCGTCTTCTTGCGGACGGCTCGGCAAACGTCTGCCATGGCGTCCGCTCGCAGCGTCGGCTCGCCCTCGCAGCCCTGGCCGAACGACACGATCGCACCGGCACCCGCGCCCTCGAAATGCGGCACCGTCATCCTCACGCACTCGTCGACGGACGGGCCCTCCGCGATGCGCCACTGCGATGGCGGCGGTCCGGTTTCCGGATCCTGCTCGCTGATGCACCCGACGCACGACGCGTTGCACGCGGGCGACATCGGGATGGCGCCTTCCCAGCGCCGATAGAAGACGTTCTGCGCGGTGAAACAGCGATAGTCGAGCGCGCACCGCGCGGTTTGGTGCAGCACCCGATTCGTCGGGTCTTCGGCGATCCGCGCCTCGACGCGATTTTTCAGATCGGGCGTCGAGAAGAGAGCGGGGTCCCAGTGCTCGCGTGGATCCGTGCGGAGTCCGGCGGCGACGAGCCTCCCGCCACTCCATCCTGCGGCGGCGTAGCCGTAGAGCGGGAGAACGGGCGCGAGTCCCGACGTGTGGAACGCCGGAAGGTTCGTGCGCGTCCATCCAGGCGGGAAGAGCGCGGCAACAGCGACCGGACGAATCTTCGTGCCGCCCACGCGCACGGCATCGAGCACCTCGAGAGTCCCCGTTTCCGGGTCGACGCCGACCGGCGAACGTCCTGGCAGAGCGGACACGCTCGCACTCGCGCCATTCGATGGAAGCGCGCGGAACGTGCCCGGCGCGGCGCGCTCGGGGTGATCGCCGACGCAGATCGCCGCTTCGAGCGTCGGGTGATCGTAGAGATTACCGGCGGCGTCCGCGAAGACCAGCTTCGGTGCGGAGCGAGGCGGAGTGTTGCGTCTGCGCGCCATCGCGAAACTCGCGTCCAGTGCCGTTCGTTGCGTCGCGGCACAAGGTGATCAGAAAACTTCGTGTGGTGGGGTCTACAGGAGTCGAACCTGTGACCTCTTCCATGTCAAGGAAGCGCTCTAGCCAACTGAGCTAAGACCCCGTTTGAGGCGGTGAATATAGCGGGGCACGAAAGGGTGTCAAGAAGATGACCCAAATGACGTTGGCGCTCGTGATGATGGTCGGAATCGCCGTCGTCTTCGGGACGCTGCACCTCCTCCTGCGACGGGTTCCCTTCGACGAGATGACGCCACGCGAGCGGTGGCGCTGGCCCGTTTGGAGCTGGTATCCGCTCGTTCTCGGCTTCGGTCTGCTGTTCGCGTTCGGCGCGCAGATCTATTGGCTCAATCGCGTGGACGGAAACGGACGCGCCCCGGAGGACGTCATGCCCGAGGACATCCAGCCCGTGCGAGGAGAGGAGGAGCGTACGGGCGGGGGCCGCGAATCGCCGACGCCCGAGAAGGACGACGGCAAGGCGTCGATCGCGCCGGAGTATCCGCCCGTGAGCGACGATGCGGCGGCGGCGACACCCGTTGGAACGCCGGCCCACGCGAATCCGGTGGGCGAGGGCGGTCCGTCCTGGGCGGAGCCCGGGGGCACGCCGATCCCCGATCCGTTCGCGTCGCCGGTTCCGACGAGCTCCCCGGTTGCGACCGGGACCGCGATGCCGTCGCCTTCACCGTCGCCGAGTCCCAGCCCATCGCCGCGCTGACGCTTCCCGAGGTCCGTCCAATCCTCTAGAGTGGTCGGCCCTTGGAACCGACCCGTGAACCGAAAAACGCCGTCTTCATCAGCGACGTCCACCTCCACGGGGTGGATGACCCGCGTACGGCGCCGTTCGCGGAGTTCCTCCTCTCGTTCAAGGGGAAGTTCGACGTGATGTGCATCGTCGGCGATCTCTTCGACTTCTACTACGGTTTTAAGAGCGTGGTGTATTGGCAACACCTGCCCGCACTCGCCGCGTTCCACGAGCTCAAGAAGAGCGGCATGCGGCTCGTGTTCATCGAGGGCAACCACGAGTTCCGCATCGCCGAAGCGATGCGCGGCGCGTTCGGGATGGAGACGCACGTCAGCGAAGGCGAGGTGCGCGTTGCCGGGAAGCGGATCCTGCTCTGCCACGGCGATCTCGCGGACCCGAAGGATTACGGCTATCGCTTCCTTCACTGGGCGCTTCGCAATCCGGTGACCGCCGCGGCGGCTTCGCTGGCGCCTCCGAGCCTGGCACTCGCCGTTGCGAGGCTCGTCAGCGACCAGAGCCGCGCGTACGCCGGCGGGCGCGGGGAACGCCTCACCACGCTCTTCCGGGAGAAGGCGAAGAGGGCGATCCGCGAGGGATTCGACGCGGCGATCTTCGGTCACTCGCACTGGCCCGTGCTTGAAACGGTCGAAGTTCCGGGACGTTCCGGGACCTTCGCGAACTGCGGTGACTGGGTGGAGAACTTCACCTACCTCACGTTCGACGGCACCACGTTCACGCTGGAGAAGGCCACGCCGGTCCCCAAGCGGGCCGAAGCGTCAAAAGTTTGGACGCCGCCGGACCCCGTGCCAGAGTCTAGACTCTAGGGTCTACACCTGAGTTCCAGGGTCCGAGTCATCCCCGCGCCGGACCTACAAAAAATCCGCCATACACACAAAAAAACCATTGACGGGAAGGCTACGCGATCGTAGTTTAGTCCCACTAAACACTTTGTTTCGTGTAACTGAACCGGCGAGTTTAGCGACACCAAACAAGTTGTTTAGAAGAAGCTCCCCGCCAGAGGCCGTTTAGAGCGTGTTGGCGGGGACCTGATCGACGGAGGAATTCGGAGCGTTGCAGAACGTGGCGAACAAAAACACCGAGCAGGGCGATGCAGAGGTCAAGCACCTCTACTTCCGCACGGAGCGGCAGGCGGGCATGAACATCGGGCAGCGAATCAAGGCACTCCGGGTCGCGCAGCAGATGACCCAGGAGGAGCTCGGATCGCGGACCGATCTCACGAAGGGCTTCATCAGCCAGCTCGAGAACGACGGCACGTCGCCGTCGATCGCCACCCTCACGCAGATCCTCGACGTCCTCGGGATCTCGCTCGCGGACTTCTTCCGCGAGTACAAGAGCGAGCAGGTCGTTTTCGGCCGCACCTCGCGCGTCCTCGCTCCCGAGTCTAACGACAAGGTCCGCTTCGAGCTGCTCGTTCCCAAAGCGATCAACCGTTCGATCGATCCCGCTCTCGTCACGCTGGCGCCCGGCGCGCGGACGATGGCGGACAAGATGCACGAAGGCGAGGAGTTCGGTTACGTCATCACCGGCGAGATCGTTCTCGTTCTCGACGGCGCAGAGCACCGCGTCAAAGCCGGCGAAAGCTTCAGCTACATCCCGAGCATTCCGCACTGGCTTGAAAACCGGTCGGAGCGCGAGGCAAAGGTCGTTTGGATCACCAACCCGCCCACTCACTAAGGACGAGGAGCCAACGTGAGTAAGCGGATGCAGCACAAAACGCAGCAAGAACGGCCCGGCGATATCCGGGTCCGGCCCGGCGGTTTCCGGGGGTTCTCTCACCTGTCCGGCGAGGTTCGTACCGAGGCGTCACGTCTCGGGGTGGGCGAGGTCGGGGGGAGGGCTCAAACGTTGAATAGCCTGGGTAAGCACCTTCTGTTGGAGTACTACGATTGCGACGTCAACTCGATCAACGACGTCACGAGGGTTGAACAGAACCTGAATGACGCCGCGGAGGCCTGCGGAGCGACGATCATCAAGAGCGTCTTCCACGGGTTCAACCCCATCGGGGTGTCAGGCGTGGTGGTGATTTCCGAAAGCCACCTCGCGATCCACACGTGGCCGGAGCACGGCTTTGCAGCCGTGGACATCTTCACGTGCGGTGACACCGTCGACCCACACGTTGCCCACGCGCTCCTCAAGGAGCGGTTCGGCGCGCAGAAGGTCAAGATCATGGAGGTCAAGCGCGGCAATCTCCGCCTTCCGAAGACCAAGGTCGTCAAGGTCGTCGGCGAGCGGGCGACAGCCGGCTAGTCCTTCCGTCGTCTTCCCACAAAGCACCGGGGTCGCCTCGCCAGCAACCGGGGGGCGACTCTCGCTTTTTCCCCCAAGCCACTTTCGTTCCAGGAGCGATAGAAAAACGATGTCCATCTCCATCTTCAGCCGTGTTCCCGATCTTTATTGGCCCTGTAAGGGCAACGCCGAAGGCTTCTCGGAGCTCAACGCGTTCGACGGGGCGCTTCTCGCCGCCGGCATCGGCGACACCAACCTCGTTCGCATGTCCTCCATCGTGCCGCCCGCGTGCAAGCGCGTGGATCCGATGAAGCTGCCGTTCGGTGCGTTGATCCCGGTCGCCTACGCGGGTCAGACGTCGAACGTCCCCGGGCAGTGGTTGGCGGCGTCCGTCGCGTGCGCCGTTCCGCACGACCCGACGCAGGCCGGCCTGATCATGGAGTTCCACGCGACCGACATGCGCGCGAAGGACGCGGAGGAGCAGGTCCGCGAGATGGCGAAGTCCGGCTTCGTCACGCGCAACCGCGAGCTCAAAGAGCTCATCTCGCTTTCGTCCGAGCACCAGGTCATCAAGAACGGCGCCGCGTTCGCGGCGATCACGCTTTGGTGGTCCGACTGGGGGAAGAAGTAATGGGAACGCGTCTCTGGTTCGACGAGGAATACGCGGCCGGCCACGGTGACACCACCGAGGGCGAGCCCGTGACCCGTCTCGGCATCGCGATCGAAAAGACGCTCTTCCGCGGGAAGAGCGAGTACCAGGAAGTCATGGTCGTCGAGAGCAAGGGCTGGGGCCGCGTGCTCACGCTCGACGGCTGCTTCATGGTCACCGAGCGCGACGAATACGTGTACCACGAGATGCTCGCCCACCCGGCGATGAGCGCGCACGGCTCCGCGAAGAACGTGCTCATCATCGGCGGCGGCGACGGCGGAACCGTGCGGGAAGTCCTCAAGCACGATCCCGATCATGTGGACCTCGTCGAGATCGACAAGATGGTCATCGACGCGTCCCGCGAGTTCCTGCCCTCGGTCGCGGGCAAGCTCTCGGACCCGCGCGTCTCGATCAACACCGTCGACGGACTGAAGTGGGTGGCGGATCGCAAGAACACCTACGACGTCATCCTCGTCGACTCGTGCGATCCCGTCGGTCCCGGCATCGGGCTCTTCCGCGCGCCGTTCTACAAGGACTGCGCGGCCGCGCTGAAGAAGGGCGGCATCTTCGTGAACCAATCGGAAAGCCCGCACCAGCACCCCGACATCATCAAGGGGATCTATGCGGAGCTTCGCAAGGCCTACAAGCACCAGGGGATGTACCTGGCGCACATGCCGACCTATCCGACCGGCTGCTGGAGCTTCGCGTTCAACTCGAACGACATCACCGTCAAGGAGGGCTGCGAGCGCGCGGCCAAGGGCACGAAGCCGATCGAGACGAAGTACTACAATCGCGAGCTGCACGCGGCGGCGTTCGTTCTTCCGAACGCGTTCCGGAAGCAGGTCGAGGCCTGACCCGCTGACGCGCTGCGGCATGACCGCACTACGTTTCTGCACGGAGGTCCCGAGCGAAGCTGGGGGCCTCTTTGCTTTTCTACAAAATCTGTCTGGTCTTGGCTTCGCGCGGCCGGTATAAAAAGGGGCTTCGCGAAATCGGGTCAGTTGGAAATCGCGGAGATACGGGAGCCGGGGAGGCGTCGCGGCAGGTAGTAAGCCGCGACGAGAGATGGTCCCGAAACAAACGCGGCAGGCAAAGGGTCGGGTACAGCCCATGAACCAGCGTGATCTGAAGAAGTTCAAAGAACTGCTCCTCGCGGAGAAGAAGAAGCTGCTCGCCAACGCCAAGACGACGATGGAGGACTCCATCGAGCAGGTGAAGGCCGACAACGTTCTCGACGAGGGAGACGAGGCGTCTGCGGAAGCGGACATCTCCATGGTCTACCGTCTGCGCGATCGCGAGCGGTACCTCTTCAAGAAGATCGACAAGGCGCTCGTGAAGATCGACGACGGCTCGTTCGGAACCTGCGAAGAGTGCGGTGACGAGATCGGCATCAAGCGTCTCGAGGCGCGTCCGGTAACGGACCTCTGCGTGAAGTGCAAAGAGGACCAGGAGCAGCGCGAGAAGGAATACGCCGAGGGCTAGTTCGTCTGCTCGCGTGAACGGAGCAGAACGGCCGGTGCCCGCGCATCGGCCGTTTGTGCGTACGGTCCCGGAATCGTTGCGCGTCCGCGTGGTTCCGATACCATGGTGCCTGATGGCGGGCGAGGAGAACCGCAAAGATCCACGCGTCCCGCTCGCTGCGAAGGTGCAGATCAAGACGGCCGGTCTCGAGAAGTTCATCGAGAAGTTCTCCGGGAACGTCTCGCGCGGCGGCATCTTCATCGCGACGCCGACGCCGCTCCCGATTGGTAAGGAAATCGCGTTTTCCGTGGTCATCCCCGGAGGAACGCAGCTCCTCGAAGCCGCCGGCAAGGTGACGTGGGTCCGCAAGGTCGCCGATCCGCAATCGGGCGAGCCCGCGGGAATGGGCATCCAGTTCACGACGCTCGCGCCCGGCAGCGAGAAGGTCCTCGAGGCCGTGCTCGCCGGCGCGATTTCCACGCCTCCGGCGCCGCCCGTTCCGCCGGTGCCCGCCGCGCCGATCCCGCGCGGGGCAAAGGGACCGGAAATCGATCTCTCGTCGCTGTTCGACTCGCCCGACGAAGACTCGCTCGCGCCGGCAAAACCGGCCACGCCCGCTGCGCCGATCCCGAAACCCGTCGTGCCCGTTGCTGCCGAGGCAGCCGCTCGCGTTCCCGAGCCCACAAAGGGTCCGTCGCTCGACATCTCCGGATTGATGGACGACATCGAGGAGGCGCTCGCCGAAGCGCCGTCCGGACCGAACCCCGCCGCGAAGCCGGCGCCGGTCGTATCGCCGGCGCCGAAGCCTGTGGCGCCGAATCCCGTCGCCGCGCCTGTCGCTGCGCCCACGCAGCCGGCGATCATGGACGAGCTTGAAGCTGCGTTCGCGGACGCGCCGTTCGTGAACGACGACTTCGAGCCGCCGCCCGATCTGCCGGTCCCCCCCGAGGCGATGCGCGCCGACGTTCGCGCGCCGGTTCCGGCCGATCCGTCGGCCGCGTCCGCGCCCG
>Ga0163152_10007713_pt1 | contig 11679 bp, 7 predicted proteins | sample OliLakLV19MP8IB2_FD_148635 | JGI IMG/M metagenome (GOLD analysis project Ga0163152, IMG submission 148635) | Freshwater microbial mat bacterial communities from Lake Vanda, McMurdo Dry Valleys, Antarctica - Oligotrophic Lake LV.19.MP8.IB-2 | ecosystem: Environmental > Aquatic > Freshwater > Lake... | reverse complement strand
TAGCGGTTTAACAGCCAATAATGGCAACTATACCTTTGCACAAGCACCCAGCAATGCGACAGCGCTGACTATTACTCAACGTCCTTTGAATTTCTCTGGATCACGCATTTATGATGCAACAGCTAACTTCACTTCCACTCAATTAACCGCAGGTAATGTTGTGAATGGTGATACAGTCACCTTAGGCGGCAGCGCAACAGTTTCAAGTAAAAATCAAGCTAACTATAATAGCTTTGCAAGCAATACCTTAACTTCTTCGAATAGCAATTACATGATTAATGGTGGCACTGTTAATGTCACTATTACTCCAGCTACGTTAACTTATACAGCTGATGCTGCTAGCATGGTGTATGGTAATTCCGTACCTTCTTTATCGGGCACAACGACTGGTTTCGTCGGTGGTGAAACGCTTGCCAGTGCAACAACCGGTAGCGCAAGTTTTAGTACTCTCGCAGATAATACGAGCAATGTCGGTGATTATTTAATTAGTGGTAGCGGTTTAACAGCCAATGATGGTAACTATACTTTTGCACAAGCACCCAGCAATACAACAGCGCTGACCATTACTCAACGTCCTTTGAATTTCTCGGGTACACGAACCTATGATGCAACGGCAATTTTTGCAGGGACTCAATTAACCGCAGGTAATGTTGTCAATGGTGATATGGTTACCTTAGGCGGCAGCGCAACGGTTTCAAGTAAAAACCAAGCTAACTATAATAGCTTTGCAAGTAATAGCTTAACTTCTTCCAATAACAACTACATGATGACTGGCGGCACTGTTAGTGTGACGATTACACCAGCTACCTTAACTTATACAGCTGATGCTGCTAGCATGGTATATGGTAATTCAGTACCTTCTTTATCAGGTACAACAACCGGTTTTGTCGGTGGTGAAACACTGGCAAGCGCAACAACGGGTAATGCGAGCTTTACTACTCTCGCAGATAATACAAGCAATGTCGGCGACTATTTAATTACGGGTAGTGGTTTAACAGCCAATGATGGTAACTATACGTTTGCACAAGCATCCAGCAATGCAACGGCATTGACCATTACCCAACGTCCATTGAATTTCTCCGGCTCACGCATTTATGATGCGACAGTTAACTTCACTTCCGCTCAATTAACTGCAGGCAATGTTGTGAATGGTGATACAGTCACTTTGGGTGGTAGCGCAACAGTTTCAAGTAAAAACCAAGCTAACTATAATAGCTTTGCAAGTAATAGCTTAACTTCTTCGAATAGTAATTACATGATTACCGGTGGCACTGTTAATGTGACGATCACACCGGCTACGTTAACTTATACGGCTGACGCTGCTAGCATGGTGTATGGTAATTCAGTACCTTCTTTATCAGGTACAACGATTGGCTTAGTCGGTGGTGAAACGCTCGCCAGTGCAACAACGGGTAGCGCAAGCTTTAGTACTCTGGCAGACAATACAAGCAATGTTGGCGACTATTTAATTACGGGTAGCGGTTTAACAGCCAATAATGGTAACTATACCTTTGTACAAGCGCCCAGCAATGCAACAGCATTAACTATTACCCAACGTCCTTTGAATTTCTCGGGCTCACGCATTTATGATACAACGGTTAACTTCACTTCCACTCAATTAACGGCAGGCAATGTTGTTAATGGTGATACAGTCACTTTGGGTGGTAGCACAACGGTTTCAAGTAAAAATCAAGCTAGCTATAATAGCTTTGCAAGCAATAGCTTAACTTCTTCCAATAACAACTACATGATGACTGGCGGCACTGTTAATGTCACGATTACGCCAGCTACTTTAACCTATACAGCTGATACTGCTAGCATGGTATATGGTAATTCCGTACCTTCTTTATCGGGTACAACGACTGGCTTCGTCGGTGGTGAAACACTTGTCAGTGCAACAACCGGTAGTGCAAACTTTACTACTCTCGCAGATAACACAAGTAATGTCGGTGATTATTTAATTACGGGTAGCGGTTTAACAGCCAATGATGGTAACTATACGTTTGCACAAGCACCCAGCAATGCAACGGCATTGACTATCACACAACGTCCTTTGAACTTCTCCGGTTCACGAACCTATGATGCAACGGCAGTTTTTGCAGGGAATCAATTAACTGCAGGTAATGTTGTCAATGGTGATACAGTCACCTTAGGCGGTAGTGCAATTGTTTCAAGTAAAAACCAAGCTAACTATACCAGCTTTGCTGGTAATAGCTTAACTTCATCTAATAGTAATTACATGATTACCGGTGGCACTGTTAATGTGACGATCACACCGGCTACGTTAACTTATACGGCTGATGCTGCTAGTATGGTGTATGGTAATTCGGTACCTTCTTTATCAGGTACAACGACTGGTTTCGTCGGTGGTGAGACGCTCGCCAGCGCAACAACGGGTAGCGCAAGCTTTAGTACTCTCGCAGATAACACAAGTAATGTCGGCGACTATTTAATTAGTGGTAGCGGTTTAATAGCCAATGATGGTAATTATACCTTTGCACAAGCACCCAGCAATGCAACAGCGCTGACTATTACTCAACGCCCGTTGAATTTTTCGGGATCACGCATCTATGATGCAACAGCTAACTTCACTTCCGCTCAGCTAACCGCAAGTAATGTTGTGAATGGTGATACAGTTACCCTAGGCGGTAGCGCAACGGTTTCAAGCAAAAACCAAGCTAACTATAATAGCTTTGCAAGTAATAGCTTAACTTCTTCGAATAGCAATTACATGATTACTGGTGGAGCCGTTAATGTCACGATTACGCCAGCTACTTTAATGTATACAGCTGACGCCACTAACATAGTATATGGTAATTCAGTACCTTCTTTATCCGGCACAATGACCGGTTTCGTTGGTGGTGAAACACTGGGAAGTGCAACGACCGGTAGCGCAAGCTTTAGTACTCTGGCAGACAATACCAGCAATGTCGGTAACTATTTAATGAGTGGTAGTGGTTTAACGGCAAACGATGGTAACTATACATTTACACAAGCGCCCAGCAATGCAACAGCACTGACTATTACTCAACGTCCTTTGAGCTTCTCTGGATCACGCATCTATGATGCAACGACTAATTTCACTTCTGCTCAATTAACCACAGGTAATATTGTGAATGGTGATACGGTTACCTTAGGTGGTAGCGCAACAGTTAGCAGTAAAAATCAAGCTAACTATACCAGCTTTGCAAGCAATAGTTTAACCTCCTCCAATAGCAATTACATGATTGCTGGTGGCACTGTCAATGTCACCATTACCCCAGCTACTTTAACTTACACCGCTAATGCCGCTAGCATGGTGTATGGTAATTCAGTACCTTCTTTATCCGGTACAACGACTGGTTTTGTCGGTGGTGAAACACTGGGAAGTGCAACGACAGGCAGCGCAACCTTTAATACTCTGGCAAACAACATAAGTAATGTCGGTGACTATTTAATGAGTGGCAGTGGTTTAACGGCAAATAATGGTAACTATACGTTTGTACAAGCGCCTAGTAATGCAACAGCGCTGACGATCACCCAACGTCCTCTGAATTTCTCCGGCACGCGCACCTATGATGCGACTGCAATTTTTGCGGGCGCTCAACTAATTGCAGGCAATGTTGTAAACGGTGATATTGTTACCTTAAACGGTAGTGCAACTGTTAGCAGTAAAAATCAAGCCAATTACACAAATTTTGCAAGCAATAACTTAACATCATCCAATAGCAATTACATGATTACCGGCGGCACTACCAATGTCACGATTACACCAGCAAATTTAAGCATCAGTGGAATTACTGCTAACGACAAAGTTTATGATGCAACAAGCACAGCCATCTTAACCAATAATGGTTCATTAAACGGTGTTATTCCTGGCGATACTGTTATATTAAATACCAGCGGAATCACCGCATCGTTTGCCAATAAAAATGCAGGCGCAGGCAAAATAGTAACCGCTTCTAATTATACAATTTCCGGCGCTGACGCTAACAACTATGTAATCAACAGCGGCACCAATACAGGCACAACAACAGCCAATATCACTGTTGCTAATTTAATATTAACTGGCATTGTTGCTAACAATAAAGTATTTGATGCAACAACTTCAACCACTTTAAGCAACAAGGGATCACTCAGTGGCATCATTTCAAATGATAGTGTGATATTAAATACAAGTAATGTAACAGCTAATTTTGACGATGCAGATATTGGCACAAATAAATTAGTAACCGCATCCAATTACAACATCAATGGCCTTGATGCTGGAAACTATATCGTTAATAATGGATCAAATTCTGGCACTACAACGGCCGATATTACACCTAATTTACTTAATAATAATCCATCACCAACCCCTACACCGCTGCCCCCCATAAATAATGGAATCATAGAAAACATAATTCCATCACCCATGGTTATAAATATAGAAAAATCAGTTATTGTCCAAATACAAGCTCAAACCAATATCATGTTTAATCCAGTCATTACCCAAAATAATTTACTGTTAGCAGAATTATTAAAGATGAATAATTTAGACCCCAACTTGATTAAAAATAACAGCCTTAATGCAGAAGAGATCAGAATAACTTTAGGCAACACACCTTCAAATGCTTTACCTAACTATATGCAGCCCAATCGAGAAACCAGCAATCTCATCGAGAAACTAGATGATTTTACCACTGCCCTAAAAAATGTAGAGCAAAAACTAACAACCTATCTTTTTGAAGATAAAAGAATAAATATCCAATGGAGTTTTTTAAAAAAGAGCCTAAACCAATTTAAAAAATCAAAATCTCAAGAAGAGCTTAGCAAAGCTTCAGAATCTCAAAAATCAAAATTACAGCTTTCTTTAGACAAAAATACTATCTCATTTGACTAGAATTACATAACAACGATGTTCTTTCACCGAGAGGATCACCTGGAACTTGAGGGTTTCGATGAAAAAAACTATTTCTATTTAACGAGTATATATTTTGATAACCAACATAACCTATTTTTATCGATACTGCAGTCGCTATAAAAATCCACCCAAAAGGACTCCCACAAACCAAACTCATCCAACCCAAAAAATCCAAGCCCCCCACCACCATATTTTTTCTTTCTTTAATTATTTCTTTTCCCAAAACGTCAGAATATTCCTCTGGTAAGCCATTAAACGTCAAATCTTCAATTTCCATACCTCCATTCTTATTAATTTTTTTTGATCTGCGATTTAAATCCATTAACTCAACTATCGCGATTAACAAATTAGAAAGCGCTCTAATTGAAAAAGCAAGATAACAATAAAAAAATGAAATATGATAATTGAATTGCTCTACCTGATATAGGCACAAAGAAACCTCTAAAATGAAACTAACAAACTGACAAACGGCTGATAATTGTTGCGTATTTTTATCGACAAAGACTCTTTCTTTTTTAGTGGTTGCCTTAACACCTACATTTAAAATAACATGAAACAATCCCCAAAAAGGAAGAAACCTCGCCAACGCAAAATCTAATTCAGCCACACTGTAAAAACCAGCCATAACAGCAACAATCAACTCTCCACCAACGTCCCAAACCTCAGCGCCCACTTCAAAAATTCTATCTTCTGTTCTTAACATCATTATTTCCTTAATAACAAAACACGAGCATATTTTAGGTAAATTTTGTAGAATTACAACTTTCCAAATAAATAGGCTCTTGTCTCATGCTTAAAATAGTAAGCACATTACTTATGTTATCCCTCTGCATTTCCTCCCAAGCTAGCGAAATTTACAATGAAAAATCGATGTTAGCTGACATTAACAACTATCGCTTTAAGCAAGGCTTAACACCTTTAAAAATAAACGATTTTATGTCAAAAGAAGCAAAAAACCATAGTCTCGATATGGCTCAAAAAATACTTCCCTTTAGTCACGATCATTTCAAAGATCGTACTCTTAGCATAGCTAATCATTTCAAAGGGTTTAAACAAATTTCAGAAAATGTAGCTTATACAGATTCAGACATAAATACCATTGTGCAATTATGGTTAAACAGTCCAGGCCACCGAAAAAACATAGAAGGAAATTACACCCAAACAGGTATAGGCATTGCTCATGATAAAAATGGTAGAACTTATGCTACAGAAATATTTCTCAAGTAAAATCGTCCGATCGAATAATTCTCACGCCTTCCGCTTTTATTTCCATCATAGCAGTAGCAATGTCACCCGATTTTAATTCCACACCACGACAACCATCTTCAATCAAATGCACAACAAATCCTAATTGCACAGCATCACGACAAGAATATTTCACGCAATAATCCGTAGCCAATCCCATTATATATAATTCTTTAACACCTTCTTTTTTTAAATACGCATTCAAATGAGTTTCACGTCGATGTTCGTTATCAAAAAATGCGCTATAGCTATCAATCGTTTTATCAATACCTTTATAAATAATTTGATTCACTCGCCTCACATCCAACAAAGGATGAAAATCTGAGCCCCGCGTTTCTTGCACACAATGATCCGGCCATAAAATTTGTTGAATGCCGTGCACCATGACACTATCACCCACCGCATGTTCCTGATGATTAGAAGCAAAACTCATATGATCTGCCGGATGCCAATCTTTGGTTGCAACCACTAAATCAAAAAAAGGCTGTAGTCGGTTTGCAACTGAAATAACAGCATCCCCATCAGGAACCTCCAGCCGACCCCCACGACAAAAATCATTTTGCAGATCCACTAAAATTAATGCCTTCATATCCTCTCTCTTCTATTGATGGAATCAAGCTAGGCGACTATTATATAGATCCTATAATCATTCAACCTAATTAAATATGCCAACCCCCCAAGGATTACTGAAAATCGCCGGAATAGATGCCCAAAAGCTCCTCCAAGGCCAACTCACCTGCGATATCACCGAAATCACACCGACGGAAAGTCGCTGGGGTGCTCACTGTAACCCCCAAGGGCGCATCATCAGTTTATTTAAAATTTTCAGGATAGATACCGATTATTATTTACAAATGCCTAAAAGTTTATTGCCTATCGCCTTGAAAGCACTCCAAAAATACGCTGTTTTTTATAAAACAACACTCACTGACATCAGTGATTTGCATCCAGAATTAATCAAACCCACCGATCCAAATATACCCGCTATTTACCCTGAAACCAGTGAAAAATTTCTACCCCACGAGTTAAATTTACATCTAATGGACGCGATTAGTTTTGATAAAGGTTGCTACACGGGCCAAGAAATCATTGCCCGCATGCACTACCTAGGAAAATTAAAAACCCATTTATCCCAAATAAAACTCCAACTAAAAAACCCGCCCGAGCGCGGCACCCTGCTAGAAAATTACGGTCAAGTCGTGGATTACAACCAAATCGACTATAATACCTACGAAATATTCACAGTGACTCAGGCAAAAAAATAATGTCAAAAAAATTACGCATTGTACTTGCTCAACTCAATTTCACCGTCGGTGACATTGATGGCAATTTAGAAAAACTCATTCAATCTGCCAATCAAGCGCGCGATACCCACAAAGCTGATCTTATTATTTTCCCCGAATTGAGCATCACCGGTTATCCACCCGAAGATTTATTATTGCGCCCTTCCTTTCTAGAGCTTGCAGATACTGCATTAAATACCTTCAAATCGAAAGTACAAGGCATTCACTGCCTGGTTGGACATCCACATCAAACATCACAAGGATTATTTAATAGTTGTTCTCTTATTTATAACGGCACGCTATTGGGACGTTATAACAAACAATATTTACCTAATTATGGTGTATTTGATGAATGCCGTTATTTTACACCTGGCAATTCTCCTTGCGTCCTCTCTATTCATGGCATTCCTCTTTCTATCATGATTTGTGAAGACTTGTGGCATCGAGCACCCGCTCATCAAGCAGGCATCCAAGGTGCGCAACTTATTTTAGTGCCTAATGCATCTCCCTTTGAATCAGATAAACAAGAACGCCGTTCAGCCATTTTATTGAAACGCGCCAAAGCAGCCAATGCAGCTATTTGTTACGTCAATTGTGTCGGTGGCCAAGATGAACTCGTTTTTGATGGCGGATCCATGGTAATTGACCCAAACGGTACGATTTGCCAACATGCCGGTTTTTTTAATGAAATATTATTTCCTGTCGATATTGAAATCTCCACCACTGACACTAAAATCAATACAATACCTTTCACCTTACCCACCGTAGAAAAAAGAATTTACGATTGCCTTGTATTAGGCGTGCGTGATTACATCCACAAAAATGGCTTCAGCGGTGCAATCATCGGTGTTTCCGGTGGCATTGACTCAGCACTCACCCTTGCTATTGCCGTCGACGCACTCGGCAAAGAAAACGTATCTGCTATCTACATGCCATCCCCCTTCAATGCAGCGATCAGCAGTGAAGACGCACAACAACTCGCCAATAATTTAGGCGTTGAATATTCCATTATTCCGATTGAATCCGCCTACACTCATTTTTTAACACTATTAGCACCCAGCTTTTCAGGAAAAAAACCCGACATTACCGAAGAAAATATTCAATCACGCTGTCGAGGAATTATCCTCATGGCTCTTTCCAACAAATTAGGCCGTTTAGTTTTATCGACAGGTAATCGCAGTGAATTTGCAGTGGGTTACACAACACTCTACGGCGATATGGTTGGCGGTTATGCTATTTTGAAAGATGTCCCAAAAACATTTGTGTATCGTCTCGCACATTACCGCAATCAAATTCAACCCATCATCCCTCAACGCACACTCGACCGTCCTCCAACCGCTGAATTGGCGCCCGATCAAAAAGATGATGACACTTTACCTCCTTATGCCGTGCTAGACCCTCTACTGGAACTCTATCTCAATCAAGAAAAAAGCATACAACAAATCATCCAATTAGGCTTTGAATCAACCATGGTAGAGAAAGTCGTTAATTTAATTAAAAAAAGCGAATATAAAAGACGCCAAGCACCACCCGGTGTTCATATCAACCATGCCTCTTTTATCCGTGATTGGCGATACCCCCTAACATCAAAATTTAAGGGCTAAGATTGCGTTTGATTCGCTCTAAGCTTTCTGTTATAAATACGCCACTTAAGCTTAACTCAGGATAAACCTTATGACAGGAAAAGCTGCTAATCGCTCCCTTAATTTCATCCTCTATCCATGGCTTATCTGCTTGATAGGAATGTTCTTTTACTGCTTTAATTATTTTCTGCGTGTTTCCCCCAGCGTGATGCAAGATGATCTTATCCAAAATTTTCACATCACTGCCTACCAGTTTGGTGCCCTAGCTGGCTTTTATTATTATGCTTATACGCCCATGCAACTCCCTGCGGGCATGATTTATGATAAATTTGGCGCGCGCCCTGTGCTGTTTTTTGCCTGTTTAACGGCTGTACTGGGCTTATCTATCTTCGTATCCGCAGATACTTATGGTATGGCTGCCTTCGGACGATTTTTAGTGGGCCTCGGATGCGCATTTGCTTATATTGGCGTACTTAAACTAGCCTCACTTTGGTTACCAGCCAATCGCTTTGCAACAGCTGCTGGGTTAGCGACTGCACTGGCTATGACGACAGGCGCTCTGTCACAAAAATATTTGACCAAAGCCATTCAAGCCATTGGTTATAAAGAAGCTCTTCATTTTGCTATCTTTGCTGGTTTGGCATTAAGTGTTCTTATTTTATTAGTGATCAGAAGCCGTCCTAAACAAGCCTTACACACGGATCCATTACACATTCCAGTGAACACTAAACAATTAACAAAAATGTTGCGCGCCATCGTAACCAATCCACAAATGTGGCTTATTGGTTGTATTGGTTGTTTGAGTTATTTACCCGCCACTGTCTTCTTAGATCTCTGGGGCATTCCTTATTTCAAATCTGTTTATCAACTCTCCGCAGAACAAGCTGTCGGTGTGACGGGTATTACTTTCTTTGGTTGGATTATTGCTGGACCTATCATTGGTGCATTATCCGATAAAATTAAACGTCGTCGCACACCCTTAATGTTAACCAGCGGTATTGCCGCTTTGTTATTAGCAATTGTATTTTATGTCCCCGGTTTGTCACTTCACACATTGCATATTATGTTTTTCATTGTGGGTTTTTGCTGTGGCGCACATCCATTGTGTTTTGCACTGGGCAAAGAAAATAATCCCATCCAATTCGCAGGCACAGCTGTTGCAATTACTAATATGTTAATTATGTTAGGTGGTGCAATTTTCCAACCAGCCGTGGGCAAGTTATTAGATATTCATGCGAGTGGTGTATTGGGTACAAATGGCTTACCTATTTATACCGCCAGTGATTATACGTTTGCGCTTAGCGTGATTCCGATAGGTGTTGGTATATCACTTTTATTATCTTTCTTTCTAAAAGAAACCTATTGCCAATCAGTTGCCAAAGAAATTCATCCACGACCATTAGCAACAACGCAGCCTTCACAATTAGAACCCGCTACTTAAAACATTGAGGGGTGGATATTCTCCACCCTATCAAATCCATTCTTTAACCACCAAAAATTCCCGGTATAACCGCTCTTCTTCACTGCCTTGTTCAGGCTGCCAATTATATTTCCAATGAACAATGGGTGGCAACGAAACCAAAATGGATTCTGTTCGCCCATTTGATTGAAGACCAAATAAAGTTCCGCGATCATAAAGCAAATTAAATTCAACATACCTTCCTCGTCGATAGGCCTGAAAAGCACGCTCTTTTTCACCAAAAGAATGCGATTTTCGTTTAGCCATAATAGGTTGATAAGCTTTAATAAAATGATCACCAACACTTTGCATAAACGCAAAACAAGGATCAAAACCCCACTCATGTAAATCATCATAAAAAATCCCACCAATACCACGTGGCTCATCGCGATTTTTCAGATAAAAATAATCATCACATCTTTTTTTAAACTGCGGATAGACTTTTAACCCAAAGGGATCGCAAGCATTTTTTGCCATTTGATGCCAGTGCACCGCATCTTCTGTAAATCCATAATAAGGCGTCAAATCAAATCCACCACCAAACCACCAAACAGGTCCTTTTTGTGTCTCAAGCAAAATAAAACGAACATTCAAATGACAGGTAGGAATATAAGGATTCCGTGGATGGACAACAACAGATACACCCAGCGCTTGAAAAGGTGCATTTACTAATTCTGGACGCTTTAGGGTCGCTGCCGGTGGCAAGCTAAGACCTTCTACATGAGAAAAATTAACACCTGCTTTTTCAATCAATTGGCCATCAGACAAAACACAAGTAATGCCACCACCGCCACTTTGATGCTCCCAAGAATCTTGAAAAAAAGTGGTGACCTGTTCTTCTGCCTCTAAAAAACCGCAAATACGGTGTTGTAAACCCAATAAATAGTCTTTAATTTTCTTAATTGGCATGCAATAACCCTTAATAATTTTAATCACTATTGTATAATACGCACACTTTAGCTTTTCGGGAGAATTACTGTGACGACACTCGACTCATTAAAAACACGCCAAACCCTCACTGTCAATCAGATCCATTATGATTATTATAGCCTTCCCGCCGCCGAACAAGCCGGTTTAAAAGGATTATCACGACTCCCTGTCTCCCTTAAAATTCTTCTCGAAAATTTACTTCGACATGAAGATGGTGAAAGTGTAACCCAAGACGATATTAAAGCCATTGTTGATTGGCTCCAACACAAAACTTCAACACGTGAAATCGCCTATCGC
>Ga0163152_10007711_pt1 | contig 11679 bp, 9 predicted proteins | sample OliLakLV19MP8IB2_FD_148635 | JGI IMG/M metagenome (GOLD analysis project Ga0163152, IMG submission 148635) | Freshwater microbial mat bacterial communities from Lake Vanda, McMurdo Dry Valleys, Antarctica - Oligotrophic Lake LV.19.MP8.IB-2 | ecosystem: Environmental > Aquatic > Freshwater > Lake... | reverse complement strand
CTCCTGCTCGAGCCGTCGCCGAACAGCGGCGGCTCGAGCAGGAGTCCGGCCGCGCCGCCGGTGAGGATGACGAGCGGCGCGCGCAGCCCGGCTTCGGCGGCGACGCGCAGCGCGAGCTCGCGCGCGGCGCCGCGGAAGCCGACGACGACTCCGGCGCGCACCGCGGAGACCGTGTCGCGGCCCAGCGCCGCCGCGCCCGGCAAGGGGTCGACGAGCGGCAGGCGCGCCGTGTGCTCGGCCAGCGCGCGCGCCAGGAGCCCGGGACCCGGCGTGATCGCGCCGCCGAGGAACGTGCCCGGCGAACCGCCGCCACCCATGCGCACGGCGTCGACCGTGAGCGCGGTGCCGGCGTCGAGCACGATCGCATCTTGCGCGCCCAGCTCGAGCGCGCCGCGCGCGGCGTACAGGCGGTCGCGGCCGACGCGCCCCGGCTCGAGCACGTCGAGCGCCAGGCCGCAGTCGGGCGCGCCCAGGAGCGGGCCGTGCAACACGTTGGCCAGCGCGGCCATCAGCGCGCGCTCGCGCTCCGGGGCCGCGACGGAGCTCAACGCCGCGGCGCGCAGGCCGGCGTGCGCGCGCGCGAAGTCGCGCGCGGCCTCGGCGAACCCGTCGGTGACGGCGAGCACGGTTCCGAATTGCGCGTGTGCGGTGCGCGGGTCGTCTGCCAGATTCCAGACGCGCAGCTTGAGCCGCGAGTTGCCGAGGTCGGCGGTGAGCAGCAAGCGAGCTTCATGCGAGTGAGCGTCACGCGAGTGAGCGTCACGCGAGTGAGCGTCAGCGAACGAGCCAGTAGTACTTCTCTCCATGCGAGACCACGAGAGTTTCTACTTGATGCGAGCGTTACGAGCCGAGGCGAAGTCCCGCGGCTGGGAGTTCGGAGCGAGCGAGAGAGGCGGCAGACCCACAAGTACTGGTGGCGAGCCCGCTTTGGCGAGCCCGCTGCCGCCGCGTCGCGCCTCTAATTGTTCGGCGACTGGTACACGACAGTCTTCGTCTTGCCCTTGTTCTCGATCACAACTTCCCAGGTCGAGTACTTGTCCTTGTTCATCTTGACGAAGTTGATCGCTTCCTGGGTGCTGTTCACCGGGTGGCCGTTGATGCTCTTGACCACGTCGCCCGACTGCGCGCCGTGGCGCTCGGCGAACGAGCCCGGCTTCACGTCGCTGATCTCGACGCCGTCGTAGCGGCCCGTCTTGGGATCGCGGTGCTGACCCAGGCGCACGTCGTTCGACAGGATGTCGAGGTAGTTGTCCGAGGCGATCTTCAAGTCCTCGGTGCCGAGCTGGAATCGGTTGCGTCCCAGGGGCGTCGTCTTGCCCGGCACGAAGACTGCCTCGCGGCGCTCGATCCCGCTCTTCTTGGGCGGCATCACGATGCCGTCCGGACCAACCTGCACGATCTGCGCGTTGGCGTCGAACTCGGCCGGCAGCAGCGTCTCAGTCGCGCGCGCCGCATCAGCGAACGCGAACGTCACGCCGTCCGTGGTGATCGACTCGACCGTGATGCTGCCGTGCGGTTGCAGGAGCGCATCGCCCGGATGGAGCAGGTAGCCGCCGACGCCTTTGTTGTCGACCTGCGCCTTGGGCTTGTACTTCATGAAGATCGAGCTGCCCTTGGCCTCGGCCAGATCGACCTGCACCCACAGGATCCGGACCAGGTCGCGCACGGGCACGACTTCGGGCACGAGCTGCTGCGGCGTCAACTCGGCCGGCTTGGCGACGACCTTGATCGCGCCCGTCCAGTTCAGGTCGTGGAAGAGGCGGCGAACGTCCTCGTACTTGACCTGCCCGTCGTTCTTGACGACCACCTGCTCTACGCCCGAGAGGTGCTTGCGGACGACCTCGGCCTCGGGCAGCGCGCGGCGCGTCTCCAGCGTGCTGACGAAGGACCAGACGTACGCGGAAAGCCCGAGCGTCAGGAGGGCCGCGACGGCCCAGGAGATGATCTTGATCTGACCGATGTTCATCCGCGTGTCCCCAGCGTACGCCTGCGCCGGCCCTCCCGTGAGGATAGCCCCCGGGATCCGGCCTCACCAACTGGGCGGGCCGATCCGGAGCCTCGGACGCCGCCTTGGGGACGATCTTCCCGGCGGTCAGGAACGGTGGATGCGCAGGCCGTCTTGCCCCGGCGCGGGCTTGTGATGGGCCGCCTCGTTGCCGACCCGGGCCGAGCTGCCCGTGATGCCGCGCAGGGCCAGGATCAGCTCCTCCGGACGGTCGCTGGCGGCCAGCGCGTCGTTCAAATCGACCTTGCGCTCCTGCACGAGCTTGCGCAGGCACATGTTGAACGAGATCAGGCCGCGTTCGGTGCCCTGCTCGATCACGCGCGACAGCTCGCTGGTCTTGCCTTCCTGCAGGAGCTCGCGCACGTGCGGCGTCGACTGCATCAGCTCGAAGCCCGGGATCATGCCCTTGCCGCCGGCGCGCGGGATCAGGCGCTGGCTCAGCACGGCCGCCAGGTTCTCGGCGATTCGCAGGCGGATCTGCTGGTGCTGCTCGGAGCGGAAGAACGACAGGATGCGCTCGACAGTCTGCGGCGCGTTGACGGTGTGCAGTGTCGACATGACCAGGTGGCCCGTCTCGGTCGCATCGAGGGCCGCGATCACGGTCTCGGCGTCGCGCATCTCGCCGATCAGGATCACGTCCGGGCTCTGGCGCAGCGCGTGGCGCAGGCCGTCCTGGAACGACGTGCAGTCGGTGCCGACCTCGCGCTGGCTGATCACGCAACACTGCTCCTTGAAGAGCAGCTCGACGGGATCCTCGAGCGTCACGACGTGGCGCTCCATGGTCTCGTTCATCGACTGGATCATGCCGGCCAGCGTGGTCGACTTGCCCGAGCCGGCGATGCCGGTGACGAGCATCAGGCCGCGCTTGCGTAGCGCCAGCTTGCGCAGCGCTTCCGTCGGCAGCTCCAGGTCGTCGAGGTTCGGCGCCGTCTCGTTGATGCGCCGGATCACGACCGCGGGCTCGCCCATCTGGCGGTATGCGTTCAGGCGGAATCGACCCAGGCCGTCGAGGTGCAGCGACGCGTCGGCCGAGCCGCGCGTGCGCCAGTCCTCCATGCGCATGGGCCCGAGGATGCCCTCGAGCACGTCGATCAGCGGCCCGGCGTCGGGCACTCGACCGGGCAGGAAGCCGATCTTGCCGTCGGTGCGGTGCGACGGCCGGCCGCCGGCGCGCAGGATCAGGTCGGAAGCGCCGATCTTGCACATGACCGCCAGCCAGGCCTCGAGCTGGTGGCGCGGCGAGGCGTAGCTCGGTGCCGCCATCAGGTCCTTGACGGCCTCCTCGATCGAGATGCGCTGCTGGCGCTTTTCGGCCGAGGCGTTGCGCGGCGCGCCGGGTGGCGTCGGGGGCGCCGCGGCGGGCGTCGGGCCGCGCGGCGAAGCCGGGTGCGGCGCGTGCGGCGCGTGCTCGTTCAGCGGCAGGTGCGCGCCAAAGCTCGTGGCGAGGTCGCGGAAGTTGAACTCGTCGTCGGAGCGGGATTGGGGGTGCGCCACTGAGGGGGTCTCCGCCTCCGGATCGACGCGCGGGCCGGGTCGACTTGAGGCGAGTCCCTTGCCGCGATTCCCGCGGGCAGCCTGGCCGCGGGTGGCCCCGCCGGCGGAGCAGGTTCAGGCGCCGCTCTCGCCGCTCAGCGCGGGGAGGGACCGCCGGATCCGTGCGCGAGGGCCGCGCGCGGCTCGTGCACGATCTTCCAGGCCTGACGGAGCAGCTCGGGCAGGCCCTGGCGCATGACGGCGGAGATCCGCAGGACGTCCCGTCCGGCCGCGCGCGCGAGCTCCGCCGCGCGTGCCTCGGCCTCCTCGCTCTCGACCTTCGTCGCGACGAGCAGGCGCGGACGCGCGGCGAGCTCGGGCGAGTAGCGCGCGAGCTCGGCCTCGATCACGCGCCAGGCCTCGAGCGGCGGCGTGACGGCGTCCTCCGAAACGTCCACGAGGTGCAGGAGCACTTGGCAGCGCTCGACGTGCCGCAGGAACTTGTGGCCCAGTCCGTGACCCTCGGCCGCGCCCTCGATCAGGCCGGGCAGGTCCGCCAGCACGAGCGTGTCGTTCTCGGCCAGCCGCGCGATACCGACCTGCGGCGACAACGTCGTGAACGGGTAGTCGGCGATCTTGGGCGTCGCCGCCGTGACGGAGGCCAGGAACGTCGACTTGCCCGCGTTGGGCAGGCCCACCAGGCCGGCCTCGGCGAAGAGCTTGAGCTCCAGTCGCAGCGCGCGCGCCTCCCCAGCCGTGCCGTTCTGCGCGAAGCGCGGCGTCTGGCGCACGGACGTCTTGAAGCGCGCGTTCCCCAGGCCGCCGCGCCCGCCGCGCGCGATTTCGAGGCGCTGGCCGACCGCGGTCATGTCGCGCAGCAGGTTGCCGCGCGCGCGGTCGAAGACCTGCGTGCCCAGCGGGACCTCGACGATCAGGTCCTCGCCGCTCTTGCCGGAGCAGAGCTGCCCCTGGCCGCCGCGACCGTCGGGCGCGACGTAGTGGTAGTGGCCGGACAGCGGGAGCAGCGAGTTCAGCTGCGTCGACGCGACCAGGATCACGCTGCCGCCCGCTCCGCCGTCGCCGCCGTCGGGGCCGCCCAGCGGGACCGACTTCTCGCGCCGGAACGAGACGACCCCGTTGCCGCCCTTGCCGGCGCGCACCTCGATCTCGACTTCGTCTTTGAACATGTGGCCTGAAGTGATCACGGCCCGCCGTGAACGGGCGGGCCGTGCTCGCGACGCGGTCCGCCGGGTCAGCCCGCGGTGGCCGCCGGATCGATGTTGACCTTGCGATTCGGCTGGTAGCGCACCGTGCCGGCCGTCAGGGCGAACAGGGTGAAGTCGCTGCCGACGCCCACGTTCTTGCCCGGGTGGAAGACCGTCCCACACTGGCGCACGAGGATCGTGCCGGCCAGGACGTTCTCGCCGCCGTAGCGCTTGATGCCGCGGAACTGCGGGTTGCTGTCGCGACCGTTGCGTGTGGAGCCGCCGCCCTTCTTGTGAGCCATGTCCGAATCTCCTAGGCGACGATGTCCGTGATGCGAACCCGGGTGTACTGCGCGCGGAAACCGCGCTTCTTGCGCACGTTCTTGCGGCGCTTGAAGCGGAAGGCGATGACCTTCACGCCCTTCTCGTGGCCGATGACCTCGCCGGTGACGGACGCGCCCGCGACGGTCGGCTTGCCGAGGGTCACGGTGCCTTCGTCGCCCACGAGGAGCACCTCGGAGAAGGTGACCTTGTCACCTGCCGCGAGCTTGCTGTTCAGGTCGCAGAGGATGACGTCACCCTTCTCGACCCGGGTCTGTTGATTCCGGTCTCGGACGATCGCGTACACGGGGATCTCTCCAGCTGGCCGTGGTGGAAACCCTCCCACGGGGAGCCCTCGGAGTCGGGCTCGGGTTGTCCCGGCCGCCGGGGAGGCGGTCGGAATCGGGCCGAGGAGTCTAGCGGGGCCACACCCAGGCAGGAAGGACGTGGACTCGTTCCGTCAACGAAGTGTCATCGAACCTGCAACCGACCGTCGGGCCGAGCATCAGTTCCCAAGGGAGCTGGAGTCGCCGAGCTCGAGCGGGAGGATCGACCTGCTCGGTGACCAGGAGACCAGGAGACCAGGAGAGCAGGAGAGCAGGAGAGCAGGGAGCAGGAGAGCAGGGAGCAGGAGCCCTTGACATGTGCGCTACATGGTTGCATGCTCAGAGCATGGGCAGGATGATCCAGATCCGGAACGTGCCGGATGAGCTCCACCGCCTTCTCAAGGCGAGAGCGGCGTCGGCGGGATTGTCCCTCTCCGAGTTCCTCCTGCAGGAGCTCCGACCGCTCGCCCAGAGGCCCACCGTCCACGAACTCGAGAAGCGCCTCGCGAACCGCTCCCCGATCCGACTCCCCCGGCCCTCGTGGGAGCTCATCCGCGAGGAGCGCGATCCGCGGTGATCGTCGTCGATGCATCGTTCGTCGTCGACGTGCTCGCGGCCGATCGCGCACGGTCCGGATTTCGTGACCGCCTGTTCACGGCGCCGTCGCCCGTGTTCGCCCCCCACCTCCTCGACGTGGAGGTCGCGCGGGTGATCCGACGTCTGACGCTCAAGCGCGAAATCGACCCGGAGCGGGGCTTCGAAGCCCTGGAGGACCTGGCCGCGCTGCCGCTCACCCGCTGCGCGCACTCGCCCCTGCTGCTCTACGCGTACGAGTTGCGCGACACATTGACCGCGTACGACGCCGTCTACGTCGCACTGGCGGAAGCCCTCGAAGCCCGGCTGTGGACGTGCGATGCACGCCTGGCGCGCAGCGTCGAGGGTCGGGTCGCGGTCGAGGTGTTCTGACCGCTCCTGGCGGCGACCGGGGCGTGCGGTCTGCCGCCCGACTGGAGCTTTTTTCTCAGGGCTTCTTTCTCAGGGCTTCTTTCTCAGAGCTTTTTTCTCAGGGCTTCTTTCTCAGGGCTTCTTTCTCAGAGCTTCTTTCTCAGAGCTTCTTTCTCAGGCGCCGGAGGGATCGCAGCAGCCCGTCAGGCAGTCCCTTCCAGCTTGGCTCGAAGTCGTGGACGGCTCGTGAACGACGCCCGACGCTCGCCCGATTTGCGCGATACGGTTCTCGTGCGAAGTGGGCTCACCGCCGTCCGATGCCGCCTCTCGACCAGCGACCCGATCCGATCGCGCCGGCCACGCCGGTCGAGATCCTCGCGCCCGTCGATGCCCGCGCGGCGACGATCCTGACTCCGGCCGCGCTCGAGTTCGTCGCCCGGCTGGAGCGCCGGTTCCGCGACGTGCGGCGCGAGCTGCTGGCGCGCCGCGAGCGTCTGAAGCTGCAGCTCGACGCGGGCTGGAGGCCGGACTTCCTGGTCGAGACGAGCGGCGTGCGGAAGCAGGCTTGGCGCGTGGCCGAGCCGCGGCCCGACCTGCTCGACCGCCGCGTGGAGATCACGGGCCCGGTCGACCGCAAGATGATCATCAACGCGCTGACGTCGGGCGCGAACGTGTTCATGGCCGACTTCGAGGACGCCACGGCGCCCACATGGCGCAACGTCGTCGAGGGCCAGGCCAGCGTCTACGAGGCCGTGCGCCGCACGCTGCGTTTCGTCGCGCCGGACAGCGGCAAGGTCTACGCGCTCGACTCCGGCCCGACGGCGACGCTCGTCGTGCGCCCGCGCGGCTGGCACCTGCACGAGAAGCACGTGCTCGTCGACGGCCAGCCGGTCTCGGCATCGCTCTTCGACTTCGCGCTCTTCTTCTTCCACAACGCCGAAGAGCTCGTGCGGCGCGGCAGCGGCCCGTACCTGTACCTGCCGAAGATCGAGAGCCACCTCGAGGCGCGCCTGTGGAACGACGTGTTCGTTGCGGCGCAGGCGCACCTGGGCCTCCCGCGCGGCACGATCCGCGCGACGGTGCTGATCGAGACGATCCTGGCCGCGTTCGAGATGGACGAGATCCTGTTCGAGCTGCGCGAGCACTCGGCCGGGCTCAACTGCGGCCGCTGGGACTACATCTTCTCGTACAGCAAGAAGATGCGCGCCCACCCAGCCTGCATGCTGCCCGACCGCGGCGGCGTGACCATGGAGCAGCCGTTCCTGCGCGCGTACAGCCAGCTCCTCGTGCGCACGTGCCACCGCCGCGGCGCGCACGCGATGGGCGGGATGGCGGCGCAAATCCCGATCAAGGACGACGCCGAGAGGAACCGCGTCGCGCTCGACCGCGTGCGCGCCGACAAGCGCCGCGAAGCGCACGACGGGCACGACGGCACGTGGGTCGCGCACCCAGGGCTCATCGCCGTGGCGCGCGAGGAGTTCGAGCGCGAGATGTCCGGTCCCCACCAGATGGGCCGATTGCGTGAGGACGTGCGCGTCGCGGCGCCCGATCTCCTGGTGACGCCCACGGGCCGGATCACAGAGACCGGCCTGCGCGTCGACCTCGACGTGTCGCTGCGCTACCTCGAGGCCTGGCTCGGCGGGCAGGGCTGCGTGCCGATCCACGGGCTGATGGAAGACGCGGCAACGGCCGAGATCTCGCGCACGCAGGTGTGGCAGTGGCTGCGTCACCGCGCGCGGCTGGAGGATGGCCGCAGCGTCGATGAAGAGCTCGTGCGCGCGACGCTGGACGACGTCGCCGCGCGCCTGCGGGCGGAAGTCGGCGAAGCGCGCTTCGCGGCCGGGCGCTACGAGCTCGCCCGTTCCTTGCTCATCGAGCTGTGCACGCAGCGCGAGCTGGCCGACTTCCTGACCTTGCGCGCTTACGAGCACCTCTGAACCCGCACACGGGCCGCGGACTCACGCCGCGGCCTGTACCTCGACCCTTCCCGAGACCGACTCCATGACGCACCGCTTCCAACCCGACCACGACGCCCAGAACCGCCGATTCGACGGGATTCAGCGCGACTACACCCCCGCCGACGTCGAGCGCCTGCGCGGCAGCGTGCGCGTCGAGCACACGCTGGCCCGCCTCGGCGCGGAGCGGCTGTGGAAGCTCTTGCACGAGGAGGACTACGTGCACGCGCTGGGCGCGCTGACCGGCAACCAGGCGATGCAGCAGGTCAAGGCCGGCTTGAAGGCGATCTACCTCTCGGGCTGGCAGGTCGCGGCCGACGCGAACGTCGCGGGCCAGATGTACCCCGACCAGAGCCTCTACCCGGCGAACAGCGTCCCGGCGGTCGTCAAGCGCATCAACCAGACGCTGCAGCGCGCGGACCAGATCGCGCACATGGAAGGCGACGATTCCACGTACTGGTTCGCGCCGATCATCGCCGACGCCGAGGCCGGCTTCGGCGGCCCGCTCAACGCCTTCGAGCTGATGAAGGCGATGATCGAGGCCGGTGCAGCCGGCGTGCACTTCGAGGACCAGCTCGCGTCCGAGAAGAAGTGCGGCCACCTGGGCGGCAAGGTGCTCGTGCCCACGAGCGCGTTCGTGCGCACGCTGAACGCCGCGCGCCTGGCGGCCGACGTGTGCGACGTGCCGACGCTCCTCGTGGCGCGCACGGACGCCGACTCGGCCAACCTGCTCACGAGCGACGTCGACGAGCGCGACCGGCTGTTCCTGACCGGCGAGCGCACCAGCGAGGGGTTCTTCCGCGTGCGCTCGGGCATCGAGAGCGCGATCGCGCGCGGCCTGGCCTACGCGCCGTACGCGGACCTCGTGTGGTGCGAGACGTCGCACCCCGACCTGGAAGAGGCGCGCGAGTTCGCCGAGGGCGTACACGCGCGCTTCCCGGGCAAGCTGCTGGCCTACAACTGCTCGCCTTCGTTCAACTGGAAGAAGAAGCTCGACGACGCGACGATCGCGAAGTTCCAGCGCGAGCTCGGCGCGATGGGATACAAGTTCCAGTTCGTGACGCTGGCCGGCTTCCACGCGCTGAACCACGGGATGTTCGAGCTGGCGCGCGGCTACGCGGCGCGCGGTATGAGCGCCTACTCCGAGCTGCAGCAGGCCGAGTTCGCCTCGGAGGCCAACGGTTACACGGCGACGCGCCACCAGCGCGAGGTCGGCACGGGCTACTTCGACGCCGTGACCCAGGCGATCAGCCAGGGCCAGAGCTCGACGACGGCGCTGGCCGGCTCGACCGAGGCCGCGCAGTTCCGGCCGTCCGCGAGTGGGCCGGGCGCGGCGGAAAAAGCCGCGTAGTTCGAAGTGTCACGCCGCGCGGTGTCCGCGCGGCGCGACGCTGATCAGCGCTTGCGGCGTCCGCCCGGCCGCACCTCGCGGCCGTCGACGCGCAGGTAGCGCAGCACGCTGTCCTCCTGCTGGTCGCTGGCCTCGACGAGGCGCACGTCCTTCTGGAAGCGGTACTCGAGCGCGCGCAGGTGGTCCGAGCAGTCGCTCTTCAGGTACGCGACGACCTCCGGGTGAGCGCGCACCTCGACGGTCTGGAAGCCCTTGTGCGTCAGCGCCGACGACAGCCGGCGCAGGATCGCCGCGGCGCGCGAGTTCACGGTGCGGATGCGGCCGGTGCCGCGGCAGCGCGGACAGGTGTGGAACACCTTCTTGTCCATGCCCGGGCCGAGGCGCTGGCGCGTCATCTCGAGCAGGCCGAACTGGCTGATGCGCCCGACCTTGCTGCGTGCGCGGTCGACGCTCAGGGCATCCTTGAACGCCTTCTCGACCAGGCGGATGTTGCTCATCTTCATCATGTCGATGAAGTCGAGCACGATGATCCCGCCCAGGTCGCGCAGGCGCATCTGACGCGCGATCTCGGGCGCGGCCTCGAGGTTCGTCTTGAGCGCGATGTCCTCGAAATCGAAGCCCTCCGAGCGCGTGCGGCCCGAGTTCACGTCGATCGCGACGAGGGCTTCGGCCTGGTCGAACACGATCGAGCCGCCCGAAGGCAGCTCGATGCGGCGCTGGAAGATGCGCTCGAAGTCGGGCTCGACCGCGTAGTGCTGGAAGAGCGGCTTCTGGCTGTCGTGCAGTTGCACGCGCCCGACTTCCTCGGGCATCAGCTTCTCGGCGAACTCGACGATCTGCCGCTGGACCTCGGGGTCGTCGACGATCACGGCCTTCGTGGTCGTCGTGTACAGGTCGCGCATCGTCTTGATCGCGACGTCCGACTCGCGGTAGAGCGGCGCCGGGCCGTGGCCCTGGTGCAGCTTCTTGCCGAACGCGGTCCACAGGCTGACCAGGTAGTCGAGGTCGCGCCGGATCTCGGCCTTGCTGTGGCCGACGCCGGCCGTGCGCACGATGACGCCCATGCCCTTCGGCATCTCGAGCGACTGCAGGATGCGCTTCAGGCGCCGGCGTTCCTTCTCGTCCTCGATCTTGCGCGACACGCCGGTGCGCGACATCGAGGGCATCAGCACGAGGTAGCGGCCGGGAATCGAGATGTACGTCGTGAGCGTCGGGCCCTTGTCGCCGATCGCGTCCTTCGTGACCTGCACGACGACGGTCTGCCCCTTCTTGAGCAGGTCGGTGATCGGCAGGCGCGGTCGAGCCTGGAAGCGGCGCTTGCCGCGCACGCCCTTCGGGCCGCGGCCCTTGCCGCCCGGCTTCTCCTCGTCGCCGTCCTCGTCCGCGTCGAGGAGCTCCTCCGACACGGAGGGCTGGCCCGAATTCTCGTCCCACTCTTCCGGGTCGATCTGCGTCGACAGGAGCTTGTCGAGGTCGAAGTCCTTCTCGCCGTACGCCGTCAGGACGTCGGAGGTGTGCAGGAACCCGTTGCGCCCCTGGCCGAAGTCGATGAACGCCGCGCCGATCGCCGACTCCAGGTTCACGACGCGGCCGCGGTAGATGTCGTTGACCAGGGTGTCCTGGTCCTTCACCGTCATCAGGAAGTCGGTGATCTTGCCGTCCTCGAGCACCGCGACGCGCTGCTCCTCGGGGTCGGTCGCGTTCACGAGGATGAGCGCGGTGCGCTCGGCCTCGGGCACGACGCGCGGTGCATCCGGATCGGATGCGGCGTCGCCCTCGACGGCCTCGCGGGCTCGGCCGCGACCACGGCGGCGGCGCGTGCCGCCGCGTGCGTCGTCCGCCACCTCGACGTCGCCTTCGCCGGGGCGCGCCGCCGGACGCGCGCGCGCACGGACCGGCCGGCGTTCTTCCGGCTGCTCGACGAGGGGCAGGTCGTCCTCTTCGCCGGGGATCGACTCGAACTCGACCGGCTCGGGCGGGGCGCCGCGCACGGCGGGCCCGGTCGTCCCGCGCTTCTTGCGCCGGCGGCCGTGCCGCGCGAGATCGACGCGTTCGACGAGGACGGAGCTGACGGCGGCGCCGGGGCTGGCTCGCTGGC